>Ga0209007_1000027_pt1 | contig 107469 bp, 84 predicted proteins | sample JacPinW_OM1H0_O2_FD_187961 | JGI IMG/M metagenome (GOLD analysis project Ga0209007, IMG submission 187961) | Forest soil microbial communities from Algoma, Ontario, Canada - Jack Pine, Ontario site 1_JW_OM1H0_O2 (SPAdes) (version 2) | ecosystem: Environmental > Terrestrial > Soil > Boreal... | reverse complement strand
GCCGCACTCTTTGGGATCGGCAAAGGGTGCGCGGTCTGGATTCCTGCCTTGCACATGAACCCGGTGAAACGGGGGTTGGTGACAGACGCCAAGATGTGGGCATGGAGCAGCTACCGGTTCTATCAGTATAGAGAAAAGAGCTCGTGCACGCCGAATCTGGGACCGAACTAGAAAGATTGAGCGCGCAATGGACCAGGGCAACATCAACAACCGCACCCTTCAAAAAGCGAGGAGTGCGGCACCCGCAAAAGATAAGGCGTTCTCTTTGGATGGTGTGAAAGGTTCAGCCGTCCCGCGATAGACCTTTTCCCGGAAGTGGCTAGTCGACAACGAGCAATACACCAATGCTCATAAGTTACTGAAAAGAAAAGGTAAAAGCCAATCTGGGTACACCGCGAGCCGTTTGTTTCGAAATGACCGGACACCGCGAAGATTCGGTCCTGATTCAACGACTACGGATTATCTGCGATGGTATAATTATTTGCAGGCAAGGGGCGTCGCGCGATGCAAACCTGCGGAGCGGCGACGCGTCTAACCAGATATCGCCAATACGCCGGGGCGGAAAAAAGGAAAATCCCGTGAGCCCACTATCGAAGAAAATTGCCATACTATTGTCGTTGGTTGTCCTGGCGTTTGTGGCCACGGGTTATGTTCGGGCTCGCTCGAACGACGAAAAGGCCTATCGCGCGCTCACGGTTTACAGCGAAGTACTCGATAAAGTTCAAAATGATTACGTGGACGATCCCAACATCGGGCAAGTGACCAGCGGCGCGCTTCATGGGCTGCTCGATTCTCTGGATTCAGAATCGGCTTACCTAAGCCCTCTGGAATACAAAGATTTCAAAGAAAAGAGCGCCACCAGCGCGACGGGCGAAACGGGTCTGGTGCTTATCAGGCGCGGATACATTGGCGTACTGGGATCTATGCCCGACAGCCCGGCTGCTAAAGCGGGATTGCGCATCGGCGACATCGTTGAAAAAATTGCAGGATTCAGCACGGCGCAAATGGCTATCGGACAGGCTGAACTGCTGCTTCGAGGAACGCCGGGCAGTGTCGTAAAGCTTTCCGTCATTCGACGTGGAAAAACGGAACCGCAGGACGTGGAACTAACGCTGGCAAAACTTCCCGCGCCTGGCGTGGTAGAAGGTAAATTGCCGGACGATATCGCGTACCTTCGCGTAACGGAATTTAGTGCAGGCATGACAAAACAGATCCGCGAGAAACTTGCGCAGTTTCAACATCAAGGCGTAAAGAAGCTGATCCTAGACTTGCGCGATTGCCCCTCCGGTCTGGATGCGGAAGGCGTGTCGACCGCTCAACTATTTGTTCCGTCCGGCACGATCACCACGCTGAAAGGCCAAACCGTCAGTCCGGTAGTGTCTTCTGCGGAGGCTTCGAGAGTTGCCTGGACAGATCCTGTGACGGTGCTGATTGGAGTAGGAACTGCGGGTCCCGCGGAAATTGTTGCCAGTGCGATTTCCGGCAATCACCGCGGTGAAACAGTGGGCGACCGCACGTACGGAACGGCCTCCATGCAAAAGCTTATTGAAATGGACGATGGTTCCGCGCTGATTTTGACGGTGGCAAATTATTACACGCCGGACAACAAGGAAATTCCAGCGAATGGAGTGGCTGCGACTACCGAGGTTCATCCTTCGATTGATGAGGCCATCGCGGCAAACGACGAAAGCCAACCGGTTCCGTCGGAGAAACCGGTTTCTGCCGATGATCCGGTAGTCAAAAGAGCGATTGAAGTGTTGCAAGGAGCGCCTGCTCCGGCACGAAAGGCGGCTTAGCCGCTCGTGGCTCGATCGCGCGAGGGCGCGCGACATATTTTTTTTCCATTCGCCCAAAATAGCGTTAGCTCCTGGCGGGCTCTTCTTTGTATTACCGCAATCATTGCTTCGTTCCTCTCAGGATGCGGGCCTAAGACAATCTCAAAGACTGAGATTCGCGCGGTTACGAGCGAGATTGTCTCCGCAGCGCAAAGGATTTCCGGGCACAGGTCTGAGGTGACCATTCGTCCGGAGCTTCAACCTTCCAAAACGAGGGCGGGTGGACCATCGATTACGGACAACATCTACGTTTCGCTTTCGGATGCTTCCCAGACAAATGCGATCAGAAGAGCTTTGGAGGAAATCGCGGACCGGCACAAACTTTCCATGGTGGAAAGCAGCTCGGCGGGCGTGGTGCGCTTCGAGTATGCCTTCGACGGCGCGCGCACACATACAATCCACGTGGTTACTCCCCTGACGGCACGATCGCGAGCGCCAGCGATCCACGGCCGTGAAAATGCGCGGCTGGCAATCATCATTGATGATCTAGGCAACGACCGGACCGCGGCGGATGAACTGCTGTCGCTCGGCTTCCCGCTCACCGTTTCCGTTCTTCCGCACTTGCCGTTATCGTCGGAGGTCGCGGAAGAGGCTTACAGGCGCGGCGATGAAGTCATGTTGCATCTTCCGATGCAGTCGGAAAGCCCGACGGCAAAAACCGAGGAGGTAGAGCTGCGCGTAGGAATGAATGCCAGGCAAGTGGATACCGCGTTAGCCGGAATGCTGGAAACCGTGCCGCACGCGGTGGGCGTAAACAATCATCAGGGATCGCGGGCGACGGCAGATCCTGAGTTGATGGCGGCGCTGATGCCGGAATTGCGCCGGCGAGGACTATTTTTTGTTGATAGCCGAACACTAGCGTCCACAGTGGCTTATGACACAGCCGAGAGGTTCGGAGTGCGCGCGGCGTCCCGGAAAGTCTTTCTTGATGATTCGGCGAGGCCTGAAGCCATTCTTCGGCAGCTGGAGCTCGCGGCACGGGACGCAGAACGCGATGGATCAGCCATCGCAATCGGACATCCCAGGCCTGACACTATTGCCACACTTGCAAAAGGGCTGCCTCGGGTGGAAGCTCAGGGCGTCCGCTTAGTGTTTGTTTCAGAATTGGTGCAGTAGATCTTAGTAGTCGCCGCCTTCTTTATCGAAAAGAGGTGTACATGGAACCAGCTTTGCGCTGGCGCCATCGTGAACAGCAAATTGTACAGGGCGCCCGCCCGGATGCATGCCCCACAAACTTCCCGCGCCGTATTCTCCATCCTTGTTCAACGCGTAGAACTGAATGTGGAATTGCTTCAGCCGTTCGGGGAAAGGCTTGTAATTCCTAGCAACGCGGTGCAGCGCTTCCAGGCATGCGTCGGTGGGCGACATACCCTTGCGCATCATTTCCACAATCGTATGGCCGCCGGAGATTTTAATATTTTCTTCGCCACGCCCGGTGGAACCGGCTGCGCCAATGTCGTTGTCGACAAAGAGTCCCGCGCCGATAATTGGGGAATCTCCCACGCGCCCCGCAATTTTCCAGGAAAGCCCGGAAGTGGTGGTGGTGCCGGAAATATCTCCCTTCGCATCTACGGCCAGGCAATTAATGGTACCGGTGCGCGGATGCATGACGACATCTTCAATATGTTCCCGCCAAGTCATTCTTTCCGGAGTGTCGAGCAGCTGCGCGAGTTTTTCCTTCCACTCCGGACTATCGAGACCGGGACGCCAATTCTCGGATGAAGATGCTTTCCAGGCGAGCCATGCGATTCGCGAACGGTCGGTGAGCAAATCCATGGTCTTGAATCCTTCATCGACCGCGAACCTCTCGGCGCCGGAACCTACGATGAAAACATGGTTGGTCTTTTCCATCACAGTTTTTGCGACGAGCGATGGATTCTTGATTTTCTGAATGGAACCGACGGCGCCGGCGCGTCGCGAAGGACCGTGCATCACGGAGGCGTCGAGCTCGACAACACCGTCTTCGTTGGGCAGGCCGCCGTAGCCGACGGAATCGTCATTTGGATCATCCTCGACCTTAGTGACGACAGCGAGCACAGCGTCGAGGGTGTCACCACCGGATTTGAGAATTTCCATGCCGCCGTCGAGATGCTGAAAACCATTGGCGGCAGAAACAATGAGAGGGCGAGCGCCTTTGGACGAAGTTTGCGGAAAAACCGCTTCGGCGACCGGCATGGACGCTCCGAAGAGCCGTCGCGAGCTTGCAACCAGGCTGCCTGCCAAAGTGGAGAGAAAGAATTTTCTACGAGTCCAGTTTTCCATTCATGCGCCTCGATCGATAATTGATGCGAGCGCAGCATAATTCCAACGAAGCATGGGAACAAGCGGAATCGTCGCGATAAAAATATTATTGTTTTAAGGTTTAAAGCCCACGCTGCGCCAAAGCTCGGCGCAGTTATACATGACGCCGTTGGTGATAACGAATTCAACTTTGCGGATGTTGTGAATGGATTCCAGAGGATTGGCATCCACAATAATCAGATCGGCGCGCTTTCCGGACTCCACGGTGCCGAGTTCCTTATCGAGGCCCATCACGCGAGCCGGCACAATCGTGGCCGCCTGGATTGCTTCCATGGGTGTGAAACCTGCCTCAACGTATAGCTCGATTTCCCGGTAAAGACTGTAGCCCGGGACGGTCTGATCGGTTCCCGCGACGATGGGAATTCCCGCGTGGTGAAGTGCGCCAACAATTGCAACTTCCTTCTGAAAAGCTTTATCGATAAGCGGCGCCGCCGGTGATGGCGGACCAGTTTCAGCAAGGATCATCGCCAGCTCCGGGGCCACTTTTGCAACTCCGGGCTCGATGCTCACAGGAGGCTTTGACGTGTTGGCAGTGAAGAACTCAAAAAGGGCCAGGGTTGGATCAACCACCGTTCCATGCTGAACCAAGAACGAAATGGCTTTCTGAGCTTCGGGTGAATTCAGATCGATATCACCGCTCGCTTTGAGACGATCCAGACGGCTTGCATTTGCGGAAAGCGGCGGAAGCATAATGTCGGCAATATATTCGATATGGTTGATCTGATCCTGACCGGCATTGATCGCCTGATAAGCGGTGAGACCTTCGGGCACATGGCCGGTGACGGTCATGCCGAAGTGGTGCGCCTCGTCGGCGACTACTCGTAACTCCTCCAACTTTACGGAGCTGTAGATTTTCATCTGCTGAAAGTTGGCACCGTGATATTTGTCCGTCCACATTTTGGCTTGTTCGGGCGTGTCCACGCGTTCAACGCCAAGTGCAAGCGGACCTGTGCCGTCAACGATTCCCGCGAGCAACAGTCGAGGGCCCAAGCCGCGGCCCTGCGCAATCGCATCACGCACGGCGGTAATAAACTCAAATTCGTTACCGCAATCACGGACGGTAGTGGCTCCTGCGGCGAGGTAGATTGGTCCCCATTCAACCTGCTCGAAATGGGAGTGCATGTCCCAAAGTCCCGGAAGAATGGTTTTGCCGTGCGCATCAATCTTTGTGGCGCCTCTGGGGATTTTGACTTGTTTGCGCGGGCCGGCGGCAACGATCTGTCCTTTTTCAATCAACACGATTGAATCGGGCAACGGTTCTTTGCCGGTGCCGTCGACCAGAGTCGCGCCGACAAGCGCTAAAGTTTCAGCGCGACTTCCTGAAATTCCCTTAGAAAGATCGGCCAGGGCTGCCATGCCATCGGAGCCGGCTTTTCCAACGAAAGTGCCCAGCGCGCTTTCGTATCCGTCGCGGATGGCCTCGAAATGATCGAATTCGGCGTCGGTGGTAACCGCAGCCACCAGATTTTTTTTGGAATCAAACCAAAGAGTTTCGCGTCCCCAAATCAAACCTTCGACCGTAAAGCGGTCGAGAGTCTCATTTTTCCCGTCAATGCTGATTGCATCTTGCCCGCGAGGCTCAATTTTCACGCGTCCGCTCGGAAGCGTAACCAGTTCGGTGGGCGAGCCGTGCGAAGCCCAAAAACGGACCATGAGCATCTGCATAGTTGCCGGAGCGTAGCCGGCAATGGTGAAAAATTGCGCGGGGCGCGCAACCGCAGTCCATTTGTCGCGATCGCGCACGCGAACTTGGCTCGATCGCACTTCCACTGCTTCGTCGATGGCAGTCGAGCGGGAATTCTGGCCCTTAATTTCGAATGCCTCAGGAGTTAGATCTTCTGAACCGCGAAATGTGGCTGAAAGCGGCACCGGCGTGCCGCGGTCGGTAAACTTAAAATCCATCTTTACGTTGAGCGAATCCCCGTCGCGCACGATTTGGAAGGTCTCCTCACCAATCGCATTCTCAAATTTGTGGAGGATGAACTTACCCTGCTCGGCGACAACAGCGGCGGATGGCGATGTTGGCGTTTGCGAAGGCGGGTTCTGGGCTGCCTGTGGCGGTGCCTGGGCGAGCAACGGCAAGACCAAAATCAATGCAAATACAAGCGCACTAAAATTGCGAATGATGCTCTTCGTCGCCAAGAATTTCATAAAGGTTGTCTCCGGTTCGCAAGCGAGAATATCCGCACCGTGGTCCGGCTGCAAGGTAAGAAACAGAGGAAAGCTTCGGTGGTGGCTTGATTTTGTCGCAAGGACCGCGCAACATGTCGACGTCTAAAAGAGGAACCATGAGCGAATATTTGCGGACCGGAAAGGCAATTCCAGTTGGGGGAAAAATGCGAGGAGCTGTTCTACTTTTTGGTTTGCTGTTGACATCTGTTGCGATGATTGCCCCTGCTGAATGTGCACAGAACGCAACGGATGCGCCAAGCTCGCCGAGCGCAAAAACGCTCGACGACGCGACGAAGGCGATGTTTGGCGTGCGAACCTTTCTGCAAGCGGAGATCTCCGCGGATGGGAAATTGGCGGCGTGGGTAGAATCACTTCCCGGCCCCGGTGGAATGCCATCCTCCGATTCCGCGATTTACGTTGCAGATTTGAATGCGCCTGACGCGGCCAAGCGAATTACGGCAGGCGACGGCAGAGTGGCGCATGAAGAACACGATATTGCGTGCTCGCCCGACGGCAAGAGAATCGCATTTTTGTCCGACGCCGCAACGAGCGGGCAGCTTCAGCTCTTTGTGGCTAACGTGGAGGATGGCAGCGCGAAACAATTGACGCATCTGAAAGGCTTTCTCGCGAGTCCTGCGTGGTCGCCAGATGGTCAGACGATCGCGCTGCTTTTTACCGAGAACGCCACACGCGCAGCCGGACCTTTGGTTGCTGAAACTCCGGACGAAGGTGTGGTCTCCGAGGAATTTCTCGAGCAGCGATTGACGATGGTAGATCCCGCCACCGCGAGGGTGCGGCAAATTTCACCGGCGGATATGTATGTGTACGAATTCGATTGGGCTCCTGACAGCAAGCGCCTGGTAGTTACCGCGGCGCATGGCAACGGCGACGATAACTGGTACATCGCCGGATTGTTCACGATTGATGCGAACTCAGGCGCGATGGCGGACGTGGTCGCAAAACCTGGAATGCAGATCGGGGTTCCGAAATGGTCGCCCGACGGCAAGACAATCGCCTTCATCGGAGGCTTGATGAGTGATGAGCCGATTGTCGGCGGCGATGTTTACCTTGTACCCGAGGCGGGCGGAAAAGCACAAAATCTGACTCCGAATATGGCGGCAACCGCGAGCTGGCTCACCTGGGCTCAAGACTCCAAAAAAATTCTGATCGCTGAGTACGTTGACGGCACAACCGCCATCCATGAACTGAACACGGATGGAACCATTGGAAATACACACGACATATTCTTGAAAGGCTCAATTCTGTCGGGTGATTTCAGTATGCAGTTCTCAATTTCGAGTGATGGCAACACGCTGGCTCTTGTTCAACAGTCGTTCGATAAGCCCCCAGAGGTCTGGGCTGGAAAATCGGGCGAGTGGAAACAGGTCACGCATCGAAACGACGGGTTGCGACCGGCGTGGGGCAAGTCTGTAAGCCTGCATTGGAACACGGACGCCGGAAAAGTGCAGGGTTGGCTGACCTATCCGAGCGATTTTAATCCGGCCAAAAAATATCCGCTTGTAGTGCGGGTGCACGGCGGGCCGTCATGGGCGGTCACTCCAGTATGGCCCACGCGCTGGGATTATGTGCTCGCGCTACCTTCGCAGGGTTACTTCGTGCTGCAACCAAACCCGCGGGGGAGTTATGGGCAAGGTGAAAAGTTTGCGGCAGCGAATGTAAAGGATTTTGGCTACGGCGATTTCCGCGACATCATGGCGGGAGTGGATGAAGCCATAAAATCTGCCCCCATTGATCCAGACCGCATTGGGCTTACAGGCTGGAGTTACGGCGGATACATGACTATGTGGGGAGTAACTCAGACGAACCGGTTCCGGGCTGCGGTGGCGGGCGCAGGACTGTCGGACTGGCTGAGTTACTCCGGCGAAAACAAAATCGACCAGTGGATGACGCCGTTTTTCGGCGCCACTGTTTATGACGATCCTGCGGTGTATGCGAAAAGCTCACCCATTACGTTTATCAAGAACGTGAAGACGCCTACGCTGGTGGTGGTGGGTGATAGTGACGGAGAATGCCCGCCTCCGCAATCGTACGAATTCTGGCATGCGCTAAGAACACTTGGCGTGCCAACACAATTCGTGATTTATCCACATGAAGGGCACGAGTTTGCGGATCCAGCGCACAGCCGAGATGTGATCGAGCGGGCGGTGAATTGGTTCAATCAATACCTGCAAACTTCACATTAAAAGCCCTGAAATCTGGTGCGTGCCGAGTAACCGAAGAAGAGAATTATAGCCCGGCGCGTTGCCTTTTTTTTGCCTGTCTATGTGGCCAGTAGGGGTTCTAGCCCTAAAACTGTTCGGGCGTTCTATTTCCATCGATCGTTGTGGAATGTAGTCTCCAACCATTGCCTCGCGAGTGTCCAACGAGGCGAAGAAGGAGCCTATGTCCCACTGGATCGGAACTACCTCCCCGGCAGATGCTGGAATGAACGACTTTAAAGAATGCTTGAAAAATCTTCGCGACGGCCATGCTGACGAAGCGCTTCAGCACGCGCGGCGCGCCCTTGGCATCGCTCCCAAGAACCCGTTTTATCTTTCCTACACAGGCTTGTTGGCCGCGCTCTCTGAGAAACGGTTCGGAGACGGAGAAAGTCTGTGCCGGGAAGCGTTGGGCATGAAGCACAATCACGCTCAATTGTATTTGAATCTGGCGGAGGTTTATTACCAGGCGGGAAGAACCCCGGAAGCGATTCAAACGCTGGAGAAAGGGTTGGTATCCGCAGGCCGCGATTTTCGAATTCGCAGAGCGCTGGAAAAAATTGGAATGCGCCGGCCGCCAGTGCTTACGTTCCTGCACCGCAGCCATCCGATCAATGCGAGGCTCGGCAAATTGCGCCATCGCTTGACGGGACCACATAAAGCGGCCTAGCGCGACGAGTCAGGTCTAAGCGCTAAAGTCTCCTCCTTGCCGTACCCGGGATGAGGTCACTGGCGGGTGATCTTGTCCCGGCCCCCTTTTGTTCACCGAGATTTTCGAAAACCAAGGAACCCAATTACTCTAACTTTGGCCAAGCGGCAGGAAGTATTGCGTGCCTTTTACGGGCTGCCGGAGGCGCCGGAGAAGTTCTTGCAAATCCTGATTGCGCTCCACGAAATCGATTTCCGAAGTGTCCACGACGAGCAGGTTCGAAGCTGAGTAGCGAAAAAAGAAATGCTCGTAGGCGTTAGCTACAGCTTCCAAGTATTCAGAGGAGATTTGCGTTTCCGAAGGATCGCCTTTCTTAGAAACCCGCTTCAAGAGAACATCGGGCTTAGCTTGGAGGTAAATCACGAGGTCGGGCGGAGGAATCGACGACGCAAGCATGTCGAAATAACGCTCGTAAAGTTTCAGCTCTTCGTTGTCGAGATTGAGATAGGCGAAAATTTTGTCTCGTTCGAAGAGAAAATCGCTGACGACAGGCCACGCGGTGTCCTGGGACTGAATTTGAAAGAGGCGGCGATGGCGTTCGTGGAGAAAGTACATCTGAGCACGAAAGGCTGCGCCGCTTTTCTCGTTGTAAAAATCAGCAAGGAATGGATTGTCGTCGCAATCGAAAATACGGCGGGCGTGCAGCTGCTCTGCGAGGACTTTCGCAAGAGTCGATTTGCCGACGCGTATGGGGCCTTCAACCACTATATGGCGAGGCGATTTGAAGCTGGGGCTGGGCGTGCTCACGCGCGGAATTATAGCAGAGGGTACAAATTGTCCCGCGCTGGGACGCCAATTAGGGACTGAACAGTTCGGCGATATGCAAGCTACCAGGATTTTGCGATTGCCGTGATGATGCGGGCAAGGGAATCCACATCGCGAGTGTCGATTACTTCCGCGGGCGAATGTGAATAGCGCAAGGGCCAGCCGAGAGGGATGTCTAACGAACCATAACGCACAAAGGCGGACCCGTCGTTGCCGCCGCCCGTCACACCGTATTGCACAGGAATCTGATTTGCACGCGCAAGCTTGATGACTTTCTCCACCAGGTCGGTAGGAACGATGTTGGAATTATCGACAGCACGTATGACGAAACCCTTGCCGATTTCGGCGTCGGCAAATCGCTTCGATTCGATCGGCGAATCGGAACTTACAAACGTATCCACGGCGAAAACGTAATCCGGCACATGGCCTTCGGCCGCCAGGCGTTTTGCGACTGCGGCTGCGCCGACGAGGCCCTCTTCCTCACCGGTGGACCAAACGAAGGTTACATCGCGGTCTTTCAGCGGGCCACCCAAGGCCCAGACGGCAGCGATCAGAGCCGTGTCGCCGACACGGTCATCGAAACTCCGGCCATTTGCGCGCGTGCCGAGAAGATTTCGATATGCTTTTGGAATGGTGATTGAATCACCGACCTTGATGCCGAGTTTTTCGACTTCATCAATCGAGCGCGCGCCGACATCCACACGAATCGCTTTTTCCGGCTCGTGCGGCCATTCAAACTTTGGTTCGTCCCAGCCATTTGGCAGTTCGACGATGGCGGCGTCATCGCCGTTAGCGTTATGTATCAGCGCCGGATGCCCGGCAAAATAGCTTAAGTCGCCGCTTCCGCGCCATTCGACTTCCAGCCGGCCATCTTTCGAAATTGATTTAACTTCGAACCCGATTTCGTCCATGTGCGCGACAACTAGAGCGCTCGGTGTCTTGGTTCCGACGGCGGCAGTGCCCACCCGCAGAATCAAGTCTCCTGCTTCGTCTGTTTGAGGTTGGGCCCATTTCGGCAGAAGGTGTTTCACGCACTCTCGGACGGGTCCTTCGTGATAACTCACACCATAACTCTCCGTCAAGCGACGCAAAACTTCTTCTGTGGATGGTGGATTGGAAACAGGTTCCAAATCATGGTGAGACGAGCCATGGCCAATGGGCGAAGACGGAGGAGAGGCGGCGCTTCCCTGCACGTAAAGCTGCAGCAGATTTTCTAAACTCGCGAGATCCGCAGTGTCGATCAATTCGGCTGGCGTATTCGACCAGTCCGTAGCAATTCCCAGATGTGCCCATTTCGCAGGCATTGGAGGAGGCGGAAGATAACTTCGCGGAATCGGGGACGCGGAGAAATCAGTATTAATTGGCACCTTGTTGGTATCGGCGAGCTGCTTCAGTTCGGCGGCGAGACCAGCCGGCGTCCCGTTGGTTTCCTGAAGCCCGATAAGAATTCCACTGCCGGGTTCTCTGCGTGGCGCTCTATGCATGCTCTCCGACCCCGCCACAGCGCCGCCGGGAGTGAGCCGGCCAACATAAATCATTTCATCCGGCTTCATCGTGCTTAAAACGCGTTGCAGCCCGCGAGCTCCCGTCCATTGCTGGACCACGAAAGCAATCGTCAGCGTTCCCTTCAGTTTCGAGAGATCGATCTCGCGAAGTAAATCAACAAGAGCAGCAGCACCAAAGCGATCACCGACGGATGCGCCAGCCATCTTGTTGTAGCCGAGTTGAAGTGGCTGGCGACTTATCGCAATGGGATTGAGAACGGCAAGGCCCGCTTTGCGAACTTCAGCGGTGGAGTTTGCGCCGATGTCGATGTACATATCGTCCAAATCCGATGATTTCGGCGTGTTTGTGCGGGCGCCCTGTAGATGCACGGAAAGACCCGCAACTACGGCGTCCATCCATTTTCCGCTCACATTTCTGATCTTGACCGGCTGCGCGGAATACATTTCGTTGAAAATGGGAGGAAGGCCGGATTGAGGAAGGCGTTGGACACGCAAGTAACCATCGTCGGTAATTCCGCTCACGACGAATCCGGGCTCGTCAATTGGCGTGACCAGCAGTCGCTTCGGTGCGCCAGAGCCGATGGTGACGATTACGTCGCCGAGATTGTCCGTCTTTGGATGGAATGCTGAGATTTCGTCTCGAATTTTTCCAGCGAGTTCATTCTCGTAGCCGGAAATTGCAGGTGTAGCCACGAAGCTTTTCAGGGACTGCTCCGTTTCGTTTCGAAGTGCGGCGGGATCGGGAGATTGGGTCGCATGCGCCGAGGCGGGCAGAGGATTTGCGAGATTTAAGACGAATAAAAATGAGAACAATGCTGCAAAAAGTAGGCGTGTCATGCTTGTTCCTTTCCGTCCGCAATGACCTCTCATGCGCGGCAAAGCTCGGAGAGTATTGCGTCACGACGATCGATCGCAATTTGATCAACGCGTTTCAGCACCAAGACGTAAGCGACTGCGGCGAGGCCGGCGAGAATCAGAAAAATCAAGGCTGCCAGCCAGATTCTTCCAAAGGCCCTCGCTACTAAGAGCGTAACGGCAGCCAACCCGAATACTGCACATTGAATGCCCAGGCTGGCAAAGACGGTTGTAGTTGATGCACGTTGTTTCCCGAACGCTCCGTAGTCAATTTTCTTGGGCGTGTAAATTGAGAGCAGGTTTCCCGCCGTTAAATTTAGGAGAAGCGCGAAGGCGACGCCTGTGACGGTGGCAAGAGTTACATCCACAGCCGGCGGGTGAAACATGAAGCATACCGCAAACCAGACCACGGCCACTTCACATGCGAGCAAGAGAGCGTGGGTGAGATTTTTACCCATCAGGATTTCACGGAACCTGACCGGACATACGTAGTAGAACTGCATACCGACGGCATCCGCTCCGAAACAGTTGTAAACCAGGTTGGTCAGGATCAGTAAGGCATACGCTGCGCCGACGGGAAACGCCAAGTCTGGAGCGTGCGACAAAAAATCGCTCTGCCGGCCCGAAGTTCCTCCGGGCCCTAGACGAAAAATCAAAAGAATAACCACGGGCATAACAAAGGTGAACAACATGGGTCCACTGCGCGAAAGATAATGGACTTCTTTTTCGAGCATCGCTGCAACCGGACTGGGAACGCCCGATATATTCCAACTGAGACGGAGAGCACTTTTTTCTTTTGGTGAAGTTTTGCGCGCTGCCGCTTCACTGAGATTCTCTCCGGTATATTGCGCGCGAAGACGAACGTTAAGCAGCCAGAGAATTACCAGCGCATAAACGGATTCGATAGCGAATGCACCTAGCGCCGGCGTAAATTCTCCTTTCACTGCTCTGGCAATCGCGGCGGCGGCCAAGCCTGGCGGAAGCGCGCGCTCGTAAGGTAAAGCCTGCGCAGTAATTCTGGAGGCGTCGGGATGCCGGTGTTTGCCATATCGTGACATGAGCGGACCAATGAATTGGAAGCAGATAATGAATATGAAGAAAACCGCGCCCAGAATTTCGCGTGTACGACGCTGGGCAAGCCACCGTTCGATCCAGGCGAAAATCATACGGGAAAGAAGAACGTTGAATATCGCGAATACAAATAGCACGAGAGCAGACCAGAAGAAAAGACTGGGCCGCGCTATCCCGATGCCAATACTCAGACCCAGCAGCCACATGGATCCGATGATGGTGGACGGATCCAGGGATCCGTAAACCAAACGAATCAGGAAGTAGGATGGAAAGGAGAGAGGAAACCGCAGCAGATTTGACGAATCCACATTTTCGCCCAACGCGGAAGCCATGATAGGGAAAAGCTGCCAGAACAAGAACACGGGCCAGAGAAGAATCGCAATCCATTCCACATTTCCATGCGAGACAAAATACCAAGCGGCCGCGCCTAGCCCGAATGAGCCCCCCAGACCGGCGGCAGCAAACATCAAGAACATGATTCCGCGAGCTACTACTTCGAGCCGGCCGCGAATGGTGCGCAGGCCGTTGACGAAAAGTTGAAAGCGAACGCGAGCGATAGCAGCGAGCTGCCCGCGCATTCCCGGAGAAGCACTTAGCCCAGCCATGACAATTCCTGATCGGCATCGCGTGCGCCGCCCACGATGCGAAGGAAAATTTCCTCAAGCGTAAGTTTTTCTCCCGGTACAGGCACGGCGGATTCACCCGGTACTGTACCGGCTAAGGCCGCTGCGGCTTGCGCCTCGACTCCAGCGCGAAGTTCTTCGAGCGAGCCTTGAGCCACCAATCGGCCGCGATGGATGATGGCGAGATGGCTGCAAAGACGCTCGACAATTTCCAGCACGTGGGAAGTGAGAAAAATCGTGGCGCCTCGAGCGATCATGCGTTGAAGCATGGCCTTGAGTGTGCCGGATGCAATGGCGTCCACCCCTTCGAAAGGCTCGTCGAGAAAAAGAACTCTGGGCCCATGAATGACGGCGGCAGCGAGGGCTAGTTTCTTTTGCATACCGTGCGAGTAGTCGGTGACAAGAGTTTTCGGCTGATCGGCGAGCTGCATGAAATCGAGAAGTTCGGCCGTGCGCTTGCCGGCGGTTTCCCGGTCGAGACCATACATGCGGCCAACGAAATTCAGATATTCAGCGCCGGTTAGACGGCCGAACAAAGCCATACCTTCAGGCACCACGCCGATCTGACGTTTCACGTCGATCGGATCTTGCGCGAGGTCGAGGCCAAGTATTCGAATTCTGCCGGAACTCGCGGAGAGCAAACCTGTGAGCATTTTGATGGTGGTGGATTTGCCGGCACCATTGGGGCCTAGAAAACCGAAGAATTGGCCTGGAGCGACGGACAGGTTCACGTCTTGCACGGCAACAAGCTGACCAAAACGGCGAGTTAAGCCTTGCGTCTCAATGGCGGGAGCATCCATAGATTTCCGACTCTAACATACTCGTTGAAATCCACAGCGCGGAGTACAGCCACTTAAAAGACGAGGATATCTGCGTTCTTAACTGAGGTTTTAGCGAGTGTTGATAGGAGCGACAGGCAATGCCGATGCTTGCGGAAAGACTGCCAGGACCGCGGGCAACTCCAAGCGAAAAGTGCAGCCGCCTTCCGGGCGATTAAATCCTAAAATAGTTCCGCCATGTTCCTGCATGACGCCATAACAAATACTGAGGCCCAGACCAGTCCCTTTGCCCACTGGTTTCGTGGTGTAGAACGGGTCGAACACTTTTTCGGGATCCTGCATCCCCGGACCGGTGTCGGAAAATTCGACGATCACGTTGCTGCGCTCGCGCAACGTGCGGATCATAAGAATGCCGCCGCCGCCCGTCTCCATAGCATCCACAGCGTTGCTTATCAGATGATAGAAAACCTGAAGCAACTGGTTCGGGTCGCCACGAACGGCGGGGAGGACGCTGCGGCTTTCCAGTTCGATGCGGATATTTTTCCCGCGAAGATCCAGATTGCGGAGCTGTACCGCGCCAGTGAGAACGGTGTTTAGATCAAGCAACTGTTTTTCAGCGGGGACCTGGCGCGCAAAGCTGAGCAGATTGTTAACAAGATCTTTTGTGCGCCGGGCTTGGTCGCGGATTTTTTCCCCCAGGGAATGTGCGCGCGTGTTTTGGAGATTTTCAACCGTCAACACATCCGCGTAACCAAGGATAGCAGTGAGCGGATTATTAATTTCGTGCGCGGCGCCGGCGGCGAGCTGTCCCAGTGAGGCTAGCTTTTCAGACTGGACAAAGTGCGTTTGCAGACGCTTCACATTTTCGAGCGATTCCCACAGGTCGTGCACCAGGCTAGTGCGCTCCTGATAAACCAAATGCTGGCGGTAGAAAACCAACGACGTTCCAACGAACAGGGTGATTAAAGTTACGATCAGCCGAAAGCGCTGAACGGGCAAAGGGGCGTCGCTGAAGAAAACATCCCATCCTGCCAGCACCAGGGCCGCGAGTACGCCAAGCATAGCTAAACGGACCGGCCATTGCGTATTCCTGCGAGCGGGTTCAGGCGAGACTTCGGGTTCGAAAACCAGATCGTGAGCGACAATTCCGGTGGTCCCCAGCCACACAAATGCGGCAAGAGCCGGCAGGCGGACAAGCGAGCTACTGTAGATGGTCCGGTTAAGCACGGCAGCAGCGGTCAAAACAAAACCTAAGATGTATAGAGAAGTCGCTCCGAAAAGGTGGCCGTAAATTTTTCGCCACGTGCCAGTGGAGCGAAAAAACAAGAATCCGAACCCGATTACAACGACCAAATTCTCAACCATGTAACTGCCAATGTCGCGCGATCTGAACAATGCGATGTTGGGCGAGATCGTCTTCCAAGGCATGGCGGCAAAAATATAAACGTAGAGCCAAAGAATCGAGAGAAGCAGCAAATCGAGCAAACCGAAACGAAGCGTCTCGCGCATTTTCCTGGCATGAGGCGCCAAAGCCAACGCCGCCATAAACGGCACGGTATGAAGGAAAAAGAGAAGATCAATATAAAACGGAATATATCCGGTCAAGCCGACAACTAGTTGTCCATAAGTGAGCACCAGGATGCCCGCAAGCCACAGGGTGCAACCAAGCGCGAGAAGCATCCAAAACGCGTTACGCCGCCGGTAGGGTGTGGCGGCATTCCACAGCAATGTAGTGTTGGCAAAAAGCGGGGTCAAACAGGCGAGGAGATAGCTCAGAGCCGTTTGCGTTGAACCGCGCGGCACCAACACACCGACAACCGCGTAGCCACCAACAAAAAATAACCAGGCTCCCCAGATAAGGACGGATAACCGAGAGGATTTCACTTAGATAATGCCCGGATTCAATTCTACCGTAGGCTTACAGAGAGCGAAGGACAAGTTCAGCGAAGCATTCTAATAAATAACTGGGACAGTCCATTCATGTTCCGTTGTGGAAGATTTGTCGCCATAGATTTTGGCTTCAGCCTAGTGGTATGCAGACAGCCTTCCTAAAATTTCCTGCGTGGGCTATCGTGGAGCAAACTGCATTTGGTACAGAGAATTTATCCAAGCTCCTGGCAACATAACCTTCTCTAAACATGAACCGAAATCCGCGGAGACGAATCAAATGGGGAAGCCGGGAGGCCGTCGCTGACTCTTCTTTTCGTTTCTTGACTGGAAAGCACGTAATCGACTTCGCGATTCGATAAAACAACTAAACGGTAAGAGCGGAGCGCTCGGAGACAACTATGAGTAGGGGACGTAAGATCGCAGTTGCAGTGGTGGTCCTTGTAATTGCTGTTGTGGCCACCGTCGTGGCGGTGCGCTCAAAGCATGGTGCGGGAGGTCCGCCGGGAGGGACCCCTACGGTTGAGGTGGTGCAAGTGGAGCAGAAGGACGTCCCGATTTATGGCGAGTGGATCGGCACGCTCGACGGATTCGTAAACGCGGACGTGAGAGCACAGGTTACGGGCTACCTACTGCGACAGGGCTACCAAGAGGGCGCATTCGTCAAGCGCGGCCAATTACTTTTCGAGATTGACCCGCGGCCTTTTCAGGCAGTGCTCGATCAAGCTGAGGGACAGTTGGCCCAGGCCAGGGCCAATCTGGCTAACGCCACAGCAGTGCAAGGCAGAACTCAGCTTGATGTGGAACGTTACACCCCGCTAGCGAAAGAGCAGGCAGCGAGCCAGCAGGATCTCGACAATGCCGTTCAGAATAACTTGGCCGCTAAGGCCACAGTGGCGACGGCAGAAGCCCAGATCAAAACTGATGAAGCAGCCGTCGAAACGGCTAGGATCAACCTCGATTTTACACGCCTTATCGCACCCATCGACGGCATCGCCGGGCAGGCCCAGCTTCAGGTGGGTGCTTTGGTCAATCCGAGCAGTGGGCCCGTGACGTCTGTGTCCACGGTCGATCCTATCAAGGTTTATTTTACCGTCAGTGAAAGCGAGTATCTCGATTGGAACAAGCGGTTCCCGACTGAGACTAGCCGGGCAGCGGCTGACAAAAGTCTTCGCCTCCAACTGATCTTGGCCGACGGTTCAACCTATCCACGCGAAGGCTCTTTCTACTTTGCAGATCGCCAAGTGAATGTGGGCACCGGATCGATTCGAATCGCCGGACTATTTCCAAACCCTGGGAATATTCTGCGCCCCGGAGGATACGGCAGAGTTCGGACGGCGGTTCGAGTACAAAAAGACGCTTTGCTGGTGCCGCAGCGTGCGGTGTCGGAGCTGCAAGGCGCTTATGAAGTGGCTGTTGTGGATGGGCAGAACAGAGTGAGCATACGGCCGGTCAAGGTCGGGGATCGTGTCGGCTCCTTGTGGATAATTGCGGATGGACTGAAGGCGGGAGACCGCGTAGTGGCTGAGGGAGTGCAGAAGGTGCGTCCCGGCACACAAGTGAACCCGAAGCCGTATGTGCCGGATAGCGCGACGGCGGAGGTAAGGTAACGGCCATGTCGAAATTTTTCATCAACCGCCCAATCGTGGCAATCGTGATTTCGATCGTAACGGTAATTCTAGGCACGCTCTCGATCATCAGCTTGCCGGTCGCCCAATTTCCGGACATTGCGCCACCGGAAGTTCAAATTCAAGCCACGTACGTGGGGGCTGACGCGCAAACGCTGGAGCAATCGGTTGCTACGCCAATCGAACAGCAAATGAGCGGCGTGGACCACATGAACTACATGTATTCGTTGAACGCCACGGCCAATGGGCAAATGACCATGATCGTGGATTTCGACGTGAAGACGGATCCGAACACAGACCAAATTCTGGCGCAAGCGAGAGAAACGCAAGCGGCTTCCCAACTTCCGGCGGATGTCACGAATTACGGAATCACAGTCCAAAAATCGGTGACGTCTCCGCTGATGCTAATCTCGCTGTACTCGCCCAACGGCACGTACAATGCGGACTTCCTTGCCAACTATGCCTACATCAATATTCACGATCCGTTGACACGTGCCACGGGCATCGGGAATGTGCAGATCTTCGGCGCCGGCCAATATGCGATGAGATTGTGGGTGAAGCCGGACCAATTAGGCAAGCTGGGCATCACCGTTACCGACATTATCAACGCGATCCAAGCGCAGAACACTGTGAACCCGGCGGGACAAGTAGGCGGCGAGCCGGTGCCCAAAGGGCAGGAATACACCTACTCTGTCCGGGCCCAAGGGCGATTGGTTTCCGCAGATGACTTTGGACAGATCGTGGTACGCGAGACGCCGGATGGCGGCGTAGTCAGAGTGAAAGATGTGGCGCGGGTAGAACTCGGCTCGCAGGACTATACGGTGGTAGGGCGTCTGAACGGCAAGCCGGGAGCGATCATCGCGATTTATCAATTGCCGGGCTCGAACGCCGTAGACGCAGCGAACGGCGTGAAGAAATTGATTGCCGAAATGAAGCAGAGATTCCCGCAGGACATGGATTACGTGATCTCGCTGGATACCACGAAGGCGGTGACCTCTGGGATCAAGGAAATTGTCGAAACGCTGGCGATCGCGGTCGTGTTGGTGATCCTGGTGGTGTACATTTTCCTGCAAAGCTGGCGCGCAACGCTAATTCCGATGTTGGCAGTGCCGGTGTCGCTGGTTGGCACCTTCATATTTTTCCCGTTGTTCGGTTTCTCGATCAATACACTTTCTCTATTGGGGCTGGTGTTGGCCATTGGATTGGTGGTGGACGATGCGATCGTGGTCGTGGAGGGCGTCGGACGACATATAGAGGAAGGACTTTCCCCCAAAGAAGCGGCCGCCAAGGCGATGGAAGAGTTGACCGGGCCGGTTGTGGGAATCGCGCTGGTACTCTCCGCGGTGTTCGTCCCAACGGCGTTTATTCCGGGAATCACAGGACGTCTCTACCAACAATTTGCGGTCACGATTGCCATTTCCGTGATCCTTTCTGCTTTCAACGCCCTCACTCTTAGTCCAGCTCTCGCGGCCCTTTTGCTCCGGCCGAGAGAAAAGAGCACGGGAGTGTTGGGAAGGTTTTTTGCATGGTTCAATCGAGTCTTCGAGAGAGCGACGGACGGCTATGTACGCGTATCCGGCGCCTTGATTCGCAAGAGCGCAATTGCGCTCGTGTTACTGGCGGTATTCGCGGGGGCAGCGGCGTTCTTCGGCGAACGGCTGCCAGCGAGCTTCCTGCCGGATGAGGATCAAGGATACCTCTTCATAAACCTTCAACTGCCCGATGCGGCTTCACTGCAACGGACGAACGAAGCTGCCGAGCAGGTCGAGAAAATCTTGGCAGAAACCCCTGGGGTGAAGTACACGACTAGCGTAATCGGCTTCAGCCTGTTGAGCTTTGTACGAACCAGCTACAACGCATTTTTCTTCGTCACACTAGATGACTGGGATGCAAGGAAGTCAAGGGCGGAACAGTTCCAGGAAATCAAAACGCGGCTGAACCAACGATTGAGCCAGATTCCCCAAGCAATCGCGTTCGATTTTTCACCACCAGCGATTCCGGGAGTGGGGACTGCGGGAGGATTTACATTTGTTCTCGAGGATCGGGCCGGGAAGGACGTTGAGTTTCTCACGCAGAATTTGAACGCTTACATGGCAGCAGTGCGCAAACGTCCCGAGATCGGATTTCTGGCCACGACGTATCTGCCCAGCGTGCCGCAACAGTTCGTGATAGTGGACCGGGACAAGGTCATCAAGCAGGGGGTGAATATCAGCGATGTCTACAGGACTCTTCAGGCGTTCATGGGCGGATACTTTATAAATTATTTCAACCGGTTTGGCAGGCAATGGCAGGTATATATCGAAGCAGAAGGCGAATACCGGACGAGAGCGGAAAACGTGGGGCAATTTTATGTCCGAAACAACAGGGGAGAAGATGTACCGCTTTCCGCCCTGACAAAATTTGAACCCCAGAGCGGGCCAGAATTCACCATGCGATTCAACGAGTATCGCAGTGCACAGATCGTGGGAAGCGCGGCGCCGGGTTACAGTTCCGCACAGGCGACCAAAGCGCTCGAAGAAGTATTCGCGCGAACCATGCCCCGGGAAATGGGCTACGACTACAAGGACATGTCGTTTCAGGAAAAACTGGCTCAGGAAGGAGTATCTCCTTCCACTGTTTTTGCGTTTTCGCTGTTGTTCGTGTTTCTGATTCTGGCGGCGCTCTATGAAAGCTGGTCGCTCCCATTCAGCGTGCTGCTTAGCACGCCGGTGGCCGTGTTCGGAGCGTTCGCAACGCTGTGGTTAAGGCGCACGATTGCCGGATGGTTTTATCCACCTTATATGGTGCAAATAGAAAGCGATGTGTATTCACAGATCGGGCTGGTAATGCTGATTGGGCTGGCCGCGAAAAACGCGATCTTGATCGTGGAGTTCGCCAAGGACGAATACGAGCAAGGCAAACCGTTAGTGGACGCGGCATTGGCGGGTGCGAGGATCCGGCTCCGACCGATTTTGATGACGTCATTCGCGTTCATCCTCGGGAGCGTGCCTTTGTGGGTGGCCACAGGAGCCGGGTCCGTGGCGCGCCAGATTATCGGAACGACGGTAATCGGAGGGATGCTAGCTGCCAGCGCTATTGCCATATTTCTGGTCCCGGCGATTTTCTATCTGGTGGAGAAATGGTCGGGTGCCGGTAAGGAGCCGACCCCTGCTGGAGCTCAGACTGCGCCGGCGGAGGGAGACTGACATGGCCTCCCGATCAAATTGCACGATAGCCGCTTCAGCGCGAATCATGAGAAAGCTGCAGCCAATGATTTCGTTGTGCTTAATGTCGATTCTTGTTTCGAGTTTAGTTGGCGGATGCGCGGTCGGTCCGAACTACCATAAGCCTGCAGTGCAAATTCCCAGCACGTATCGCGATACGAACGACAACGCGCCGGTTCAGCCCCAAGCCGCCTCCTTCGCAGATTTGCCCTGGTGGCAAGTCTTCCAGGACCCGCAGCTTCAGGAGCTGATCCGTATGGCGCTGAAACAAAATTACGACTTGCTGCTAGCGACGGAGCGCATCAATGCCGCGCGCGCTCAGGTCGCAATTACGCGCTCGAGTCTCTTCCCTCAGGTACAAGGAGGCGCCAATTTCGTAGGTGGCAAGGAAGAGTTTTTTCCGGAGAAAGCAAATTTACTGGAGCTGGCGGCTGACGCATCGTTTCAGCTCGACTTATTCGGCCAGTTGAGGCGCGCCACGGAAGCGGCGCGTGCCAGACTGCTTGCAACCGAAGAGGCTCAACGCACTGTTACGCTGACACTCGTGAGCGACGTGGCGAGCGCATACTTCACACTTCTTCAACTCGATCTCGAACTCCAAATTACGAAAGATACGGTAGAGACGCAGGAAGGATCGGTTAAGCTCACTTCGCTGCGACTGGAACACGGTGTGGCCACGAAGCTCGACGTTCTTCAGGCGCAGCAAGTGCTCGATACCGCCAATGCGCAGATTCCGGACCTGGAACGACAGATTGGCCAGGCGGAAGACGCGATCCACATTCTGCTCGGCGATTACCCGGGACCCGTAACGCGCGGCCTCAAATTGCCGCAACAATTTATTCCACCGGATGTGCCGGCAGGTCTGCCTTCCTCGCTGCTCGCCCGGCGCCCCGATATTCGCCAGGCTGAGCAGAACCTGATTGCTGCGAACGCTGAAATTGGCGTGGCCAAGGCAGCTTTCTTCCCGCAAATCTCGCTAACGGGCGGAGGCGGCGGAGCATTTGGTCGCAGCAACGCTTTCACGAGTTTGATGGGCTCGCAGACCGCTATTTGGTCTTACGGCGCGAGCGTGACGCAACCAATTTTCACCGGTGGCGCCCTTCGCGGGAATCTTCATCTGACCGAATCGCAACACGAACAGGCTTTGCTCTCCTACAAACAAGCCATCCAGCATGCGTTCGGAGATGTGTCGGATGCGTTGATCGGGTACCAGAAACTGCATGAAGTTAGAGTAAAACAACAGCAGCTGGTTGCGGATTTGGAGGAGTCGGTTCGGCTATCTGTGATGCGCTATCGCGGGGGCACCACCACCTATCTGGAAGTGCTGGACGGGCAGCGGTCGCTCTATTCTGCGGAGCTTACGCTGGCGCAGTCGCGAGGCAGCGAGTATCAAAGTCTGGTGCAACTTTACCGAACGCTTGGCGGAGGTTGGCAGCAGTAGCTGACGGATCAATCGATTAGTCGGACGCTGCAGAAGCGTTGACAGGCTGAGATGCCGGCATTTCACGGGTAAGGGATCGCCGGGAAATCAGAAAATCGAGGAACTGTTGTGTGCCGTCTCCAGATTTTGTCGATAACGTAATCACCGCTATACCGGGGCGCACCGCTTGGATATTACGGTTCGCGGCAGCGGAGTCGAATTCCACGGCCTCGGCCAAGTCGGCTTTTGTAATTACGGCAACGTCCGCACTATTGAAGATTGTAGGGTATTTAAGAGGCTTATCCTCACCTTCCGTTACCGACAGTAGAACGAGCCGGAGATGCTCCCCAAGATCGTAGGAAGAAGGGCACACAAGATTGCCAACATTTTCGATGAACAAGAAGTCCAGCTCGTCAAGTTTCCAACCTTCCAACGAGCGCTCAACCATCGCGGCTTCCAGGTGACACACGGTTCCGGTGATGATCTGTTTCACGGGAGCCTGGCTGCGAGCCAGACGCGCGGCATCGTTTTCCGTGGCAAGGTCTCCGACCAGTGCAGCTACGCGAAATTGCGGACGAAGCAATGTGAGCGTTTTCTCCAAAAGGGCGGTTTTCCCCGCGCCGGGGCTAGACACCAGACTCACAACAAAAACTCCTGCTTCACGAAATCGCTCGCGAAGCGCGCGGGCGACAATATCGTTTTGCTTGAATACGTTTTCTCTCACTTCAATAATGCGAGTCTTTGAATTCAATCCTCCACCTCTAGGCCGACGACTAGCAGCTCTTTACCTTGCACGACCTCACCTGTTGGAGTGCCACAGACGGAGCAGCAGAACGCTTGTGTTGAATGCACCGGACGCTGCGCATCACACTGCCGGCAGAATACCAGCACCGGCACTTCTTCTACTTGGAGCTGCGATCCTTGCAATGGCGTATCCTCGCAAGCCATTTCATAGGAAGAAAGTAGCGCTTCTTTTACAACACCTGAGAGAAGTCCCAGGCGGACGTGCACAGCCTTAATTTGCACTCCGCCTCTGCGATCTGACTCTTCCTGAGCCAGCTCAACAATGCTCATCGCGATGGAAAGTTCGTGCATGATCGCCTTATGAAGGAATCTCCGGCTTTGCATTCACCGTATCGAATTGGCCGAACGACGCAAGCGCGGCCTGTCCCAGGCTGATACCGCCATCGTTCGCTGGAACAGCGTGGTTGGTCCAGATTTGAAAAGTCCTGGGATCCAGTAGCGATTTCAAATTCTCCTGGAGCAGTTCATTCTGAAAAACTCCGCCCGAAAGGACGATTGTATCCACATCGTTTGCGGCGCAGAGTGCTGTCAGCGCATTAGAAAGTCCTTGTGCAATTCCTTGCTGAAACGCGCGCGCGCATTCGTTCACAGAGCGGCCTAGAAATCGATCACGCGTTAAACCCGCCAGCAACGGGCGAAAGTCGAGCTCTCCGTTAACGAAAGGAAACGGATAAGGCTCGGTAATTTGGGCACTGCGCGCGAGTTGCTCGAGCCACATTGCGGCTTGGCCTTCGAAAGTGGTCTCACGGGTGAATCCGAGCAGCGCTGCTGCCGCGTCGAAGAGACGACCAACGGAGCTTGTGGTGAAGGTTCGCACCTTGCTGCGAACCAAGTCCGTGGCCATTCGATAGCGTTCCGAAAAATCGAACGGAGCCGCTGCTAGATCGGGCAAATCATCAATTTGGAACAGGAAACCTGCTGCCGCTTGAACAGGATGATGTGCCGCTGCATCACCGCCGGCGAGAACTGCACTACGAAGATGAGCAACGCGTTCAAAACCTTCGCAAATGCTACCGGTGAAAATTTCACCGCCCCAAATGCTGCCATCGTCTCCGTAACCGGTACCATCAAAGCTAACGCCAAGAACCTGTTTGTTCCATTCGCCGCGCTCAGCAAGCACCGAGGCGATGTGTGCCCGGTGATGTTGAACGCTGCGCTTCTCAGGCGAAGAAAGAGCTGCCGCGTATGCGGTGGAAACATACTGAGGGTGGCAATCGTGCACCACCAGCAATTCATCCCAGCGTACTTCATACATCGAAACCAAGTCATCGATGGTCTGTTGAAAAGACTGATGCGATTGGAAGTGCTCCAAGTCTCCAATATGCTGGCTCACGAATGCCTGCCCATCCACCACGAGCGTAATCGTATTTTTCAGATCCGCACCCAGGGCAAGTATTGGCCGCTTAGAAGGAAAAACAGTAATAGCGCTGGGAGCGTAGCCACGTGCTCTACGAAGCACCGCCGTGCCGAAAACTCCGGCGCGAGCTATTGAATCGTCCACGCGCCGTGCGATTGGACGATCTCCAATCAGGAATGCATCGGCAATATCCGAGAGTCTATCGAGGGCCTCGGCGTCCTCATAAGCAATGGGCTCGCTCGACCGATTCGCGCTTGTCATCACCAGGGCACTCGGGGCACCAGCGGCGAAAAGCAAATGATGAAGAGGCGTGTAGGGTAGCATCACACCCAGTTCGTGATTGTCGGGAGCTACGTTGGGAAGTTTCGCTTTTGCAGGCGCGATTACAATTGGCCGTGCCGTCGATGTTAAAAGCTCTTCCGCGTCGGCCGAGATGTCTATGAGTTCTCGGGCAACCTGCAGATCCTTTGCCATCAAGGCAAACGGTTTCTCTTTGCGATATTTTCGATTTCGCAGCGATTGCACAGCCTCGGCACTTCGAGCATCGCAAGCGAGGTGATAACCGCCTAAGCCCTTGAGCGCGAGAATTTTGCCGGCTTGGAGCATCTCAGCTGCGCTGCGAATGCTCGGCTCGTTGCCGCGAACCTCTTCGTCGCCTGCCTGCAAGTAGTACTCCGGTCCGCACTCTGGGCAGGCAACAGGTTGGGCATGAAAACGTCGATTGCTGGGGTCCTCATATTCGTTCTCGCAATACTCATCAAGTTGCCAAAACTGCATAGTCGTATTCGAACGGTCGTACGGCAGGCCCAGGATTACGGTGTATCGTGGCCCGCAGTTTGTGCAATTAATATAAGGATAGAAATAACGCCTGTCGGAAGGATCAAATAGTTCGCGAAGGCAATCGTTGCATACTGGAAGGTCCGGCGAGATTCGGACGGATGGCTGCTGCTTTCTTTCGCTCTCCCGAATTGTAAATTCGTAGCATCCGACGGGTTTCGTTGCGTGGATTTCAATCTCGGTGATGTCCGCTGCGGGAGGCGGTTCAGTCTTTAGCGCTTGAATAAACCGTTGCAATCCTCGGTCCGCACCTTCCAGAAAAATCTCAACGCCCTCTTCCCCGTTTAATACCCATCCGCCCAACGTGTTTGCGCGAGCTAATCGAAATACGAAAGGACGAAATCCCACACCCTGCACCACGCCACGAACTTTGATTGAACAAGCGCTCGCCATTCCAGGTTAATCCAGGCTGACTATGCAGCCGCGTCCTTGCCAGCCGATTTGAATCACTTTATCGCCGTCCACGAGAACGGGAACGGTGCGCTGTCCATCCACGAGAGAGCGCATTCGATCGCGGGCCGCGAGATCGGCTTCCACGTCGTATTCGACGAACTCAGTTCCTTTCCATTCGAGCCACTCGCGCATTTCCTGCGTGTATTGGCAGCTCTTGGTTCCGTAAAGTTCAAGAATCGCCACAGCCCAAAACCTCCAGACCTTCGCGTATGACGTGATAAATCGAGGCTTGAATTTCCTGAATGCGCGGGATGTAGTCACAATGAACGATCAGCGGGTGGTCGGCCAGCCCTCGTCGATTAATTTCTCCACCGTCGTAGCCAAGTAAAGCCACCGTCAACAGATTGCGTTTCCTGGCCTCTTCGAGCGGCATTATCAAGTTTCTGGACCCGCCGCTGGTGGAAATTGCGATTGCGACATCGTTCGGTCGGGCCTGCGCGATCATCTGGCGAAGGAAAATCACTTCGGTGCCCACATCATTCGCGATCGCGGTGATGTTCGCCGGCTCAAGCGCGAGCGAAACCGCCGGAATCGGCTTCCATCCTGAGGGCGGCGAAACGCAGTCGATGGCCCAATCGTTGGCGTCTGTGGCCGAACCACCATTGCCAAAAATAATTAGTTTGCCGTCGCGCCGGACGCGTTCTGCAATCGCAGAAGTAGCATTGCTGATCTGTTCTGCTTCCTCAGCTGCAACTTGCGCGCGCAGCTTCGAGTCATCCGCGACTTTCATTTGGATGGAATTGGCGACTTCGGCGATGACGTCTGCAGACGGTTGTTTCTCACGTCCGAGGAATGGGTACAGAAATTCGGCTTGGCCTACGTCGTGCCCCAGTTCACGGCGCTCGAAGAAAACGTGCACCGTCTCCCAAAGCGTGTGATAGAGAACCTCCACCAATTCCTGCTGAATAAAGGGATCAGCATTTGCTGGCGGAATCGTATAAGAACCTTCGAGGCCCGGAAAAGCGAAGGTCATTGCCTTGCATGCGCCTGCAACATCTAGCGCAGCCCAAACTTCAGGGTCTCCTTCAGGCGGACCAAATCCCATCACAATGTCTTCGGGACCGACAATTGCCTCGAGCCATGGCCGGAAAAGAATGGAAAGATCGAGAGCCGGGAGTGCGCGTTTTCCTACGATAACGGGATGAACGAACTCGACAGAGACATGTTGAGCGTCTGTGGCATAAGGGCCTTGCCCGAATGCCAGCAAGCGGCCGCCGCGAAGGAAGCGTTCGGACATCTCGCGGCACGCGTGAGCAAGTCGATTCGCTTCGCGAGCGAAGAAAGATTCCAAGATCTGGTTCCGCGCCAGAAGGCGTTGTTCTATTTGCGAGGCAAGTTGGCAATCCGTGGCCATTTTTTTTTGTTGCTTCACATCTAACAGATGCGTGGCAGTGGGTCGCCGACCAGCATATCGACGATTCGGCTGCCCCCATAAAGAGTCATGACGAGAACTGACCCTGCAGGTTGTTCGCGAATTTCTCCGATGATGCACGCCTCTTCGCCGCCGGGTGTTTCTTGCAGCGCTTTGAGCGCAGCGTCGGCGAATTCAGCGGCAACGACCGCGAGAAACTGTCCTTCGTTCGCGATATGAAGCGGATCCAATCCCAGCAATTCACAAGCTCCGCGCACTGCATCGTGCACCGGAACTTTGTCCTCAAAGAGAATGATTCCCAAGCCGCAATCTCTTGCGAGCTCGTTGAGAGATGTGGCCGCGCCTCCGCGCGTGGGATCGCGCATCCAGCGAACGCCTGGCCCCGCAGCTTTCACCAGAGCCTCAACCAGGGGAAACACGGATCGCGTATCGGACCGGAGATCGCCTTCCATGTCGAGTTCGCCGCGGGCCAGCAAAATCGTGATCCCGTGATCGCCGATCGGTCCCGAGAGCAAGATTTTATCGCCGGGCCGCACTGACTGCGGATTCACCTCGACGCCCGGCAACAGAGTGCCCAGCCCGGTCGTGCTTATATACATGCCGTCTGCTTTGCCGTGCTCGACGACCTTGGTATCTCCGCCGGCTATTCTCACTCCCGCTTGTTGAGCGGCGTTGGCGATCGCCTCAATTTCAGCTTGTAATACGTCGGTGCGCAATCCGGCCTCGAGGATCAACCCGACAACGAGCGCTTCCGGTCGCGCGCCGGAAACCGACAAATCATTTACAGTTCCATTTACTGCCAGTTCGCCGATTGAACCACCGGGGAACACTAGGGGCTTCACAACAAAGCTATCTGTGGTTACGGCCATCCGCGCGCCATTAATACTTAAATGCGCGGCATCGCCGAGCGGATCCGGCGACGCTCCGAAAAAGAACGGAGCGAACAGGCCTTCGACGAGACGCCGGCTGGCTTTTCCGCCGGCTCCGTGCGCCATTTCAATTTGAGGCTCGCGAAATCGGGTCTTTGGGGCAGAGATATCGAGTTTGGCCTCGCTACTCACGCGGCTGAGCCGATACTCGTCACCAGAGCGGCCTTCCGATGTTCGTAATTGTAGTAAGCGGCGCATGATCCTTCCGAGGACACCATCAGCGCTCCCACCGGATTTTCCGGCGTGCATTCTTTTCCGAATAATTTACATTGCGCAGGTTTCAAAACGCCTTTCAACACTTCTCCGCACTGCGCGGCCTTTGGATCGGTAACGCGAATTCCCGGAATATGGAAGCGTTGCTCGGAATCCCATTCAGCATATTCGTCCCGAATGCGAAGCGCCGATTGAGAGATGAAGCCCAAGCCGCGCCATTCGAAGTACGGGCGAAGCTGGAAGGTTTCGGCCATAGCGCGCAACGCAGCGCGATTCCCTTCCCATGGAACGACACGCTTGTATTGATTTTCAACTTTGGCTTCGCCTTTTTGAAGCTGGGTCAGAAGCATCACAATCGATTGGAGAAGATCGAGGGGCTCGAAGCCGCACACAACAATTGGTTTGCGTTCGTTTTTCGCGATCCACTCGTAGGGCCGGCAGCCAATCACGGTAGAAACATGGCCGGGTCCGATGAACCCGTCCAGCCGCATATCCGGAGAGTCAAGGATCGCGCGGATGGCGGGAATAATCGTAACGTGATTACAAAAGACTGAAAAATTGTGCAGGCCTTCGGATTTTGCGCGCATCAAGGTCAAGCCCGTAGAAGGAGCGGTGGTTTCAAATCCGATCGCAAAGAACAGCACATGCTTCTGTGGATTCATTTTTGCGAGCTTAATTGCATCCGAAGGGGAATATACGATCCGCACGTCCATTCCCCGCGCTTTGTGCTCTAGAGGGCTGCCGTTTGTTCCTGGAACTCTCATCATGTCGCCAAAGGCGGCGAAAATCACATTGGGGTCAGCCGAAATTGACAAAGCATCGTCGATGCGTCCCATGGGCAGAACGCAAACGGGACAACCAGGCCCGTGGATTAACTCGATATTCGGCGGCAGAACATCTTTCAATCCAAAACGATAAATGGCGTGAGTATGCCCTCCACAGACTTCCATAAGCCGGTAATGCCTGTTAGGACCGGCTAGACGCCTAATTTCTTCAGCAGCCCTGGTAATGAGTTCTGGATCGCGAAATTCATCCACGTATTTCATTTTCGCTCCCCGAATGGTTGTGACGCCTGTTTATCCTCAAAATCTTCTAAGCCGTATCCGCGAACTTCTTGCACTGCTGCTTCGCACTCGCCAAGCATTTGAAGCGTTCGCATCTGGTCCATCGCGTCCATTTCGCTAATTTTGCTCATGGCAAATCCAACGTGAATCAAAACCCAATCGCCGGGCACTGGCATGTCGTCCTGCAGTAGGCCGAGATCAACTCTTCGCCGCATTCCTACCACGTCTACAAGAGCGCTATTCGGATTGTCGGATGCGATCTCGACGATTTTTCCTGGTATGGCTAAGCACATATGACATCCTCCCGGCGGATATCCGATTCCGTTGTCAGCGCTCATTGCATTCATCCTTATTTCTTCACGCTGGTTTTGTCTCAAATATCCCTTACTGCGGCCATTCTCCATTTTGAATTTTGGATACTAGAGACTCAATCAACCTTGCCGCCTCTTCCACCATGGCCGCGACCGGCTCGCTAAGGCCCATTTGGCCTTCTTCCGGGCCTAGCGTCAGCGGTTCGCAGCCGACCAGCAAAATGCGACTTAAGCTTCCGCCGCCCATTGATTTCGCCATGCGAATCACGTTCATCGGGTTCATGCTATGCGCATCGACTGAGGTTTCAGTCGCCTCTCGAGAATCCAGAGCATTCAAATCCGGCTCGATCACATAAAGGCTCCCGGGCTCTCCGCCGCGCGGACATGCATCGACAAGAATCGTGACGTCGGAACCATCGAGCAACGAATACGCCAAGTCAAAGCCTCGTATACCAAAATCTATGGCTTTAACACCATCAGGTAATTTCCGGCCTGCCAGGCGTTGCGCGACTTCTACACCGAAGGCATCGTCACCGAGAAAAATATTCCCGATGCCTGCTATCAGAATGCCGGGGGGGGGCGCTTTTGCGTTATGTTCCGCTTCTTCCATTGGAAGCGGCTCGACTTCTTCGGGATCGAAGAAGAAGCGATGTCCCGGCTGCCGCATGAGTCCTATGTCTCTGCCTGGGTCGTCATCGGCAACCACGCACACATGAAATTTACCCTCGTAGTCCTGCTCGATGGACTCGATCATCGCCGTCTTTCCAGCAAGAGCGATGTCCATCACGTCGCCACGCTTGCCGGGATTCAAGCGCACCCGGTCGCCTGGCTTCACTTCAACTCCAGCGATGTTCAAACTCGCTGTAGGGGCTTTATCTTCCAGGAGCCGCCACTCCCATTCGTTCATTGCTTTCCCTCACCCGCTTGACGCAAGCCCCGCAACACCCCGTGGAGTTTCATAAAATGTTCCATGGGCATCGATTCTGTGCGTTCTAAAATTTGGCGCGAGCGCTCGTCGGCGTGGCGCATTTCCTGTTTTTCGTCTTCCGTCAAAGTCAAAATGCGCAGAGCGAGAATTTCGTCTATTTCTGTTCCGTCGAAAAGATCACCCGGGCTTTCTGGCGCAATTTGCGGGTAGTCGTAAAGAATGATTGGCGACGAAAGGATGCCGTCTCGTTGCCCTTCGTCGCCCGCCAACACAGGCCAAGTCCCAACGTTATTGCAAGCCGCCGCAATCTCTTTAAGCGAAGTGGGAGGATCGATGAGCGAAACGAACTCTCCTCCGTCGATGCTCAGAATAGTGTGGGCAGACAGCAGGGATTGTTTGAGAGCCAGCTCGCGATTTGCGGTAGTTTGCTGCGAGAAATCCAGATTTTTGATTGCCGCAGCATTTGAGACGCGGACCGTGATTTTATGCACTCCGTTGCTCACCGATTCGATAATTACATCCAGGTCAGCCGCAAGGGACTCTTTCGTTCGCACAATAATTCCGACGATCTGTCCATCAACGCCGCTACGAACCGGTTCAAGTTCACGACCGCCCGGAAAATTATGGACTGACGAATCATGCGCGAAATGGCCATCGGAAAGAGAAATCGGTGGAAGTACGATTTCGCATTCAACCGCTTCCTGCCAAGTTTGAAGAATCCTTCTGTCCACTTCGAGCGATTCAACGATACGAAAACCTGGTTCTTTCCCTCCGTTGAGATCGGCCGGCCAATTATCAACTGGAATATCAAGTTCACCAATCGTCCGAGTGACCGCCTGCAGAAAGCGAATTTTGACCCTGAGTTTGGCCGATGAACCAACGATTGCAATGCATTCCGTCTGCATGAACCAACTGTCGGCGCCCTTTTGCATTTCGCTGTACGCCTTGGGATATACAACACCGAAATTCCATCGTTGGCGATTCTTCACCGATGACGGCCGGTAGGGATAGAGCATGTAGCCCTCGTAGAGGACAGCGTTCGCGATGTCTTCCACAAGTTTTGCGTTCACAGTTGCACCGTTTCCTCGGCTCCAGCCAGGACTCGCTCGACTACCTGTTCCCAGGTCGGGATTCCGTGGCGCACTTTATATTGATAGAGACGGTCGAATACGTCGCGCCGCAAGTGGAGCCAGGCGCTATTGGGATAATAGTGATCGATCAAATCCTTCCACACTTTGACGGGCAGCTTAAATTTCGCTTCCTTTTCCCATGAAATCGGTGAAACCTGAAGGCGGTCGTCCTGGCCCGGATAAAAGACCGTGCCGCTGAAAAGAAAATTGAGTGGCAAGTCACCCTCGGAGAGTCCGTGAAAATATTTCGTCGCAGCAACATTAAAATCGAAAGTGCAGGGAACCGGCAGATCGACGAGTGTCTCTTTCGTGAATGGCGGAACGACCATAATGGCGTGCGTCCACAACAAATTCCGTAGAGTTTGGCCCCAACGATCCGGCTCGCCAAACAAGTCCTGAAGTTTTGCCTGTTCCTCAGCGCTGTAATGCCGCCGCGTTACTTCCAGTTGGAGCTGAGCGCGGAGGACTACCGCGTGGATCGCCTCTTCGTCACCCATATTGGACACGCGCAGCTTGAATGAAAGCAAAGGCGCAGCGGCGTATTGTACCGCTTGCGCATCTTCCACCTGGAAATTCAGGTCAGGCATTCGTTTCCCCGCTGACTATTTCGGCTCTTTCCTTCAAGCTCGCAAAAAAATTTCCCACTTCGCGCCAAACTTCCGTCCCACCGGAAAGACCATGCCAATTGAGGCGGATCAGCCCGACGAGTTTGTAACACTCATCAATGGGAACGATATAGTATTGCGCAGCAACGCCTCGCGCGGCCCCGACGCGATTTACCAAAAGGGCTTCGACTTCGGGTTCTATTTCACGAAGGGCAGGATTATCTCGTTCAATGTCTTCCCAAGTCTCAAATGATAGCAACGACTCAGTAGCGCCTGCCGGGCCGGGGTAGAAGGCCGACACTTTTCCCTCCACGCCCCTGAAAAAAAATGCCATTTCGATGGGGACCATCAAACCATCCCATTGCGCATCCGTCATTTTGAATTGCGGAAGGAACCGAATGCGACGAGGCACGCGCTTGTATTTTGTGGCGCTTTGGCTGCTAAAAAGAATCGCGCAGGCGTCGCAAGCACAAACTATCTTTCGAGCTGCAGGATCGATTAGGTGCTGATGTTCAGCGGAGAGTTCGGCACTGCACAGTTCACAGCATTCAACAGCCGGACGTTTTCTCGCAAATTGGCGCAGCGCACTGAACGCATTGTCCTTTTGCGCGACCGGTGAAAATGGCGAACTCACATTTCACCCCCGTGAGCTTTCGAAAGCGGCAGCGCTACACGCACCCGGCCGTTTTCTTTTAGCAACGGAACCGGCTCAAGATGGATGTTATCCAGGTCTACGCCACGCCCGGCGTGCACCACGTCGTAGTGTTGACTGCATATGGGACACGCGAGAACCGTGCCTTGCAGTCCAGCGCCTGCAAGGGGCTGGCCGCATCCCGGACAGGTATTGTTGTACGCATACAAGGTTTCTTCGAGCTGGCAGAAAAGAATGTCGCGTCCGGCGATCTGTTCTGTTCGCAAAACACCGGGAGCAATTGCGTCGAGGCCAAGCACGTCTTCCCATCCAACTTGATCGCGCGCAGCTTCCGTCGCTTGATCTTTGCCATTGCCGTCGAGGCTTGATAGCGGCACAAACCCGTCCGCAGGCGGTTGCTCCTGAATAGAACCTTCCACTATTATCGCGGTCACGTCTGGAGCTGCGTCGAAAATTGCTTCTTCAACGGCAAGTTTAAGCGTGGCGGACGATGAAGGGCATCCATGACAACTGCCTTCCAGGCGCAAAGTCACTGCACCTGAATCATCTACGGCGACGAGGTTTACATTTCCGCCGTGCGATTTCAGGTACGGTCGCGTCTTTTCAAGCGCTTGCAACACACGGGTCTCAAGCGCGTCAGGATGAAGCCCATAGAGTAGAAGCAAGCTTCGAACAAGCTCGTCGCGCCCAAGCGTTTCGATAACAGACGGCCCCGACCCCCGCGAGTCGTGAACAATTTCAAGCATTCGCTCCAGGCCCGCACCGTGAAATTCCATGAGCGACTGCACAAGCGCTTTCGCCGTTGCCTTGAGTGTTGGGTCTTTTACTTGTTCAATCCGCTGAACCAACGATTCAATTGTTTTTAGACGGTTCTGAACTTCGTTTGATGTGGGCATGGATGCCTTTCCCTGCGCGATCAAAGACACAAGAAAAATCGCCACGTCCCCGGAATGCAAAGGTCGCGGGCGCGTCTGCCTCAGACCGCAGGGTTCTCTTACGGCTGCAAGCCAAACATCGGCGAATGGTGAGTCTCTAGAACCTTGCCATTGCCGAGGTACATATGTACGCCGCACGGCAAGCATGGATCGAAACTTCGAACGGCGCGCATGATGTCGATGCCTTTGAACTTGTCGGGCCCATTCTCTTCGAAGATCGGTGTATTCTGCACCGCGTCTTCGTACGGCCCCGGCGTTCCATAGACATCCCTGGGATTTGCATTCCAAGGAGTGGGCGGATACGGGTGGTAGTTGGCGATCTTGTGATCTTTGATCACCACATGGTGAGAGAGCACGCCGCGGACGGCTTCGTGAAACCCGCATCCGATAGCGCTTTCAGGAACCTTGAAGTCTGTCCAAGTTTTCGTCCGGCCCGCATGCAATTCTTCCAGAGCCTTTTCCACGAAATACAGAGCGGCAGCCGCAGAGTAAGCCTGAAAGTAAGTGCGTGCGCGATCGCGCTCGATTGCGTTACTCCACTTTGGAATTTTCCACTCGAATTCAACCTCAGGAAGGGACGTAGTTTTTGGCAAATATATTTTCACGCTGTGGCCGGTGGCCTTGATGTAACCGATGTCCACGATGCCAGCGAGCGCCGTAGCCCAGAATCGCGCGATTGGTCCGCCTCCGGTGTCCAGTGCCAGATGGTCTCCCGTGCGCTTGTCGAGCCAGCGCGGTGACATCACCCACGTGTATTTGCCGCCGAAATCGCGCTTCTGAGGCCGAGGAATCGTCGTCTGGTTCCAGGGATGATTTTGATCTACGGGATTCCCCAGCGGGTCAGTCTTCACAAATGTTTCGGAATTTTTCCAATCGTCGTAGTAGGAGCTGCCTAACAGAATGCGGATATTCAGATTGATGTCCACCAAGTTCGTGGTCACCAGCTTGCCGTCCACGACGACACCAGGCGTGACGTACATCGCCTTGCCCCATTTATCCATGTTCTTGTAGGTGTAATCGCAAAGATCAGGATTCTGGAACGATCCCCAACATCCGAGCAGGATCCGCCGCTGGCCGACTTGTTCGTAACCAGGCAATGCCTCATAGAAGAAATCGAACAAGTCATCGTGTAACGGCACAACTTTCTTCATGAACTCGACGTACTTCATTAGGCGGACAAGGTAGTCGGTGAAGAGCTGAATCGTGGGAACGGTCCCTACGCCACCAGGATACAGCGTCGAGGGGTGAACGTGCCGGCCTTCCATCAAGCAGAACATTTCCCGCGTCATGCGGCTCACTTGCAAAGTCTCGCGGTAGAACGAACCAGTAAACGGATTTAAAGCCCGCATGATGTCGGCAATGGTTCGAAACCCGTGCAGATTCGAGTGCGGAGACATCGTCGTTTCGGCTTTCGCCAAAACCTTCGGATTGGTTTCCTTCACCATCTGCTCGCAGAAATCCACGCCGACTAGGTTGTCCTGAAATATGTTGTGATCGAACATGTATTCGGCGGCCTCGCCGAGATTTACAATCCACTCAGCAATGTTGGGCGGGCGAATTCCGAACGCCATATTCTGTGCGTAGGTCGCGCAGGTAGCGTGGTTATCACCGCAGATTCCGCAGATTCGGCTGGTGATGAAATGGGCGTCGCGTGGGTCTTTGCCCTGCATAAAAATGCTATAGCCTCGGAAAATTGATGACGTGCTGTGGCACTCAGCAACGTGTCGATTTTCAAAATCGATCTTCGTGAAGATTCCCAAACTTCCTACGATCCTGGTTATTGGATCCCAATTCATCTCCACCAAATTTCGAGATTTCGTCGCGGTTTCCTTATTTATTCCCGTAATCGTGGCCATTCGTAAGCTCCTTTAATGTATTAATAAGACCGCGGCTGATAACCTGTGGTGAGTTTGTTGCCTGGATGCCGCCACTTCGGTTCTTTATTCACCGTGTTATTTGTAATCGAACGTAAAGCTCGTATGGTGCGGCCGTAAAGGCCAATAGTGCCCGCGGAAACGTGTGATCCCGGAGGCGCATCCATGAACGGCATGAACTTGTCCGGGAAACCCGGCATCGTGCATCCGATGCAGATTCCTCCTACGTTTGGGCAGCCGCCGATCCCGGCCATCCATCCTCGCTTGGGCACATTGCAGTTGACCACCGGACCCCAGCAGCCCAATTTCACGATGCACTTCGGAGAACCATACTCTTCCGCAAAATCGCCTTGCTCGTAGTAGCCGGCGCGATCGCAACCTTCGTGAACGGTCTTGCCGAAAAGCCATGTGGGGCGGAGTTGGTCGTCGAGCGGAATCATGGGAGCGAGTCCGGCAACTTGATAAAGAAGGTAGAGAAGCGTCTCCATGAAATTGTCGGGCTGCACTGGGCACCCCGGAACATTTACTACCGGCAATCCGGCTCCGGATTTCCAACCCCAGCCAAGGTAATCGGCTAGTCCCATCGCGCCGGTTGGATTGCCGGCCATTGCGTGAATTCCGCCATATGTCGCGCATGTACCGCACGCCACCACGGCCAAGGCCTTGGGCGCCAGCCTATCAATCCAATCATTCGTCTTAATTGGTTGACCCGTTTTGGAATCAGTCCCTAAAGCCGCCCAATATCCTTCGCTCTTAATTCTTTCATTCGGGATGGAGCCTTCCACAACGAGCACAAACGGGTTCAGCTTGCCTTCGGCGGCCTGGTACCAAAACTTCATGAATTCGTCGCCGTTTTCATACGCGAGTACGGGATTGTGCAAATGAACTTTGGGCAGTCCGGGTATCGCCCCAAGTACTACATCTTCAATGCTTGGCTGTGTGGCAGCGGTGATGGAAACCGAATCGCCGTCGCAGCCAAGGCCCGACGTCATCCAAACTATATGGATATCGGAAACAGGTGAAGCTCTCTGAGTTTTATGACCGTAAGGAACCGCTTCTGCCATGTCGATTCTCCTTCCCAGCCTCAAAATTATTTCGAATTAATTTGCTTACCTAAATTCAGAAATGCAAACCCTGAAGATCGAATGCGCGGACTTCAAGCTTTGCAAACGAGGAATACAACTTACCGAAATGGGTCTCAAGCGGGCGGTTGCTAATTTACATATAGGGAATTTTCTGGGCGTGCTATAGGGGATTTCCTTAGGCACTAAGCAATTGATCCCAAAAGAGTTGAGAATTTTTCGCAAACAGACCAATAGGGAGATCGTTCATCGGAAACGCGGATTCGGCGTGGGTTGCCGCTTGGAAATCAAATGCAGTTACTTATCATTCACCGAAGATTCAATTGCGTGTTGCACGAGTTCACGCGCGTTCCGAAGTGAGAGCTTTTCCTTAATGTGAGCTTGGTAGGATTCAACGGTCTTGGTACTGACGTGCAACTCGTCGGCGATCTGGCGTGTTCCATGCCCTGCGCCGATCAAACGGTAAACTTCGAGTTCGCGATCGCTCAGCTTCGCAAGCGGATCGCCCGGTGGAACAGCGCCATGAACGAATTGCTGCAGCATTCGTTTGGTCAGACGCTCACTCAAGTAAATGTCTCCGCGCAGAATTTGGCGAATTGCCGTAAGCACTTTTTCAGTGGCTTCCTGTTTCATGATGTAGCCGTTCGCGCCGGCCCGCAAAGCTCGCTCGGCATAAGCCGATTCGTCATGCATCGAAAGAATCAGCACGGGCATATTCGGAAATCTCGCCCGAAGCGTCTTCAGAAGTTCAAGACCGTCGGGGCCGTCCAGAGAGATGTCTAACACGATAAAATCCGGCATTAAGTCCGGAATTGCTTGCAACGCCGACGTCGCTCCATCCGCTTGACCGCAAACTAGGAGATCCGGCTCGCGCTCGATGAATAGAGCTAGTCCCTGCCGGACGATCGGATGGTCATCAATCAGAAATACTCTGCATTTCGGCGCCAACGAAGCAGCTCGGCTCCCATTCATTGCGTCTATCCTCGATTACTGAGCGGAAACAGGCATACTACCGTGGTACCGCCAGTGAAATTCTTCCGCACATCGAGCGAACCACCAATCATGTTCGCGCGGTAACTCATGATATTCAAACCCATGCCAGTGTCACTCGGAGGTGTCTCCGATATTCCAGCGCCGTCATCCTGAACAGCCAGTGTTCCTTCTCCATTCTCGGCGGACAAACTAATAACCACATGGCTTGGATGCCCATGCTTGATCGCGTTATTCACTGCCTCACGCGCGATGTGGTAGAGATGGGTCGCAACGCTTACGTCGTAAACAAGAACCGAACCGCCGCATTCGAACCGGCAAGTAATCTTGAACAGATCTTGCATCTCCTCTGCGTAACGAGTCAGCGCGGACATCAAACCATGAGCGTCCGACACCACAGGCAGAAGTCCTCTGGAAAGCTCACGTGTTTTGTTGATCGCTTCATTCACCAGATTTACGATCTTCGCAGCGTCGCCTGACTCCGGCAGGGATTTGTCGCAAAGTTTGCTTTCCAAAACCTTGCTCATAAAAGCAATTCCGGTTAGATGCTGGCCCAAACCGTCGTGCAAGTCCTCGCCAATTCGACGTTGCTCACGCGCGCTTACTTCCAGAATTCCTTTTTCCAGGCGCTTACGTTCGGTGATATCGATCCCGGTAACGATTACATTCGAGTGAGCGCCCTTCCTCCCGGCGAGCACCGTACCGGACCAGGAAATCAAACGAGGATTGCCATCTCGCGTGAGCCAATACGTCTCGCAATCTCGCGCGAGTTGACCAGAGTTCGATTGACTCGAAATTGCTTTGAAGTTATCCACTTCTTCCGCCATCAAGAACAGGTCCCACACATACTTTCCGCGTACCTCTTCAAACCGGCACCCCGTCGTTAGTTCGCAGGCCCGGTTGAATCGAACGATACGGCCTTGAGGATCGAGAACCACAATCAACGCACCCACTGTATCGAGAATCGCAGATAGAACGTTGCGCTCTTCCTGTAGGGATTCCTCCGCCTGTTTCAGCTCGGTGATATCGACGCCCACACCATGGATGAACCAGGGCCGTCCATCCTCCTTGCGAATCATCTCGGCTTCGCAGTGGAACCAGAGAACTCGTCCGTCCCGCGCAAGCACTCGATAAGCAGATTTCAGCGGTTTGCCCGAAAGAAACATTTCCGCAGCTTCCGTACTCCAGCGTTGTTTGTCGTCCGGATAAATCTGCTCGTACCAACGCACGGGATCTTCCAGCCATTCGTTCTGCGAAAAACCGAGAGCAGCTTCGATTTGCGGGCTTACGTAGGCTTCGCCAATTCCCTTGTCCAGGTATGCCATGAAGACCACGGCCGGGATTTGTTCAACGAGAGCGCGGTATCTTGCCTCCACACTGTGAGGCATGTAATCGGAATTCGTCTTAGTTGCTACCGGCTCGTTCTCGTCATTAGAGGATTGTGTTGCCAGAAAACGGCTTTCCAGAAACACTGCGGCCAATTCCTTGAGAGTATCTTCCGCATCCATCACATTCGAAGTCGCATCGTGCGAGAGGATGGACTTACTGAGCTCTTCGGTCCAATGGCTTTCCGCCATGGGATTTTCGGTCATCTTGCAGCTCCCAACATGATCATGCCTCTGAACGTCGCCGCCAACTCGGCTCCTTATTGAGAGATGCTTGAGTGAACCTCCGGAGCGCATGAATTGCCCGGCCATAAGTCGCGACCGCATTTGACGAAAGCAGAGAACCCGGGGGCTGATTCATAAACGGCATGAATTTGTCAGGAAAGCCAGGCATTGTGCAGCCAATGCAAATTCCGCCAACGTTCGGACATCCGCCAATTCCGCCCATCCAACCGCGCTTCCCTACATTGCATTGGACCACCGGGCCCCAACAGCCGAGTTTCACGATGCATTGAATGGAGCCATATTCTTCTGCGAATTCGGCTTGCTCGTAATAGCCGCCTCTATCACATCCCTCGTGAACTGTTTGGCCGAATAACCAAGTGGGCCGCAGCGCATCATCGAGGGGGATCATTGGCGCTCGTCCGGCCACCATATTTAGTAGATACAGAATGGTCTCCGTCATGTTGTCCGGCTGCACCGGACATCCCGGAACGCACACAAGCGGGATATTCGCCTTCGATTTCCACTTCCATCCAAGGTAATCCGGAAGACCCATGCAGCCTGTAGGATTTCCCTGCATTGCATGGATGCCACCATACGTCGCGCAGGTGCCGGCTGCTACCACCGCCCAGGCTTTCGGCGCGAGCCGGTCAATCCAGTCACATGTAAGGATTGGCTGGCCCGTTTTCTGGTCCGTACCAAACGTCGCCCAGTAACCTTCGCTCTTGTTTTTCTCATTCGGGATGGAACCTTCGATCACCAGAATAAATGGCGAAAGTTTGCCTTCGGCGGCCCGATGAAATACGTTCATGAACTCGTCGCCGTTCTCATAGGACAGGAACGGATTGTGTAGTTTGATCTTAGGGATAAGCGGGAATGTTCCGAGAATTAGATCTTCAATACTAGGTTGCGTGGCCGCCGTCATAGCGATAGTGTCCCCGTCGCAACCTAGTCCGGCGGTGATCCACAACACATCGATTTCTGTGAGAGCGCCCATACGTTGATAGGTACCTCAATGGCGGAGAAAGCACTGAGACGCTTCGCCGGGGGATTGTACCCAATCGCACATTGCCCTGTCGCGTTCTTCTTCTTTTTTATCGGGTCGACCATGACCCCGATTGCCGAGTCGGAGAGAAGCTGAAAAATACATGTGTCGCCGTATATCCTGTATCCTACGTTCTGGTATCATGAGCGACGTCAGGCTTAAGGGGAAAATAGTATGAGAAGAAACTGTGGAGGACCCATGCGATATATCGTCCTTGGCGCGCTTGCGGTAGTTGTGGTTGTTGCCGGTGTTACGATCCTTCCGGATCTTGCACGCTACATCAAAATCAGTTCAATGTAGGGCGCAGCAACCCACGGCCATTTAGCGCTGTTTAGCTGGTGAAATAAGAAGCTGTCTCTTCAAGACTGGAAACGCTGCAGACTTTATGTGTGTGTTCGCTATCACGCCGAAGGATTCCGCAACGTAACCAATACGAGCTGGCGGAGGACGCAGTTCCATGCGACCTTCTCCCGGCCCAAATCTCGTGCTAACGGGGAAAAATACGGGGAATTTTGGGTCTTCAGTCGAAACCATTCTGCGATAACTCCCCATTCCAAGAGTATTCTAGCGAGAAAAATTGAGTCCGGGAGCCAATTGGAACAGGGAATCATTGGGGAAGGAACAGGCTGAATCAGATGCTCGGAAACTTAGTATGCCGAGGAAAGCTCCCGTGCTGGCGTGAGCTTGCCCCGGCATACGAGATATGTTCGTCTCTTACGGTTTAACACAGATAAAGCTGGCCGCGTCGTTCGTGGCGCCTTTGCCCTTGTAGCGAGTCTGTTCAGGGTAGGGACAAATCGGGCGAGTCCCTCCAGTTGGAAAATTCTTCGCCACGCGTGGATCGAAAGGTGCGCCAGTCGGAAACGGTGAAGTGGAATTCGTGTTAGCGGCAATAATTTCGTCCGGCGCGATTCCATCCTCAACCCAAGTGGTGATCGCGGTCAGAAGGTTTCCGCTGAAACTGTTCGTTGCCGGGCCGCCACCGCAGTGCGCCATGTTCGGGATCAGGTACAGCTTGGCGAAGTCCTCTGCATGGCCGGCGGAAACGGCGTTTACCTCACTGTAATACTGAACCAGATCAACACTGGAGAAGATGCCATCGTTGACCGCGTCATAAATGATCATCTTTCCACCGTGGTTGCTGAAAGGGAAAAGGAAGGGCGACGGCCCGGAGGGCGTTCCGGTCATGAAGTCCATTGGACTTTCCGGATACGCGCGCGTTGATTCGTAAATTGTCGGCGCGTCGGTTTTGAAATTGTAATTGAAGATGAACGCTTCCTGTCCGCCGGTTCCGGCCACCGGTGTAACCACCGGCGGATTCGTAAAGACCATCGGTATCGCGCCGGCACCCAGAGTAAGGTTAATGGCGCTGTTAGTGTTAGGAGGTCCGAAAAGCGAGACATTCCAGGCTTGCCAGCCCGCGCCAGACGCCGACGGTGGATCCCAGATTCCTGCGTCCCAAAACCAGCTCGAGTATAGCGGCTTCCCACGCGAGTCCTTGGGGCCGGCATAAATCTTCTTGAGGGCCTCTACCTGCTCTGACGTCAGGCATTGGCCGCCGTGCGGCGTGCCCGTCGCGGTACATGTGAATGCCGCCAAAGCCGGGTAAACCCTTTCATTCGTGCAATTCGAGTAATTATCGATAATGCCGTCCACCAACCCGTCGAGGCGGTCGCAAGCGCTGAGAATCGCCGCCGAGGCGACTTCCAAATCTTGCGCCTGAAATGTAGGTGGTAAGTACGGTTGCCCGTTGCTATCGGTGCTTGTAGCCAGCGGAGCAAGCTGCTGTTCGTTCCAGGCCTCTGCCACACCTGCGCGCGGCAAGTCGAAGCCCGGATTTCCTGCCACGAGACCGTCGAACATGTCGGGCGTGCGCTGGGCCGCTACCATGGCGTCGCGTCCGCCGCTTGAGCAGCCCCACAGATACGAGTATTGGGGACCCTGGCCGTAATACGCCGAGAGGATCAGCTTGGAGATTTCCGTCGTTCTCTCGATTCCGTTGTAACCGTAATCGACGCGCGCCTGCTCGTCGATGCCGAAATGTCCCGTGCCTCCCGCGTTGTTGTCATCATCAACCCACCCGAATGCGGGGTTGCCGGGCGCATCCTCGTGACCGCCGTCATCGGCGGCCACCGCCCAACCCATGCTTAGCTCCGTGCCCGCGCTTCCCACGGGATTCGACACCGAACCATCCGTGCCTCCACCGCCCATCATTTCGAACCGGCCCACCCAGCTGTCCGGCAGATTCAGTTCGAACCCGATTCCGTAGGTGAAATGATCAGGATCCTGACTGCTGACGCGTTTATTGATTACGCCGATCACGTTGCAGTAAGCCACTGGGGTCGTCTGCTCGGTCGCGCTAATTATTTGTGTCTTCGGCAGCGAGAGAGACATCAAGCTCGCGCAGCTCGTCGTGGGAGATATCGCCGGTCGTACATTCTGGGCTGAAATTGCAGCCGGCCAGATTGCGAGCGCAAGCACGAAAAGGCCCCATTTTAATTTCTTTCCGTCCATCGTGACGCCTCCTTCAGCATGGGTAATGGTAGTCCTGGGCAGATCGGAATCAGTCGAATCTACGCGGCGCTCCTGGGATCAAGGCCGTTTCTGCCTGCAAAGATTCATAATTTTCGAAGCCTAGCGAGCAAACAGTGCACTCTTAATCCGCGCCTCACTTCATGTCAAGACCAAAAACGACATTTTCTACATACCTAAAAGGTATTTATATTAAAAAGGTATGGCTTCGATAGGGAATTTAGGTACACTGCGGCGCGTATGAAACTGAACCATCTTCGATATTTCAGCGCCGTGGCCGAGGATCTTAGTTTCACCAAAGCGGCGAGGCGCCTGAAAATGGCACAGCCGCCTTTGAGCCGGCAGATTCACTCGCTAGAGAATGAAATCGGTGTGCAACTCTTCGAGCGGCGCTCTGGGAAAGTCTTCCTCACGGATGCCGGATGCCGCTTCCTGCCCGCCGTCAGATTAGCCTTGGAGCAAGTCGAAGCAGCCGTTGATGTCGCCCGACAAACCAAAGACGGCGAACTAGGCACTGTGCGCGTTGGTTTCGGGAAGGGACTGGGCGATGTTGTGAGCCTCGTAATCAATCAGCACATGCGATTCTTTCCGAAGATTGAAGTGGATGTCAGAGACATCCTTTCCGGCTATCAGAGCGAAGCGCTGCTGGGTAGAAAGATCGATATCGGATTCTCACACGGACCGCCAACTTCTCTCGGACTCGCATCCGAGAAACTTTTTAAGGAGAGTCTCTCTATCGTCCTCGCGCGATCCAATGTACTCTCAAAGCGGCCCTACCTTCGCCTGAAGGATCTCAGCCATCAAACCTTGCTGTTGATTGAAAGGTGGATTTCGCCAAATGTACATGATCTCGCTCTCACCCTGTGTCGGGACGCCGGACTTAGCCCGAGAATCGTTCTCACCGAATCAACTATTTACGACGAACTGGGCGCAATGATGGCCGCATCAGGAAAGGGCGTATTCATCGCCGTAGGCAAGAATCCTTGTCATCCGTCGTTTGCTGAACAATTGGTCGCATTGAACCTCCGAGAACCCCTGGCAACCCTCGAAGTTCACGCAGCGTGGAGAAGAAGCGAATCCTCATCGACGATTCTTAATTTTATTGAAACTACACGTGGTTTGCTTCAACGTGTGGGACGGGTTCTGGACATGCGAAACTTTCCCCGCATGGTGAAACCAGTGGTGGCGAGGGCGAGCCAAAAACGCAAACGTAAGTAACGATCCGCCGTGAGAAGGTGCCACCGGTATTCTCCTCTTTCGTAAAGGAAGTTGCACTTCCAATCGGAGTCCGACGATTCCCGCGGAATAAAGACTCATCGGACGAAAATGCCGACCATGGCCTATCTTTCCGCAAGCCGCAGAATCAGCGGGGATGATTCGGAGCTGTATAGGCGCTCGACCAGCCCGGCGCGGTGGGTCAGTACCTCATGTTGATTCAGCGAGCCCTTGTCGGTGATTTCGCGCGCATCCAGCGAAGGCGGCTCTTCTAAGAATATGGCGCGCGCAATTCGCTTGGAGCTGCCCGTAGATTCCCTCGCGAAACTCTCCAACAGCTCATAAATTCGTGTGCGGACAGATTCATGCCCTAAAATCTGCGCCTGCGGCAAATCGAGAGATAGCGACGGATGAAGAGAGCAACAAGCGCGCAGGTCCGCGAAGATCATCATCCCGACATCTTCCCGGTCACGCCCCGTAATCACTACGTCACGAATGAAAGGCGCGAAATGGTTGAGGATCCTTGCGCGGAGCGGGCCAACACTGACCCAAGTGCCGGTGGCGAGTTTGAAGTCCTCGGAAAAGCGACCATCAAAGACAAAACCTTGATTGACGTCGGCGGGGTCAACAAAACGCACGGCGTCACCGAACTTGTAGAAGCCTTCTTCGTCGAAAGCCCGCTGCGTGGGTTCCGGCTGGCGCCAATAGCCCGGCATGACGTTCGGACCTCGAACACGCGCTTCCAATTTGCCTTCGCGCGGAACGAGTTTGAGCTCAACGCCGGGAATGGGAATACCGATACGGCCTGCGCTACCGGTTTCCCAGGTGGCTTGAATGGCCATGGGAGACGTTTCGGTGGCGCCCAGTCCGGTGACCATGATTATTCGCTCTCCGCAAGTTTCGAGCGCGAGCTCACGATATGCATCCCAAACTGGTTGCGACAAACCAGCTGCGGCATAGAACAGGAGCTGCAGCCGGCTGAAGAATTTTTCGCGAAGCTGTCTATCTTCGCGGAAGGCCGGCAGCAAATCCTCGTAGCCCTTTGGAACGTTGAAGTAAACCGTGGGAGCTATTTCACGCAAATTGCGAACTGTCTCATCGATGAATCCCGTCCCGGGCTTGCCGGCATCGATGTAAAAGGTTCCACCATTGTAGAGAGCGATGCCGATATTGTGGTTTCCCCCGAAGGTGTGGTTCCAGGGAAGCCAATCCAACAGAACTGGGGGCTCATCCTGCAGGAAGCAAAATATCTGGGCGATCATCTGCTGGTTGGAGCAGAGCATGCGGTGCGTGTTGATGACGGCTTTCGGTGAGCCGGTTGAACCGGAGGTGAAGAGAAATTTGGCAGGCTTGTCCGGATCGATTCGATTGTGGGCGGCATCAACGGCTGACGTCGGGGCTATCGCTACGAGTTCGGAGAAAAAAGTCGCTTTTCGGAATTCCGGGGGCGCGCTGGTGACAGCTAATTCCATATCGTCCGCGAGCACAACTTCGATGGCGCGGCGATACTTCTCACCGTCTGAAACAAATACCAGGCCAGGGGTCAAAAGGCTGAAGCAATGGCGCAGTTGGGCCAAGTCGTTTGAGACCAACGAATATACGGGCGAAATGTGCGCGGTAGGAATTCCCACGTGCTGTCCGGCGAGCATCAGGAGCAGATGCTCGAGATCGTTCTCCGAAAGGATTACGGCGGGCCGGTCGACCGAGAGACCACGATCGAGTAGGGCTTGGCCGACGCTTCGCACCGCAGCCAGAACCTGCGCGTAGGTTAGTTGGCGCCATTCTCCGGAATCACTTCGCTTCGCCGCGCAGATTCGGTTGGGGGCGACTTCTGCCCAATGAGTGACGCGGTCGGTGAGAACTCTGGGGTACGGACTGAGCGCCTCGTCTGGTCGGACCAGGATCGAACCGTCGGCCAGATTAACAACGGACGCTCCAGAGGTCCGAAGGCGAACTTGGCGGACGCGCTCGGCCGGCATGCACGATCTGCTCTTATCTCGGATCGGAGCCATACGTCCAGCATGATATCAGCAGGCGCGGTCTGCAAAATACTTGCCCTAGACCTGAGGCTCAGAGAGAAATCATCAGAACCTTCTTTCATGCGGTCCAAGGACATAGCAGCGCCCGCGCTGCTTCTAATCAGCCGTGCTTAGCGGCGTGCGCTCTTTGACGTCGCCCCACGATGCTAAGCTTAAAACGAGAACTTCGCCGAGAACTGGAGTAGACGCGGGTTCAGCATGGTCCGCGGCAATCCGAAAGTAGGATTCGGAGCGTTCGGAACCGAGACCGGTATCGCGCCGATAGGCCAGTTTGCTGGGGCTGCAGCAATCTGCTGCGAGGCGCAGGAAACCGCACCGCTCTCGATGGCCCGACTAGTCGCGTCCTTGTAGTGGCTTGGAATGACTGGAGTGGAACCACAAAAGACAGGCGAGCCGTACACAGACGTAATCTCGTCTACGTTTGGCCGGTTCAGCGCGTTGAAAGCATCGAACATCAAATCAAGCCTAAAGCGCTCGGTGATCATGAAGTACCGAGAGAGGCGAAGGTCCCAAGCATACAAAGGATCACCAAGATAGGTGTTCCTTCCGATTAAGGTCGAACAATCAGTCACGGTATTGCACGCACTAGATACAACGGGTGGCCCTCCGACGCGGTCGGTATTCGGTCCAGCTAAGTCACCGAGGGTATTGTTACCGGCGTAGAGGGTGAACGGGCGTCCGGACTGGAGAGTGATGATGCTGCTGAACTCAAAGTTCCGCAGGAGACTATGCTGAGGTGCGGTGAGTGTGAAGTTCGTTACAAAACGGTGGCGAACGTCCTGGTTTGAGTTACCGCGCTCCGATGAGTAGTCGAACTGGTTCGGAGGTAAATTGATGAACGTGGTGAAATTTCCGTTGTCGATCGTGTGCGAGTAAGTGTAGTTCGCCGTCAGATTGACATACCGGCCCCACCTTTCGATCGCCGTAACCGTCAGGCCGTTGTAAGAGGTGTTAGCAACGTTGTTATTGTAGTCGAGCAAGCCAGCGCCAATGGTTGGAAGACCGGCCGACGGACCGCTAGAGGCCGGAGTGGTAAATTCAAGTCCGCCAGGATTAATTGTGGTGGCGAAAATAGGGCCTAAGCCGAGCGGCCCGAGAGTTGGGGTTCCCTGACAAGGCGTAAGCGAGCCGTCGGGATTGAGCCACCCTTGTGCATAATAGGGATTCGCAGGTTTGTCTGTTCCGAGCGGGCAGGGCACGTTGAGGTTGTTCCCACGTACCAGTTTGTGCGCACTAACCCATAGGTACCCGACGTTAATCGCGAACCCTTTTCCAATTTGGCGGTCAATTTCCAAACTGGCTTGCTCGGCATAGGGAAGCCGGCCGTCCTTCTGAATGCCTCCCGCACCCACACCGCATTCGCCCGCTGGCCCAAAGGCTCCGAGAGCGCAAACGCCCGTCAGCGTCACCCCCGGATAGGGATTACCCGCAAGTATGCTCTCGGCCAAGCTGGCTGTTGATCCAGGTGCTCCACCCGGCACCGGTACTCCCGGATACCCTGGCTGTGCGTTGAGTTGCCAGCCGGCGCTTCCCGCCCCCTGGCGAATCATGGGAACTTTTACTGGTCCGACCCCGTTTGCTGCGCAACTGGGGTCCGCACCCGGCGGATTGCAGAAGTACCCTGGAAGCGCCTTCTGGTTTCCCGTGGTGAAAAAGAAGGTCATGTTGTTGCGGTCAAAGAATATCCCGAAACCGGAGCGAATGACTGTCTTGTTGTCCGGAGAATAGGCAAACCCAATGCGCGGTTGCCAAGCCCGATAGTCCGGGTCGATCACTTTGCCCAGGCCCGATTCGAAATCCCAGCGCAGGCCGTAATTGATAGTCAACTTGGGAGTCAGCCGCCACTGATCTTGCGCATAGAAACCAAAGTAGCCATGGTTCAAGTTGTATTGATAGTTTCCATACTCACTGGTCGGAAATGCGTTCGGCCAACCACCCCCGTATCCGGCGCCAGTTGCCGGTAGCGGAGTGTAACCGTTAAAAAAGCCGTTGGTGCAAGGGGTGAGGTTCGGACAATTGGTTCTGGGGAGCGCAGTCCCCCAGTACACTAAATCGATGCCATCTGCTTGCGACGCCAGAGGACAGGTCTGACCGGGAACCGGCCCGATCGCCGGACCACCGCCAAAATCCACAAAGTTTGCAAAGTCAACAACGCAGTTCAAGTCCGGGAACAGTATCCGCTCGGGCGTGAACCCAGGATAGTTGTTAGCGGACCAAACATAGTTCAAATCCGCCCCAAATTTTATTACATGGTTGCCCTTAACCCAGGAAATTGAGTCCGCGCCTTCCAAGCGGCTTTCGTAAATGGCATCATAGGTTCCGAAGTTGTGTCCAAATTCAAGATCGTTCGATACGCTCAGGTCGGGCTCGCCGGTCGCACCGGGGAAGTTGTAATGCCGCCTGGCATACTGCACCAAGGCGGTGTTGACCACGTTCGGCGACAGGACGGAGCTTAGGGTACTCACCAAAGATTGATCGCGCACGAAAAGATTGCGTCCGCCGCTCGGGGTGCCAATCCCGCCACCATCGAGCGTACTGCCCACCAGTTCGCCCGTGTTCCTCACATCCTCCGCCAGGTAACGAATCGCTAAGCGATTGTTCGTAGTGATTTGATCGTCGAATCTGGCAAAACCGAAGTCGTTGTTTGCTGTTTTCAGATAACCGTTGAGATATCCCTGGGGAGAGCCGGTGCAGGCCGCGAGGGGCTTGAAACAACCTTCGGGTGAGAGGCCCAAGTATGACTTCGCCAAATCGATTGCATCGATGTTATTTGCCAGATCAGGCGCGTAGGTTGGAGATTGGGCGCTACGCTTGCCCTCGTAGTTTACGAAGAAAAAGGCCTTGTCTTTTTTGACGGGCCCGCCAAGTGTGGCCCCGTACTGGTTTTGCCGCAATTCGTGTGGAAGGGGTGCGGGCTGTAGCAGCGAGCGGGCGTCAGTGGCACTGTTTTGAAAATACTCGTAGAGCGATCCGTGAAGATCGTTCCCGCCGGACTTCGTAACGATGTTGACGATTCCGCCAAGCGCCCGGCCGTATTCTGCGCCGAAGCTATTGTTCACCACGCGGAATTCCTGCACGGAATCCTGGGGGGGCGTAGCGCGCTGCACACCGCTAACCGAGTTAACGAAGTCCGCGCCGTCCACGGTGATCTCATTGCTGAACGAACGCTGGCCGCCGAAAGAGATTTGGGTTACCTCAAACTCCGTAAACGTGGTGCCCAGGCTGGTCCGGCTAGAGGCAACTCCGGGGGTTAATAAAGCGAAATCCGTAAATACCCGGTTTGAGATCGGCAGAGACTGAATCTGCTGCGTATCGATGACTTGGCTAATTTCGGTCTTGGTGGGCTCAATCTCGGGTGTTTCAGTGGAGACGACAATCTGCTCTCCGCGCGCCGCCACCTTCAGGCTTACGTTGATCGTCGCGCTCTGACCGACGGTGAGAACGATACCGGTCTCCGTGTAATTCGCAAAGCCCTTAAACGAGACCTTTAGTTCGTATCGGCCGGGAGGCAAATTAGGCACCGCATAGAAGCCGGCATAGTTCGTAACTGCGGTATAGACACTGTTCGTGTCCACCTCGCGGAGGCTCACAGAAGCGCCAGCAACAGACCCTCCGCTTTCGTCGACCACTGTGCCGTTCAGCTGGGCTACCGTCACTTGTGAAATCGCGGAACTAGCACAGCTGAGGAAAATTACGATCGCAAGGATTGTCAAAAGGCCAGAACGTCCCTTCATACGCCACCCCCCTCAGAGAAAATCTGCCTGCCCGAGCGCGAGATATCCCCTTCTTGTGTTGCACCAATTCAAAATTTGCAGCAGGTCTAACGCCTACGCTGCAATTTGTCAAGCCTTTAATCGTTCGAATGTGCGAATATCGGATACCGCACGGAATCTCCTCCACACGCAATTACGGACTGACTATTTACCATTTAGGTCAATCTTGACCAGCGGCGAATCCGATTGACGGTTGTGAGCTTGATGATTTGCTGGACTGGAGTTGTTCATATCGCCAGTCCCCCCGTGGGCTGCGCCGCCCTCGGTATTCCAAGCTGGCGGGACATTCTCCGGCCGGCTATCGCGATGCAAAAAATAATTGATCCACGAACTCGTGCCCGTCAGAGCGTGGTTGGGCGGCGGTACGTAAACCCTCAATTCGTCCAGGTGGTTGGCTGTTTTCGCTCGCTCATACACAGAGACCCAGATGCAGGGTTTGTCCACAACCTCGCAGCGTCCATTCAATGTCCCCCCACATGGCCCGTTGCGTAGATTCTTGGGACACGTCTGAGGGCAAACGTACTCCATATGACCCAATACGCAATTGCCACAAGCCTGGCATCCGAACAGAGGAGACTTCATAGCAAATTCCAGCCTCTCCAAGCTTCTAGCAGCGACTGGCCGTCGATCAATCCAACGAAAAAAAGAGATGAGAAGATTTCGAAGTTTGCTTTCTCTGTTCACTGGGAAAGCGCGGCCCATGGCGTCGAGCAGACGCGGCAACAATCCTCGATTCTTCGGCCGAGCTACCGGAGAATCGTAGAGATAGAAGGCGGTCCTGGGTGCATAGGTGAGTTCTTCTGCAAACTCCTCCCACCGCGATGAGATCGCTTCTGAGCGGCGAATGATCCAGCGAATATGGTCAGCTTGATGGTTTCCACCGAGGTAGGCGCCGGCATAACCTAGGCCGCGAAGAATCGCGACCATGCGCGCTGCTCGTTCGAGTCGAGCAGCCGAACCCTTGTCCACACCTTGAGTCTCGCCACGAATCTTTTCGAGCAGCTCGGGGGAGACCCAACAGCCGGGAGGCTCTCCTTTGGCCATTTTTTCCGCGGCCTTTAGACCCAGAATATACACATTGCCGAGAACCGGCGTGCGGAGACCGCGCTCGTTCAGATAACGTTTCAACTCGCGAAACTTGCGAACGTCGTAACCGACCTGCGTGATGGCGTAATCTGCACCAGCGGCCATTTTTTTTTCGAGCTTGAGGTATTGGTAGATGCAATCGGCTTCGGTGTACTTGAAAGGAGACACTGCCACACCGATCCAAAACGACATTCCAACTTGACGCGCCTCATGAATCAAACGTACGAGCTGCACGGAGTCCAAACCAAAGACCGGCGGCGCGAAATCGGGATCGGAGGATTTTGGATAATCGCCGGTGAGGGCAAGGACATTTTCGATGCCGAGCGCATGGAGCTCTTCGAGGGTTTTCTGGGCGTCTGATTGATCTCGGCTGGCACATGTAATGTGAATGTTAGGCGTGAGACCTCGCGCACGCACGGCGGTCCCGACACGAATCGGATTGTGTCCCATCGCGCCGCCTGCGTAGCTCGTGATGCTGCCGGCGACCACGCCCGGTACCCGCGCCAGTTGGGAAGCGACATCCAGAAGTCGCGCTTCGCGCGTGAGCCGGCTCGCCACGAGCTCCACGACGTAGCAGAACCGCCCCTGCGTTAACGATTCCCTCAACAGATTCGCCGAAGGCATTTCAGTTCTTCAGCTCCTTACGCACCAACCGGGTCCCCTCCACCATGGCAGAGAGCTTTGCGAAGGCGACATCTCGCGGCAGATGAAAACAACCGCAGTCTGGCAGGATGAAAATGCGATCCGCTGGCAGCACTTCGAGCGCTTTTCGAATTCGCTCGGCGACCATATCCGGAGTCTCTACCGCATTTGTCTTTACGTCGATGACGCCAACACCCAAATCGAAGGAGCCCGCAAACTCTTTGAAGAGATCCAGATCCTCGCCTCCTCGGCGGGCGAACTCCAACGTCAACTGATGAACCTTCGCATCCAGGATTCTGGGGAACAAGTAGCGGTAACTGCCTTCCCACGAAGGCTTGCCATATCGGTTTCCATAACAGATGTGAAGGGCAATTTTTGCTTCTACTCCCTCTACCATCGTGTTCAGCACTTTCACCCCCCACGACAAGTCGTCGGGGAAACCGGAATAGTAAGGCTCGTCGATTTGAATCAATCTCGCGCCGGCCTTCACCAGCTCCTTCAGTTCCAGGTTCAGGACCCGGGCAAGGTCCATGGCAAAAGCCTCTTCGCTGGGATAGAACTCGTTGCGTATGCGCTTGGACAAAGAATGGGGGCCAGTGATGCAGAATTTCGTTTCCCTCTCCGTGTTGGCACGGAGGAAGCGGAAATCATCGGCCAGGCCCAGGGAAGCCATAGGAAGCTTTCCGACCACCGAGCTCTCATAGAAGTCGTAGTAGAACTTTTTGGACGAGCGATCGATCTGCACGCCAGGGAACCTCTCCACAAAGTAGTCGATCATGTTGTCCCGGCGAAGTTCTCCGTCGGTGACGATGTCAATCCCGGCGACTTCCTGGTCCTTAATTGCGGCCTTGGAAGCCGTTTCATGGATTTCGTCCAGATCGTGCCGGCTGATCCGGCGGCCGAAGTACTCAGTCTTCATCCGCTCAAGCCAGCCTGGCATCGAGTAACTGCCAACTACGGTGGTTGGAAGAATAGGAAGGTTCATTAGCTTCACTCCCGTTGCGTCGTGTATAGGATTGACGTGCGTGATCCCTCGCGGTAACGGAACGGCGCGAAATGCACATCGTAACCGGCCCGTTCCCCTACCTCTCGCAGCAGCACCCCATTCACCCAATTTACAATCGAACCGTCCAGTTTCCCGGGGCCGTGAAATCCGAGGCGGTACTCATTGAGATCGGTGACGAAGATGTCCTGCACTTGGAGAAAGCCACGAGGGTAAAGCAGTGGAAGCGTATTGCGAAAGCTTTCCAGCGCGCCCGAACTCAAGTGGAAGCGAAAATCAACCGGGGCCTCGCGAAGCATTTCTTCCAGATGGGAGAGATGTAGACCGGCGGGAAGCACGGCATCGGGCAAATCCTCGAGACTCACCACGCGCTCTTCGAGACGCACAGCCTTCCAGATTTCCTGCCAAAATGCGACACCACGAGAATGCTCGGAAAAACAGTCGGGCCCATTTTCCAATAACAAATTCACCATGCGCCCTATATCAGCGGTGGGCAGTTGGAAGGTGTTTGCGATGCGAGCTGACTCTGCGGAAGTGATATACGCACGAGCTTGGACGAGATAAAGCCGGCCGTTGCGAGAAGCGAGCTCTTCGTCAGGAAGGTTGTCGTAAACATTGGTCAGATGGATATGAAGAATCTTATGACGGAGAAAGGAAAGAGTCTTCATGGGATCAAGCGCATCGAGGACCATGAAGCTGCAGAGCTCGAGGTGGTCTTTGACCGCGGGTCTCGACCGCTCAAGAGTTGCGAGGGAATAGTCCCCGAGGAGAAACTTCAGGCGGTGGTAATATCGAGTACCGCGCGCCTGATCGAGTTTACGAAAGTGGTCGAGCCAAATACGCGAGCGGGTCCCCATCCCCACGCCAATTTCGAGAACGAAAATCTCGTCCGGCAGTTGCTTCTTGTTTTCCAAATCTCGTAACAAAGTCCAAAAGTCCGCAACACAATCTGCTATGGCATCGGGATGATTCGCGTCGGATTTTCCGCCTGGGAGTGCCTGCTCGTAACCTCGGCCAGTGGCCCGCTCCCAATCGGACAAGCGGTGCCAGTAAAGCCGATTAAATTCCCAGGCGATGCTGGACCGAAAGGACTTGAAATCCTCCAGGAACAGCCGATCGTCATTTCCTACAGGCCCCGGGTTGGCGCGCATCATCGCGCGCAAAATGTTTTCCCTCAAAGAGTCTGATACAAGCTGCCGGGCGTCGACGTGCATCTCCATGACCGGATCGCGCTCAGAGCGTTCGCGAGACCCCCGCGTTACGGTAACGGCCTCGCGAAAACTCTGGCGATACTGGATCCAGTCGAGGTGCACTTGCAGGTGTGCAAACTGACTTTGCTCGATGTGGCCTTCTTCGAGCAGTTTATAGAGAACCGCGATTACATCCTGCGCGCTTGCAGCAGCGTGGTCTCGATGAAGATGATTGAGTTGCAGGATCATAGTTGTCGCATGAGGTTGAATCCCTCGCGATTCGACCTTTCGACTGCTTCATCGAAAGCCGACGCGAAGAGAATAATTGTTCGATACTCGAATGAATTCAACGCCGCCCATATTGAAACAGGTTCTAGTCGCTCTAATACCCCGCGTTAGTGCACGCCGCGATCACGGTCCGCCCAATAGGGTTTGCGGAGAGCCTTCTTGTCGGTCTTGCCAGCCGGAGTCTTGGGGATTTCGTTCGTGAACGCCACCGATTTGGGAGCTTTCACTCCTCCGAGCCTGGCTTTACAGTGCGCGATGATCGCTTCCTCGGTCAACGATTCACCTCCCCGGAGTACCACTATGGCCTTCACTGCTTCGCCCCATTTCTCGTGTGGCACGCCGATAACCGCGCATTCATGGACTTGCGGAAGCTCCATCACACTAGCTTCCACTTCCGTGCAAAAAACATTGAAACCCCCGGTGATGATCATGTCCTTTTTGCGATCGACAATGTAGAAATAGCCGTCTTCATCTTTGTAGCCAATGTCGCCTGTGTGATGCCAACCATGGGTGCGAATTTCAGCGGTTGCCTCAGGTAGTTTGTAGTAACCGCGCGTCACCAAGGAGCCGCGCGCTACGATTTCGCCAGGCTGATTCGGAGGCAAGATGCGTCCGTTGTCATCCATCAGAGCGAGGCTCACCGCGGACGTAGGCTTGCCGCAGCTTCGCAACCGCTCCGGATGATCTCCGGCCGCCGCTGCCGCAACGGTCTTCTGATCCAACCAGGTGAGCAACATCGGAGCTTCCGTCTGGCCGTAGCTCTGGCACAAACACGGCCCGAAAACCTCCACCGCCTTTTTGAGTTTGTCGGGAGAAACCGGCGAAGCTACGAGCAAGAAGACGCGCAAACTCGAATAGTCGAAATCTCCAAGCTGCGAATGCGCGAGCAACGCATAAAGCGCCGTCGGCGGCAGAAACATGTGTGTGACACGGAATCGTTCGATATTTCGGAGCACTTCGAGCGCATCGAAGCCGGGCATGATCACATTGGTAGCACCGATCGAGGTCATCACGAAAGCGACCACACCCGCCGCATGGGAGAGCGGTGCGCTGGTAAGGCAGACGCGGTCAGTTGCGTCGCCCGCCCAGTAGTGACCCGCCATTTCCGTCATGGTTCCCCAGGCCAGATCCGTCACCATGACACCCTTTGCCGCCCCCGTGGTCCCACCCGTTGGCACCAAGCCCATTAGGCGATCTGGATTCCCGTACGGATCGCCCCAGTCAATATCGTCCGCGGCATCGCCATCAATGAACTGATCCAGCGAAGGATTGGTGCCGTCTTCGGCGTCGATGCAAACATAATTTCGCAACGAAGGGACGCGTTGCTTGATCTCCTGAACCTGATCCCGGTAGCTGCTGTGGTAAAAGAGCCAGGATACTTCGACGTAATTCATGTACTGGATGTTGGCGTCTAGCGCATTCCGAGAGTTGATGGGAACCCAAACCGCGCCTGCCCGCAAAGCTCCCAGCATAGAAAACAAAACACGCGGGTCATTCGGCGAGAAAATTGCCGCACGCTCTTCACCGCGCAACCCGTGGCCCCGCATGGCGCGCGCGATTCGGTGCGTGAACTCCCGCATTTCCCGGTAGGTGTAACGAGCATCACGGTCGATGAGGGCCGTGCGGTCGGGATACGTGTCAGCGCCTTTATCGAAGTAGTCTATTGCTCGCATCTGGCACTGCTCTCTCTAGGACAGCTCTTGCCTTCAGCTGGCTCGCCCGTACACCGTGCGGTGCCACGGCCACATTATTTGCTGAAGATTGCCCTCATGAAAGAATCTTTACCTTCACGAGCCCATAGCTTTCGAGAGCACCGAGGATCTCTCGATGGCCAAATGCTGCCGAAGGCGAAGCAAACCCCACCTTACGCGGGGCAGCGTGGATAAGATTATGAGCCGCGAACGCCTGCACCAATCCGGTCTGCTTGTAGCAGCAGGCGCCAAAAATTACGCACCTAGCGAACATGGTAGCGCCTCGCGCGCACACCAAATCCATCGTGCGTTGCTCGCGAGCATTTTCCCGCGGCGGAGTGCCGCCTTGCACGGAGCTGGCCATTTCGGCCAGCTTGCGCTCCCGCTCCTCTTTAGACAACGGGCGAATTTCCTTCTCGTAGTATTTCTCCGTCGCCAAAACGTTTTCCATGAGCTGTCTGTCGAGTATCCCCCCCATGGAGCGGACGTTGGCGATCTGCGGATGGTCCTTGAACCACACCGGATGTGGAAATCCTCCCCAAGGCAGAGCCAATTGCGTCTCGACCGAACTTGGTATGACCGCTTCGTGAGCTATAGCGAACGGCCACAGTTTGTAGCGATTCTGTTCCAGATAGAATGCTTCCGTCTGGATAACAGCAAAAATCGTTTGAGTGGATCCGAAAGTCGGTATGCCCTTGAACAACGACACGGTCTCGATCGTGTCGATCCCGGGAGTCTCGAGACACATGTGCACGGCGATTTCGCTGGTCGCTGACATGTACGCTGTCGCCGGTGCAGCAAGCAGCCCCTGTCGCGCAAATTTTTCGCCCCACTTTTCCTGGACTTCTCTGATCCAGGCCTGCTCGCCGCTGATGTCGAGGTAGTGGCAACCCGCCTTTAGGCTGGCTTCAATGACCCGCGGCCCGTTATATAGAAACGGGCCGACTGTGTTGCAAACCACCTTGGAGCCCGTAAACAACTTGGTCAATTCGTCTGAAGAGTTCCCGACTTCGGCGATTTCGTAATCCGCCGTCTCGATGCCCGGAACGCGGCTCAACACTTCCTCGATCTTAGCCCGGTTCCGGCCCGCTGCGATGAACGGGACGTTGTATTCGCGGAGGAATTCAGCAACCAGGCGTCCCGAAAAACCGCTGGCGCCGTAAAGAACGACGGGTCTCTTACCGCTCATCGAATTTCTCCCATCAGGCGCTACCGTCCCCGAGTAGATTTTTCCGCGCTCACCGACTTTCTCGATGGCGCGACGCCAGATATTAAGCTAAAGTCTCCATTTCGCCAGTAGGCACCTTTCTGAAACCTGGTGTCGGGAGATACCCTTTGTTCGACAAATCCTACTGCCCAGTAGAAATTACGGCAGATATCATTGGTGGGAAATGGAAACCGTTGATTCTGTTTCATCTCCAACACCAAACTCACCGGTTCGGCGAACTCCAAAAACTGATTCCGGGAGCGACCAAGAAGATGCTGACGCAGCGGCTGCGTGAGCTTGAGCGCGACGATATCGTTCATCGTAAGGTGTACCCCCAAGTGCCGCCCCGCGTCGAATACTCACTTACGAAACATGGCCAGAGTCTGCGGCCGATTCTGGAATTAATGGCTGGGTGGGGAGGCAGGCATCGCTCCCGCCACAGCGGCAATCAAAAGTTGCGCGTGGCATAGCCGCCAGGTTCGGTCAGCGGCCCTCAAACTTGGGCGGCCGCTTCTCGATAAACGCGCGGGTTCCTTCTCTCATATCATATGTCGCGCAACATAGTCCAAACAGTGACGCTTCAAGAAACAGGCCACTCTCCAGCGGAGTATTAAGACCGTGCTCGACTGCTTCCATGGCGCACTTAACGGCGAACGGTGCGTTAGCGATCATTTTGCGTGCCGTGTCTTTCGCCATCGGAATCAATTCGGAAGGTTCAACCACTTTGTTGACCAGTCCAATGCGTAGCGCTTCCTCAGCGGAAATCACGTCACCCGTCAGAATTAACTCGAGCGCCACTCCCTTGCCACAAAGCCGAGCCAGCCGCTGAGTTCCGCCAGCTCCGGGGATGATTCCGAGCTTTACCTCGGGTTGCCCCAGCCGTGCTGTTCGGCTGGCAATACGTATGGTGCAAGCGAGCGCCAATTCGCATCCGCCACCGAGAGCGAATCCGTTTATCGCTGCAATGGATGGTTTGCCCATCGCCTCTAGTCGTCCCATAATCTGCTGAGCTACAAGTGAGAATTTCTTTCCTTCCGCAGGAGTCTGCTGCGCCAGCTCGCCGATGTCCGCACCGGCCACGAAGGATTTCTCGCCCGCGCCCGTGAGAATCAGCGCACCGATATTATCGTCCTGGGCTACCCGGTCGAATGCTTCACCGAGTTCGTCCATTGTTTTGTGATTTAGCGCATTAAGCACCTGTGGCCGGTTAACGGTGACCCAGGCGATTTGATCCTTCACTTCCATCAAGACGTTTTCAAATGTCATCGTTCCCTCGACCGTGAATTCTCAGGGCCCTCGGGCTGAGGCTTTTCCGCTAACCGAAAGGTGGCCGATCTTTCCGGGGAGCTGTCATTTTAATAACATCGTCAATTCTTGCGCTGCGGCTTGCAGATGCGGAAGGAACTTGTTGATGAGGTGCTGGATCGGAATCCGTTGCGCATGGGTTCCGACATTGAGCGCCGCGGTAGTTTTGCCGGCGGGGTTATGAATAGGCACCGCCATGGAGCGTAGGCCATGCTCCAATTCTTGGTCGACAATCGAATAACCGTTACGTCGGGCCAGACGCAACACTTGCCTCAGCTTGTCAGCACTTACAATCGTGCGATCGGTTCGGCGGACGAATTTCACAGCCCTCAGATACGACTCGAGATCTTCCGGAGGAAGGTTGGCCAACAGTACGCGGCCCATGGAGGTGCAGTAGGCTGGTAAACGGCTGCCCACACCGAGGTCGATCGACATAATGCGCGTCACGTTCACGCGAGCGATATACACAATGTCCATTCCATCCAGCGCAGCAATCGAACAGGACTCATGGAGGAGACGACTGACATGTTCTAGGACTGGTCGGGCAGCGGCGGCCAAGGGCATCGAGGAAATGTAGGAATGGCCGAGCGCCAAAACGCGAGGGTGGAGAAAAAAATGGCGACCGTCGTCTGATCCTGCAAAGCCGAGTTGCGCGAGTGTGTACAGGCATCGGCGTACAGCGGAACGCGAAAACCCCGTCTTGTTGCTCACATGCGAGATGGTAAGATGATGTCTCTGCATAGAGAAAACCTGGATGACCGCCAGACCACGGGCCAGCGACGTCATGAAGTTGGGGTCTCCGCCGAAGGCATCGATCTGAGCCGATGGTATCCACAAGTCACCAGCCGGGCTCGATGGAGGCCGAACAACAATCGCTTGTTTCCCAGAACGCTTGCGAGAATTCGCAGGCGGCATCAAAGCCTCCGTTATGGTATCGAAAAGGATACCTTATTTGTTCGATATGCGCACTTAATTTCGATAATCGGCCCTTGACATCGGCGTTGACGCTTGCATAGATTCGCTGAACAGACGAAGTCTTGCAGTCCAGGGAGAGAAACTCGTTATGACGAAACTTGCCGGATACCGGCGCCCATATCCAGGGACGCAGCCGAACTATCTGCATCCATCGTACGTTTCCTCCATTAAGCGCGCCCCGACAAAACCCCTAATTTATCTTCCGCAAACTCTCTCGGAGGTCACCGGTCCGGTGTTCGGGAAAGAATCCGTAGATGTGAAAGCTAGCGATCTGACGCGGCAACATTCCGGCGAGCCGCTTGGCGAGCGCATCGTAGTGAGCGGCAGGGTGCTAGACGAAGACGGGCGAGCCGTGCCGCATACGCTCGTTGAGATCTGGCAGGCGAACGCGGCGGGGCGCTATTTGCACAGTCGCGACCAGCACAACGCTCCACTCGATCCTAATTTCACGGGTTGCGGCCACACACTCACCGACTCCGAGGGTCGCTACCGGTTCGTGACCATTCGTCCGGGCGAATATCCTTGGGGCAACCATCACAATGCCTGGCGGCCAGCGCACATTCATTTCTCGCTCTTCGGCCCTGCCTTCGCGACACGTCTAGTAACCCAAATGTATTTCCCCGGCGATCCGCTCCTTCCCTTCGATCCGATCTTCAATTGCACAGCCAATGAAATGGCTCGTAATCGCCTGATCTCACTTTTTGACTGGGAGAATACGATCCCTTCTCAGGCACTTGGTTATCGATTTGACATTGTTCTGAGCGGACGCGAAGCCACCCCAATGGAGACATAATATGAGCTTGCGGGCGACAACATCCCAAACAGTTGGTCCGTTCTTTTCTATCGGTCTTTCCAGGCTAAAACAAGTAGACCTCGTGGGTGCGGGAGTCTCTGGGGAACGAGTGACAATTGCAGGACGAATGCTGGACGGCGACGGGAAACCGGTGCCTGACGGCGTAGTCGAGACCTGGCAGGCCAATGCACAAGGAAAGTATGCGCATCCCGAGGACAATCAGAACAAGTCGCTCGAGGCCGGTTTCATGGGCTACGGGCGAATCATGACGGATGACAATGGGAAATTTCAGTTCACCACAATCAAGCCAGGACAGGTGCCCGCCCCTAATGGAAAAACACCACAGGCTCCGCACATCGCGGTGTCGGTGTTCGCGCGCGGGCTTGGAAGGCGTTTGGTCACGCGTATTTATTTCCCTGATGAGCCCAGCAATTCGGGCGATTTTGTTCTGAATCTCGTCGAATCGGCACGGCGTGAAACGCTGATCGCGAAGAAAACCACGGGGGAGAGCGGCATGCTCGAATGGAATATCATCCTGCAGGGCCCTGGCGAAACGGTGTTTTTCGACTGCGGACTGTAATGCAGACCACCCTTCTCTTAAAACGGATAGGCGCGGCGGCCCATCTGGATTGTCACCCACTTCACTTCGGTCATTTCCTCCACGGACCAGCGGCCGCCTTCCCTGCCGCTTCCTGAATCCTTCACTCCGCCAAAAGGCACGACGCCTTCGTCATGGATCGTGGGACCGTTGAGGTGAACCATCCCGGCCTCCAGTTCGAGCGCAAACCGCATGGCTAGTTGCAGATCATTGGTGAGTACGGCGGAGGAAAGGCCGTACGCTGAGTTGTTCGCGAGTGCCAAGGCATCATCAGCATCCTTAGCCCGGCTGACCGCCGCCACGGGACCGAAGAGTTCGTCGCGGAAAGCAGCCATGCTCGGCGTTACGTCCGCGAGCACCGTGGGGTAGAAGAAATTCCCTTCGTAGTTGCCACCCGTCAGCAGGCGCGCTCCTCCGGCCACGGCTTCCTTGATCTTCCGATCGATCATCGGGCACTGCGAGGAACGAATGAGCGGCCCGATTACCGTGTGCGGATCGCGCGGGTCGCCGACCTTCAACGTGCGCGCCTTGGCCACAAAGCGCTCTAGGAACTTCTCATAAATCGGCGCTTCTACGATGATCCGCGAACCGGCCATGCAGATTTGTCCCTGGTGAATGAATATTCCGAAGCAGGCGGTATCCACGGCGTAATCCAGGTCAGCGTCCTTCAGTACGATCAGCGGGCTCTTCCCGCCCATTTCCAGGACCACTCTTTTTCCTCGCTTCGCGCACTCCGTCGCGATGAATCTCCCCACGGCAGTGGACCCCGTGAATGATATGAGCTTCACACGGGGATCATCGAAGAGCACCTTAGCGAGCGCTGGGCCATTTCCGGGAACTACGTTCAAAACCCCTGGGGGCAAACCCGCTCGTTCAAAAATTTCGGCGAGCTTCAAGCCGATTAGGGAAGTCTCCTCAGACGGCTTTAAGACAAACGTATTTCCCGTTGCTAACGCAAAGGCTACCTTCTTGAGCGAAAGAACGACCGGGAAATTGAAAGGCGAGATGCCGGCAACAACACCGAGCGGCCGGCGGATCGAAATGGAGATCATTCCGGGAACGTCCGCTGGAAAAACATCGCCGTGAATCCGCCGAGCCTCACCGGCGATCGACCTCACCAGGTTGGCAGCAAACGGCACCTCAAATTGTGCCTTGCCAAACGTCGAACCAGCTTCCTCGATCAGCAAGTCCACCATCTCGTCGCGCGCTTTCTCCAGTTCTTCAGCCGCCCGGTGCAGGATCGCTTCCCGCTCTGCTGCGAGTGTCGCTGCCCACGTTGCCTTGCTGGCGTCCGCCGCATCGATGGCGGCGCGCATGTGCTGCTCTTGAGCCATGAAAATCCGAGCAAACGGACGCTGGTTGGCGGGATTAATGACGTCCGTGAAATCGGACGGGGGAACCTTGATGTTCTTTCCAGCAATATAAGGAGTTGAATTCATGGCGCCTCGCTAATCGATTGGCCGCGGATGCAAAAAAACTATAGCGGCAGTCGTGACTCGCACGTTGACCGCCAGCCTCTACCCTCTCCCATGAAGAATCTTTTGCCGTGCCCCCGCTAAAGTCAAGCGGTTACCAACAGTCCCGCCTTTTCTCTTGGAAAGGTTCGTCAGCTCCAAACGACTCGGGCTGTTTCGGCCACGAGCCGCAGCTTAGCCCATTGTTCCTCTTCTGTAAGTAGATTCCCCTCCATGGTCGAGGCGAAGCCGCACTGCGGACTGAGCGCGAGATTTTCGAGGGGGAAATACTTCGCCGCCTCGTTGATTCTCTCTGTGAGTTCGTCGTCTTTTTCGAGCTGTGGCCGCTTTGAGCTAACAAGTCCCAGCACCACCGTTTTTGACTTCGGGATAAAACGGAGCGGTTCAAAAGTGCCAGAGCGCTCGTCGTCATATTCGAGCAGAAAGCGATCCGCAGCCATGGTTGAGAACAGCTTCTCAGCGATGGCATCGTAGCCGCCCTCGGCGTACCAGTGGCTGCGATTGTTGCCACGGCAGAGGTGTATTGCAAGCGTGACACCAGGCCGTCGCGCCGCTTCAAAGCAGGCATTGTCCGCCCGTATGGAGTCCTCGAGCAATGCCTCTGGCTCGACCTTCATTTCTGTACGGATCCAGTCGCGCCATTTTGGATCGAGGTAATAGCTATATCTCGGTGCGTCGATCTGGATGTATTTCACGCCTTCGGCTGACAGTCTGGTGAGCTCCGTTTTCATAATCGCGACGATGTCCCAAAGTAGTGCGGAATGATTTTCATAGACTTTGTCGGTAACGCCTCGCTTGAACGAGATCGCTGGGAATTGCGTTGCACTGGGCAGCGTCATCTTGATCGCGCCGGGGGGATGCGTTTTCAAGTACGACAGCTCGTGTCCCGTAAGAGGACGAACCTGCCGAAGCCGAGAGGTCACCACGCCCATCACGCTGCTCTCGCGGGCATCCTTCCCCTCGCCGGCCTTCCAAGTGCGCGACACGGAGTCACCCATGTCGAAGCCCTCCACTGCGTCGGTGAAATCGCTCATAAAGTTGCGCCGACGGAGCTCGCCATCCGTGAAAACTTCAAAGCCTAATTCCTTCTGTTTGGCCAGAACGCGCAGGATGTGCTTATCCTCGAGAGCCTGCAGGCGCTCCGGATCCGCAACGCGTCTCGCCTCCAGCAACTCGGGAGGTCGAAGGAAACTTCCTACGTGATCGGCTCGGTATTGTGCGGACATCGCTTCATCTCCCTCCGTTAAACGAACCATAGAATGAACTCAGCAACAGTAAGCCGGATTGACGCCCCTAAAATCCGGGCGGCTGGTCGCCAACACTCGAGGAGATCTTGAAGGCAATCTCTTTAGCGAGTGCAATCTGCCGCGACAATTCTTTTCCTCGGAATCGGAGCGTGGGCCCGGCGATTCCGACCGCGGCAAGAAGCCGCCCGTCTCGCGTAAGAATAGGAGCAGCCACGCCATTTAAGCCCCGCTCCAATTCTTGTTTGTCGAGGGCGTATCCTCGCTCGCGAATTTGTATCAAATCCTTTTTCAAATCGGAAACTCGCGCGATTGTCAGCGGCGTGAATCGAGTTAGTCCGTTGACGCCCAGGATCGCGTCGACTTCCTCCTCCGATAAATAGGCGAGCACGGCTTTGCCTACTGCAGTGCAGTGCGCTTTGAACCGCGCTCCTACAGCGGTCCGCACACTTATGACTGTCTGAGACGAGTCGACCCGGTCCAAGCAAACAACGCCTCCCCGATCAGGTACAGCAAGGCTGACAGACTCATTCGAGCGTCGGGCCATCTCCACTAGGAAGCGATGCGCTTCGCTTCGGAGCGTTCGAGATTCTACCGCCTTCGTTCCCAGATCGTACAACTTCAGTCCTAGCCGGTATCTTTCGTTGTCGGGGTTCTTCTCGATTAGCTCAAAATTCTCCATCGCGTTAAGCAATCGATGAACTGTCGTCTTGTTCAAGTCCAAGGCGGAGGCGACTTGCGTAATGCCGAACTCAGGGCCGTGTTGTCCCATGTGTATAAGAATGCGGAGCGCTTTTTGCAGTGATTTGCTGGAACCGGATGCATCGCTCCCCTTTTTGCGGGAGTGCTTTCTTCGCGTGGCGGAAACCTGGGACAAAGCCGACCGACCTAATTCAAGGATTAATCGCTTGACGTGGGAGGCATTGTAGATAGAATTCCGCTAATGTCAATATGAAACTATATTTCATATTATGAAACAACTGCAACGGGGCTATCCAATGTTCATCAGAAATTCCTGGTATGCCGTCGCCTGGGATCACGAAATTAAGCACGCTCCGTTTGGCCGCACTGTTTGCGGCGAGCCTATCGTGCTCTATCGCCAGACCAACGGAGCGCTCTCTGCTTTCGAAGATTGCTGTCCGCATCGTCTACTACCTCTCTCTAAGGGATACTTGAAGGGAGACCATCTGGTCTGTAAGTATCACGGGCTGGAATTCGACGAGTGCGGGCAATGTGTCTGGATGCCCGGCCAGCAGGGGATTCACAAGGACGCGAAGATGTGGATTTACCCCGTTGCGGAACGCCACCGTTTTATTTGGGTCTGGATCGGCGAGCCGGAACTAGCCGACGAAACGAAAATTCCCGATCTGCACTGGTGCTCGGATCCCAAATGGATTTTTGAAGGAAGCACCTACCACGTGAAATGTAATTACCAGCTTCTGGTGGACAACTTGATGGACTTATCGCACGAAACCTACGTTCATCCGTCAAGTATCGGACAGCACGAAATCGTGGAGGCGCCCATCAAGGTTGATTCCGACGACGCGTCAGTGACGGTGACTCGCTGGATGTACGACATCGATCCACCGCCGTTCTGGGCCGCGAATCTAAAGTCGGAAGAAAAATGTGATCGCTGGCAGATTTGCCGGTTTTCCTTGCCCGCGAATGTGATGATTGACGTGGGTGTAGCGCTGGCTGGTACCGGCGCCCCTCAGGGAAACCGCTCGCGTGGCGTGACGGGAATCGTGGTGAATCTGATGACGCCGGAAACGGAAACTTCAAGCTGGTATCACTGGGGCATGGCGCGCGATTTTCAAACCGATGACCGCGGTCTCACGATGCGCATCCGCGATGGTCAGGCGGCGGTATTTAACGAAGATCTGGAAATCTTAAACTCCCAACAGGAAAACATTCTCCGTCGAACCGACCGCGAGCTGCTTAACTTAAAGATTGATGCAGGCGGTGTGAATGCACGGCGAATTATCGAGCGGGAACTTGGACGGCAGGTTCACTCGGCAGGTTAGAAGTCTTCATAATCATCACCGCGCCAAGGTCCGGGGCCAAAGATCCTTCATTCGTCAGGTGAATTTGATCTACATTGCTTGAGCTACGTTCAGAGTCGGCGGTTAAATCCAGAGTTTTTCATTTATCCGTAGACCATGCTCCCGACAGTACGACACGTAGTGGTTGATGAACCAGAAGACGTCCAGAGTTTCGAGCAGATTGTCTTGCTCGTCGTAGAACTCAAGAGAAGCATTCAGATAGAAGAACGTCTTCATGCCATTGGGGTCATCTGAAACCAACGTGTGAATTACTCCGGGATTCTCGCGGACATAGCTTCCCGGCCGTGCGACCCAATCATATTCGAGGTAGCGCCAGCTGCCTTCGAGCGTGCAGGCAAAAACAGGGCCACGGTGCCGATGACGGCCGAGCTTTCCGCCTTTTTTCACCCAAAGAATGTTGGCGAACGCGCCGTTGCGCACATCAAATGCTAAGTGCCGGATATAAACATTCTCGATAAAAGGCACATAAGGGGACTCGTGTTCGCTAGCGCCGATGTGGACGTCGGGCCGGCTGAATTCGCGCGTGATCGCTTCAAGGCTGCTCGTCGCATCAATCTTCGCCATTTTGTCCTCCGGCGGCTTGGCTTCACTAACTCGAGCTTTTGACGCTGATCAACTCGGCGTCGCTCATGTGTCAGCTCAAGCAGCCGCTAATCCAAGTACTTCACACGGAGCGACGCGAGCTTCGCGCGGAGTCCGTAGATGTCGATCCCCAGTTCGCCCGAACTGAGCCGTTCGCGCGAACGCTGCTCTTTTGCCAATCGCTCCCCTCCCAGCCGGGCAACTTCAGCGGCCTGCTCTCTCGGAACAACTACAACTCCATCGATGTCGCCAACGATCACATCGCCCGGATGGACGAGCGCACCCGCACATACCACGTCCACGTTTACCGAACCCGCAGTCTCTTTCACCGTGCCCTGCGCGCAAATTGCTTTCGCCCAGACCGGAAATTTCATGGCTGTCAGATCGGATACGTCACGCACGCCTGCGTCAATCACCAGGCCCGCAACGCCGTGCGCCTGAACTGAGCAAGCCAGCAACTCGCCGAACATACCGTCGGTTGATTCGGAAACCAATGCAACAACCAAGACGTCTCCGGGCTGGCACATTTCAACCGCTGCATGAATCATCAGGTTGTCACCTGGATGGGACAACACGGTCACTGCGGGCCCTGCTACTTTTGCTGTTGGGTATATGGGACGCATATAGGGCTTCATCAAACCCGCGCGACCCTGCGCTTCGTGCACAGTGGCGACGCCGAGTTCACCCAAGCGTTGAATGACTTCCGGTTCGGGCCGGCTAATGCCGCGTACAATCGTTGGCTTCATGACAATTCTTCCGTTACCTGCGGATAGATCCGCTGGTATGCCTCGGCGAATTTTATTCCGACTTTGCCCGAATTGCGCGCGGCTTGCACGCCGCGGCGCTTGGCAAGGTCGGTGTAGTACTCCCACAGATGCTCCTGAGCCTCCATCGCTTCCATCGCTATGCGCTTGCGATCAAACACCGACGTGATGTCGAGCAGGACTTGCGGCTTAAATTCACACTGCTCGGGCTGATGCGGCTCAAAAGCAAACACCGGAGGTGCCCCAAGCTTCTTCCCCTCCGCCGGATAGCCCGCGGCCTGAGCGTAAATGCGAGTCCGCATGGTTAGCTGGTATGCTTCCGCATGATCGAAATTGTAGGGATCCGCGGACGAATGGGTTAGCACGAAATCGGGCTGGCAGGAGCGGAATTCCGTGACCATCTGATGGGTCAACTGTTCCGTCGCGTGCAGAGGATAATCTCCGGAATCGAAGAAGCGGATCTCCGCGCCAAGGATTTCGGCCGCCTTTTGCGATTCCGCCCGGCGCAACTCCTTCACGCGCTCGAGTGTCATCGCTGGTATCTTCCACAGCCGCTCAGACTCGCCTCGTTCCCCATATGACAAACACAAAATCCGCACGCGATAGCCGCGCCCCGCATAAAGCGCGATCGCACCTCCTGCGCGCCAAACGAAGTCCGCGGCATGAGCGCTGATAACCAGAACCGTTTTCTTCACGTCGATCATCGCTTTCTCACGACTCCCGCTTTACTGAACATAAGCGGCTGGATTGGTCACTGCCATGCGGCGAATCTCCTGCACCGTGAATCCGTCGTCCAAGAGCCGCTGCGCGAACATCGCAAACCCGTCCGCAACAGGAGGGTTGATGGTTTGTCCGAGATCGGTCGAAAGCAAACAGCGTTCCACGCCAACCTTTCGAATGCTCGCCAGTACTGTCTCCCAGGGCGCTTTGCCCGTGTGCATGGTCGTAAAGCAATGTTCGATGAACGCTCCCATCTCTGCAAGTTCCAGTTGTTCATCGGCGGAGAGATTCTGTGAAGGAAATTCCGCATGAGTCACAATGATTTTGCGGACGCCCTTTTCTCGCGCCTCACGCACAAGTTTGAAAATCTCCGTCCGTCCCAAGTGGCCCGTTGCAAGAATCATGTCGTGCTTTGCAATCAGAGGCAGGCACGTGCGGGTCGCATCAGAAATCTCTCCAGTGGCATCCAGCACGGAAAGAGGCGGGGGCGCAATCCCGATGGCCGCAAGCTCGCGCTGAATCTTTGCCCAGAAGGGGAGCTTGGTATTGGGGCCATCCACTCGCCCGGCCGTCTCATTCGCTGCGTCAACGGTGGGCATCCACACGATTTTGCAGCCTGATCGGCCCGCGATTTCAACGGCGACCGGGTTAATGCCTCCGACGCTATGATTCAGCGTGATCGCGCCATACGCCGAAATTCCGGCAACAGCTTTTGAAACCACCTTCGCGCGCTCTGACGTGGGAATGTAGTGCGATTTCAAAACGAACCCTCGCAACCCGTGGGTCAGAAATTCCTTCGCCAGATCAATGTCATCGATTCTTCGCTCAATCACATCTGGCGCAACATGCACTTGCAGATCATAGGCGCCCTGCAATGCTTCCCAAGCCGCCTCGGTGACAGTCGTGGGCGCGCCAGCAGGCGTATGTGCAGTCACCGATCGTCCTCCTCTCCATTCCGGCCGTCGCCAATTCTCGCTGATTGGAACGAACGCCGGATGATACCACCGCGCCTCTTCCCAGACACACGCGGATCTGAGAGAAAAAAGTGAACGCCCTCGCGGGCGATTATCGAAGCATGCCGATGTACATTTTAGGAAATTGGTACTAACGTCGGCAAACAGATCGTGAGCAGAATCGGGGCTCAGGAGAGGGCGGCGATTATGGAGACTGAAGGCGCGGGTATGCAGACGTGGCCATGGCCAGATTCTTTGGACGCTCTGGTCGCTGCTCCGGTGTACCACAAGTTATTGCTTGAGAATGACCACGTTCGTGTTCTAGAGGTGCGGATCGCGCCGGGCCAGACTGTCCCGCTCCACACGCACAAATGGTTCAGCGTTATTCACGTGAAGAGCGCGGGCAATTTCATTCGGCGGGATGGTAACGGAAAGCTCCTCTTCGACTCGCGCAATGCCGGTTCCGCAGAGAATGAGCCTACCATCGTCTGGACAGATCCTTTGCCGCCTCATTCAGTGGAAAACATCGGAGACTCGGAGATACACCTCGTCAGCATCGAGCTTAAACACGTGACTGCATGATTTCTTCCACGGAACAATCCTTTCTCATAACGGCGAGGAGTTAGAACCCTATGGAGAACGTCGAGTTGCTCGCCTCTTATTGGACCATTGCCGGAGGGGCTCTGCCGCATACCGATCGGGAATATAGCCCCTTCGACTTTCAAGACCGGGTGGAGGCAGCGGCGACGGCCGGTTTTAAGGGCATTGGAATATGGCATGCGGACCTGGAGCACATATTGCAAAAAAGAAATCTCAAAGAGATGAAGCAGATTCTGGATGACAATAGCATCAAATATCTCGAGCTCGAATTCCTCACTGACTGGTTTTTGGAAGGCGAGCAGAAGAAGCGGTCTGATATCAGGAAAAAAATGCTGCTGACTGCGGCCGAAGCTCTCGGTGCTCGGCACATAAAAGTTGGCGACTTTCTTCGCCAAACGACTCCGATGCCCCGCCTCATAGAGTCATTTGCGGCGCTGTGTGCGGAAGGAGCAGAACATGGAACCAGGATTCTCTTCGAACTGATGCCATTCGCCATGATTGCGACGCTTCAAGCGGCGCTGGAGATGGTGGAAGGCGCCAATGCGGAAAATGGCGGGATCGTATTCGACCTCTGGCACCTCGCGAAGCTTGGCATTTCCTATGACGAAGTGGCCAGCGTCCCCGCGCGCTATCTTATGGGCGTCGAACTCAACGACGGAACCTTTGAAGCGCCTTGGAGCCTCCACGAAGACACCATCAACCACCGAAGGCTATGCGGCGAAGGAGAGTTTGATGTGAAAGGTTTTATAAACTGCTTGCATAAGACACGCTACCGAGGTCCCTGGGGAATCGAAGTCCTTTCACAGGAACTTCGGCAGAAAACGCTCCACGAGCTGACCACCCGCTCGTTCGTCACGACAATGGCGCAATTTCCCGACTGAGTTAACTATTGGAGCGGACCTTTTCAACTTCGCACTAATGTCAGCTCTTCAGCAAGCTCGGATGAGCTACTTCGTGGTGTGCCCGTCTTCGGACTTACTTTCGTTAGCGCGGAAAATCACGTAGGAGCGGATGGCCTCGGCGTCCCGATGCGAAAGCTCCTTCTTAAAAGAAACCATGCCCTTCGGTTGAAGCAGACCGCCCAGAACGATGTTAAACCACTGGTCGCTTGAGAGCGCGGCCGAATAACGCAAATCGGGAAGGACGCCGCCGCTAACCGCCACGTCGCCGTGGCATGTGGCGCAATAGCGCTGGAACAGTTTCTCGCCGCCGGCCACCTCTAGCGGATCTGCGGTTGCGGCAGGAGGATTCAACTCTGTCGGTTCTATTTCAGGGAGAGGTGGCAAACTATCTTTGCCACCAATCTTGAAGGCCAGCATGCGGCTCACGTTCCGCACGTGCCCCGATTTGAACGAAACTTCACCAGTCGCCAACGGAAACACGCCACCCCAACCTGCCAGCACGGCAACATACTGTTCGCCACCTACCAAGTAACTCACAGGACCTGCCATCACTCCTGTCTGCGCATCGAACGACCACAGTTTTTGCCCGTTGTCGGCGCGGTATGCTTCGAAGCTCCCGCTCGCGGTGCCCTCAAACACAAGATTTCCAGCAGTTGAGACTGTACCGCCGTTCCAGGGCCCGGGTCTCTCTATTACCCACGCCTGCGTCTGTTCTACTGGGTTCCAAGCGACAAGTTTGCCCTTGATCGAATCGAGGATGGCCTTTTTGATTGCCGGATCCTGTGGCATCCCAGCGGCAACCACGTCAATACCATAATTCGGAGCAAGAGCTTTGAATTCAAAATGGTCAGCGTTTTGGTATTTGAATCCAACATCGTTCACCGGGATATACACTAGACCGGTTAGCGGCGAATAGGACATCGGTTGCCAACTGTGTGCGCCCAAAGGCCCGGGTACCACAGGAGGAGGCTGACTCCCCTGGTACCGCGCGATGGGAGTCTCCATTGGACGACCGGTCTTCATATCCACGCCGAGCGCCCAGTTAATATAAGTGTCCGGTTTTGCTGATATCAGTTCCCCATTAGTGCGGTCAATGACGTAGAAGAAGCCGTTCTTAGGGGCGTGGAAGATCACCTTGCGCGGCTGCCCGTTTATGGTCACATCAGCGAGGGTGATCTGCTGACTCGCGGTAAAATCCCACATCTCGCCGGGAGTTTCCTGATAATGCCAGACGTACTCTCCCGTTTCCGGCTTGAGCGCAACAACGGAGGAAAGAAACAGATTATCTCCGCCGCCAGGACTTCGAATCCGCCAATTCCAGGGCGCGCCATTGCCGACGCCGATGTAAAGCAGATCGAGCTCAGGATCGTACACAATCGAATCCCACACTGTGCCGCCGCCGCCATGTTTCCACCACTGCCCCGTCCATGTTTTTGCGGCCTTAGCCAAAATCGGGCTCTCGAACGGCTTCGAAGGATCGCCGGGAATAGTATAGAAGCGCCAGACCATCCTCCCGGTTTCGGCATCGTAGGCCGAAACGTAACCGCGCACACTCATTTCCGCGCCACCGTTGCCAATGACCACCAGACCCTTCAACACTCGCGGAGCGCCGGTGATGGTATAGCGGAAGCGACGATCAATGGTAAGCGTCTCCCACACTTCTTTTCCTGTTTTGGCGTCGAGAGCGACTAGCCGGCCATCGAGAGTGCCGGAGAATACTTTGCCGCGCCACACGGCCACGCCGCGATTGACGACGTCGCAACACGCATTCACTCCCCATTCCGGGGGCACCTTTGGATCGTAGGTCCAGAACAATGCGCCCGTTGCAGCATTCATCGCGAATACTTTGCTCCAGGCTGACGTGAAGTACATCACTCCGTCGACAACCACGGGAGTCGCCTCTTGACCTCGGCGCGTGTCGAGGTCGTAGTGCCAGGCGAGTCCGAGTTGGCCGATGTTTCGATCATTGATGTCCTTCAATGGGCTGAAGCGCTGCTCGTTGTAGGTGCGACCGTGGCTCATCCAGTTCCCCGGTTCTCGATCAGCATTCCGTAGTCGCGTGTCATTGACGTCGGCGGCCTTCCAGCCTGCTGGCGTTTGAGTGCCGTCCGCTTTGCGGGAATTAGATCCGCCGCAACCTGCGCTCACGACGAGAGCAAGAAAAATCGTGACGATAAAAAAGCTGGCGGGCGCAATCTTATAATTTCGCGTCATCTTTCCCCTACCCCAGTCGCGCTAATGCTGGTCGACCCAATTTTGCCCGAGGTCGAACGAGAGTCTACACCATGATAATCGCGCTGACGTAGACATGGGCATAGCCTCTCATCGTTATTTAATGAATTCTCTGATACCCCGTTCGTGCCGGAAAGCAAGTGCTGACAAGTTTGAGGAGATCAAAGAAAAGATCTATGTGCACTACATGATCGCAAACGGAGACAGACCGAACGGCTCTGGTAAATTCCTGCCAATTGGGCCGCAAAATACCGGTTTCTGTCAAACTGAAAGGAATAGAGAGGAATATCAAGACTTGCTGGCGGAGGGGGTGGGATTCGAACCCACGAGACCCTTTCAGGCCTAACGGTTTTCAAGACCGCCGGTTTCAACCACTCACCCACCCCTCCGGGTATCTTTGGAGTTTACCGGGAGCAAGCATATCTTCCAACTAGATGGAGCTATTAAGTACGAGCCAACTAGCCATCCGCATAATGTCGCCCGAGCGAATAGTTCGCGCCGGCACCGGAGTTCTACAGATCTCGTCCTTGCGAATCTTCCATCTTAGGTATTTCAAAGGTGGTAAAGATTCTTGCCTTGGAGATGGTGCAGGTGAACTCGACGCTTTTTTCGTCAGTTCCAACAGTAGGTTCTCCACTATCGGTTTTCTTCGGAAAAGCAAACACAACCCCGGTGATTTTGCCGTCTTGGCTATGCAGAATCTGAGCCGTCACCGGAGCGATTTTTTGTTTTGTCTTTTTTCCCGAGAGGAATGCTGACGCCTGCAATGTTTTGTCATCCGCCGAATTAAACGGAGTCAAGTCGCGGCCGCCCACAAATATCTGATACACGTCGGGGACCTTCGCCAACTCTTTTTCCGCATCTTCCGGCTTCATCTGACCTTCCAGAACGGAATTCCTGACTCCTGCTTCGCGGATCGTTCTCGCCGACACCCACCGCACCACAAAAATAGCCTTCCCTGCTGGGGCGTCTCCGGCACCCGCGCTGCCCTGGCCTGTCTTCAGAGCCATTCCGCCGTCGTCCGACATTTCATATTTCGACCCGCCGCCTTTCCATGTGGCATCAATCTCGACGGTTTTGCACCACGGTGACTCCGCAAAGATTCGCTTAATGTCGCTCGCATCCCACTGTTGATAGGGCTTGGCCCTCCAAGGATCGGAGCTGGCCCATGCCAAGGCCCCCAAAGCTAATAGAAACAATGAGGCCAGTATGAATTTCTTTGAACTATTTCCCGCCCCAGAAATTCCTTTTCGAGATTCCATAAGTTCTCCGGTAATGTTCGTTATTTCGCGGACCGTCTCTTTAAATATCCTCTCCACAAGCCATTATCTCCTTAGTAGATAATAACAAAAATCGGTACTCCACCGAAACCGGCACTGTACACCTTCCCACAGTTTCGTGTAAGTTGAAATTGGCTCGCCGAGTCTTTTGGTAGAAGTACCGCACTTCTTTTTCAAGTACTGCGCCGGAAATCGATGTCTGCTGGAACTGCCTTCATATTACCGGATGCCAATGCGCCGATCGGTTCCCGGATCGACGCTTTAGAAATCCTCGGTCATTTATCTTACAAACATCTTGTGGCTGCGTTGTCGTTGGGCCTCGCTCTGCGATTGTTTTTTGTCATCCATTTTCCTTTCTATGCCGGCGACACGAAATTCTACGACGAGCTCGCGCGGAATCTGCTGGATCACAGGATTTACGGGCTTTTTGTTCGCGGCCAATTAACCCCCGTCGACATGCGCATGCCCGGGTACCCGCTCTTTCTTTCCGGATTGTATGCCGCATTTGGACGTTCCAGTAAAGTGGTCATGGTTTTTCAAGCCTTCATCGATTTGTTGTCTTGCGTTTTGACCGCCGTGATCGCGGGTTTAATTGCGCCCGCTGCCAGGAAGATTCGTGTGGCCACCATAGCTTTGTGGATGGCCGCACTTTGTCCGTTCACGGCAAATTACAGTGCCGCACTTCTGACAGAAGTTCTCTCAACGTTTCTCACAACTCTGGCAGTATTAACTTTCTTGATGGCCTTTAGCCGCGCGCCCACGAATTCTTCAAGCAGGCCCTCCGGCTCCCGGACCTTGTATTCGGAAGCTGCTTCCTGGCTCTTGACAGGAATCATCGTCGGCCTGGGAACTTTGGTACGCCCGGAAACTCCTCTTTTCATGCTGGCAGCAGGGCTTTTTCTTGCCGTTTACTGGCGGCAGCGTGCGAACTGGAAAAAATTGTTCTTAGCCGTGTCTTGGATGTCAGTCGGTTTAGTTCTCCCTTTGCTTCCTTGGGCGGCACGCAATGCCAGAACATTGGGCCGCATCGAGTTTCTCGCTCCGCGTTACGCGCAAACGTATGGTGATTTCATACCTCGCGGTTTTTATTCTTGGACAGGTACCTGGATGGTTCACTTCAGAGACGCCTATCTTGTAACCTGGAAGCTGGGAAAAGAACCAATTCGCATGGGGGATTTGCCGGAAGCCGCATTCGATTCAAGTGCCGAACGAGCACGTGTGGAACTGCTGCTTGATCAGTACAACAGCGATTTACAGATGTCCCCTGTTCTCGATCGCGAATTCGCCAAGCTTGCCCGCGAGCGAATAACACGCCAGCCGATTAGAACCTACGTCGAAATTCCGCTCGCGCGAACGTGTTCGATTTGGTTTACCCCGCGCATCGCGTTACTTCCATACTCGGGAAAGTTATGGCCTCCGAAGGAAATGTGGCGAAACAACAGAATGGACTTCGTCACAACATTTGGTTTCGGAATCTTAAACTTTATCTATCTCGCCCTCGCGGCGATCGGGGCCTGGCGTTTTCGCAAGCAGCCGATGGTTGCATTTCTCATAGCTTTGGTCTTGATTCGTACGATTTTTCTAACACAGTTGCAGACTGTCGAACCCCGCTACGTGATTGTCTGTTATCCCGTGATTTTGGCGCTCGGCGCGCTGGCATGGTCCCAACCCACCAGAGATTTGTCGGCACTCAGCCATTAGTGTGAGCGTTTCCTGTGATACGATTTATGCGTTGCTGGCAGCTTATGGTTGTAATCATGGTCGGAGGTTGACGATGCAAAAATCCAGTTCGGTCCTGGTGATATTCGTTTTTATAACGGCCGGATTCGGTTTTGGCCTGCTGCATGCGCAAGACGCGTCCCAATCTCCCGCTCAGCAGGCTGCTCAGGAAAAGAGCCAAGCGTCGGATGTGCCCGCGTACCACACGACTCGTTCAAAAGAGCCCCTGCCCGTGACGCTCGATCCTGCTCAATTCCCCGATCAGCAAACTAAGAATGTTTATGCGCTGGCTGCAAAAGTTAAAAACGTGCTTTACCAGCAGCCCTGCTATTGCCATTGCGACAAGGAAATAGGACACACCAGCTTGCTGAGCTGTTACACCGACCGGCACGCCGCTGTTTGCGCGTTATGCCAGAAAGAAGCGGTTCTCGCGTATACCGAAACGCAGAAGGGGAAAACTCCGGCCCAGATTCGCAAAGAAATTATCGACGGGAAATGGAAAGACGTGGATTTGTCAGTATACGAAACGCCGGCGCCTTCGAACTAAGAACAGTCTCATATCCGTTTTCGCGGCGAGCCAATTCTCCGCCTCTCGCAACAAATTGTTTTCGAAAGGAATCAGTGCACAGGATGGGAAGATGGCCCCGTCGGCCAATCTTGCGGTGTGAAATCGACTCCCCAAAAATGCGGGCTAGGTGACAAGAATTCGATGCCGACCCGCGTGCCTTTTTCAGATGTATCTCCGAGATATACCACGCGGCATTCTTGCTCTTCCTCGGTTACAGGATTGATCAACATCAGATCCGCGCCCATTGCAATTTCTTCCTGTAGATAAAGCAGCCCTCCGTGCGCATTGATCACAATGGTTTGGCTGTTCTCTCGGAATTTTCGGCCTTGAACGCTCTTTCCCGTGGCGCGCACGGGTATCCGTGTGAAAACGCGTGAGCTTCGGCGTTGAGCGCTAGTTTGGACGTTTACCTGTGTTTCGCTCATGTCTGTTGATATCGTGCATGCCGCGCGATTCAGAGTCAACTATCCTCGTTGGGCAGAGTGCCCAATAACGCAGTCAGGCTAAAAAGCTTGCTGAAATATAGGAAGGTTCCGTAGAATTACGAGTCCGTGCGCAAAAAGTGTCAAATCGTAGTCGGCAGTGGTTCGCGGCGTCAGGAGCAGGCATGAAATTGATCGATTACATCGACTCGCGTCGCGAGGAGAATCTGACCGAGCTGAAGGAATTTCTTCGGATCCCCAGCGTCAGTACTAAAAGCGAACACAAGCACGACATCGAGCGCGCCGCGCATTGGGTAGCAGAGAAATTGCGCGCCGCAGGCTTGGAAAATATTGAAATCGCGCAGACTAAGATGCATCCCTTAGTTTACGGTGAATCATTGCACGCGCCCGGAAAGCCCACCATCCTCTTCTATGGGCATTACGATGTGCAGCCAGCGGAGCCCTTTGAATTGTGGACTAGCCCGGCATTCGAACCTGCCGTCCGCGACGGAAAGCTCTTCGGTCGTGGCACTGCTGACGATAAGGGCCAAGTCCACATCCATTTGAAAGCGCTGGAAGCGCTCAAAAATACCGCCGGTAAACTTCCATTAAACGTGAAAGTAATGATCGAAGGGGAAGAAGAAGTCGGAAGCGTGAGCCTGTGGGATTTCGTCCAGAAGAATCGCGAGCGTTTGAAAGCCGATGCCTTAGTGGTCTCTGATACTTCCATGCTGGGCAAAGGTGTTCCGTCGATCACCTATGGTTTGCGCGGACTAAATTACTATCAGATCGAACTGACAGGACCTGCGCAGGATTTACACTCAGGGGTGTTTGGCGGCGCGGTGCCGAATCCCATTACGATCCTCGCGGAGATGATTGCAAAACTTCATGATAAGAATTTCCGCGTGACCGTTCCCGGTTTCTACGATGACGTTGCTACGGTGTCGCCCAAGGAAAGGAAAGCGCTGAATGCTTTGCCATGGAGAGAAAAAGATTTCCGAAAAACGGTGGGTGCCCCGGGATTATGCGGTGAAAAAGGATACACCATCGTCGAGCAGCTATGGATCAGGCCGACGCTCGAGCTGAATGGAATTTGGGGCGGGTATTTGGGCGAAGGCGCGAAGACTGTGATTCCTTCGAAAGTTTGGGCGAAGATATCCACGCGGCTCGTGCCGAATCAGAATCCGGCGAAAATCGCAAAATTAGTCGAAAAACATATTCGCAAATTGCTGCCGAAGGAAGTTACCTGCAAATTCGAGCTCCTCAGTGCCGGAAAACCATGGGTCGCGCCCTATTCGCACCCGATTTTTCAGAAAGCTATCCATTCTCTGGAAAGCGGCTTCGGCAAGAAAGCTGTGTTTATTCGTGAAGGCGGTTCGATTCCGTTTGTAACGCAAATGCACGATACTTTTAAGGTTCCCTGTGTGCTCCTGGGCTTTGGATTGCCGGACGAAAACGCCCACGCGCCGGATGAACACATCGCGCTTGAAAATTATTTTGGCGGAATTAAAGCCGTCGCGCTTTTTTATAACGAACTTGCCTCGTAATAAAAACTGATATGTAATAACACGCATTGAGGAAAGGCCCATTTTTCGGGCTTTTTTCAAGGATTTCCTTGCGTTCCGTGTACAGTGCAGCTATAGTCCGCAAGGCGTCCCGGACCCCGGGGCCACGCAGAAATTACAATGAGGAGGAAAACGTAACTCGATGGCAAATCCGCTGAGCAAATCTAAAATCATTGCGCACATGGCTGAAAAGGTCAGCACTCCTGAAAAGCCGGTGTCCAAGAAGCAAGTCGCGTCTTTCTTTGACGAATTTTTCAAGCTGGCCGTAAAAGAAACGAAAGGAGCGGGCAAATTCGTAATTCCAGGGCTCGGCCGCTCGGTAAAGGCACATCGTAAGGCGCGTATGGGTCGCAACCCGGCAACCGGTGAGGCTATCAAGATCAAGGCCAAGACCGTCGTACGTTTGCGCGCTGCGAAAGCTTTTAAAGACGCCGTATTGAAGTAAGTTACCCTTCGGCGCAGAGATTCGCGGCAAAACCCCCAGGCATCCCCGTCCATTGCATTCGACGGAGGTTTGGGGGTTTTGTCTTTTCATTCGTACTCAATCAACAATCGCAAGTCGCATTAAGCGAACGTAATCACCTCATGAGTAGATGACGTATGGCTGAACATTCAGGCCTGTTAACCGATCTCTATGAATTGACGATGGCGGCGGGATATTTGCAAACCCGTTTTGACGCCAGGGCCACGTTCGAGCTGTTTGTCCGCCACCTTCCGCCCAAGAGAAATTTCCTGGTAGCCGCTGGACTCCAACAGGCCTTGGATTTTCTGGAGCACGTTCATTTTACGGCCGACGAAATTTCTTTTCTCCGCAAACACCCTGTTTTTTGCAATATCCGCGACGAATTCTTCGACTATCTTGCGACATTTCGTTTCACCGGCGATGTCTGGGCCATGCCCGAAGGAAGTTTGGCATTTCCCGGCGAGCCGCTCCTGCGAGTTGTCGCGCCGATCATTGAAGGCCAGATTATGGAAACTTACCTACTGGCCACCTTGAGTTATCAAACCATGATCGCGAGCAAAGCCGCGCGAGTTGTCACAGCGGCGCAGGGCCGCCAGGTCGTCGAATTTGGCGCCAGACGCGCACACGGCAGCCAAGCGAGCCTTCTCGCCGCTCGTGCCGCTGCCATCGGGGGATGCGAAGGTACTTCCAATGTTCTCGCCGGTCAGCAATTCGGCATGAACACATATGGAACTCAGGCGCATTCCTGGGTGATGGCCCACGAAAATGAAAGAGAAGCTTTTGCCCATTTCCTCGACACCTTTCCAAGCCACTCCGTTCTTCTTCTGGACACATACGATGTCCGCGCCGCTCTGAAGACAATTCTCAAGATGGGACGAAAGCCAGCAGGTGTTCGGTTGGATAGTGGTGATCTGGCGAAAGACAGCCGTTGGGTACGCCGGGAACTCGATCGTGTGGGATGGAAGGACGTCAAAATATTTGCGTCCGGAGATTTGGATGAATACAGGATCAATAGGTTGATAACGCAAGGAGCGGCAATCGACGCTTTCGGCGTTGGAACATCGCTGGCCACGCCAGGTGATGCTCCGCATTTGAACTTAATCTACAAACTTGTCGAAGTAGAACGCGCCGGAGAAGTTCACGAAGCCGCAAAATTGAGCGCAGCAAAAGTTACTTATCCCGGGCGCAAACAGGTGCTCAGGTATTCAAATAGCAAAAGGCAATACATCAGCGATAAAATTACATTGGACGGCGAACCCTCCAATGGCAGTGAACCCATGTTAATTGAGGTAATGCGCGGCGGCCGGCGTACCGCACCGGCAGAATCGATTGCTGTTTTGCGAGGCCGCTGCATAAACAGTTTGGCCCGGCTTCCCCAGAGATTTCTGCAAATTAATCGCTCCGCAGTTTATCCCGTGCGCTACAGCCCGCGGCTAAAAACGATGCTGGAACAAGTGCGGCGACGAGTTCGTCGCTCTACGCTAAAATAGGTTCGTCGCTGAAAACCTATGCAGAAAAACCGAATCGTCTTATGGGAAGTGGACACCCAGCAGGATTTCATGCTGCCGGGAGGAAAGCTCTACGTCCCCGGTGCGGAAAAAATCATTCCAAATATCGATCGGTTGGTTGGGTTAGCTCGCGCCGGTCAAGCCTTGCTCGTTTCCGACACTTGCGAGCACTCCCCGGACGATCCGGAATTTAAGACTTTTCCTCCCCATTGCATTCGTGGCACACCAGGATCGCGCGTCGTTCGCGAAGGACTTGCGCAAACGATTTATACCGTTCCGAATGATCCGCACGCGAAACTGCCCGACTCCATTTTCGAAAACCAGCAAATCAATCTAGAGAAGCAAACCCTCGATGTTTTCCATAATCCACACACCGAAAGCATCGTGAATCAGCTCGGCAAGGATGCCCAGTATATGGTCTTCGGCGTGGTCACCGAATACTGCGTGCGTCTGGCCGCCAAGGGATTGCTCGAACGAGGCTGCAAAGTATCGGTCATCAAAGATGCGATCGAAACTCTGAACTCAGCGGAAGGGCAGCGCACGCTCGACGAACTTAAATCCCTGGGTGCAAAATTTATTTCTACCGACGAAGCGATCGCAGCCGTCGCTGGAAAGTCCGCGCATTAAGTTCCAACTGCGAGCCATAAAATGTCACGCGATCGATTGCAACATGCTTGGAAACTTCTTCAACAAGCTTATCAGTCACAGATGCAGGGTGACTATGATCAGGCGATTGATCTCTATACGGAATCCTTGAATACCTTCCCGACTGCGGAAGCTCATACTTTTCTTGGGTGGACCTATCACTTCCAGGGAAAAGTAAATGAAGCCATTGCAGAGTGCGAACGAGCTATCGAAGTCGATCCCGAATTCGGCAATCCGTATAACGACATAGGCTCCTACTTGATCGAGTTAAGACGCTTCGATGAAGCGATTCCCTGGTTGGAACGCGCGATTGCCGCCCCTCGTTACGATCCGCGCCATTATCCATATTTCAACCTCGGCCGCGTCTACTACGCCAAAGGCATGATCACAAAAGCGCGCGAATACTTTCAGGAAGCGCTGCGCATCGAGCCGCAGTATGCGCTCGCCCGGCAAGCTATCGAAAACATCCGCCGTATGGTCAACTAGACTCCTAGCGATAAGACTCTTAGGAAGTTGCGGTAACCTCCTGGCTAGGTTTCACAATTCGATCATAAATCCAAAGGAGAAATGCCGTCAGCACCCCTATGCCTGTCACAACCCACCAGATGCGCTGCGGCTGATGCATGACTTCCCCGAAATGGTGGATTAATTTTCCGCCCAGCCATCCGCCGATCAGTGAGCCTATCCCGATCGGCAAGAACGCGAAGCCCATGTAGGTTCCCTGCTGACCGGAAGGCGCCAGCCGTGAAATATATTCGTAGTAACGCGGAGACTGAGTGATCTCCCCCAAAGAGACCGCAACCAGCGTGAGGATTACCATTGGAACCGTAGGGTGAAAGATTAGGATGACCCATGCCAGAGCCGACATCAATGTCCCGATCGTAACGGCGCGGAATGCAGGGATCTTTTGTGTTAGGAAACTGGCCAGCAACTGCAAACAAATTACAGTCAACGGGCCCGTAACCAGCATCAGTTCCGTGTCAGTCTTTGGATTGATGTAATCGTGCACGTAAAGCGGAAGAATGATAAATTCCTGCCAGTAAACAATCCAGTAACCCGAGAAAATCACCAGGAAGATCATGAACCGCGGGTTCTTTAGCACGGTCCAAAAGTTTCGTGCGGCTTGCCCGAGTGTCGCCGTTTGGGTTTCATTCGATCGCTTTGGTTCCTTGAAAAATACCAGTACCGCAAAGAACATAAGAAAGACGCTGAGTGCCGCCGCTCGGAACACTGCCTCAACGCTTAGGTGCTGGTGCACCCACGATGCAACATAAGGACCCGCTGCGCCGCCGATATTCACCAACGTGTAGTAAATCGAATAGCCGATCGAACGCACATTTTCCTTGGACGCGCGTGCTGTTGTGCCCACAACGCAAGGCTTCACTAGCGCGATTCCGATCGCTGGAAGCATCAGTACAATCGTTACCAAAACAACCAAGGGTACCGCTGCTCGCACCGGGCCAAGCCACGGCGCAGCTAATGATCCCAGCAGAAAATATGAACAGCTCAAAATCAGATATGCAAGTGAAAGCGATCTTCGGAAGCCTAGGCGGTCCGCTAGCGTCCCGCCAAATGCCGCGAGAAACCATACCAATCCGCCGAAGAGCCCTGTCAGACTGCTCGCCTGAGCCACGGGGAAATTCAGGGTTTCATGAAGATAGCGTGCGAGAGATGCAAAAGCCGCGTAGTAGGACAATCTCTCAAAAAGCTCGCTAACGTTTGCAATCCAGAATGCCGGTTCGAACCCGGACCGGATTTCGCGAACCCGTTGTGTAAAACTCAACTTTCCTCCAAAGCCAAATATTCAACCCGCGGCGCATTGCGCAACGCTGGCCCGGCCGCGATTGTAACGGAACGACTGCCCATCCGCTCTCGATTTTTGCCTCACATGATATGTTAAGATTGGTTGTTTGGTCTGAAGCCGTTTACGCAAACGATGCCCACCGCAACGATGAAAGCCTTGCGCAAGACGCGCCCCGAGCGGGGCGCACAGCTCGAATCAGTCCCCATTCCAAATCCCGGTCCAACGGAAGTACTTGTCCGCGTCAATGCTGCCTCTATCTGTGGCACCGACCTCCACATCTATGGCTGGGACCGCTGGTCCGCCTCGCGCATTCACCCGCCTATGACGTTCGGTCATGAATTCTGCGGCACGGTGGAAAAAGTCGGTTCAGAAGTAACCTCCGTCCGTCCTGGTGATTTTGTCAGTGCGGAAATGCACATCAATTGTGGACATTGCCGCCCCTGCCGAATGGGCCAGCCGCATGTTTGCCAAAATGTAAAGATCATCGGAATTGATGCGGACGGCTGCTTCGCCGAATTCGTGCTAATTCCCATACGCAATGTCTGGAAAGTCGATCCAGCGATTCCAAAACACTATGCAGCGATTCTCGATCCGCTCGGTAACGCTGTCCATACCGTGCTCGCCGGGGAAATCGCGGCTCTCAATGTGCTCGTCACCGGCGCCGGACCTATCGGTTTGATGGCCATTGCCGTGGCTCGGGCTTGTGGCAGCGCCATGATTTTTGCCACCGAGGTGAACGCACATCGTCGAGAGCTCGCCAAGAAAATGGGCGCCGACGAAGCGCTCGACCCCAGCCAAGGCGACGTGGTCGCGCGCGTTCTCGAAGCCACGGACGGAGCAGGCGTCGATGTCCTGCTCGAAATGAGCGGCCATCCCTCCGCAATTCATCAAGGCTTTCAAATGCTGAGGCCCGGCGGGCGCGCGTCGCTTTTGGGAATTCCCAAGGATCCCGTCACCTTCGATCTCGTAAACGACGTCATCTTCAAAGGCGCAACCGTCCAGGGAATTTACGGTCGCAAGATGTTCGAAACTTGGGTGCAAATGACGGAACTTCTGAAGCATGGAAGGCTAAATCTCGAGCCTCTCTTCAGCGAGCAATTGCCGCTCGAAAAGTTTGCCGATGCGTTCTCACTGCTGGAATCCGGTCAAGCCGGCAAAATTCTGTTCTACCCCAACGGTTCTCTGAAATAGCCCAACCGTCCGGTCGAAACGGTTAGCTTCAGGGCATTTTCCATTAACATTTTTCGTCCAAGCCAATCTGTAAATTTGCGCTTACAATAAGTTCTCGTCATCACGACCATTAATTATCGGAGAACTCATGAGCTCCATAGCCACGCGTCCTCAACTTCAGTATTTACACGACGCTCTCGAAGACCTGAAAGCCAAACACCTGTATTTCCATCTCAAAGTTCTAAGAGGGGAGCAGAAACCGGTTGCAAATTTCGACGGCAAGGAGGTTATCAATCTCAGCTCGAATAACTACCTCGGCCTAACTAGCCATCCGAAGCTAAAGCGCGCAGCCATCGAAGCTGTGCGCGAATTTGGTGTGGGTTCCGGAGCGGTTCGCACCATCGCCGGAACCATGGAAATGCACATGCGCCTGGAAGAACAGATTGCGCACTTTAAACAAGTGGAAGCGTGTGTCGTTTTCCAATCGGGATTCGCGGCGAACGCCGGAACAGTCTCAGCCATTCTCGGCAAAGAAGACCTGATCATCTCCGACGAACTGAACCACGCCTCCATCGTCGATGGAGCCCGCCTGTCAAAAGCCAACATAAAAGTCTTCAAGCACAAAGATACTGCCGACTGCGAACGCATCCTGAAAGAAACGGAAAATTGGAATGGCAAGAAGCTTCTTATTACCGACGGCGTTTTCTCCATGGACGGAGACATCGCAAACCTGCCCGCCCTTTGCGATCTCGCCGAAAAATACAACTGCATCATGATGGTCGACGACGCGCACTCCTCCGGCGTGCTGGGAAGCCGCGGACGCGGAACGATCGATCATCTGGGATGCCACGGACGCGTCGATATTCAGGTGGGCACTCTAAGCAAAGCCATCGGTTCCATCGGAGGATACGTTTGTGGCTCGCGCGATTTAATCGATTTCCTATATCAGCGCGCCAGGCCCTTTCTCTTTTCCACTTCACATCCTCCGTCAGTTACTGCCACATGCCAGGCTGCATTCACGCTGCTGAATTCAGAGGCAGGCGAGCGCCTTATTAAAAAGCTCTGGTCCAACACCAAATTCTTTAAGCGCAGCCTGAAGAAGCTTGGGTTCAACACCGGCACAAGCGAAACTCCCATCACGCCTATCATGGTCGGAGATGCAGAAAAAGCGTTTCGGTTTTCGCGGGAACTTTTTGCTGAAGGCGTCTTTTGCGTTGCTCTCGGCTTTCCAACTGTGCCCCTGGGCAAAGCGCGCTTACGCACAATCGTCACCGCAACGCACAAACGAAGTGATCTGGAACGCGCGCTTGAAACCATCGAACGTGTCGGCAAAAAACTCACAATCAACTAACTTCAGACCACGACGCATGGGTGTGCGCAACTAAACCAACCGGGCGTCCAATTAAATAGCCGGTGCGACCTGTGGACGCATATAACGATAAAGCGCCAGCACCACAGCTCCCAATCCCCAAGCCACTACCACAAACGAAATCCAATGCCCGACGTAGGGCAGCATCCCTACGGCTCTCAAAAGCAAAAGCCCTAGCGCCAATCTTCCGAGACCAGCTCCCACCCCGACACCACTTCCCAGGATTTTTTCCCCGAGCCAGGACCCCACAAAAACCTGGGCAGAATAGATGGCGATAAAGTAAAGAAATACAGTTGAGATACCTACTCCCAACCCAACGATCGTAATACAAATTATGATCGCCGCGATCGGCGTGGCAAACAGGAACAATAAACCAAAGCCAATGGCTTGCGCAGTCTTGCCGCAAGCGCGCTCCGCATCGAAGAAAAATCCAGGCGCGAGCAACAACACGACAAGTCCGAAGACAAAGCTCGCTCCCCAAAGCAGAACTTGGTGCCAGTAGAACCTTGGAGAAGAGTAATTCCGCTCATTACCGTGTTTCTTCAAGATGAATTCAATAGGGCTTCCAAGTTTCGCCGAAGGAGAAACCTCAGCCTCGCGGCCTCCTGTAAATTTTGTGCGCCCCTTGATCTCGGCGTTGGGTCCGATCTGAAGAGTCCCAGCCTGAAATGACGCGTCACGACCCAAGGAGCCATTCACATCGAAACTTTCAGCAAAACCCAGCACGTCCCCAGCCACGTGGCCATTCAGCTCGGCGTTGCCAACTCCCATGGTTACGCTGCCGCCAATAATAGCAGTTTCCGTCAGGTCCAATTCCTGTGCCCACACCATCACGTTCTTTCCAACTTTGTTATTCAACGTTCCATTCTGCGCAAAAGTCCGGACATTCCCATCCACTGGACCGTTTACAGTGAGTTGTTGTGCAAAGCAAAGAATGTCACCGGTTATATGGCCGGTCACTGTCACGCTGCGCGACCACACAATCAGGTCGCCATCCACCGTGCCGCTGATTTGCGTGCGGTCGGCAAAGACAATGAGGTCGGTCTTTACTTCCTCGCCGGCCGGCAACGTGTAATTGGGATCGCCGCGTTTTGTCTCCGCAGCGGATGCAACCGGGGATATCGCCAGTGACCAAATCATCGCTCCCAAGACCAACGCGATGGTGGTCAGGCTTCGCCAACGCCGGCGCAGCAACCACATTACAACCAGACCCAGAGTCGCCACTGCCAGGAATTCCATTAGGCTTCGCATCGCGTCCCATCCTTTCCAGAATGCACCGCTAAAAAAAAGCATGGTGAACAGATTTCCCTGAGTAAAGCCCGCCTGTGCTGCCTGCGCCCGCCAGGGCTCAACAAAACCACTCCAAAGTGTATAAGCGCCTCCCGCACTCAGGCCCAGCGCCGAAATCCATCCCCACGGCGCTGCATTCCGTTCTCGACCTTCTGTCAGGCGTGCGGGCATGACTTCGTCTTCCCCCGCCAGTGATTCGCGCAGCCAAATGCCTTCGGTTTGCAGCGCATGTAGCAGCTCGCGGCAGTCGGCACAGGAAGCGGAGTGCGCGGCTATCTCACGCGCGTGCTCGGCATCAAGCTGCGATTCCAGATAAAGGAGCGCCGTCATCTCATCGAAATGGCTCATCTCTTTGCTCCTCCGGCGCCGAGGATTAGCGCAGCGTCAGTGCCTGCCAGCACATCGCGCAACTGATGGCGCGCGCGCAAAAGTAAAACACCAACAAACGCGCGACGCACTCCCAGCGTGTCGGCGATCTCCTCATAACTCATTTCCGCGAAGTAACGTAAAACTAGCGCCATGCGCGCGCGGTCCGGCAATTTCTGCAGTCCGTTACGTACTTCTTTGCTGCCGTGTTCTGCTTGCAGACGCTCTAGTTGGCTCGGATCTGGGTGCTCCAGCGGCAATGTCTCCAAGTCGCCGGTCTCCAGATCCTGGCGAATCCGGCGACGCCGCAGCATATCCCAACAGTGATTGCTGGCCACTTTGTAAAGCCACGCGGTAAACGGCCGCGTCGAATCGTACGTCCCGAGTTTCTGTCGTACCTTCATAAATACTTCCGTGGTGGCGTCCTCGGCGTCTTCTCGCGTGGGAAGCGCCCGGCGACAAAACCGAAAAATCGCCGGTGCGTACATCCTGTAGAGCTCGCCCCAGGCGTCTGCATCGCCCGCCCGGACTTGGGTAAGCACTTCCGCGATTTCGGCGGCGCTCATCTCTCCGGTGGTCTTTCGTCGCTCCATATATCAATACGCAGAGACCCTTCAGAATATTTCACTTAGGTTACAAACAGCCGGTCATTCCTGGCGGTCGCAATTCGATTCAGCCTAGCAAATACCTACCGAATTTCGGAGATATTCCGGAAAATAAAAGCGGCCCGGACTTCCCGTCTCATGGGAGCCGAGCCGCTAAAGTTGCGTCAGTTAGGTGTCCGTTAGCCTAAAACAATAGCTTTACTGCAAACTGTATGCTGCGAGCCCCGCCGCCTCCCAGGACTGGGTTACCCAAGCCCACATCCGACGTTTCCGTGAGAGGATAGAATCCTTGGCTCCGGCCTATGGGAAGAACATCGGGCGAAACGCCGGTGCTGATCCCGTTCGGGGCAGCGTCGGCAAAGAACGCCGGCAATAACGGGCTGGCGAAGTTGGGATGGTTCGCAATGTTGTAAAAATCTGCCCGGAACTGAAGTTTGAAACGTTCGTTGATAGAGGTCATTTTCATGATTGCGAAGTCCAGGTTTCTATAGTCTGGTCCCAACAGCGAGTTGCGGCCTTCGCTGCCGAAATGACGAGTTCCCGGTACGCAATTCGAAGTATCCGTACCTCCGACGAGCGTGCATGGCACCGAGAAAGACGCCAAATTCAGAAACTCGGCCGGATTGCTGTAATTGTATTGGATCGGCGCCACTACATCAGGCCGTCCGAATCCTTCGCCGCTTCCGTCGTAGTCGCCTTCATAGTCGTAGTTCAAGCTGAAGGGATGGCCGCTCATCAGGGTCAGAATGCCGCTAAACGACCAGCCTTCCCCAAATTTCTTTAATCTGTCTATTTTCGGGAAGTCATACACCGATGACATCACAAATCTATTGCGCACATCGAAGTTCGATGGCCCTTTATTGCTCTCCGGATCCGTACTGTCATTCGGCTGCGAAGCATTTGGAACATAGTCTTGACCATCGCTCGCCGTATCAATCGAATGGGACCAGGTGTAGGAAATCTGATTGTTGAACCGGTGCCAGTTACGTTGTGTGAGCGAAACCTGAAGTGAGTTGTAGTTTGAATTCGCGCCCGTCTCAATCTCGTTGACAAAAAACGGCGGATTGGGCGCTAGAGGACTCAGCGGCGTGGTGAACCCGACGATGGGAGCGCCCGGACACTGCGGCGTCCCACGCGAAATCGTAGCTGTGAATCCGCAGAATTCGTCAATCGTAGTGATCTCCGCATGCGTCGGCTGATTGATATCGCGGAAATAGAAGAGTTTCCGTCCCAACGATCCTACATAGCCCACCTGTAGCACGGTGTTTGGCAGCAACTGCTGTTGAATATTGAGGTTGTAATTGTAAACATACGGAGTGCGGAGGTTGCGCGACACCGTGAACGCATCCGTGCTGCTGGCCGTCCCCGGCGTGACTGAAGCTGGATCAAATACTGGAACTGTGGGTTGGATGATCGTATCGCCCACCAATGGATTCAGAGGATTGGTAACCACGGGCAGTGCCGGGTTTAGATTGTAAGTTATGAAAACAGGATTCGGCCCGATCGGGTTGTACGCAGGCCCCGTGTTGTCTGTGTTATATGCAAGCTGTCCGGTGAAAAAATCCTGAGAGTACCCGTCATAAAAAACTCCCATCCCCGCTCGGACGATCGTTTTCCCCTTCCCGAAGGGGTCGTACGCCGCACTCAGTCGAGGCGCGAAATTGTTAAGGTCCTTGGGATAGAGTTGGCTCGGCCGCACTAGCCCAACGCTCGGGTTATAAATACTAAACTGATTGCCGTCGGTGCCAATCACCCCGGCGTAATCCCAACGCAGCCCCACATTCACGGTTAGCCTGCTATTCACGTGGAATCCATCTTGAACGTAAAATCCCCATGAATTTTGATGAGTATTTCTCGAAGTATTTCCAAAGTTCTCCGTTGAGTCATCGCCGAGACCACCAGCCAAGAAGTCTGTAAGTCCATTGAACTCAAGTTCACTGCGCGCAACAAGATCGTTAAATGAATTCACTGTCGTGCGCCGAAATTCACCGCCAAACTTGATGTCGTGACGACCAATTTTCCAAGAAAAATTGTCAAAAAATTGCCAGTTGGAATCTACCCGATTCCTTGGATTCGAAAACGCGGACGAGCCCAGCGACGCTAGCGACGGCGCACTAAAGGTCTGCGGCGGCACAAGAGTTGTATCAGTCAGACTGCCTCCGACCTTGATGGTCGGCAAACCGTAGTCGCGTGGATTGGCTGTATTAGGCCCTAGCAGATCAAGCGTATTGAGTCCCAATGAATTGTTAGGATCTCCAAAAATGCCCGCATCTTCCGGAAAGAAACCATTGCGGTACCGATTCCATCCGAACCGCGCTTCGTTCACTTTTTCAGGAGACACAGTGCGGACCCAGCTGATCGAAACCAACTGCGTGCGAATGGGAGCATCCGTATTTGTATTCGGAAGATTGTTTCCGCCTCCTACTCCGAGTGGGAAGCTCTGATGACTATTCCCGAAAAAGTAACGTCCGGAAATCTGATTATTCGGGTTTAAATTTTGATCGATCTTAATCAGAGCGCTATCCAGATTGTTGGTCGCTGGTGCACCAGAGAACGTGGTTGTCGGCCACACGTTATGCCCACCGGAGCAATGGCCATTGCTATTGCACAAATTGTAGAGGTTAAGAATCACGGGATTGACCACAGCCGCGTTACCCTGAATGCAGGCTATGACCGTGCTCGTGCAAAGCGCCGGATTGCCACCAAGTGTCTTGATTGCTTGGGCATAATCGTTTGGGTCGTCCGCTACTCCATCATTCAACGTTGGCACAGTGTTAACAGAGGTGATGGCCAAGCCTTCCCGCTGGCCTTCGTACGAAGCGTAGAAAAACGTTTTGTCCTTCGCGATCGGTCCGCCGACCGATCCCCCAAACTGGTTGTTGCGAAACGCGTCTTTCGGCTGGCCCACGTCATTAAAATAATTTCGCGCGTTCAACACAGCATTGCGAAAATCCTCGAACACACTGCCGTGAAGCTGATTCGTACCACTCTTGGTGACGATGCTCACCACCGCGCCCGAATTTCTTCCATACTCCGCCTCGAAATTCGTGAGCACATTCAGTTCCTGTATGGAATCTTCCGGAAGAATCGTTCCAGGAACGCCAAACACTCCGCCCTGGTTGATCGCCGGCAGGTTCCGGTAACCATCATTCATATCCGTGCCGTCGAGCAAATAGTTGTTCGACCGCCCGCGGCTTCCGTCTGCGCTGAATAACCCATACGACCCTGGCGAGTCACCACCGCCATTCGGCTCGCCCGCCGTGCCCGGCACCATAATCAGCAGCTTGGTGTAATCGCGCCCATTGATCGGAAGCTCTTCCACCTGATTATTCTCAAAAGTACCGCCGAGAGTATCGCTCGCTGTTTCTACCGTCGGCAGCGTCTCGCCTGAAACCGTAATCGACTGCGAAGTCGCTCCCGGCTTCAGCGTAGCGTCCACGCGCCGTTCCCCCGCCACTGTCACCGTTACACCGGTGGTGGTAACTTTCTGAAATCCCTTCATTGAGAAGCTTACGTCGTAAGTCCCCACCGGAAGCTCGGGCATCAGGTAGCCGCCATCCGTGGTGGTTTCGGTAATGCGGTCCGTGCCGGTATCGACGTTATGCACCGTCACGGTAGCGCCCACTAACGCCGCCCCCGTGCTGTCCGTCACCGTACCGAGAATCGTTCCGCGAAACGTTTGGGCCTGGCTCGTCGTCGCGCCCAAAAAAGTGATGAAAAGACTCGCGCAAATGAACGCAAAATAAAGACTCCGCCTGCGGAAAGATGTCATAGCACTCCCCCGGAATTTTCGATTCGAACGGACCATATTCGTGCAGAAGACTGACCGAACGGTATTCCCCGCCGTCCAATCACGCGCATGCAAAAAGATGTAATACCTATAAGCCTCAATGGCTTAGGAGTCAAGGTACATTCTCGAGTTCGTTTAATGCTCGGCCGCCCCGGCGGCCCCGGAATGCAGAAATCTGCGAGTTTGATATACTGGCCGTTCGCTCTTTACCGCGCGAACCACCTGGTTAAATGCCTTCCAAAGAAACAAAACGGCTGTTCCTTGTCGACGCCATGGGCTACATCTTCCGCGCCTATTTTGCCCCCATGGAGCGCCTGCAAAGCGGCGGCGTCCCCACAAAAGTGCCCTATCTTTTTGCCACCATGATGCGCCGCCTGCTCAACAATAAAGAGCGTCGCCCCGATTACCTTGCCGTTGTTTACGACCACAGCGCCCCCACCTTCCGCGACAAGATTTTCGCCGCTTACAAAGCCCAGCGCCCGCCCATGCCCGACGAACTCTCCATCCAGATGCCCTTCGTTCGCCGCTATTGCGAAGCAATGCGCCTGCCCATTCTCGAATATCCCGGCTACGAAGCCGATGACGTGATCGGTTCCCTCGCGCGCCAAGCACGACAAGAAAATTTGGAAGTTTTCATCGTCACCAGCGACAAAGACCTGATGCAGCTTGTCGGCGGCCCTGTCCGTCTTCTGAATCCGACGAAGGGCGACCTGATCGTCGATGAAAAGATGGTTGAAGAATTAATGGGCGTCCCTCCTCACAAAGTTCCTGATGTCATGGCCTTGATGGGCGATTCCATCGACAACATTCCCGGTGCGCGCGATCCAAACGATAAGCCCGCTCCGGGCGAACGCCGCAAAGCCGGCATCGGCGAAGTCGGCGCGCGTCAATTGATCCAACAATTCGGCAGCGCGGAAGAAGCTTTGAAGCGTACGAGCGAAGTGAAACGCTCAAGCTACCGCGAAGCCCTCGAAAAATGCGGTGAGTTTGTAAGGCTCAGCAAACAACTTTCCACAATTCCCCTTGACGCGCCGGTACCACTGGATCTTGAAGCGCTAAAGATTCAGCAGCCGCATCTCTCTACTCTTCGCGATCTCTACGCCGAACTTGGTTTCACCTCTTTGCTTCGTGAGTTAGCTCCCGTCCTGGACGAACAAAAAAGCCACTACTCGACACTCGGTTCCCCCGACGAATTGCGAAAAATCCTCAACGACTCACCTCGCGAATCTGAAATAGCAGCTTGGCTAACTCTCGACGCCGAGGAGCCGGATGACGAAGGTTACGGCACATACGTACGCAGCTTGGAAGTCTCCTCGACCTCAGGAACCGCTCACATACTCCCTAACGATGCCGAGAATAAAAATCTGGCGGCGTGGAAAGATTGGCTCGCCGATTCCAAGCGTCCGAAAATAGTGCACGACCCGAAATTGTTTAACCTTCTAGCTATACCTGACGCTTCAGATCATCGCGATGCGGTGTCGGGAATTCGTCACGCCACGATGCTTTATTCGTACCTCCTGCGTCCCACCACCGCGAATCATGAATTCGCCGAAGTCGTTCTCCGCCACTTGAATCGAACGCTATCAGGCGCTCCGGGCGAGAGTGCCGATTTCCTCATTCGGCTGGCCCCGATTCTCCGAGCTGAAGTGGAAAAACTGGGCGTCCTGGACGTTTACGAGAAAATCGATCTACCGCTCGCCCCTGTGCTAGCGCGCGTGGAGGCCGCCGGGGTCCGCGTCGACAAAAAAGAATTGGACATTATTTCGAAAAAAGCTGAAGACGAAATTACGCGCTTAGAAAAGAGCATTTACGACCTCGCCGGTTTCGAGTTCACCATCAACTCTCCCCAGCAGCTTGCCGAAGTCCTCTTCGATAAATTGAATCTGCAGCCGCCGCGTAAAAGTAGAGTGAAAACGCGTTCTACTGCGGCGGAAGTCTTGAACGAACTCGCACTAGTTCACGAGTTACCCAAGAAAATTCTGGAATATCGCGAGCTTGCAAAGCTTAAATCAACTTATTCGGATAGTTTGCCGCGCTTGATCCATCCAGTGTCAGGGCGCCTGCACACCCGTTTCTGCCAAACCGGCACAGCTACGGGTCGCCTAAGTTCTTCCAACCCAAATTTGCAAAATATCCCCATACGCACTGAATTGGGACGAGAAATCCGAGCCGCCTTCGTAGCTGCGCCGGGTTGCAAACTTCTTTCCGCCGATTATTCGCAAATCGAGCTGCGCATCCTCGCGCATCTCTCCGAGGATCCTGTCCTGGTTGAAGCGTTCCGTCGCGGCGAGGACATCCACTCGCGTACGGCGCAGGAAGTCTTCGGCGTGGCGCCTTTTGCCCAGACGCACGACCATCGGCGCGTGGCAAAGGTCATCAACTTCGGTGTAATTTACGGTCTTTCAGCCTTCGGCCTCGCCCAGAATCTGAGTATTGACACGCGCGAAGCTGCGAAATTCATCGCCGCCTATTTTGAACGCTATAGCGGCGTAAAGAAATTTCTGGATCGCCAAATTGCCGAGACCCGGAAATCCGGCTTTACGAAAACTCTTTTCGGCCGTATCCGCCCCATCTCCGAAATCAATTCCCCACAGCCCAACATGCGAAATTTTGCCGAGCGCACCGCCATGAACACTCCCATGCAAGGAGCCGCTGCAGATCTGATCAAACTCGCCATGATCGAAATGGACCGGCGTCTTCAGAAAGATTTCAAATCGAAGATGATCCTCCAAGTCCACGACGAATTGCTATTTGAAGGCCCGGACGACGAAATCCCGCGCCTCGCTAAAGCAGTCAAAGAAGTGATGGAAAATGTGTACACGCTCCGCGTCCCCTTGCTCGTCGATACCAAGATAGGTTGCAACTGGCGCGACATGAAGTAATCAGGGTTTCGCGGAAAATAAATTTTCGATGCCTAACATTCCAACTTTCATTACGATTAGATACCAATCTAAGGAGAAAAAGCGATGGACCATCCGCAAGGTTTTCTGAATCTCGTCAGGGACGCAAAAAAAAGAATTAAAGAAGAAGACTACCGTGAAGTAAAAAAGAAAATGGATTCCGGCCACCCTTTAATCCTGGTGGACACTCGCGAAGAGAGCGAATGGTCGCGCGGGCATATCCCCGGCGCTGTTCATCTGGGCAAAGGAATCATTGAACGCGATATCGAAAAGGCCATCCCCGACAAAGATGCCGAAATCGTTCTCTACTGCGGAGGCGGGTATCGCTCCGCCCTCGCTGCTGACAATCTTCAGAAAATGGGCTACCGCAACGTCATTTCGATGGACGGCGGTTGGCGCGGCTGGACTGAATCGGGATATCCGGTCATCAAAGATTAATTCCAGCAGCCGCTCGAACGGATCCTGCCCGCTTAAGCCGTCCGAAAATGTCCACTATCGATTTGGGATTGGCTGGGGCGGGTGGATTCGAACCACCACCGTCTGCATTAACAGTGCAGCGTCCTACCAATTGGACCACGCCCCAATAGAAACTCATTCAGCTTGTATGGAGGGGGATTATTGTACAACACTGGATTCACTTCTAATTCCCTTGCGGCTCGCGAGAACATCTCTAAAGCAATATCAGGACAATCCCCGGAGTTTGGTCTTCATCGTGGCAAGGGGAGCAGCAGGGTAGAGGTCCTGGACCGAGGCCCTGACGAAGCGGAGATTCTCTCGGGGGTTGAAAAAGCGAAAAATGAAATTGGATCAGGACATCGAGGTGTAGGCCGAGGGAAGGAAGCCGGCCCAGCCCTCAATCCCCGAAGGGATCCTCGGCTTTCCTTCCCTCTGACAACAGCTACATTCGCACGCCATGAACCAAAGCTATCCAATTGAAAACAATGGCTTTTGATATACGCAGACGCGTAAAAAATCCTAGGAACCCGTAATTTTTCCGGCGTGCCTCACCGGGCCCAAGGGTATCAGTTCGCCTTTCGTCTCATCTTGACCACTAGGAGGTCATCTTGCTATGTTGGGAGATTACCCTGTGGGTGTCAGACCCCATGTGTGGTTGCGCGCCGCGTTACAGCGCGGTTTAGAGTCTCAAAATGAGCCTGAAGAAAATCGTTATCCGGGGCGCCCGGCAGCACAATCTGAAAAATATTCATCTGGAAATCCCACGCAATACCCTGACAGTGGTTACCGGGCTTTCAGGTTCGGGTAAATCCTCGCTCGCATTTGACACTCTTTACGCCGAAGGCCAGCGGCGCTATGTCGAATCCCTATCCTCGTACGCGCGACAATTTCTTGACCAGATGGAAAGGCCGGATGTGGATTCTATCGAAGGCCTTTCGCCTTCCATCGCCATCGAGCAGAAAACTACCACGCGCTCTCCCCGCTCCACGGTAGGAACCATTACGGAAATATATGACTACCTTCGCGTCGTTTACTGCGCGATCGGTACGCCGCACTGTCCGAATTGCGGCAAACCCATCACTCGTCAATCCACCGAACAAATCGTGCAAGCCGTGTCCGCACTGAAACCGGAAGAGCGCATCATGGTGCTGGCGCCGGTAGTACGCGGCCGCAAGGGCGAATACAAGAAAGCACTCGAAAAATATGCCAAAGAAGGCTACGTTCGCGCGCGAGTCGACGACGAATTGGTGAATCTGGATGAGCCCATTCCGCTGGATCGTAGGAAAAATCACACAATTGAAATCGTCGTTGACCGTTTGCTGCTGAAAAACGGTATCGCGCAGCGCCTCGAACAATCGGTGGAAACCGCCTTGAAACTTACCGGCGGATTGGTCACCATTGCGGTCGTTGGCGGCGAAGAGCGCGTTTATTCCGAAAAACTTGCGTGTCCCGATTGCGGCATTTCCGTGCCGCAACTGGAGCCACGATCCTTTAGTTTTAATTCTCCCTACGGTGCATGCGCTGAATGTCACGGTCTGGGCTCGAAGTTTGACTTCGATCCTGCAAAAGTCATCGTGGATTGGAGCAAGCCGCTTTTCGAAGGCGGACTCGGCCCCGGCTCAGGTTCATCATTCTTGCAGCGGACAATGGCCATCGCCGCGGCCGCGCATGGATTCGATCTCGATACACCGTTCGAGAAATTTCCCAGAAAAATACAAAATCTCATTTTGCACGGTAATCCTGCCAATGGCGGTTCGAGCAAGGGTCTGAACTTTCAAGGTGTTCTCGGGCATCTTGAAACGAGCCTGGAAGAATCGAAGTCCGACACCTATCGCGAGTGGATCGCCCAATATATGTCGGCAGTTCCCTGCACCGCATGCAATGAGCGCCGTTTGCGCCCGGAAAGCCTGGCCGTAAAAATTGCGGGGTTGTCCATCGCGGATTTCACATCGCTGCCGCTGACACAAGCGCGTGCCGCCGTCGATAAGATTCGCGGCAGCCTTACTTTGCGACAAAGAAAAATCGCAGGACGTCCTCTCAGCGAAATCGCCGAGCGACTCGAGTTCCTCCTCAACGTCGGCCTCGGCTACCTAACTCTGGATCGCTCGGCCGCCACCCTTTCAGGCGGCGAAGCGCAGCGCATTCGTCTGGCTACGCAGATCGGGTCACGATTACGTGGAGTTCTTTATGTGCTGGATGAACCATCGATTGGTTTGCACGCCCGTGACAACGGCCGCCTGCTGGCGACTCTCGAAACCTTGCGCGATCTTGGCAACACCGTCCTCGTTGTTGAGCATGACGAAGAAACCATTCGCCGCGCCGATTATGTGGTGGACCTGGGCCCCGGAGCAGGAAAGGCTGGCGGACACCTGGTAGCCGCCGGTTCCCCAAGCGAAGTCGCCGCAAATCCCGATTCCCTCACCGGCCAATATCTCTCGGGAAAAACCGCGATTCCCGTCCCTGAAACTCGCCGCAGTCCAAACGGAAAATCTCTCACCGTTATAGGTGCACACGGCCATAACTTAAAAAATATCGATGTCACTTTTCCGCTGGGATTGCTCACGGTTGTAACGGGAATTTCCGGATCGGGGAAATCCACACTGGTGAACGACATCCTTTACCGCGCCCTGGCCGCCAAACTCTATCGCTCAATGGAAAAACCGGAAGCGCACATCTCTATAGAAGGTATCGAGCACATCGACAAAGTAGTCCAAATCGACCAAGCTCCCATCGGCCGCACTCCGCGCTCGAATCCAGCCACGTACACCGGAGTTTTCTCGCCCATCCGCGATCTTTTCGCCATGCTGCCGGAATCACGCGAGCGCGGCTACCGCCCCGGCCGCTTCAGCTTCAACGTGAAAGGTGGCCGCTGCGAAGCCTGCCAGGGAGACGGCCAGCGCCGCATCGAAATGAATTTCCTTCCCGACGTTTACGTCACCTGCGAGGTCTGCCGGGGCAAACGCTACAACGCCGAAACTCTCGCGGTCCGTTACAAAGGCTATTCCATTTCCGATTTGCTGGATATGCCGATTGAAGACGCACTCAAAGTAATGGAAAACATTCCCGCGATTCAGCAGAAGCTGCAAACTCTCGTCGATGTAGGTCTAGGTTATGTTCAACTAGGCCAATCGGCCACCTCGCTCTCCGGCGGCGAAGCCCAGCGCACCAAACTTTCCAAAGAACTTTCGAAGCGCCAAACGGGCCGCACCTTCTACATTCTCGATGAGCCAACCACCGGCCTTCATTTCGACGACGTAAAAAAACTGATGGGCGTGCTGAATCGTCTGGTGACGTTAGGCAACACCGTCCTAATCATCGAACATCACCTGGACGTCATCAAACAAGCCGACTGGATCATCGATCTCGGTCCGGAAGGTGGCGAGGAAGGCGGACGTATCGTCGCCCAAGGAACGCCCGAGCAAGTTGCTCGCGTAAAAAAATCCTACACCGGCCAAATCCTTGTCCGTGCATTGAACGGCAGCAACGGTTCCCAAACAATTCACGCGAATGGAAAGATCGCGAGTTAAATTAGAATCCATGAATGATTTCTGTTATACGAGCCAAATGAACCGCAACTTTCGATGAATCCCAACGAAAACGATTTCTCTCCCTCAGATTCAACGCCATCGCTTGATTCTTCCAATCATATCGATTCAGCGTCTTCGTCATTGCTCGCTGAGCCTCTCGCTCCGGATACGACTCATTCGATCGCTACGTTTGGCGCTGCGGAAAATCCTCTATCCACTCATGCTTACGTCACCGAAGATATCCGCGTGCCCTGGAGTTGGACCGACTTAATTTTGTTCGTGGTGCTTGCCATCGCCGGCTTTATTCTAATTAGTCTATTCGTAGGTCTGGCGATCGCGATGTCCGGCGCGAATTTCCGCCGCATTCAGAACAACCCGCATGACATCAATTTGTTGAGCATCGTTATTCAGGTGCTCGTGGATTTAGGTTTGCTGGCATATCTCGCGGCCCAGATGCGCCTGCGCTTTCGCTCTCCTTTCTGGCATACCATCGGCTGGCGCAAACCTGATACAGGCCGGATCCCGCCGCTTGCTTTTTATTCCGGTTTGATTCTCAGCGGTTTCTTTCTCTCAATTATCGTTTCGCTGGGCTCTTCCCTATTCCCTCCCCAGAAAAACCTTCCCATCGAAACTCTTTTCCAGGATCGCTACGCCACCGTGTTGTTCATGTCGGTCGCGGTGCTGCTGGCGCCTTTAGTGGAAGAAACAATCTTTCGCGGTTACATCTATCCCGTCGTGGCCCGCTCGTTCGGAAAAGTCTGGGGAATTCTGGCGACTGGAACGCTTTTCGGTTTGCTGCACGCCTCGCAATTGTGGGGCGGATGGAGCCAAATCGCTTTGCTCGTGTTCGTCGGCGTTGTGCTCACTTTTGCGCGCGCGGTATCGCGAACAGTAGTCACTAGCTTCGTAATCCATACAAGTTATAATTCTGTTCAGGTTATTGGCCTGCTCGTGGCAACGCACGGTCTGCGGCATCTTCCCGGCGCGTTTTAATCGGCAGCCGCCGCCGTAGCGGCAAGCATACGTTTTGAAATAGTTTCTTGGAGAAAAGAATTGCACACGGTTGAGCCCATCCGCTGGACCGCAGACGGTGTCGTTCTGCTCGATCAGCGCAGACTGCCCAGCGAAGTAATCCACCACACCTACACCGACTACCGCGACCTCGCCAAGGCCATCAAAGATATGGTCATTCGCGGAGCGCCCGCCATTGGCGTCGCTGCCGCCATGGGTATTGCTCTCGCTGTTCAAAGATCCAAAGCCAAATCTCTCGACGAACTCCGCGCGGAATTTCCCATCATTTGTGACACTTTCGCGCGAACGCGCCCCACCGCCGTCGATTTATTCTGGGCTATCGAGCGTTTTAAGCTGCGCTTCCAGGAACTCGCGCTGCACGCCTCGAAAGATGGCTCCGCCGCCCTGGACCCGATCCGCGTAGCCCTCGTGGACGAAGCTTTGAAAGTCCACGAAGAGCGCCGCGAAGGCGACAAAAATATCGGACGCTTCGGCGCCGAACTTCTCCCTAAAACCGGCCGCGTGATGACTCAATGCAACGCCGGCGCGCTCGCCACCGCTGGAATCGGCACCGCTCTTGGAGTTATTCGCATGGCCATCGAAGGCGGCTACCGCATTGAAGTGATCGTACCCGAAACCCGCCCGTACCTTCAGGGCTCGCGCCTCACCGCATGGGAGCTTCATCAGGATCGCATTCCGCTAACTCTGATTACTGACAATATGGTCGGGCATTTCCTGAAGACCGGCGGCGTCGGAGCTGTCGTCGTCGGAGCGGACCGCATCGCGCGCAATGGTGACACGGCAAACAAAATCGGCACCTACGGAATCGCCGTAATCGCCCACGAAAACGAAGTCCCTTTTTACGTCGCTGCTCCAATCTCCACTATCGATTATTCGATCGCATCCGGCGAACAAATTCCTATCGAAGAACGCACTCAAGAAGAGGTTACACATCTCGCCGGCGTGCGCATCGCCGCCGACGTCCGCGCAGCTCACCCGGCCTTCGACGTGACACCCGCGCGCTACATCTCTGCCATCATCACCGAACACGGCGTAGCGCGCGCGCCTTTCGAAGAATCCCTGCGAAAACTCGCGGCCCCGCGCTCAGCCAATTAGCAACAAGTATTTTCTTCCGTCGTCGCGGTGATATAATGTCGGGCAATCCGGCCGGACGGAGGTGTCCATGACCCGGCTTTGCATCGCGTTCTTCCTGCTGACCTCGATCCTAGCTATTCCTCAGAGTGTCTCCGCTCAGCTAGGCTCCGGTACTGACACCGTCAGCTTGACCGGAACGGTTTTTTCCGAAAAGTCAAAGCGTACGATAAATCAGGCCGCCGTTCATCTGTGTGATACCGGCGGTAATTTGCTGCAACAAACCATCACCAATGATTCCGGTGAGTTTGATTTTCGTCAAATTAAGCGCTCCAATTACATCCTCACCATCGACGCCCCCGGTTATCAGCCATACACTGATCATGTTGAGTTGAGTTATACCTCTGACCGCGGCATTTCTATTTACCTGATTCCCATCCCTGGCGATCCCGCAGCCTCCTCTCCCGCTGGAAATGTTTCTGCGCATGAAATGTCCATGCCACAAAAGGCTCGCGATTTGATGGCCTCCGGTGAGAAAAAATTGTACTCGGATAAGAACCCCCAGGCAGCCCTCACGGATCTCCAACAAGCCGTCTCCGTCGCGCCCGCATATTATGAAGCCTATTACCAGATAGGAATGGCTTATCTAACACTCGGAACCAAAGCGGACGCCGAGAAGAACTTCCAGAAATCCGTTGAAGTCAGCAATGATAAATACGGCGAGCCTGTGATCGGACTCGCGTCCTTCCTGATCGATACAGGAGACTTAGCCAAGAGCGAAACCATGACTCGCCACGGTCTTGAGCTAAGTCCAAACTCATGGTTTGGGCATTACCAACTGGGCCGCATCCTTTTTACCGAAAATAAACTGGCTGACGCCGAGAAATCCGCAGATCAAGCCCGCTCGCTGGCTCCTAACGCTGCGATAATCTATCGACTCCTTTCGAACATTCATTTAACCCAAAAGAATTACCCCGCCTTGGTCCAGGATCTCAATGCTTATATAAAACTTGATCCTGACAGTCCTGCTGGCGTTCGCGCGAAAGAAATCCGCAAACAAGTTCAGGAAAATGTCTCCAAGGGCAAGCTAACTCCCGCGGCAAGCCCCACACCATAAATACATCCTATTCCACGGCCCCAGCTGAGATGAATCTGCATTTGTAGGGGCGCAGCATGCTGCGCCCGCTGACACGCACGGGCTGGAGTGCGTGGATTTTGATGATGAGATAAACAGTAATAACAATTGACATGATATCGGAAGAGATATATACACACAATTATATACGTGAAATAGTATGAACAAATTCCGCAAATACGTAGAAGTCGGTTCGAACATTGCCATCCTCCTAGTTTGCGCTTTGATAGCTTACGTTGCGATTACCCGTTTCATCCTACCGAAACCACACGACAATTCGATCTCCGGGCCGACGGTTGGCAGCAAGCTGAACATCCCCGAATTCGACCTGGGAGAAAAGAACCGAGGCATAGTTCTCGCAATTAGTACCCAGTGTCGCTTCTGCAGTGAGAGTATGCCGTTTTACTCGCAACTTGTTGCCGCAGCCCAAACCCGCGGAATTCCCGTTATTGCCGTCCTGCCGCAAGGAATCGCAGAGAGCCATGTCTACCTGCAGTCTCACGGCCTGAATATTCAAGATATCAAGCAGATGCCACTCGACAGAATCGGCGTTTTGGCAACCCCAACTATCTTGCTCATACGCGGCGCGGGGTTAATCGAAGGAGTTTGGGTTGGCGAGCTTCCCTCGACATCCCAAGCAGAGGTCCTTGCCCGGATTCACTAGATGTTCAGGCCCCAGTGGTAATTCTTTTTCAAAGGAGAACACCATGATCGTAAGAAAGTTGGCTGTACTCGGTTTTCTGCTCGGCGGACTATTTGTCCTATCGATGATTCCCCAGCAAGCGAGTGCCCTGACTAAGTGTCAACAGCAATGCATATCAACGGAGGACAGCTGCCTTAGCCTTTGCGGTGGTAACGTGGCTTGCCAGCACGAATGCGAGGCTAACGGCGCACGTTGCCTTGCGGAATGCGATTAGATAACAGATGCAATCTGCGTCACAAGCGATTTAACCGGATGCAATGTGCCGCACACTTTGCGCATCCGGCAAAGTGTGCGGGAAGGGGACCGGTGGCATACCCTCCCGCGTTGCCTCGATGTTCGCATTGGATTTCCGCGTGCCGCATCCCTATCGGTTTCTGATGGGTGCGGGTTTAGGTGCTCCGCCACCGACCAAAACACCGGACTATAGCCCCCAAATCATCCCACCCAATAACTACTAACATGTCCCTCGCCTGTAGCGTCATTGTCGTGGCTAGTCTCCGATTAGCGAGTTGCGAAGAGGGGACCAGAATGCCCCCGAAAAAAAAGAGGCGGCCTTTTCAGGCCGCCCTTTTTCGATACTCAGTTGCAGTTTAAGTTAGAACGTGAACTTAGCCATTACCTGCAGAATACGTGCACTGGCCAAGGAACCCGCGAACGCACCGTACGGTGTGGTCGGTGGGCTGGTGGTTTGAACAATGTTTCCAAACGTTCCTGGACCAAAAGCAGTATTGTTGACTGGATTCTGGAAGTTTGGATGATTCAGCACGTTGTAAGCATTCGCTCCGAGCTGAAGTCCCAAACGCTCCGTCACACGGAAATTCTTCCGCAGGCTGAAGTCTGTGTTGAAGTAATCCGGCCCACGGTAGCTGTTCCGCACTGCATTTCCGTACCCGGTTGGTGCCGGGTTCGAGCAAGGGTTGCAAGGACCGGTCAGCGCTGGATTCGGCTGCCCGGCGAATTGCGCCAGCGAGTAGCACACCACACCGGGACTTGTGCAGGAATTCTGCACCGGTGTAATCGGCTGAGCCAACAGTACTCCGAGAACTCCATTGGTGCCGGCCAACTGCTGGTCAAAATCACCACCGTCTACCAAGCTGAATGGGAATCCGGTATGGAAATATATCGTTCCGGACATGATCCAGCCGCCCAGCGCTGTATCCACCAAGCGATTTTCACTGTGGAACGGCATTTGGTAGAGATAGTTCGCTGTGATGTTGTGGCGCAAATCGTAGTCTGCATTCGAATAATTGTTGCATCGCAGACATTGCGGGTTGATTTGGCTCTCGATGCTGGTCTGGGACTCCGTGATTTGGTACGGCAGTACGCCTCCGTTGGACACCAGGTCAAGAGCATGGCTGTAGCTGTAATTCAATCGGCCCATGAACCCATGCCAGTCGTTCTGCTGCACTGAGAACGTGACGCCGTTGTAGTTTGAATAACCGTTGTTGGTCAGCGTCTTGACGTTTGCCACGCGCTGATCCAGGGGAGCCGTCGGAAGGCCGGCGAACCCCGATGGACTATATGCGTTCGTATAAGGGTCAAAAAGCAAACCATCATATCCGCGGTTGCCTACATAATTAACGGATACCACAGTGCGTGACCCGATCGTACGCTGAACTTCCAGGTTCCATTCGGTGTATTTCGGGTTTAGCAATTTGCCGACGTCACTCAACCCTGGAACTTGTCCCGCGCAGCCTGGGGTTGCGTTGAAATCCGCCAGGTTTCCGCCGGAGTGATAGGCTGATTGGAAAGCTCCATTGCAGGCTACAACTCCACTGGCCGCGGAGTTCGCATCGGTGAATGCAAAGCCGCTTCCCGGAAGATTGTAGTTGAACGATGTAACCTGCGGGAAGTTTGTAGTGTAAGCGTCCAAGATTGTCCCCGGATACAGATCGGAGAATTGGCCTATGCCGGCGCGAATGACCGTCTTGTCTCCAAACGGCGTCCACGCCAGTCCAAAACGCGGCTGAAACACCACCTTTTCAACTCCCTGCAGAATGCTATGTGAGCCGGGGTTGGTGATCGTGTCAAACGGCAATGCTGCGTTGTGGCTCTGATCCGCGAACGGAATAGGTGGCGCAGACCCGCAGTCCGACTGGCAAACTCCACCGGAGTTGCGATCTGCGCGGAGAGCTAGCGTCAGCTTCAGTCTTGAAGTCACGCGATACTCATCCTGGAAATACATACCCACGCTATAAATAGCGATCGGCTGCCGGCCCGAAACCGCGAACTGCTGGAAGAGGTTATCGCCAACTAGGCCGTTCGGATTGAGTACGTCGTTAGAAAAGTCTACGGCGTTGATAGCGACGGCCGGATACAGGCCCTCGCTCGCCGTATAATCGCTCACATCGTCGCGTCGGAAGTTGACGCCCATCTTGAAGCTGTGATTTCCGCGTGTGATGGACAAGTCATCCACCACTCCCCACTGTGTGACGTTGCGGCCCTGCGGGAATATTGAAGCCGTCGGACTAAACCCAGAACCCTCGCCGATTGGCGCTATGCCGACGTCGGTAAGGGAGAATAGTCCCGGGAAGGCCGCTGTCGCCGCTCCAATGTTCGGGCTCTGGAAAATCGCCGAATACCATAGAACCGATCCGACGATGTTGTTGACCACGTTAGGGCTGAACACGTGTGTGTAGTTCAACTGGCCCTCATCCTGCGGCTGGATGCTATGGATGTCAAATACCGAGCTAATGGGGTCGGTGTACGTCGGCTGAGTTCCTCGGTCGAATTTCGTGCGGCCGAAGACCTTGTTGTTCGCGTCGATGTCGAAGTCAACGCGTCCAGAAAGCAACCATTCCTGGTTCCCGTTCGGGCTGCTTTGGAAAACCTGCCCTACGCAGGCGTCGTTCGGGATCCCGGCGCCGTTCAGAGATCCGCAACTGCTGGCTACGGGATTGGCATTCGCCGCTGCAAAGTGTGGTGAGCTGTTATACAAATTGAACAGGCTCGTATAGAACGGTGTCGCGGCTGGTGCCACCGTGTTGATGTTATTCAGCACATAGGTCTGAAACGCAGTGGTCGGATAGCCTGTAAGCCCGCCGGCTCCCAGTGAATAACGTAATCCTTCCGTGTTGGCGAAGAAGAATATCTTGTCCTTGATGATCGGTCCGCCCATTCCGGCCGCCCACTGGTTGTTAACCTCAGGACTGTGGCCGACAAAGTAATCACCGGCGTTCATGCCGTCCGAGTTGTAGTAGTACACTGCGTCGCCATGAAACGCGTTGCCGCCCGACTTCGTGGCGTAGTCCACTTGTGCGCCCGCCTGCCGTCCGTACTGGCCGGTGTAGGCGTTGCTGATCACCGATACTTCCTGAATTTCGTTCGAGCCCAGCAACAGGTTGCTGGCGCCCGAGTTGTTTAGGTTCAGGAAAGGATCGTTGTAGTCGTTTCCGTTAAGGGTGAAGAGGTTCGCGGTTCCCGGCAAGCCGAACGCGCTGAAATTGCCGTATCCACTGCCGGAGGTGTTCATCGTAACGCCCGGAGCTGTCTGCGCGATGTTGCTCAGGTCGCCGCCGGGATTGGGGAGATTTTCGATTTCAGCCGTCTCGATGCTGGTGGAAATGTTCGCGTTCTCGGTTTGCAGCAGTGGACCCTGACCGGTCACTTCGACCGTGATCGAGCCGCTACCGAGTTCCAGCCTGGCATTAAAGACCAGTGTTTGGCCAAGGTCGACTTGCACGGATTGAGTAGTCGTTTTAAACCCACTCTTTGTGACGGCTAGTGTATAGGTCCCCGGCTTTACCAGTCCGAAGGAGTAGCCGCCACTCGCGTTACTTTCAGCAGTCAGTGATTCGCCGGTCGCCGGGCTCGTCAACGTGACGGTAGCACCCGCGATAACCGCGCCGGATGGATCAGTCACCGTGCCGTTGATGGCCCCGGTAACGATGCTCTGCGCCATAATTACGCTCGGCAGCAGAAGCAACGCCGCAAACATTGCGACGAGAAAACGCTTCCAGTTCATACACCCTCCTAGAGATTTAACCAAGAATATCGTCGGAACCTTAATAGACACTCGATGCCCCGATGCGAATATACCCCGCGCTCCCAGCCCTTATCGCACGTTAAAGTCCATGTTAAAAACAAAATAAACAACTTAGAATCATACCGTTGCGTTGATACCAAAATGCATAACACATTGTATATACGCTTTACCATATTCATCAATACGAAACAAGATGTTATTTGGTATAAATAGAGAGGAGCAGTTCCCGTGGGACCGCAGCTTAAAATCGAGCCAGATCCAGTCCGCTATCCACGGAGGCCTATGCAATTCGCCCTTCCCGGCAGTTGTCCCTTGACTCATGTTTACTATTATGTTAATATGCTGCGGAGTGAGTAATTGGACTTGATAGGCGGGACAAATGCGGAAGAGAATGCTTCTTCAGCTCAAACATCTCCCTGGATGCTGGCCGCTTACCGTTTTCGAGAACTCGCCGACCTCCGTGAACATCTTGAACGAAAAATCGGCCGAATCCACTCAGTGGTCTAGACCACTTCTAACCGGTTCTGCCTCACAAACAGAATGCACCGTAAATTACTCAAAACAAAAGGCCGACAATTTTCTAACCGGGGCTAGAACTGCGATTAGTGATTTCAATATTTGCAGCGTTCTGTCCCTAATCTTTCCATCTCTAGCCTCGCGATCAATTATTTCTGCCCGAATTCCATTGCCTGATGCGTCCTGGCATGGATTTCTGCCCTTGATTTTTTCCGAATAATCGCTTGACTCTGAAATCGTGTTTGAGTAGGATGGGGGTTCGTCTGTAGTTCTTCCAGTTGACCTGGGAGTACCTGCTCTTTGACAATCGGATGATACATGCCAGAACCCGTTTGGTTACTGCTTTGTTCCAAGTGTACCGGAGCAAGGCGAATTGAGATAAACCGAGCGATTTAAAGTTCGTTACTGATCGTGGCAACTCGATGCAAATCGAATCTTGTCACGGTCGGAACACCAGATTTCAAACGAGAGTTTGATCCTGGCTCAGAGCGAACGCTGGCGGCGTGCTTAACACATGCAAGTCGAACGCGCAGCATTCTGTAGCAATA
>Ga0209007_1000026_pt1 | contig 107813 bp, 96 predicted proteins | sample JacPinW_OM1H0_O2_FD_187961 | JGI IMG/M metagenome (GOLD analysis project Ga0209007, IMG submission 187961) | Forest soil microbial communities from Algoma, Ontario, Canada - Jack Pine, Ontario site 1_JW_OM1H0_O2 (SPAdes) (version 2) | ecosystem: Environmental > Terrestrial > Soil > Boreal... | reverse complement strand
CGTGAGACAGTTTGGTCCCTATCTTCCGTAGCCGTTGGAGATTTGAGGGTGAGCTGTCCTTAGTACGAGAGGACCGGGATGGACGCACCTCTGGTGTTCCGGTTGTCACGCCAGTGGCACTGCCGGGTAGCTATGTGCGGACGGGATAACCGCTGAAAGCATCTAAGCGGGAAGCCCCCCCCAAGATTAGATCTCCCTGGGAGCTCGACTCCCCTAAAGGGCCCACGAAGACTACGTGGTTGATAGGCTGGGTGTGTACGGCCAGTAATGGCTTCAGCTAACCAGTACTAATTGCCCGTGAGGCTTGACCATATAACCTCAAGTGGTCTGTCCACGAGAGGACTGATGCCGATGGAGCTATTCCATCGTGAACGCGACAGGCGTCGAAACAGAAACTCACCGGATTGGAGGCGCATGAAGCCGGGCCGCGAGGCCCGGCTTCGTGAACCTCAAACAGTTTGCCTGGCGGCCATAGCGAGTGGGAACCACCCGATCCCATTCCGAACTCGGAAGTGAAAACGCTCTGCGCCGATGGTAGTGTGCCTTTCAGGCATGCAAGAGTAGGTCACCGCCAGGCTTCAAATGAAAAGCCCCTGAGGTCGCGAGACTTCAGGGGCTTTTTTCTTTTGGGGGGCGGGAGCAATCAAGGCACCCCAAAGCGCCAGAGGGCGCCTGTGCCGCCACGCCGGCTACACCATTCTAAGTTCGCTGCGCGGCCGAGAGTGCAGATCCGGCCGGCCTCGCCGGCAGGAACCGGCTGTTACGCAACAGGCCGGCCGATGCCAAGGACACCAGCACACCGACCGGGAAGATTTCCGCAAAGGTCATCGGCAGGCGGTACAGCGGGTTCGCGTATTGAATTTTGAATTGCTCCATCTGCGCGGTGAACTTCGCCAGTGCCTCGCCGCTGACACCCCGGGCCTGCTGCTGCGCGATCATGGCCCTGGCGTAATTGCTGGCGAAGTCCACGTGGGTGATGGCGACCGCCGCCTCCCACGACAGCACATAGAGCACTCCTGCGATGAAACTAATCCCCAGCCCTAAGCCAAAGGCGGGCCAGAATTTAATGATCCCGCCCAGATCCGCGTCGCGATGCCGCTTGATGGCGACGAACACCGTGCTCAGCGCGATCAACATGATCAGGTAGCCGATCACCATGCCATAACGCAGCATCGTGTGACCGCTCATCGACAAGGTTATGCAGGACAACGGCACACCGACCATCAGGCCGGCAACCACGCCATAGGAGAGAATCTTCTTGAGCATTGCCCACTCCAAATGAATTCACCGGCGGCCATCGAGCCCGAGGCAGCAATGCAAAGCCATAGTACAAAAGGGTGATTTGTCCAAAATCACCCGTTGGTGGTTCAGTTCAGGACACGATTCCCAATTCGCGCGCCTTTTTCACGGCATCGGTGCGCCGTTTCGCGCCCAGCTTCTCGAACAGCCGCGCCGCATGCGTCTTTACCGTGTTCGGGGAGATCTTGAGACGCGCGGCAATTTCCTTGTTGGAGCGGCCGGCCGCAATCTGCTCCAGCACCGTCATTTCGCTCGCACTGATGCCGAGGGCCGCCCGGGCTTTCGGGTTGCCGTCAAAGCTCGCAGGCCGCGGGGCGCCCATGAGGCGCGCTCCGACGAACAGGCCCAGCGCCAGAAAAGCCACGGCAATCAGCAATATATAAATCTCGCTGGAATGCATCCGCGCCAGGCGCAGGTAATCCAGCCACTGCAAGCCTAAGGTTCCGGCCGCCAGCAAAGCGCCATAGATTGCCGCCCGCTTCCACATCAATCCTCCCGGCGCGGTTCGCACGAATCTTAATCCCTTTTCCCGACTGGTTCGATTCAGGTGGGACAGGGCCAGCAGCGGGGCTAAAAGAATCCTGCGACGAACGCCGCCGCTTCATCCGAGATGCCGACGATCTTGTTCGTTGCCTGACGATAAAATTTGAAATTGAGCTCGGTGGCGGGCTGGCCGTCATTCCAGTCGGCAAAATGTCTGAGCTCGCTCCGCCCCAGCGGCCGCTTCGCGAGCGCTGTGCGTCTGACGGTGATGCTCACGCGCGGCGTTTGTCGGGCGATGCCGCGCTTCCTGGCGATCGATTCGGCCGAGATGACGACGCCGCGCGCGACGAGACCTTGGCCGCCCTCGTTCTCGCTGGCGAATACGAAGACCATGTCACCCGCGGCGATATGCTTGCCGCCATACATGGTCTTGTGTGCGGTGAACGCGAAGGTCTTCGCCAGAGGATCCGCTACCTCCGCTTTGATCGCGAACGCCATGCTACCCCGCGTAAGCTGCGCGCGAATCCTGAATCATGGCACACTCCTCCAGCTGGTCTCCTGTCGACGCACATCGCAGGCACGTCTTCAAAGCACCCGGGATGAAGGTCGGAGTCAGAGCTCTCGCAGCGCTTGCCGGCTGCATCCTCGGCGTGAGCGCCGGCCATGCGGCCGACAGCCCGACAGCCGTCGGCTCCGTGGCCGACGGTCTGCGAGGCAGGATTGCCGGCGCGGTAGACACAGTGGCCCGGCCGCTCATGCGGGAGTTTCATGTCCCCGGCATGGCGGTTGGAATCGTCGCCGGGGGCAAGTCCTACATCTTCAACTACGGCGTAGCATCGACGCAGACCGTGAAGCCGGTCACCGACGACACATTGTTCGAGATCGGGTCTATCACCAAGACGTTGACGGCCACGCTCACTTCGTATGCCCAGGTCAACGGTTACCTTTCTCTGTCGGACACGACTGGGAAGTATCTGCCGTTCCTGCGGGGCAGCGAGTTTGGCAAGGTGATGCTCCTCAATCTCGGCACGCACACGCCGGGGGGACTTCCGCAGCAGATGCCGGATGACCTCGGCAATGAGGGTCAGCTTCTCGAGTACTTCAGGAATTGGCGCCCTACCTGTCCGCCGGGAACGTGCCGGACCTATACAAATTTGGGCATCGGGACGTTGGGTTTGATCGCGGCGAATGCCATGGGACGAACCTTCGAGACACTGATGGAGCAGCAGCTGCTACCGGCGCTGGGCATGCGGAGCACTTATATCGACGTGCCCGAAACCAGGATGGCGGATTACGCCGAGGGATATACCAACGAGGGCTCACCTGTGCGGGTGACACTGAGGCTGTTGTCCGCCGAAGCCGGTGGCATGAAGAGCACTGCGGCCGATCTGGTGCGGTTGATCGAAGCCAACATGGGACTTATTGCGCTGGACGGGAAGCTGCAGCGTGCAATCGACGAGACACATACCGGCTACTTCCAGGCGGGCGTCATGACCCAGGACCTGATGTGGGAGCAGTACCACTATCCCGTCGCGCTGCAGACGCTGTTGCAAGGCAATTCGTCCGCAATGCTCTACGATGCGACGCCGGTGACTCGAATCGTGCCGCCGCGTAAACCACGAGCGGATGTCTGGATCAACAAGACGGGCTCGACCAATGGCTTTGGGGCTTACGTTGCGTTCATTCCGCAGAAGCGCTTGGGAATAATCCTCCTCGCCAATAAGAACTATCCGATCGGTGCGCGAGTAACTGCTGCGTACGCGATCCTCACAGCGCTTTCTGGCGCCCCAGCATCGCCTTGAGCACGGATAGCGGGATCGGCGCGGCCCAGCCCAAGGAGAGGCAGCAGGCTGGACTTTCTGCCGCGCGGGGTGCAAAAGGGGGAGCCGAAACCGCCGGGCCCGCAGCGCGCCCGCACCAATCCGAAGGAGCACGACCATGGACACCATCAAGCCGCTTTTCACCGCCGTCGCCTCGTGCAAGGGCGGTCGCAATGGCCACGCTGAGGCCGAGGACCAGTCGGTTGCCGTAGATCTCTCGGTGCCAAAAGCCATGGGCGGCCCGGGCCGGCCGCACACGACGACACCCGAGCATCTCTTTGCCTGCGGCTACGCTGCGTGCTTCGGCGGGGCGCTCGATTACGTGGCGGTGCAGAAGAAGCGCAACGCCAAGGAGGCGACCGTAACCTGCAGCGTCTCGATCGGGCCGCGCGAGGGCGGTGGTTTCGGGCTAGCGGTGAAGCTGCTCGTTAAGGATCAGACCATTCCGCAGGCCGAGCTCGCGGCGTTCGCGAAGGAGGCCCACGAGAAGATCTGCCCATATTCGCACGCGACCCGCGGCAACATACCGGTGGACCTCGCAGTCGAAGGCGCATAGTACCGCTGGCGCGCACAGTTCCCGAGGAGGCGCCGGCAGGCGCCGGCGCTGTCTAGCGCCGGCGCGCGACGGTGATTATTTCGGGGCTCGTGTCGGTCAGGTCCGCGCGGTCCCAGTCTCCGAATTGCCTCTCGACCGCGAGACCCGCCTCAGCGAGGAACGCAGCCAGTACGCTCGGGTCGAGGAAACGCAATGTACTCGAGCTGACGCGCGGCTTGTTCCAGGCGGGGCTGGTGTAGGTTTGGCTGAATGACAGGACACGGCCGTCAAAGGGCGTCTCGATCCTGCAGCTCACGCTCACCGGCCTGCCGAGGTGATCCAGGACCTCGGCGGCGTACTTCTGCGGCCAGTTCTGCCAGTCACGCGCGGCGGGGTTGCGGGTTTCGAACACAAAACACCCTTGTGGAGCCAGCAGCTCGCGGACTGCCGTGAAGGTGCGACGAATCTCGTCGTCGCTGAGAAAGACCTGGAATGTGTGCCCGGTCATCACGACGAGATCGAACTTGCGTGCAATGTGAGCGTAGGCCAGGTCGCCGAGGAGCCAGTCGATGTCGGGGCGACGGCGAGCCACCTCGATCATCCCGATAGCGGGATCAAGACCACAAAGATAGCCGCGATGCCCCAGGCGGCGAGTCTGCTGCAGGAGGGCGCCGGTGCCGCACCCCACGTCCAGCACCGACTCTGCGGCCATGATGAGCGGCAGATAGAAGTCGAAATCTCTGCGGCTGCTCCCGCGCGAGTAGAGCACATCGTACAGCTCAGCGAGATCGACGTCGGAGAAGTGAAGGTCAACCATCGCTGTTGACGATAAGACAGCCGCCGTTGTATTTGAAGGGTGCGATGAAAACCTGGGTCGCACTGCTGCGGGGAATCAATGTGGTCGGCAGGAACCAGGTGCCGATGAAGGCGCTGGCGGTGCATTTCGAGCGTGCGGGTTTCCGCTCGGTGCGCACCTATCTGCAGAGCGGCAACGTCGTCTTTCAGAGCCGCAGCGGCACTCCGCGCACCCTGGGTGTGCGCATCGCGCAGCTGGTCCTCGAGCAATTCGGCTTCGAGCCGCGCGTCATGGTGATCGACGGCGAGGAGCTCGCCACTGCAATCCGCGGCAATCCTTTTCCGGCCGCTCATGAGAACCACAAGCTGGTGCACCTGTACTTCCTCGCGGGGACTCCGAAGAAGCCGGACCTCGAGGCGCTGGCGAAGCTGGATGCCGGGCGCGAGCAGTTTGCGCTCAAGGGCGAAGTCTTCTACCTCTATACGCCCGACGGCTTTGCGGACTCCGTGCTGCAATCGAGAGTCGAGCGGTGCCTGGGGGTGGCCGCGACGGCTCGCAACTGGCGCACGGCGAACGAGTTGCTGAAGCTGGTGGAGTAGCGGGCGATGGTCAGGCGTCGCGCCCGAAACGAGCCATGTCGCCAACTCTGGCGCTGATCGTGGCGCTGACCGTCGCGTCCGCGGCGGTCGCTCGGCAGCCCGCAGCCCCCGCCGCGCGCGAGCCATTGGGGAAGCTGCGCTGAACGGCCGTAGACTACCCGATGCGGCCCTTCCACTGCGTGAGCTGGTGATCGACGAAGCTCCAGACTTGTCCGAGGAGCATCAGCGTCGTGCCACCCATGAGCATCATGATGATCGGTTCCATGATTGTGATCCTAAGTCGGTTTGTTGCGGCCGCGCAGTGTACGGATCCGCAGCGTTGGCTGGGTGACATACCGCACACTCCGGCGAGATTTAACGCCGCTGCAACACGAGTGATTTGACCTATTCAGGTGAGAGTTGTGAGCAGCGCGCAGGTGAGCCGGATAACCATTCGCGACAGCGACGACGCTGATGTCGATGCGATCGCGCGCATCTACGGGCACTGGGTGCAGCATGGACTGGCGAGCTTCGAGCTCACGCCTCCGGGTGCGGACGAGATCCGGCGGCGGCGCAGCGCGATTCTCGCAGGCGGCTATCCGTACATCGTTGCCATCGGCGAGGATGGCAGGGTGCTCGGCTACGGCTATGCGGGGCCGTACCGTACGCGACCGGCCTATCGCTTTGCGTGCGAGGACTCAGTGTACGTGGCGCCGGATGCCGCGCGCGGCGGCATCGGGCGCAGTTTGCTTCAGACTTTGATCCTACGCTGCGAGGCGAGCGGGCTGCGGCTCATGGTTGCCATCATCGGCGACAGCGGGAACGAGCCGTCGATCGCGCTGCACCGAGCGCTCGGCTTTGCGCAAGCGGGTGTGTTGCCGGCGATCGGGTGGAAGCACGGCCGGTGGGTCGACACGCTGCTGATGGTGCGGGCCCTCGGGGCGGGGGCGTCGACTCCGCCGGTGGTTTGAGCCGCGGCGGCTCATCTCAAGAGGAGGACAGCACGAACTGGTTGCCGTCCGGATCCTTGAAGATGGCGAATTCACCCCAGGGCTGCTTCTGCGGCTCGGAGGCGAACTCGACGCCGCGCTCGCGCAGCTGGCGGTAGGTTGCCGGGACGTCGTCGCAGGTGAATGCGCCGTTGAAGAAGGTGCCGATGCGGTTTTCGTGGCCGTCGGGAGTGAACAGCACGACACGCGTGGGTGAATTCGCGATTCGCAGCTCGATCCATCGTTGCTTCTCGTTGAAGGGCTGGTCGGTGGAGACGGCGAAGCCGAGCTTTTCGGTGTAGAAGCGCAGGGCGCGGTCCTGATCGGTGGTCGGAATCCCGACGAACTTGAGCTGCGTGATCATGGCGGTCCCTCCTGCGGACGGTTGCCATCATATGCCGGGCAGGGGCTACCATGTGGCAACGGCCGCTATAGCGGTAGCTGCTAGGTCTGTCGTGCTATGCCACGAATCAGTCTCGATAGTTACGTCGTCGACACTCTGATGCCTGACCTGGTCGGGCACGATCGGCGTCCGGCGGCTTTCATCGTATATCTCTATCTGTCGCGGCTGGCGGCCCGGTCGGGTCGCGACTCGGTGTCGGCGAGCCTGCAGACCATTGCGACGCACACCGGCCTGTCGAAGTCGACGGTGCAGGCCGCGCTGCGGCACCTGCGGGGGCGAAGGCTGGTCGATCCGTCGGTGATGGCCACGGTGACGAACCCGGCGCGGAAGGTTCTGCATCCTTGGCTGCGGTCTAGGTAGTGCATCGTGATCGTCCATCTCATCGACGGGACGTACGAGCTGTTCCGTCATTTCTACGGGCTGCGCCGCTTTACGGGCGGTAAAGATCCGCCATTTGGTGCCGTCGCGGGGGTGCTGAATACCGTGCTGCAGATGATTGAAGAGGGCGCGACGCACCTGGGGGTCGCCACCGACCACGTGATCGAGTCATTCCGCAACGAGCTATGGCCAGGTTACAAGACCGGTGATGGTGTCGAGCGGGCGCTGCTCGAGCAGTTTCATCCGCTCGAGGAGGCCTTGGGCGCGCTGGGCGTCGCGGTGTGGCCCATGGTGGAGCTCGAGGCCGACGATGCGCTCGCCTCCGCCGCGCATCGCGCCGCGGCGGATCTGCGCACGCAGAAGGTGTGCATCTGGACACCGGACAAGGATCTGGCGCAGTGCGTCGTGGGCGAGCGGGTAGTGCAGGTCGACCGCAAGACGAAGCAGATTCGTGATGCGCCGGCGGTGCGCGCGAAGTTCGGAGTGGAGCCGCGGCTTATACCGGACTTTCTGGCGCTGGTCGGGGACTCCGCCGACGGGTACCCGGGGATCGCAGGCATCGGGCGGGTGACCGCCGCACGTCTGATCGGCAAGTTTGGCCGCATCGAGGATTTCCCGCCGGAGGTGCTGGGCGAGCGCCGGGAACTGGCAGTGCTCTTCAAGCGACTGGCGACGCTACGGAACGACGCGCGGCTGTTCGGCGAGGTGGAGGAGCTGCGCTGGAGGGGACCGACCGGGGAGTTGCCGGCCTGGGCCGAGAAGCTGCGCAGCCCCAGACTCCTCGAGCGAGCTCGCGCGGCAGCATTGTAGTATCTCTCACATGGACACGACCGCCGGTACGGCGCGCGACGCCGCGCAGAAGATCGCGCGGGGCCGGTGTCTGTGCGGTGCGGTGCAATTCGAGGTGCATGGGCCGCTGCGGCCGATCATTTATTGCCACTGTACGATGTGCCGGCGAAGCAGCGGGCACTATGTGGCGGCAACCGCGTGCGCCCCGCGGGACCTCGAGCTCAAGTGCTCCGAGGGTTTGCGCTGGTACCAGTCGTCGGCGGCAGCGCGCCGGGGGTTTTGCATGCACTGCGGCTCGCAGCTCTTCTGGGAGCCGCGGCAAGGAGCTCACGTGAGCATCATGGCCGGTGCGCTGGATGGCCGGACGGGGCTCACCGCGAGCGAGCACATTTTCGTTGCCGATGCGGCCGACTATTACCGGATCCTCGATGGGCTTCCGCACAAGCCCGCTGACTAACGGCTGCGCGCTGAGGCGTTATGCAGCACGCGCCGACGCAGGCTCTTATTTGACGTCTATGGTGTAGACAATGAACCCCGCGTGCTCTGCGACCTTGTCGTAGAGTCCACGTGCAGTGTGATTGTCGAACTTCGTTTGCCAATAAACGCGCCCGCTTCCTGCCCGCCGGGCCGCCTCCACGACCGCCTCGATCAGCATGCGGCCAACGCCCTTGCCGCGAAATGTCTGCAGCGTGAACAGGTCCTGCAGGTAGCAGACGTCCGTAGAACGTGTCGTGCTTCTGTGGAAGAGGTAATGAGTAAGACCCACGAGCCCGGCGCCGTCCGCCGCCACGAGACAGTGCACCGGCTCCTTGGGGTCGAAGAAACGCTCCCAGGTCAGCTCAGTAATGGCAGGGTCAAGGGCGGTGGCGCCGCTACGGTCGTAGAACGCGTTGTAGCCGTCCCATAGCACCTGCCACTGCCGCCGGTCATTGCGATCGATGTTTCGTATGGTCAGTGACATGTTTACTGCCGAGCCGGGTCCGCGGCCGACGTTATGTTACGCCCTGGGTGGGGTCTGAGCAGGCCCCGGGTAACCGGGTGCGGCGCTTCGCTGAGAGAGCTGCGCCTACTTCTTGTCGCGCGGCTTGCTGGCCTGCTCGTAGGGATTGAAGCCGCCGCCCGGGCGCTGCTTGGGCAGCATGGCCGCTTTGTCGTCATCGGACGGCGTTTCTTCGAGCGACAACTCCGTCGAGTCGAGCTTCTTCAGCAGGTTCGTAGCGGAGAGCAGCGCGTTCTTGGTGGTCGTGGTCACCCAGTCCCAGATGGCGTTGCCGCGCTCGTCGTGCCTCACTCGGCCGGAAGTGCCGGGGCGGGGCGCGTTGGGTTCGACGGCGGCGGGATTGGCGGGGGTTGCCGGCTGCTGCCTGGGAGCCGTACCTGGCTGCGCGGCGGTATTCGGCGCGCTGGCCGTCCGGGCCGTGTCGTGACGCTGGTACTTGGGGTCGCTCATGGCGGAGTGCCGTGAATAAGTCGGCTTGAGATTCTGGGGAACCTAGTCGCTTTATAGGGTGAGTCGCCGTCGGACGACATCCCGGGGTCGCGGAACTGTGGCGGTGTTCACAACCCCCGCGGACGGAGTGCGCAGCAGGTCTCAGGAGAGGTCGCGCGAATCTTCGATGACGGCATCGCGCACGTCGAGGTAGTCGACGGCGCCTCCCTCGCATGAGCGAGTACCCCTTACATCGCCGGACGGATCGGTCGGCACATCCATTTCGCAGCCGGAGCGCTGTGTCGGCAGGCGCGGCACCCGGTGTAGATTGTCACCTCATGGCGCTGCGGATCGAAGACTACGCGATGATCGGCGATTGCAGGACGGCCGCTCTGGTCGGCCGCGACGGCTCGATCGACTGGCTGTGCTGGCCGCGCTTCGACTCGGCAGCGTGCTTTGCCGCCCTGCTTGGCACCGCGGACAACGGGCGCTGGGTCATAGAGCCATCAGAACCGCCGCTCACGGTGACTCGGCGTTATCGTCCCGGAACGCTGATTCTTGAAACGGAATTCGAAACCGATACCGGTGGGGTGTCAGTGATCGATTTCATGCCTACGACGGGTGGCTCCCATCTGGTGCGGATCGTGATGGGCAGGCGTGGACGATTGACGCTCCGGACTGAGCTCGTGGCGCGCTTCAACTACGGTGCGACGGTGCCCTGGGTCGATCGTCTCGAAGACGGCGTGCTCAATGCCATCGCCGGACCCGAGCGACTGGTATTGCGCACTCCCGCCGAGCTCCGTGGCGAGGACCTGCGAACGGTCGGCGAATTCAGCGTCGCCGCCGGCGAGCGCGTTCCCTTCGTCCTCTCCTACGGATCGTCGTTCGAGGATCCGCCGGCTGCCATCGATGCGTTCGATGTGCTCGAGCGCACCCAGTCATTCTGGCGACAATGGAGCGATCGGTGTCCCGATGTGGAGCCGTGGACCGAAGCGGTGAAACGATCCCTCATCACGCTGAAAGCGCTCACTTACGCCCCGACCGGCGGGATCCTCGCCGCGGCAACTACTTCACTGCCCGAGCAGCTCGGCGGCGTGAGGAACTGGGACTACAGGTACTGCTGGCTTCGCGATGCCACGTTCGCGATTCTGGCCTTCATGCACCTGGGCTACTACGACGAAGCCCGAGCCTGGCGAGACTGGCTCGTCAGGGCTGTCGCGGGCAGTCCGCGCCAGGTGCAGATTGCATACGGACTGGGTGGAGAGCGGTGGCTGCCGGAAATGGTCATACCCTGGTTGCCCGGATACGAGAACTCGGCTCCAGTCCGGGTTGGAAACGCGGCATACGAGCAGCTGCAACTTGATGTCTATGGCGAGGTCGTCGATGCCATGTCGCAGACGCTGAAAGCCGGCATGCAGCCGCCCGAGCGCGCCCGAACCGTTCGTCCGGTCGTCCTGGATTATCTCGCGACGGCGTGGAGGCAGCCCGACGAGGGCATCTGGGAAGTGCGCGGCGGACGGCAGCACTTCGTTCACTCCAAGGTCATGACCTGGGTTGCATTCGATCGCGCATCGGGCGAGGCGGAACGTCGCGCGTTCAATGACCCGGGGCAGCGCTGGAGAGCGATCGCCGATGAGATTCACGCCGAGGTCTGCGAACGCGGCTTCGCCCCAGAGCTCGGCAGCTTCGTGCAGACCTACGGGTCCAAGCGACTCGACGCAAGTCTGCTGCTCATCCCATTGGTCGGCTTTCTTCCGGCATCCGACCCGCGTGTCCAGGGAACCGTGAAGGCCATCGAAGAGAAGCTCCTGATCGGCGGCGAATTCGTCCGGCGCTATGAAACCGACAATCCCGCGGACGGACTGCCTGCGGGTGAGGGTGCCTTTCTGGCGTGCAGTTTCTGGCTCATCGAGACCTACGTCCTGCAGGGCCGCCGCGCCGAGGCCCGCACGCTTTTTGAACGCCTGCTCTCGCGATGCAACGACGTGGGACTTCTCGCCGAAGAGGTTGATCCGCTGACGGGCCGGATGCTGGGGAATTTCCCGCAGGCCTACAGTCACGTGGGCCTGATTAACTGCGCGCTCAGCCTCAGTCGGGGAACCGGACCGGTGGAGGAGCGGGCGGAGTCAGGGGAAACCGGAGGAGATCACCGCGAATAGACTTCGCGGGGGCATCCGAGTGTCAGCTGATGATGACGTCTCGGGATGACTCGAGGTTTGTCACTGCGGTCACCTCCCGTGGCCGTTCAGTATATCCCGCAAGAATCGGAATGCCTGCGTTCACGGGGCGCTTTAGATTGAGCGCCATGGGGAGCAACATTTCGCTCCAGGAGAATGCAGATGAGGACATCGAGGAAAAACGGATCTGCGGCCGCTGCCGCGATCGAAGCGGCGGTCTGGGAAAACGCAGCCGTCGCAACGCGCCAGGACCCGCGCTGGGCGAGGGTTTTGGCGCGGGATGCGAGCGCGGATGGCGAGTTCTACTATTCGGTGAAAACCACCGGGGTGTATTGCCGCCCGTCGTGCGCCTCGAGGCGCGCGAAGCCTGAGAACGTCCTGTTCCACGACTCTCAGGAGCAGGCGCTGCGCGCCGGCTTCCGCCCGTGCAAGCGCTGCAGGCCGGAGCAGCTGAGACGTCCGTCGCGCGATAGTGAGATTCGTTACGGTGTCGGCGAGTCGTCGCTGGGCTCGGTGCTCGTCGCCGAGAGCTGCGGCGGGATCTGCGCGATCCTCCTGGGCGATGATCCGGACGTGCTGGTGCGCGAGCTCCGCACGCGCTTCCCCGTGGCTGACCTGCGCGGCAGCGACAGTGAGCTTGCCGAGGTCGTCGCTCGGGTCGTCGAGCTGATCGAACGGCCGCAAACCCGCGTCGACTTGCCGCTCGATCTGCGCGGTACGGCGTTCCAGCGACGGGTGTGGCAGGCGCTGCGGAGGATCCCGCCTGGTGCCACGGCCAGCTACTCCGACGTTGCCGCTCGCATCGGCGCGCCGAAGGCGGTGCGCGCGGTGGCGCAGGCATGTGCGGCCAACTCTCTGGCGGTTGCGATCCCGTGTCACCGCGTCGTGCGCCGTGACGGCAGCCTGTCGGGTTATCGCTGGGGCGAGGAGCGCAAACGTACGCTGTTGGCACGAGAGGCGAGGGCATGAGCGGGGGAACCCGAATCGAATGGCGGCGCATTGCGCAGGAGCTGGACGCGGCAGGGGTCGCGGTGTTGCCGGGGCTGCTGGGCGCGGCCGAGTGTCGGGCGCTCGCCGAGCTGTACGGGGACGAGTCGCTGTTCCGCAGCCGCATCGTAATGAGCCGTCACGGGTTCGGCCGCGGCGAGTATCGATACTTTCGCTATCCGTTGCCGCCGTTGATTACCAGCCTGCGTACGGCGCTCTATCCCCGCCTCGTTCCGATCGCAAACCGCTGGAACGAGCTGATGCAGGTCCAGACGCGCTATCCCGCGAGTCACCCGCAGTTCATCAAGCGCTGTCACGCGGCCGGGCAGGTGCGGCCGACGCCGCTCCTGCTCAAGTACGACGTGGACGACTACAACTGTCTGCACCAGGACCTGTACGGGAGCCACGTGTTTCCGTTGCAGGTCACGGTGATGCTGTCACGGCCCGGCGAGGATTTCGACGGCGGCGAGTTCGTGCTGACGGAGCAACGCCCGCGCATGCAGTCGCGTGCCGAAGTGGTTCCGCTGGGCCAAGGGGACGCGGCGCTGTTCGCGGTAAATCACCGGCCGGTGCGCGGCACGCGCGGGGCGTACCGGGTCAAGCTCCGCCATGGCGTGAGCCGCGTGCGGCGCGGGCAGCGCCGGACGCTGGGCATCATCTTTCACGACGCGACATGAACGCGAGCGGCGATCTGTTTCCCGAGCCGGCGGATCAAACGCCGCGGTGCGAGCGACTGCGTGCGGGCGCCGTGGTACTGCGGCGGTTCGCGCTCGCCGACGGCCCGGCGCTGCTCGACGGACTGACCGGCATCATCACTCAGGCGCCACTGCGCCACATGACCACGCCCGGCGGGTTCAGGATGTCGGTGAGCATGACCAACTGCGGCACGCTCGGGTGGATCACCGACCGGAGCGGCTATCGTTACGCGCAAGTGGATCCGGAGAGCGGGCGCCGCTGGCCGGCAATGCCGGCGGTGTTCACCAGCCTCGCCGCTCGGGCGGCGGCGCGGGCCGGGTACGGGGACTTTGTTCCCGATGCGTGTCTGATCAATCGCTACCAGCCCGGCGCGCGGCTGACGCTGCATCAGGACCGCAACGAGCGGGATCTTGCGCAGCCGGTAGTGTCGGTCTCCCTGGGGCTGCCGGCGATGTTTCAGTTCGGGGGCGCGCGGCGCGCGGATCGGACGCTGCGGGTGCCGCTCGAGCACGGCGACGTAGTGGTGTGGGGTGGCGAGTCGCGCCTCGCTTTTCACGGCGTGCTGCCGCTCATGGAAGGGACGCACGCGGTCACTGGTGCCTGCCGGATCAACCTTACCTTCCGGCGCGCGGGATGATTCGCCGGCCCGGGTTCTAGCCCGGCAGAAACGAGCGGCGAATGGCCAGTCTTGCTCGGCCGCGTTGCAGCGCCAGGTCGATGAGCCGCGTGACAAGCTCGGTGGGTGAGACTCCCGAAACGGCCCATAGCTTCGGGTACATGGAGATCGCGGTAAATCCGGGGATGGTGTTGATTTCATTCACGACCAGGGCGCCGTCCGCTTTCAGGAACAGATCGACTCTGGCCATGCCGTCACACTCGAGAGCCTCGAAGGTCCGCAAGGCCAACTGCTGCGCCCGGGCCAGCGCGTCGGCGGACATGCGCGCCGGGGCTTCAAGCTTCGCGCCGTGCTCGTCCAGGTACTTCGCGTCATACGAGTAGAAGCCGTCGGGATGCTGGACGATGATCTCGCCGGCGACGGAGACCGTCGGCGGATCGCCCCCGAGTACTGCGAGCTCGATCTCGCGCCCGTTGACGGCGGCCTCGGCGAGGATCTTGGTGTCGAACTGGAAAGCATGGCGCACGGCATCTGGCAGATCCGCGGCGCTCATCACCTTGCGGACTCCGACGGACGAGCCCGCGTTCGCCGGCTTCGTGAAGAGCGGAAAGCCGAGGGCAGCGATGTTGCGGCAAGCTCCATCGGGGTCGGCGAGGAAGTCCTGGTGGCGAATGGTCCGGAAGGCCGTCACCGGAATTGCGGCCTCGCGCAGCAGCCGCTTCATGACGTCCTTGTCCATCCCGATGGCAGATCCCAGCACACCGGCGCCGACGTAAGGAAGGCCGGCGACCTCGAGCAGCCCCTGAACAGCACCATCCTCGCCGAGCGTGCCATGCATGACGGGGAACACGACGTCGATCCTGCCAACGGTTGGGTTCTGTGTCGGTCCCGTGGACGAGGCTGGCAGTTGCACCGGCAACCCGGGCTGCACGCGCACAAGGCGGGGATCACCTTCGCTGGCCAGTAGCTTGTGGGGATCCTGCGCCAGCCAGCGACCCGCCTTGTCGATCCCGATCAGGATTGGCTCGAAGCGGGATCGATCGAGCGCGGCCAGGACGTTACGGGCCGACAGGATCGAGATCTCGTGCTCGGCGGACTGGCCACCGAAGAGAATGGCAACTCTGATCTTTTCGGGTTGCGACATATGGGCTCTAGCCGCTCAAAGCCTTTTCGAACCAGTGGTGCGCGTACGGACTGTCGTTGTAGCGTCCGATCTCCCGGTAACCCGAGGACCGATAGAGCCGCAGAGCCTCCTTGAGTGAATCGTTGGTATCGAGACGGACGGCACGCAGCCCGCGGCCTCGCGCGACCCGCTCGAGCTCGTTGAGGAGCCTGCGCCCGAGCCCGAGGCCACGTGCGCCCGGCGCGATCCACATGCGCTTGATCTCGCCGACGCGTGGCTCGAGAGTCCTGAGGGCGCCACAGCCAACCGGCTCGCCGAAGAGTCGGGCGACGACCAGTGAGCCCCTGGGCGGCACGTAGTCGCGCACCTCGGCGGCTCCGTCCAGGCTGCGGTCGTATCCTCCACGGAAGCGCCGCGCGAGCTCGGCGAAGTACTGATCGAGGCAGCGCTCGGCGTCGGGGCTGGAAGGCGCGCTTGGTGCGATCTCGACGCTCGAGGCGCGCAGCAGGCGCTCGACTTCCGACATCGCTGCGACGAGCCGCCGCGCCTGCTCTCCGGTCAGGGGTTTGAGCATGGATTGCGCCAGGTCGTCCGACAGGGCGTTTATGCGCCGCAGCTCGGCCCTTCCGGAGCGGGTCAGACGCGTGAACCTCACGCGGCCGTCGTCTCTGGCGCGGCGCTGCGTTGCCGCGAGTCCCTTGCGCTCGAGATTGCGCAGCATGCGGCTCAGAAAGCCGGAATCGAGCCCCAGCCGCTCGCGCAGGTTCCGGACCGGCGCGCCTTGCGGTCCGATCTCGAACAGCAGACGCGACTCAGCGAGCGGCCGATCACGGCCCAGATATTTCTCGTTCAGAACGCCGAGGCGCCGGGTCACCGTGCGGTTGAAGGTCCGGATCTGCTCGATCTCGGTCATTCCCTGACTTTAGTCAGAGATGAGGAGTCGGGCAAGCCCGCAGGCTCGGCCGCGGCGGCGGGGTTCTCGCGTACGAACAGGCGCGACTCGCCGTCGCCGGTGAACCGGACCATGCGCTGGTAGCGGAAGGCAAGGCGCTCGAGGACACGGATCGAGGCGCCGTTTGCCGGAGCGGTGATGGCGACCAGGCGCTCCAGCCCGAAGCGCGTGTGCGCGACTTCCAGCGTGGCGCGCGCGGCCTCGAGCGCGTAGCCCCGGCCGCGGGCGTGCGGCAGCAGGGCGAAGCCGAGCTCGGTGTCCGGATGAGAGTCGCGGCGCAGCAGCCCGCACAGTCCGAGCGGCCGGGCATCCGACTTGTGCTCCACGAGCCACAGGCCGAACCCGTGCGCCCGGTAGCTCGCCCCGGCGCTCTCCTCGGCATAGCGGCGCGCGCTCTCGAGGTCGTGCACGCCACGGTCGCCGACGTTGGCGCGAAAATCGGGGTCGGTCAGCAGCTCGAGGATGAACGGCGCATCGGCGGCCTCGAGCTCGCGCAGCCGCAGGCGGGCCGTCTCGGTGACAGTCAGACGCGGCGGCATGGGTGGCGAGTGTACTATCTGCACCTATGTCCGAGAGTACCGTCGTTTTCGCGATGTATCCGAACGTCACCCAGCTGGATGCTACCGGGCCGTTCGAGGTGTTCTCGCGACTGCCGGACACGCGCTGCGTGCTGGCGTCGGTCGATGGCGGCGTCGTCGAATGCTCCGGAGGACTTGCGCTGACGCACGTCGTGCGGTTGGCGGATGTCCGGGACTGCACGGTGCTTTGTGTGCCCGGCGGCTACGGCTGCATTGCCGCCATGGAGGACGAGGTTTATCTCGCGGCGCTGCGGCGGCTCGCCGCGACGGCACGCTACGTCACCGCCGTATGCACGGGGTCGCTGTTGCTCGCCGCGGCCGGCCTCCTTCGCGGCCGGCGCGCCGCGTGTCACTGGGCGTGGCGGGATCATCTTGCCGAGTTCGGAGCAATCCCGGATTCCGATCGGGTGGTGCAGGATGGTTCGATTTTTACCGGCGGCGGTGTCACCGCAGGCATCGACCTGGGGCTCGCGGTGATGGCGGAGATCGCGGGAGCCGTCCATGCGCAGTCGGTGCAGCTGGCGATCGAGTATGCGCCGGCGCCGCCGTTCGACAGCGGCCGTCCGGAGCGCGCGCGTCCGGAGATCGTGCGTGCCGCACTCGCCCGGGTCGATGCCACGCGCGCTGAACGCAATGCGGCGGTCAAGCGGGCGGCGGCGCGGCTGGGGATGTCAGGGGAGAAGGTCTGATGATTGTGCGTATGTGGCACGGCCGGACAGTGCGGATCGTGGCGGACGAGTACGCCTCCTTTCTGGCGCGTCGCGCGGTGCCCGAGACCCGAGCGCTGGCGGGCAATCTCGACGTGTCGGTGTTGAGGCGCGACGAAGGTGACATCACTCACTTCGTCACGGTGACGCGCTGGGTATCCGAGGATGCGATCCGCGCGTTCGCGGGAGCAGACATGCTCAAGGCGAAGTACTACCCCGAAGACACGGGTTACCTGCTCGAGTTTGAGCCCGAGGTGCAGCAGTTTGAGGTGGTGGCGCGGGGGCCCTGAGAATCGCTCACCAGCCGATGCCGTAGTCCTGGCCGAAGTTGCTGGCGGCGCCCCACAGGGTGCCGTGCTCGCGGTCGACGAAGATGGCGGTGATGGGGCCTGAGGTGCGGTCCTCGTACTCGAGGTGGTAGCCCATCTTGGCGAGCTGGTCGCGCACCCACGCCGGCGTTTCGGAGTTGAGGGTGAGGCGGCCGGGGAAGGACTGGTGGTCGGCGAAGGAGTCGCGCATCTGGTAGCTGGTGATGTTGGCGGCCTCGGCAGCCTGCTGGATGGTCATGCCGAAGTCGACGACGTTGAGGAAGAACTGCAACAGGTTCTGGTCCTGGGTGTCGCCGCCCTGGACGGAGAAGACGAGGAACGGTTTGCCGTCTTTCAGGGCGAGTGACGGGGTGAGGGTTGCGCGCGGGCGCTTGCCGGGCTCGAGCACGTTGTAGGGATCATCGCGCGGGTCGAGGACGAAGCTCTGCATGCGCTGAGAAAGTCCGACGCCGGTGTGGCCGGCGATGACCGCCGGCGTCCAGCCGCCGCTCGGCGTCACGGAGACCGCCCAGCCGCTCTCGTCTGCTGCCTGGATGCTGGTGGTGCCCAACCGGAAGGTGCGGTCGAACTCGGCCATCGCGATCGGCGGCTGCGCAGGCATCCTGCTGTGCCACGCAGCGAGGTAGTTGAGATACGGGTTCTTGCCGTCCTGGTACGGGTACGGGTCGCCGGGGCGGATGTCGGGATCGTTGTGGTCTGGGTTGACAAGCTTGGCGCGGTCGCGAGCGTAGGCCTTGGAGAGAAGCCCCTCGATCGGCGTCGGCGGTGAGTAGGCCGGATCGCCGTAGTAGAAATCGCGGTCGGCGTAGGCGAGGTTCATCGCCTGATAGAGCGTGTGGATGTAGCGAGCGCTGTCGTAGCCCATCGACTTCAGGTCGAAGTTCTCGAGGATGTTGAGGGCCTGCAGCATCACGGGGCCTTGTACCCAGGGCTGGAGCTTGTAGACCTCGACGCCCTTGTAGCTCGTGTGCACGGGCTCTTCGATCTTCACTTTCCAGTTGGCGAGGTCTGCGAGCGTGAAGAGTCCACCCTGCGCCCGCACGGCGGTGACCAGCTCATGCGCGATGTCGCCTCTGTAGAAGCGCTCGTAGGCGGCGTAGATAGCTTCCTTGCGGCTCTTGCCGTGCTTCAAGGCGTCGCGCTCGGCCTCGACGAGCTTGCGCAGTGTTGCGGCGAGGTCGGGCTGGCGGAAGATCTCCCCGGGTGTGGGGCCTTCGTGCGCTGCGCCCAGGTGCGGCAGCATGATGCGCTTGGAGTCAGGCCATTTCTTGAGCTCGTCCTTGTAATGCTCGATGACGTTCGACAGCGACTCGTCCATGGGGAAGCCGTCGGCCATCTCGATGGCGGGCTCGAGCACCTGGGCGAGGCTCATGGTGCCGTACTCGGCCAGCATGGTCATGAGGCCGCCGGGGGTGCCGGGGGTGACGGCGGCGAGCGGGCCGTACTCGGGCGGGAAACGCATGCCGAGCTTGTGAAAGTACTCGGGCGTCGCGCCGGTCGGAGCGACGCCGAGCGCGTTGATGGCGATCACTTTGCCGGTGTGCGGGTTGTAGATGAGGGCCTGCGTCTCACCGCCCCAGGAGAGGGTGGTCCACGCGGTCGTGACGGCGCCGATCATGGCGCAAGCGGCATCGACGGCGTTGCCGCCCTGCTGAAAGATGCGGGCGCCGACACTGGCCGCGATGGGCTTGCCGGTCACGGCCATCCAGTGGCGTCCGTACAGGGGCGGCTTCTGGGTGCGGCCCTGGGCCGCGGGGCCGCCGAAGACGGCGCTTGCGCTCAGCGCGACGGTCATGGTGATTCGTACCCAACCATTGGCCAATTCTCGCATGTGCCCTCCCTCATGGCGTTTGCGAGCATAGGGCAGAGGCGGGGCGCAAGGCGAGTGGCGGACCTGAGCGGCTGGGGTTTAAACGCGCAATCCGCGTTTCGTCTCCAAGCGAGGGGGGACGCAGCTTTGAGGACTCCGCCCTTGAAACATCGCTTTGGAATCATCGGGCGCCGGGCCCTCCTCGCCGGGTTTCTGGCAGCGCAGGCCCTCGGTGGCACTCGGACGCAGGCGGCTGCTGAGACGCAGGCTTTGGCGCAGGGCACGATCGTTTTCGTCGGCGTCAACGTCGTGCCCATGGACTCGCTACGGGTGCTGCCTGACGAGACTGTGGTGGTCGAGAACGGGCGCATCGCAGCAGTGGGTGCGAGCGTCGCCGTTCCTGCGCACGCCCAGGTGATCGACGGCCACGGCCGCGCCTTCCTCTCCCCGGGCCTGGCCGACATGCATAGCCACTCGGATACGAAACGCGACCTCGAGGTCTATCTCGCCAATGGTGTCACCAGCCTGCTCAACATGGGCGGCGCCCCCGCGGGATTCATCGATCGGATCGTGCCGGCGGTGAACGCGGGCACGATCCCGGGGCCGCACGTCTATGCCGCATTCCGCGTGGATGGCTCGCCGCGCTACGGCAATTTCGTGGTGACGACGCCCGAGGAGGCGCGCTGGCTGGTGCGCCTGGCGAAAACGAACGGCTACAACTTCATCAAGGTGTACAACGACCTGTCACCGGAATGCTTCCAGGCGCTGGTCGAGGAGGGACACGCGCAGGGGCTTGCGGTGGTCGGTCACGGCGTCACGCGCGTCGGTCTCGAGCACCAGCTCGATGCCGGCCAGGTGATGGTTGCGCATACCGAGGAGTTCCTCTACACCACCTTCGCCTCGCATCCCGGCGAGGCGCAGGATCCGGCGCCCCCGCTCGATGAGATCCCGCGCGCGATCGCTTTCATCCTGCGCGACCACGCCTATGTCACTGCCGACCTCAACACTTACGCGACGATCGCGCGGCAGTGGGGGAGGCCCGAGGTGGTGGCGGCCTTTCTGCGCAGTCCGGAGGCGCGCTACCTCGCTCCCGGGCGAAAACTCGAGTGGCGGGACGAGGACTACGTGAGGCGCAGCGGCAGTCTCGCAGCGAAGCTGCGCTTCTTACGGCGTTTCACCAAGGCGATGAGTGATGCGGGGGTGCCACTCATCACCGGCACGGACGCGCCGCCCATTGCGGGGCTGGTGCCCGGATTCTCGCTGCACGACGATCTGCGGGCCCTGGTGGAAGCGGGGTTGACGCCGTACCAGGCGCTGGCCGCGGCGACGCGCACGCCCGGGGAGTTTATCGAGCACTCACTGCCGGGCGCCGAAGCGTTCGGTGTGGTGGCTGCGGGCAACCGTGCGGACCTGGTGCTCACGGACGGCAATCCGCTCAAGGATCCGGCGACGCTGCGCAAACCGCTGGGTGTGATGGGTGCGGGGCGTTGGTACCCGCGGGTTCGGCTCGAGGCGATGCTGGCAGCGGTGGCGCGGGATTATGCGAGGTAACCGCCGGCGCGCCGCGGCGGTGTGAGGCGGCGTTCACACGGCGCTGTGCGCGCGGCGTGTGGGGCCTGAGGCGGTTCTCACAGGCCTCCAAACTGCAACGTTTTCGCAAGCTCGGGGGCGGGCAAACTGTGCGCAGCGCCCGCCCGTGGGCCATGCTGATCCTCCACACTTGCGACGAATCCTCATAAGGAAAAAGTGTGAACCAGTCGGCATTCGCGCTCGGCACTCTCGCGGGCGTCCTGTGTGCCGCGGTCGGGAGCGCCGCGGCGTTGCTGCTGCTGTTCGCGCGCAGGCGCGGCCAGCCGTTGCGCGAGGATGCCACCTACCAGGCGGCGTTCGACCAGTGGCCGACGACAGCGATGGTGCTGGACTCGGTCACGTTGGGAATCATCGCGGCCAACCCGGCGGCGCAGCGCAGTCTCGGGTACTCGCTGGAGGAGCTGCGCAACCTGAGCTTCGGAGAGTTGTTCAAAGCCGAAGGGATGGATCCGCAGGCGCTGCTCGAGAAACTGCGGGTTGCCCCGCCGCGCACCTACATCGAGATGCGCCAGTTCTGTCGCGACGGCTCGCAGCGGACCGTAGAGGTGGTCTGCTATCCGATCACGCTCGGCAAGCGTCCGGGGCTGGCGGTCGCGGTGCACGACGTGACGGTGCGACGCAAGGCCGAGACGCAGCTGCGCGAGAAACAGCAGCAGCTGGAGAACCTGGCGCACCACGACCAGCTGACCGGGCTTCCCAACCGCTTGCATCTCGCGGCGCACCTGCCGCAGGCGATCGAAGAGGCGCAGGCGGCGGGCACGTCGCTGGCGGTGCTGTTTCTGGACCTTGACCGCTTCAAGCATGTCAACGATTCGCGCGGACACGAGACCGGCGACAAACTCCTCAAGACGGTCGCGCAACGCATCCGCTCGACCATGCGCGCACAGGACGTGGTGGTGCGCATGGGGGGCGATGAGTTCGTGGTGGTGATGAAGGACGTGCAGGGGAGCGCGCAGGTCGCCGAGGCCGCGGCCCGCATCAATCATGCGCTGGGCGCGCCGATGGTGGTCGATGGCCGGACGCTGGTCACCACCGTCAGCGTCGGGGCAGCGCGCTACCCGGAGGACGGCACCGACATGGGCGAGCTGCTGCGCCACTCGGACACCGCGATGTACCAGGCCAAGGACCGCGGCCGCAACAACTTCCAGCACTTCTCGCCGGCGATGGACCGGCGGCTGAAGGAGCGCATTGCGATCGAGTCGAGCCTGCGCACGGCGCTCGAGAGCCGGCAGCTCGATGTGCACTATCAGCCGATCGTCGACATCGAGTCACACCAGGTGGTGGCGCTGGAGGCGCTGCTGCGGTGGAAGCATCCGAACCACGGCTACGTGCGGCCGGAGCGGTTCGTGCGGGTCGCGGAGGACGCGGGACTCATCCTGCCGATCGGCGATTTCGTGCTGCAGCGGGTGATCGACGACGTAGTGCGCTGGCGGCAGGCGGTGGGACGCATCGTGCCGGTTGCGATCAACGTGTCGGCGGTGCAGCTGCAGCGCTCGAATCTCGCCGAGAACATCTCGCGGCTCACCAAGGAGCATGGGCTCGAGCCGTCGATGCTGCAGATCGAGCTCACCGAGAGCGCGGTGTTCGAGCGGCGCGAGGAGCGGGCGCGGGTGGCGAGCCAGGACGCCGTGGCCAAGCTGCGCGAGCTGGGCGTGCACATCGCCATCGACGATTTCGGCACCGGGTACTCGAGTTTGTCTTATCTCAAGCGCTGGCGGGTCGACACGCTCAAGATCGACCGGAGTTTCGTCCGCGATCTGGTGACCGACATGAGTGATCTCGCGATCGTGAGCGCGATCATCGCGATGGCGAAGCACCTGCACATCGAGGTGGTGGCGGAGGGGATCGAGGGATGGCAGCAGCTGGAGAAGCTGCGGCAGCTGGGGTGCACGTATGCACAGGGCTACCTGATCGCGCGGCCGGCGGCGGCTTCGGCCTGTGAGGGGTATCTCTCGGGGGAGCCGCTCGATCTGACGCAGCGGCTGCCGGTACTGGACAAGCTGGAGGCGACTGGGACCGGAGAGCAGCTGGTGCTCCGGGGCTGAAGCTGTCGCGCGTCGCTCCTTAGTCCGGACGCCTCTGGCGCCGGCCTACCGCCGTGCGAGAATGGGCCATGCGGCAACAGTGCGTGGACGCGGTGCTGATGGTGAGACCGAAGGCCTTCGGCTATAACCCGGACACGGCTGCCACCAACACCTTCCAGAAGGACGACGGCGCGGCGCCGGACGAGGTGCAGGCGCTCGCGAGCGAGGAGTTCGCGCAGCTGGCGCGGGCGCTTGCCAGCGAGGGGGTCGCGGTGTGCGTCGCGGAAGACTCGGCGAGTCCCGAGAAACCGGATGCCATCTTTCCCAACAACTGGCTGAGCTTCCACGCGGACGGAACGCTGGTGCTGTACCCGCTGCAGGGCGCGAACCGCCGCGCCGAGCGCCGGCAGGAGGTGATCGACGCGGCGGTGAAGACGCTCGACTTCAGGGTGACGCATCTCATCGATCTCACGCATCACGAGGGCGACGGGCGCTTCCTCGAGGGCACCGGCAGCCTGGTGCTCGACCACGTGCAGCGCGTTGCGTACGCCTGTGCCTCGCCGCGCACGCACCCGGAGCTGGTGGCCGAATGGGCGCGCGAGCTTGGCTACGAGCCGCTGGTGTTCGAGGCCACGAACCGTGCCGGCGTGCCGCTCTATCACACGAATGTGCTCATGTGCATCGGCGAACGATTCGTCGTGATCGCCTCGGAGGCGATCGCGCGGCGCGACCGGGAGCGGGTCTTGAAGTCGCTGCACGCCAGCGGCCGCGATGTGATCGAGATCGGGCGCGCAGAGCTCGAGCGCTTCGCCGGCAACATGCTCGAGCTCGGCACGTGGGACGAGGCGCTGGGGGATTCGCGGGTACTGGTGATGTCGGAGAGCGCGCGGCGTGCGCTCAAGCCTGAGACTTACGCGCGGCTCTCGGGCTCGACTGACACGGTGCTGGCGGTGCCGGTACCGACGATCGAGCGGCAGGGCGGGGGGAGTGTGCGCTGCATGCTCGCCGAAGTGTTCCGGCCGATCACGGCGTGATCGAGCTCGTCCTCAAGGGCGGACTCTGCTATCTCCTGGGGTCGCTCGTCGGGAGCCTGGTCATCGGCAGGCTCAAGGGCGGGGTGGATATCCGCACGCTCGGGAGCCGCAACGCGGGGGCGACTAATGCACTGCGCACGCTCGGCAAAGCGGTTGCCTTATGGGTGTTGGTGATCGACCTGGCGAAGGGGTGGGTCGCGACCGGGCTGATTGCACCGTGGGCGGCGCTGGGGGCGCCGTGGGGTTCGGCGATCACGCGGGCGGCGCCTGCGCTGGGCGGGTGGAGCGTGACGGTGTGCGGGCTCGCGGTGATGCTGGGACACATCTATCCCGTGTGGTTCGCGTTCCGGGGAGGCAAGGCGGTCGCGACGTTCGCGGGGACGCTGATCGGCATCGGGCCGCTGCTGCTCATTCCGTTCATTCTCACGTGGCTGGCTGCGGTCGTGGTCTACGGGTTCGTGAGTCTCGCCTCGATCCTCGGCGCAGTCGCGGTGGCGGCGACGCTGGGGGCGAGTCGCTGGCAGCCGCATACTCCGCTCATCACCTACGGGGTGCTCGCGGCGCTACTCATCGTGTACACACATCGCTCCAACATCCGACGCATGCGCGACGGCTGTGAGTCGCGCGCCAAGCGGCTGTGGTGGTTCGGCACGCGACGGGGGCAGTGCTGATGGTGCGCGCCGACACCCCGCTCGCCGCACGGGTGTTCGCCCGCCTGAGCGACGGTAAGTTCCATTCGGGCGAGGAGCTCGCCAAATCGCTCGGGGTCAGCCGCAGCGCGGTCTGGAAGGCGTCCGGGACGCTGCGCGACCAGGGCGCGGCCCTGCATGCGGTGCGCAACCGCGGCTACCGGCTCGCCACGGCGAGCGAGCCGCTGGATGCTGTCAGGATCAGCGAGCGCCTGCCGCGCGAGGCGCGCGAGCACGTGACGAAGCTCGAGGCTGTGTGGTCGATAGCCTCCACCAACAGCGCGCTGCTCGGGCGCGGCAATCCGCCCATCGGCTCGAGCCAGGTGCTGCTCGCCGAGTACCAGACCGCAGGCCGCGGGCGGCGCGGCCGGGCCTGGCTGGCCCCGCCGGGCGGCGGTCTGTGTCTTTCTCTGAGCTGGACTTTCCGCGAGGCACCGCCGGACCTGGGCGCGCTCGGGCTGGTCGTCGGCGTGTGCGCGCTGCGGGCGCTGAAGGAGCTCGGGGTCGCGGGCGTCTCGCTCAAGTGGCCGAACGATCTGCTGGTCGGGGAGAAGAAGCTCGGAGGCGTACTCATCGACCTGCGCGCGGAATCCGCGGGCCCGGCGAGTGTCGTGATCGGCATCGGGCTGAACGTGGCGCTGGGGGCGGCGCTGTTCACGCTGATCGCGGCGACCGGAACGCCGGCGACGGACCTGAAGAGCGCAGGGCTTGCCGACGTGTCGCGGAACGAGGTCGCGGCGCAGCTCGTCGGCGCGTGTCTGCGCGGGCTGGTGGCGTTCGAGAGATTGGGGCTCAAGCCCTTCCTCGATGAGTGGCGCGAGGCGGATGCGCTGCGCGGCAAGGCGGTGAGCGTCAGCGCTCCCGACGGCACGGCGCGCGGACTCGCGCGCGGCATCGACCTGCGCGGCGCGTTGCTGGTGGAAACGCGCGACGGCGTCAAGCGGTTCATCTCGGGGGATGTGACCTTGAAGGCCGGCTGACGGCCTTGCCTCAGCGGTCGGGCGCGGACTTGAGCCTGTTCCAGACTCCTCGGGCTTCGAGCAGATATTGATGCGGCGCTGTGAGAAAACTCACCAGCGAGGTCGCGGTTGCAAAGCAGTAGCGCTTGCCCGAATCGGGGTCCACCCAGTTGACGGAGCAGTCCGCCTTGATGCGCTTGCCGTCCGACAAGCCAACCGGATCGTTATCGTCGAACTCGCCTTGCGTTGTCCCGGGCGCCGGGACGGCGGCCTTCCAGATGCCGGCGTGGTCGGGGTCGGTGGCCGCCGCTCCGTGGAGCACGGCGGCTGCCCGAAGGTCGTCCGCGCCGGACTGCGGTGGGTCCGCGGCGCCCGCGCTCGCAGGCAGGAGCGAAGTTGCAGGCGCGAGCCAGATGCAGGTCCAGAGGACCGCTGCCGAAGTTGCCAGGCGAGTGCTCATGGTGTCAGGCGCCGGCACGTGCGGCGAAGGCGAGCGCGTCTTCGAGGCGATCGTTGCCCCAGAACATTTCGGCACCCACGAAGAAAGTGGGAGCCCCGAATACATTCAGGCTACGGGCCGCTTCGGTCTGCTGCCTGAGACGTGCTTTCGTCTCCTCGAGCCGCGCTGCGCCGAGGAGCCCCGCTGCATCGGTCGTGACACCGCCGAGCGCTTCACCGACGGTCTGGGGCACATCGGCATCCCGATCCTCGGCGAAGATCATCAGCATGATGCGCCGGCAAAAGCGGCCTATCCATGGCTCGTCGGCGGCGAGCAGGGCGACGCGCGTTGCAAGGAGTGTCCTTACCGGGAAGTCGCGCGGTCGCCGCCAGGCCAGGCCGTACTTGCCGCACTGCCGCTCGACGTCACGCCACATGTAGGCGCCCTTCTGCGGCTGCAGCAGGAACGGCGAGGTGGTCCACCCGAGGCTCTTGAAGATCGGCCCGAGCAGGAACGGCCTCCACAGCACAGCAACGCGGGACGATTGTGCCAGGGCTTCGATCCGCATGACGCTCAGGTAGCTGTAGACGCTTGCGAAATCGAACCACAACTCGATGGCCGCAGGCGATTGCTGTGCAGTGGCGCTCATGGGGTGCCGGTGTGGGCTCCGAGGCGATGCAGTACATGCCATACTGCCTCGTACCGACCCGGAGTGCACAAACGATGAGCGTGGCGGCCCGGTGAGCGTGCTGCTCGTCGACATCGGCAACAGCCGCATCAAGTGGGCTCGGCTCGAGAGCGGGCGGCTGGGTCTGGGGCGCGCCGCGTCGTACCTTGACTGGGGCACGACCGACTACCGGCGGCGGCTCTTCGGGCGCGCGCGGGGCGTGGAGCTGGTTCTCGTGTCGAGCGTGGCGGGCCCGAAGGCGAACCGCCTGCTCACGGCGGCGGCCCGGCTGGCGGGCGCCAGGGTGAAGTTCGTGACGGTGCCGCGGCGCGGCGCGGGGGTCACGGTCGGGTACGCTGAACCCTGGAGACTCGGGGTCGACCGCTTCGTCGCGGCCGTGGGGGCGCATGCGCTCTTCCCGAGCGTACCGGTGTGCGTGGTCGGGGTGGGGACCGCCCTGACGATCGATCTCGTGGGCGCCGACGGCCGCCACCGCGGCGGCGTCATCATCCCGGGGCCGACGCTCATGGTCGAGACGCTCCTTTACGGGACCCACGGGATCCGGCGCCGGGCCCGGGGCGGCCCTGCCGTCGTGGCCGGCGGCAGTCTTTTCGGGCGCTCAACGCGCGCCGGCGTCGTCCAGGGCGCGCGCCATGCAGCGGCGGCCACAATCGACCAGGCGGTGGAGCAGGCGCGGCCGCTCGTCGGTCGGGCGCCGCTGGTGGTACTGACCGGCGGTGGGGCACCCGCGGTGCGCGGGCTGCTGCGCAGCCACTGGGTGCTGGTGCCGGATCTGGTACTGCGGGGCCTGGCGGTTGTGCGGGCGAGCGCAGCGCCCAAGCGCCGCCGGACCTGAAGGAGCCCCGGCGCCGCCCTCGCGAGCGACCCACGGGCCGCGCGCTGCTCTAGAATGGCTCCTCGTGCGCAACGCCTTCCTCGCGCTGCTCCTTGTCAACCTCGCGTACTTCGCCTGGGCCGAGTGGATCGACGTGCCCAAGGCGACGCCCGTCAATCAGGCGGCTGAGGGGCTGCCGCGTCTGAAGCTGGTCAGCGAGCTGCCGGCGTCCCAGGCGGCGCCGCCAGAGCCGCGCCGCACCGCATACAACCAGATCTCGGACACGGCGCCCTGCATGTCGGTCGGACCCTTCTCCGACATCCTGAGCAGCGCGCAGGCGGCGGAGCTGCTCAAGACCAAGGGATTCGACCCGCACCAGCGCGCCGCCGCCGGCGACCAGCTCGCGCAGTACTGGGTGTCGGTCGGTGGGGCGAAGAGCGATGCGGACGCGCGGCGGCTGCTCAGCCAACTCTCCGACCACGGCATCAGGGACGCGGAGGCGATGCCGGACAATCCGAATCACCTGATCTCGGCCGGACTGTTCGCCGACCGCGAACACGCCGAGAAGCGCGCCGACGCCGTGCGCCACCTGGGACTCATCGCCGACATCAGTGAGCGCGAGCTCCCGTCGGCAGTGTACTGGGTCGACCTGACACCGCAGGCGGGGCAGCACTCGGTGCCGCTGCAGGCGCTGTTCGCCGCCGGCATGAACACCAAGATCGGCGTGCAGCCGTGCCCTGCGCCGTCCGTGCAGGCGCCGGCTCAAACCGCCGCGGCCGTTGGACTCGGGTCTGCGGCGGCACAGGCGCTGCCGGGCGCGCCGCCGCCCCCCTCGCCGACGCCGAAAGTGGCGAGTGCGCCGAAGCTGCAGTGAGGGAGGCGGGGTGGGTACAATCTGCGCCCCGCGCAGGTCTTTCGCGCCGCTCACCGATGCCGGCTTAGCTCAGTGGTAGAGCAGCGGTTTTGTAAACCGTTGGTCGGGAGTTCAAATCTCTCAGCCGGCAGAAAATTTATGGCGGCAGGCCTGCTCGATCAGCGGGAGTAGCGATGGCGCGTGCAAGAAAGCTGAGTGTTGTTCTGGCGGTGCTAGTGTCACTGCTCGTCTGGGTGCGCCCACAACCGGTGAGCGCGCAAGCGAATCCGGCGGTGAGCGCATCAGGCTCGATCACCTCGTACGCCGGGCGCTGGGACCTGACCCTGACAACGCCGACCCAGCAGCGGCCGTCGTGGATCGAGTTGTCTGGGGACGAGAGTCGACTGCAGGGTCTGATGGTCGGTCTTTGGGGCCATGCGACCGCGCCGAGGGATATTCGAATGAAGGACGGGCGAATCGAGTTTACCGCGCCCGAAGACGAAGGCTTCCCCGCGGGTACGCAATTCAATGTGAGGCTCGCCGGCGGTCGGCTGGTGGGGACTGCGACCATGCCCAACGGCGCTTCGTGACAATGGACCGGCCGCAGAGCGCCGATCCTCACGCGCAGTGGCACGCCGAGATGGGGCGAGCCCATCCGGTTGTTCGACGGCAAGGACCTTGCCGGCTGGACGTTCGCCGATCCGACTCAGGCGAGCATCTGGAGCGTCGAAGGCGGCACGCTCGTCAAGCACGGCCGGGGCTCAGAAATCGTCACCACTTCCAGGTTTCGCGATTTCAAATTGCATGTCGAGTTCGATTGCGGGCCCATGGCTAACAGCGGCGTCTATCTTCGCGGCCGCTACGAGGTGCAGGTCGAGACCAACGCGGCACAGGAGGCGCCTAACCGCCGCATGGGTTCGGTGTACGGCTTCATCGCCCCGCAGCCCGAGCTCCCGCGCACGCCGAACGTCTGGCAAAGCTACGACATCACGCTGGTCGGGCGAACCGTCACCGTGGTCCACGACGGCCAGACCGTGATCGATCGCCGGGAGATTCCCGGGATTACCGGCGGTGCTCTTGACAGCAACGAAGCTTCGCCGGGGCCGATCTACCTGCAGGGCACCGAGGACGGACAGGTGGCGTTTCGTAATATCGTCATCACGCCCGCGCAATAGTCAGGCGCAAAAGGGGAGATGCGTATGGACAAGGACGAGATTTCTCGCCGTGAATTCGTGCGACGCGCGACCGGAGCAGGTATCGCGCTGGTAGCGTCGCCCGTGTTCCTGGATCCGCGTCGCGCGGGCGCGGCGACGCAAACGGTCGCGGCGAGCGACCGGGTCCGCTTCGGCATGATCGGCATCGGTATGAGAGGCTCGGGCGTTTTAGACACTTCGGTGCGCCTGGCCGGGGTCGAGTGCGTGGCGGCATGTGACCTTCATGACCAACGCCATACGCTCGCCAACCAGATCATCAACGCGGCGACCGGCAAGACGGTGGCCACGACGCGTCGCTACCGGGACCTGCTCGACAACAAGGAGATCGACTGCGTGGTGGTTGCCGTCCCCGACCACTGGCACAAGCAGATCATCGTGGACGCCTGCGACGCCGGCAAAGACGTCTATTGCGAAAAGCCGATGAGCCACCAGGTGGAGGAGGGATTCGAGATCATCGAGGCGGCACGCAGGAACAGGCGCATCGTCGAGATCGGCAGCCAGCGCCGCAGCTCCATCACCTTCGCGAAAGCCAGGGAGTTGATCGAGCAAGGCGCGATTGGCGAAGTCCACTTCGCCGAATCGGTCCTGGGACGGAATTCTCCCTGCGGCGCGTGGGTATACGCGCCACCGCCTGACCTGTCGCCTGAAAACCTCGACTGGAAAACGTGGCTCGGAAACGCGCCCCAGCGGCCATTTGACCCGGTTCGTTTCGCGCGCTGGCGCGCCTATAAGGACTACGGTGAAGGTATGTCCGGGGATCTGTTCGTTCATGCCCTCACGGGCATTCACCATGTCATGGGCGTACGCGCGCCGCCGCAACGTGCGCAGAGTGCGGGCGGGCTGTTCTACTGGAAGGACGGGCGCGAATTCCCCGACGTGATGACCACGCTCTACGATTATCCAAACCTGCGGGTTGCCGTCTCAATGACACAATGCACTCGTCGCCCGGACGTCACCCGCTTCCTTGGCACGCGGGGCATCATAGAAATCAACGACGATGGCGACCAAATGACGGTGACGCGGCAGGACGGCAAGGACGACGCACCCTGCTATTACGATACGAGCTATCCACAGAAGATGCGCGACGCCTATGAGAAAGAATGGCACGACAACAACGACCCGAAGCCGGGGGCTGCCAAGTCGATTGAGGGCAGCGAAACCTACCTCTTCCCGCCCAACTACAGCGACCAGGTCGACCACTTGTGGCGCTTCTTCCAGTCGGTGAAAACCCGGCAGCCCGCACTCGAAGATGCGGTGTTCGGAAATAACACCTCGATTGCCTGTCACATGGCCAACCATTCCTACTTTCACAATAGCGCCGCAGTCTGGGACGCGAGCCACAGTCGGATAACGACATAGCGGAATGCCGTACGGCGTGCCGGCAGTGCGACTAGGCTGCACCCGCTGTACGCCGCCGCATCCCCGTCAGCGCCTTGAACCGTCGCGTGGCGGGAAGCGGTTCCGCGCCCGCCTGCCCGGTCCAAAGCGCGGTGCGTCGTGCCACCAGCGGGCTGTTTGATATCTGCTCGAGCGAACAAGCCTTCGAGAAAAGAAACCCCTGACCCGCGACGCAACCAAGCTTGAGCAGCGTGGCGACCTGGGACTCGAGCTCGATCCCCTCTGCCACCGTGTCGAGCCCGAGCGTCTCGGCCAGGGTGATTACCGCGCTGGCAAGCTCTGGCCCACTGTCGGAATTGGTCAGGCCGCTCACGAAGGACTGATCGATTTTCAGAATGTCGATGGGGAATTGATGAAGATACGACAAGGACGAGTAACCGGTTCCAAAATCGTCGATTGCCAGTCGAATGCCGCATTCCTTGAGACGATGGAAGCGCTCAACATTCGAGCCGGTGTTGTACATGATCGTGCCTTCGGTCAGCTCGATGATGAGATGGCCCGGCTCGAAGCCCGATTCCTGCAGCGCCTGGGTAACGTCGCCGGCAAGGTCTGCGTGCTGTAGATGGCGTCCAGAGACGTTTACAGCCAGCCGCAGCTCATTGCCGCCGGCTATCGCGCCGCGCCACGAGCACAGATCCTGACACGCCCGCCTCAAGACCCAGCGCCCGAGCTTGTCAATGTGGCCGCACTCCTCCAGCACCTGAATGAACCGTGCCGGCATGAGTACACCCACCTCCGGATGTCTCCAGCGTACCAGCGCCTCCACACCCAGCAGGCTTCTCGTTCCGAGGTCGACGATCGGTTGATACTCGAGGAAAAACTCTTCGCGGGCCAGCGCGCGACTGATATCCGACTCCAGGCGCAGTCGCTCGTGCAGCCTGTCCTGCATCTGCGCTTGAAACCTGACATAGCGGTTCTTGCCGGCCGCCTTGGCGTGATACATCGCCAGATCGGCGTTGCTGAGGAGTGTCTCGGCGCCGACTTGGGGGGTAGAAAACGCGACGCCAACGCTGGTCCCGACGCGCACGTCCATTCCATTGAGCGTGAACGGCGCCTCCAGAGTCTTGATCAGCGCCCCGGCCAATCGTTCGGCTTCTGCGACCGTCGGAATGCCCTCGAGGAGAACCGCGAACTCGTCTCCGCCGAGCCGCGCAACTGTATCCGACGAGCGGCATGTCTTGGCGATGCGTTGTGCGGCTGCCTGCAGCAGACGATCGCCGAAATCATGACCCAGCGAGTCGTTGATGTTCTTGAAGTTGTCCAGGTCGAGGAACAGCACTGCAACCAGACCCCGTCCCCGCTGGGCCAGAGCGAGCGCGTGCTGCACGCGATCGCGGAACAGGTTGCGATTTGCCAGCAACGTCAGCGGATCGTGGAAGGCGAGCTGCCGCAGCTGCTCCTCGAGCGCTTTGCGTTCGCTGATATCGCGAAAACTGAGCGCAAAACCCCGCACCGCGGGATCCTGCGTCAGGTTGCTGCCCACCCCTTCCAGTACCTGCTGGTTCGCGTCACGCGTCATTCGCAGCTCGACCGGACCGACCATTCCGGCAGGCGTGGCGGCGATTTGCGCCAGGAATTCGCGCAGTTTTTCGCCGTCCTCGCCCACACACAGGTCGAGCAAACGCTTGCCGGTTAGCTCCTCCGGCCTGAAACCCAGGGTGCGCGCGGAAGCAGGCGATACGAAGCGCAGCGTGCCGTCCGTGTCGACGACCATGATCACGTCGGAGGCATTGGCGATCAGCGACGCATAGCGGGCTTCGACGAGGCGCGCGGCATTGCGTTCACGCAGCAGCGCGTCGCTGCGCAGCACTATCCCCTGTCGAACCATGAACAGCAGCATGAGAGCAAAAACGATCATGGTGACTACGGTTGCCGGGCCCCCGATATCATCACGGCTCAGGTACACGAGCACCATGAAGGCCGCGAACATCGCGGCGTATGGCAGCGAGCGGGCCACGAAATCCGAAGCGTGCGAGGTCGCGCGTGCCGGCGCGGCAACGGAGCGTATCTGTTCGCGCCCGGCAGCTGCAATGAATGCGTACCAGGACACGTACAGCGCATCCTGAAACTGGCCCGGCAGGTAGTATCCGCGCACCTTGGCGAGCGACCAGAGCACATCGCTCACAAACAGCAGCGCGACTCCGCTCAGCAGCAGCGATGGAACACGCCGGCTTCCGGCGCTGTCGGGGCCTGCGAGCAGCAGCACGCCCAACAACAGCACCAGCACACAATCGAACGACGTATATGCCAGGCCCAGGGTCTGCCTGAGGACGTCCATCTCGGTTGCCGATGCGGCGGTCCGAATCACCAGATACCAGAAGAACGTGCCGAAGCCGACTACGAAAATGGTCGCGTCGAGCGACAATTGCACCCACGGCACGCGCACAGCTGCGGCCCGGATAAAAAACAGCGCTGCCAACGAGGCGGTGATGTAGAACGCGAAGTAGAAGATGTCTGCCGGTCCGGGAAGCGGGTCGTGGCCCAGCAGCCAGGAGCCGGCCCCAATCAGATCGCCGACAATATACAGAGCGAGTCCGATGAGCAGCAGCATCCACGCGCTGCGCAGTGCCCCAGGAGCTGGCTGGCGCGCGGTGACAGCGAGGAGAATTGTGCTCATGAGCCCGGCAGGAACCGGGGACAGAAGTCCAACATAGTGATTGACCTGATGGCCGCCGAAGCCGGTCAGCAGGCAGGTCGCCGCGGCGATGACGTAAACCATGAGCCCGGCGAACAGCTTATCGACCCAGCGTGGGCCGGCTTCGAGCCGGATCGGTTGGGCAGGTGTCATCTTTCGTGGTCGCATCGGATAAACGTGACTCGCAACTATGCCGCCCGCCAGCATGAGGCTCGGGTCTCGATAGACTAAGCGCCATCGATCCTGCGGTCATATCTGGGCATCTCAAAATCCGGCGACAGCGCCGGCCACGATTGCGACGTCGATCACACTACTTCTGGCGGCGCGGCGCCGCGTTCGCCACTCATATGTGACGTAATCTGTGGAATAGGCAGCGTCGCGACCGTAAGTTGCTGACATTGGTTGCGGCGCACCAGCGCACCTGAGACCCGGCGCGAGCCGCGGCGAGGACGCTATCGGGAGGGTTCCGTGCCGACCATGGGCGGAGGCCATAAATGTTCAGGACCACGGAGCGGCGGTCGTCTCCCGCGATCGCCAACCATATTCTCGCCGGCAGTCGATGCCGGCGGCGCGCAGCAACCGTGCTGACGTGTTTGCTGCTGGGGCAGGCGGCCGCCCAGGCGTTGGGCGACACGTCCGAGGCAACCCCCACCGGTCAGCTCAAGCAGATGAGCGTCGAGGATCTGATGAATGTCGAGGTGACCTCCGTCGCCAAGGCGCCGCAGAAGCTGTTGCAGGCGGCGGCCTCGATCCAGGTCATTACCGCGGACGACATTCGCCGTTCCGGCGCGACGACCATCCCGGAGGCGCTGCGGCTTGCGGATAACCTCGAGGTTGCGCAGATCAACGCCCACGACTGGGCGATCAGTGCCCGCGGATTCAACGCCAATCTCGCCAACAAGCTCCTGGTCCTGATCGACGGCCGGGCCGTCTATACGCCGCTGTACGGCGGAGTTCTCTGGGACGTGCAGGACTACCTGCTCGCGGACATCGACCGCATCGAGGTCATCAGCGGGCCGGGCGGCACGCTGTGGGGAGCCAACGCCGTCAACGGTATCATCAACATCGTCACCAAAAGCGCCGCGGACACGCAGGGGGCCTATGCCTACGCGGGAGGCGGCAACGAGCTCCGCGAGCAGGAAGGCGCGCGCTACGGCACGACGCTGGCCCCCGACGCCTACCTGCGCGTGTACGGCAAGTACACCGACTACGGCGATGAGGTCACGAGCACCGGCGCCAACGCCGAGGATGCCTGGCACATGGCGCGCGGCGGGTTCCGCATGGATGCGCAGCCCTCGGCCGAGAACGCCTACACGCTGCAGGGCGACGTCTACAACGGCACCGAAGGGGACGGCAACAGCCTCGCGGCGGAGGGCCGCTCCGGCGGCAACGTCCTCGGCCGCTGGACGCACACCGCGTCCGACGGCAGCTCGATGAGTCTGCAGCTCTACTACGACCACACTTATCTGTCGGACCCCGTTGCCGCCAGCCCCGCTGTTCCGCCTTACTACAGCGGCTTTCCGGCGTCGGCGCTCACGGACAACCTCGACGCTTACGACGTGGAATTCCAGTACCATTTCAGGTGGGGGACGCGGCAGACGCTCACCTCGGGGCTCGGCTATCGCCTAACCGATGAAACCGACTTCGACCTCTCGCTGGTGCGCTTCTCGCCGCCGTCGCTCGACCAGGCTCTCTACAGTGGATTCCTGCAGGACGAGGTGCTGCTCGCGCAGGACGTCTATCTCACCGTCGGCTCGAAGCTCGAGCACAACGACTACACCGGTTACGAGGTGGAGCCGAGCGCACGCCTGCAATGGAACGTCGACCCCGCGCAACTGCTGTGGGCTGCCGTGTCGCGTGCCGTTCGCACGCCCTCGCGCTACGACCACGACCTGGTGACGCCGACCGGCCTCGAGAACGCGCCGCCGCCCTTTCAGTTCCCCACCAACTATCTGCAGGGCAACCCGGATTTCGTCTCCGAGGTACTGATTGCTTACGAAGCGGGCTATCGCGCCACCCTCGGGCCGAACGCGTCGGTTTCCCTCTCCACTTTCTACAACGACTACAACGATCTGCGCAGCATCACTCCTACACCGACCACCTTGTTCTACCCCTACCCGTATCCGGACATTTTCGACAACAACCTGGAAGGCTACACCTACGGGCTCGAGCTGAGCGGCTCATATCAGCTGCTGGACTGGTGGCGGCTGCACGCCGGCTACGATCTGCTGCGCGAGAACATCCACGTCAAACCCGGGACCATCGACGCCACCGACGCCGGGAACGAGACCGCCGATCCGCAGCAGCAGGTTGCGCTGCGCTCGAGCATGGACCTGCCCGCTCAGGTGAGGCTCGACGTCGCACTGCGCTGGGTGGACGAGCTGCACATGGACAACGGGCCGACCGCCGGCCCGGTTCTGGGAACGGTGCCGAGCTACTTCGGCCTCGACTCGCGCCTCGCCTGGCAGATCAGCAAGCGGCTCGAGCTGTCGGTCGTGGGCCGCAATCTGCTGCACGAATATCACGTGGAGTACGGCTTTCCGTCGCCGAGCCGCGAGGAGCTCGTGCGCAGCGTGTTTGCAAAGATCACGTGGGGCTTCTGAGCAACATCCGGGCGCTGGGCCCGCGCTGCGCGCTGCTGCTGCTCGCCTGCGGCGTGGCGGGCCTCTCGGCAGCGGTGTCGGAGTCCCAGCTCAAAGCGGTGTTCCTGTTCAACTTCACTCATTTCGTCGAATGGCCTGCGGCGGCTCTGCCCCGCGACAGCGCCCCGTTCGTGATCGGCGTTCTCGGCAATGACCCGTTCGGGCACGATCTCGACGAGGTGGTGCGCGGCGAAGCGGTGAATCAGCATGCGCTTGCGATCGAGCGCTACCCCACGGTCGCCGACATCCGCAGCTGTCAGATCCTGTTCATCCCCGCCGCCGAGCTGCGCCACCTCGACGGCATCGTGGCGCAGCTGGAGCAACGCAGCGTCCTCACCGTGACCGATGCAGAAGGGCCGCTGCCACGGGGCGTGATCATCGGGCTCTTCAGGCAGGACAACCGGATTCGGCTGCGCATCGATCTCCAGGCCGCCAGGGCGAGCAATCTGACGATCAGCTCGAAGCTGTCACGGGCGGCCGACATCGTCGGTGGAGGGAGTTAGCTGCCTATGCAAGCCAACACGCGTCCAATCCGCCGCACGCTCATGAGCGTCATTCTGCTCACCTGCGGAGCGTTGCTGGCGATCTCCGCCAGCGGATTCTTCACCTACGAATATCTGACGTTCCGGCAGGTGACGCTGCGCAATCTCCAGATCCTGGGACGGGCTATCGCCGCCAACAGCACCGCGGCGCTCGCCTTCGACAACCCGGATGACGCGCGCGAAGTGCTGTCCGCCTTCAAAGCCCAGCCGCACGTCATCGCCGCCCGGCTGTACCTCAACGACGGACGGCTGATCGCCTCCTATCCGGATGGCGCTCGCGCCCCGAAGGCTGCACCACCCTTGGGCAGCGCCGGCTACCGGTTCGAGGGCGGGATCCTGCGCGGCGTCCAGCCGGTCGTGCAGGGCGACCGGCAGATGGGGACTTTGTACCTGGAGTCTGATCTGGGGGAGATCTACGAGCACTTCCAGCTGTTCGTCGCCCTCGGCGCGGTCTTCATTCTGGTGTGCGGCGCCGCCACCTACCTGAGCTCCCGGCGCCTGCAACGAGTCATCTCCGATCCGATCCTGGCGCTGGCGACGACCGCGCGGCAGGTCTCCGAGCGCCGCGACTACTCGGTGCGGGCCGGCAAGCCGCCGGGCCTGGAGTTCGGACTGCTCACGGATGCCTTCAATCACATGCTGACGCGCATCGAAGGCGATCAGAGCAAGCTGCACAGCCAGCTGAGCCGCCTCGATCTGCTGCACCGGATCACCCGTGCGACCGGCGAGCGCCACGACCTGCCGAGCGTGTTCCGCGTGGTGCTCAGAACCCTGGAAGAGGATCTGCCCCTCGACTTCGGCTGCATGTGCGTGTACGAGGCGAGCGCCGAAGCCCTGTCGATCGCGGTCATCGGAGCGCGCAGCCTGCCACTGAGCTCGGCACTCGCGCTCACCGAGGGTGAGCGCGTGCCGGTCGATCAGAACGGGCTGGCGCGCTGTGTCGCGGGCGAGCTGGTGTATGAGCCAGACACGCAAGACATGAAATTTCCGTTCCCGCAACGCTTTGCCGCGGCCGCGCTCCGCTCCCTGGTGGTCGCGCCGCTGCTGGTGGAGAAGCGCGTGTTCGGTGTGCTGGTGGCGGCACGGCACGCCGCCGAGGCGTTCAGCAGCGCCGACTGCGAGTTCCTGCGCCAGCTGGGCGAGCACGTCGGCCTGGCAGCGCACCAGGCCCAGCTCTACGGCGCGCTGCAGCGCGCCTACGACGATCTGCGACAGTCGCAGCAGGCGATCATGCAGCAGGAGCGGCTGCGGGCGCTCGGCGAGATGGCGAGCGGCATCGCGCACGACATCAACAACGCCATCTCGCCCATTGCGCTCTACACCGAATCGCTGCTGGAGCGCGAGCCGGGGTTGAGCGAGCGGGCGCGCGGTTATCTGGGCACGATTCAAACGGCGATCGAGGATGTCGCGGAAACCGTGGCACGGATGCGCGAGTTCTACCGGCCGCGCGAAGCCGAGCTGGTGCTGGCTCGGGTCGCGTGCAACCGGCTCATCGAGCAGGTCATCAACCTGACGCGCGCCCGCTGGAGCGATCTGCCGCAGCAGCGCGGGGTGGTCATCCAGCTGCACACCGAGCTCGCCGACAACCTGCCGGACGTCATGGGCTCGGAAGTGGAGATCCGCGACGCTCTCACCAACCTCATCTTCAACGCCGTGGACGCCATGCCCGACGGCGGCACCCTCAGCCTGCGCACCCGGGTGGTCGCCGGCAGCAGCAGCGGTGAGGCGGCCGGTTACGTGCACGTCGAGGTCACCGACACCGGCGTGGGCATGGACGAGGAGACCCGGCGCCGCTGTCTCGAGCCCTTCTACACGACCAAGGGCGAACGCGGCACGGGGCTCGGGCTGGCGATGGTTTACGGCATGGTGCAGCGGCATAGCGCCGATCTCGAGATCGACAGCGCGGTGCGCCGCGGCACGACCGTGCGGCTGATCTTCGCCGTCGCGGACGCGCCGGCTCTGGGCACCCAGCAGAGCCCGCAGCTGCAGCAGCCCACGCGCCGCCTGCGCATTCTGCTGGTGGACGACGATCCACTGCTGATCAAGTCGCTGCGAGACATACTCGAGCAGGAAGGCCACCACGTCACGGTAGCCGACGGCGGCCAGAAGGGCATCGACGCGTTCACCGCCTCGGTGACGCGCGGCCCGCAGTTCGCCGTCGTGATCACCGACCTCGGCATGCCCTACGTGGACGGCCGCAAGGTGGCGGCCTCGGTCAAGGCGGCATCGGCGCACACGCCGGTGATCCTGCTCACCGGCTGGGGCAGGCGGCTGCTGGCGGACAATGACATTCCGGCCCACGTCGATCGGGTGCTCAGCAAGCCGCCGCGGCTCGCGGAGGTACGCGCGGCGCTGGCGGAGCTGGCGGCGGCTGCCAAGCCGGTCGCATCGCGGGCGGACTCCGCGTGACCGCGCCGCCCACTCCGCGCCTGCTGGTCGTCGACGACGAGGTGGCGCATATGCAGGCCCTGTGCAGCACGCTGGAGCAGGAGGGCTACGTGACCCGGGGATTCACCTCCGGTCACGAGGCAACCGCGGCGCTGCGCGGTGAGTCGTTCGATCTGCTGCTGACCGATCTGATGATGCCGCAGATCGACGGCATCAGTTTGCTGCGCGCCTGTCGCGAGATCGACCCCGACCTGGCCTGCATCGTGATGACCGGACACGGCACGATCGCGACCGCCGTCGACGCCCTCAAGGCGGGCGCGGTCGACTACGTACAGAAGCCCTTCAAGGTCAAGAGCATTCTGCCGGTGCTGGCCCGTGCGCTGGCCATGCGCGGGCTGCAGCTGGAAAACATACAACTGCGCGAGTCGGTCTCCATCTACGAGCTTGCCCGGGCGATTACTCACGGTCTGGAGCACGACGAGGTCGTCGAGCGAACACTGGGCGCGGCCAGCCGGCAGGACGACGTCGACGCCGTCTATCTGCTGGAGCCGGTGACGCAGGCCGGGGAGTTGTGCCTCGCGGGATCCGCCGGGCCGGGGGTGCAGGCGCTCGAGCGCACGGTGACGATCCCGGGCGCGGCGCTCGAGCAGTGGCTGGCATACGCACAACAAGAGCTCGAGGATCCCGGCCGGCACGCCGAAGCGGGCGCGCTGTTCGCGCATCCGTTCGATGCCAGGATCGGTGTCGCCATCCCGATCGTCTCCGGCGGGCGGTTTTTCGGCGTGCTGGGCTTCAGCTCCGCCCGACAACGGCACGGCGTGCGACCCGGACAGCTGAAAGCGCTCGACGTGCTGGCGCGCACCGCCGCAACAGCCTTTGCCACTGCGGGGCTGGTCGCCGAGCTGCGGCGCATGAACGAGGAGCTCGAACAACGAGTGCGCGAGCGCACGCGTGAGCTGGAGGGTGCCAACAAGGACCTGGAATCGTTTGCGTATTCGGTCTCCCACGACTTGCGCGAGCCGCTGCGCGCGGTCGGGGGCTTCTGCGAGATGTTCCGCACCGAGTTCGGCGCGAGCGTTCCGGAAGCCGGCCGCAAGATCCTCGAGCGGATCTGGCAGGGCGCGGGCCGCATGAACCAGCTCATCGACGATCTGCTGCACTTCTCGCGCTTCAGCCGTGAGCCGCTGCATTGCCTGCCGGTGGCGCTGCGCGAGCTGGCGCTGCAGGTCGTGCAGCGGCTCAAGGAGCGGCTCGGCGACCGGCGGATCGAGGTCGAGGTAGGCGAGTTGCCGGACTGCTACGCGGACCCTGCGCTGCTCGAACAGGTCCTGGTCAACCTGTTGTCGAACGCGCTCAAGTTCACGGCCGGCAGGGAGGTGGCGCGTGTCGAAGTCGGCGTGCTGCGGCAGGCGGAGACGATCGTCTATTACGTGCGCGACAACGGCGCAGGTTTCGACATGCGCGCTGCGGACAAGCTGTTCGGCGTGTTTCAGCGCCTGCATTCCCAGGAAGCCTTCGAGGGCACGGGCATCGGGCTGTCGATCGTGCACCGGATCATCACCCGTCATGGCGGCCGGGTGTGGGCAGACGGCCGCCCCGACGAAGGCGCGACCTTCTATTTCAGCCTGCCGGGGCCTGCGCACATTAACGCTTGGAGGAATGTGAAGTCTGTCCCGGGGGAGCTGCGCCATTCGGGCGCCTAATAGACACCGGGTGGAATGCTTCTATGGATCCCGTCGCCGCGCCCAATAGGGAAATGGACAAGCCGGAGACCGCCGGCCGTGCACTGCACGTGCTGCTCGTCGAGGACTCGGACTCTGACGCAGACCTGGCTATCTGGCGCCTGAAACAGGCGGGTTACGCCTGTACGTACCACCGGGTCGTGACCGAGACCGAGATGCGCGCGGCGCTGCAGGCACGACTACCCGACGTCATTCTGTCTGATTTCAGCCTGCCCTCATTCGACGGCATGTCGGCGCTCAAGATTGCGCGCACCGAAGTACCCGACATTCCCTTCATCTTCCTCTCCGGCACGATCGGTGAGGAGCGCGCCATCGAGGCGCTCAAGCGCGGCGCAGTCGACTACGTGCTGAAGGGCAACCCCAAGCGGCTGGTGCCGGCAGTGCAGCGCGCACTGGAGGAGGCGGTGTCGCGGCGCGCGCGGCAGCTGGCGGAGCAACGCGTCGTCAGGTTGACGGGCGTGCTGCAGATGCTGTCGGGAATCAACTCGGCCCTGGTGCGGATTCAGAACCGCGAGGAGGTGGTCCGCGAGACCTGCCGTCTGGCCAACCACGTGGGCGGCTACGCGGTCGCGATGGTGGCGCTCATCGATCCGCGGACGCGGATGGCGCGCCCCCTGGGGTGGGCCGGCTACGAGGAGTTCATGGCCGAGCCGGGCGCCGAATTCCCGGTCGCCGATCGCGAGGAGGACGATTCGAGTCTCATGGGGCGCGTGATCCGCACCGGCGAGGCGGTCCTGTGCGCGGAAGTCGCGCAGTCCCCTTACGTCATCCTCGCGCGCGATACGCTGCTCGCCGCCGGCATACGCTCGCTCGCGGTGCTGCCGCTGCGCGTCGACAACACGCCCGTGGGGGCCTTTCTGTGCGGTACCCGCGCGCCTGCCAGCATCAGTCAGGAGGAGATGCTGTTGCTCGAGGAGGTGGCCTCGAACCTGTCGTTTGCGCTGCAGTATCTCAACAAACAGGAGGCGGTGCACTTTCTCTCCTATTTCGAACCGCTGACGGGCCTCGCCAAGCGGGCGCTGTTCTGTGAGCGGCTGGACCGACTGCTGACGCGCGGCGCCGACAGCCTGCCACCGCTCGCGGTGATGGTGTTCGACATCGATCATCTGAGCGTCATCAACGACTCCTTCGGGCGGCACACGGGCGATCGGCTGCTGCAGTGTGTGGCGGATCGGCTCAAGGCACTCTTTCCCGACACCGAGCAGCTGGCGCATCTGGGAGGCGGAACCTTCGCCTGCCTGCAGGCCCTGCCGGAAAGCGCCGGCGGCGAGCTGCACTCGTTGCACGATGACATCGGGCGCATGTTCGACAGCTCCTTCAGCGTCGATGGACGCGAGATCGTCGCCAGGGTCAAGAGTGGGGTTGCCTGCTACCCGCAGGACGCCCGCGAGCCCGGCCAGCTGGTACAGAATGCCGAGGCAGCCCTCAAGGAGGCCAAGACCTCCGGCGAGCGCTACCTGCATCACCGCATGGAGATGAACTCCGAGCTCGCGCGCCGTGTCGGCATGGAACACCGACTGCGCCACGCGCTCGACAATCAGCAATTCGTCCTGCATTACCAGCCCAAGCTGTCGCTGCACACGGGCAGAATCACCAGCGTGGAAGCCCTGTTGCGCTGGCAGGATCCCGAGAACGGGCTGGTACCGCCGGGGACATTCCTGCCGCTGCTCGAATCCGCCGGCCTGATGGCGGAGACCGGCGCCTGGGTGCTGCGACAGGCAGCCGCCGATTGTCGCGAGTGGCGTTGCAACGGCCTGCCGCCGCTGCGGGTCGCCGTGAACATCTCCCCGCCCGAACTGCGGCGGCGGAATATTGCGCGCGAGATCCTCGACCGCATCGGCGATCTGGCCGGGGATGCGGCTTGGGGAATCGATCTCGAGATCACCGAGGGCGCGCTCTCCGGGGACTCGTCCTCGTGCGTCCATGCCCTGAGGCTGTTGCGCGCGGCGGGCGTGCGTATCGCCATCGATGACTTCGGTACCGGATTCTCCTCGCTCGGGCGTCTGTCGGAGCTGCCGATCGACACTCTGAAGATCGATCGTGTGTTCACCAGCCGGCTGCCGCTGGACCGCAGGAGCTGCACACTGGTATCGACCATCATCGATCTGGCACATGCGTTCGAGATGACGACCGTGGCCGAGGGTGTCGAGACCGAGGAGCAGCTGAAGTACCTGAGGCGCGCAGGCTGCGACGAATCGCAGGGTTATCTCCACAGCAAGCCGGTGCCGCGGGCGCAGCTGGAAGCTCAGCTCGGTCACTCAGGGGAAACAGCCGCCGATCCAGTGTGACGGGCGCGGAAAGCGCAGCCGCGCAGCGCGGCTCTGCGCTGCGTGTTTACAGCGTACGCAAATAAGTGTACAAAGTACGCATGACGAGGGATCGCATCTTTGCCGCCGCCAAGGCGGTGCTCGACCGGGAGGGGCTGCCGGGCCTCACCATCCGCAAAGTGGCCCACCATGCGCACCTTTCGCCCATGGCGATGTATCGGCACTTCGCCGACAAGGACGCGCTCCTCGATGCCCTGATGCGCGACGGCCTGGCCGCGTGGGAAAAGATCGCGCGCTCGATCCGCGCCACCGATCCGCTCACTTGGCTCGAGAGCTTAGGCGAGGCGTTCCTGGACTTTGCGCTCACGGAGCCGCACCGTTTTGACGCGGCGTTCTTCCTGCCCGCTCCCGAGGCGCGCCAGTATCCGGACGATTTCATGGCAGGCCGCTCGCCGGTGGTGGCGATGGCCATGGTGCGCATCGACCAGGCGCGGGCGGACGGTCGTCTGGACGGAGGCACTCCGGCGCTCGAGGTGGCGCTCGCCCTATCGGCCCTCGTGCAGGGACTAGTCTCCATGTATCGCGCCAATCGCTTCTCGAGCGCGAAGCAGTTCAAGCTGTTGTACCGCACGCAGATCCGCCACTGCCTCGAGGGCTTTGCCACTCGACCTCTCGGGAGAACCGCATGATCACCCTGGCGGCAGCGTTGCTCAGTGGGATTCTGTTCTATCTGTCGCAAGGCCTCGCCGACGCCTGGCCGCTCGCCTGGCTCGCGCCCGCGCCGCTTCTGTGGCTGGCGTACACGGCCGCGCCGCGCTGGCAGGTGTTGGTTGCGAGTGTGGCGGCCTTCGCAGCCGGGCAGATCTATCTCGCCCAATGTTATTGGGGACAGATCCCGCCCTCGGTCCTCGTGCCGATGATCGTGATGATGTGCGTGACGTTCCCAATCGCGGTGGCGTTCTCGGGCGAAGCGCTGCGCCGGGGCTCGCCCTGGGCGGCGCTGCTTGCCTTCCCGGCGCTGTGGACGGCGATCGAATACGCGATCGGGTCGGTCTCGCAGCACGGAAGCTACGGCGCGCTCGGCTACGCGGAAGTGTCGTTCCCCGCCGCCATCCAGATCGCCGCGCTGTTCGGCGTGCACGCCGTGACGTTCGTGCTGTGCCTGTGCGCCAACGCCGTGGCACTCCTCCTCCGGGGCAAGTGGACCGCGGCTGGCGCTGGAGTTGCGGCCTGCGCGCTCGTTCTCATCTTCGGAGCGGTCCGCCTGGCGGAGCCGCAGGGGCCGCGCATCCGGGTTGCAGCCCTCGCCGACGCTGATACCCGCAATGCCGAGCACCGTGATCACACACTGGCCTCGGAGGAGGCCGCCACGCGCAGCTACGCCTCCTACCTCGAGCATCTCAAGGACGTGCGCGTCGCAGCCATCCCGGAGGGCGCGGTACGGATGCGCGACAGCGACCGCGAGGCCGTGCTGGCGCCGCTGGTCACTGCGGCGCGCGCCACGGGTGCGCTGGTCATCGTCGGGACCTCCAGCCCGGACCCGCCGCGCAACCGCGCGTTCGCGCTGCGGCCCGACGGTGGGGTCGCGATCTACGACAAGCGCCACCTGCTCGCGCCCTTCGAGACCGAGATCCCGGGGCGCGGCTCGGGATTCCTCGGCGGGAGCTTCGCGATCCAGATCTGCAAGGACATGGATTTTGCCGGCACCGTGCGCGCGACCGCCGGGCAGGGCGTGCGCCTCATGATGGTCCCGGCCGACGACTTCGGCCGCGACGGCTGGATACACGCGCGCATGGCCATCATGCGCGGTGTCGAGAACGGCTTCGCGCTGCTGCGCTCGGCCTTCGACGGAGTCGAGACGATCTCGGATGCGCAGGGACGGATTCTCGCGAAAGCGTCCACCACAGGTGCCGGCATGGTCACGGCGACGGCGGACGTGCCGCTCGGACCCGGGCCGACTCTCTACACGCGGATCGGGGATGTATTTCCCTGGCTGTGTGCGGCGGTGTCCCTGTTGCTGTGCGCAATGTTTACCCTCGCGAGCCGGTCTCCCGCAGTAGGGTCGCAACCTCACGCCAGGAGCTCCAAAGCCATGCCCTCAAGCCACCGCGCTCTGCCCTTCGTGCTGCTGTCTGCGCCGCTCCTCCTGTTCGCCGTCCGGGCCGCGAGTGCGCAGGAGACCCGCGCCGTGCCGCGCGCCACCCTGGCGGCGATGCTTGCCGCCCCGCTCGCAACGCCGGCCGCCGGTGCCCAACGCGCGGACGTGACCATCGTGGATTATTTCGACTACAACTGCCCGGTCTGCCGGGAGCTGGAGCCCAAGTTGCGCAAGCTTCTCGCGGCCGACGCGGGCGTGCGCCTGGTGCGCAAGGACTGGGCGATCCTTGGCGACGGCTCGGTCTACGCCGCATACGCCTCGTTCGCGGCCGCGCGCCAAGGCAGCTATCAGGCCGCGCACGAGGCGCTCATGACCTCCTCGAGGGATCTGGACACCAAGGCGGACGTGCTCGCAGTGCTCAAGGCGGCTGGCTTCGATACCGCGAAGATCGATGCGGACGTCGCGCGCCATCAGAAGGAGTACGCGCAGGTGCTGGCGCGCAACGCTCGCGAGGTGACCGCATTGGGCGTACGCGGGACTCCGGGGCTCGTAGTCGGTGATCGCCTCGTGCTCGGGGCCGCGGATTACCAGGGGCTGCAGCGGCTGATTGCCAGGGTGCGGCAGGGGTCCTGAGGCATCGACCCCGCCCACGGGGCTGACTTCGGCCTCCGTATCTGAAGAAATGTTAGGGGAATTATCGGGGGGTCGATAACTGCGGCGTATTGCCCATAGTCGTCACTTTGCGACGCTTAGAGTCCTTCGCGTTCCCGCAGTTATCTCCCGATCCTGCGGCAACCCTCGAAAAACCCTGCTGGTGCAGGTCCAAAGGACTGGCCGGCAGGGTCTTTTTTGAGCTGCCTGCACTTTCGGGGCGCAGCCAGGGAGCGCACGAAACGTGGCCGAGACCAATCGCTTACGCAAGCTTCAGCAGCCGTCCCACATCGAGCGACTGCTCGAGAACCTGATTGCGCACACCGAGCTCGTGCCGTCGGGGGCCTATCCGATTCGCGATCTGAAGTCCGTGCCCAAGGTGCTGCGCGGCATCGCCGCCGAGGCGACGCGGCAGGGTCGGGTGTGGTCATGCTGGGAGCACAGCTTCCGCAGCTGGATGTTCATCGGTGAGATGTCGCTGGCCCTGTCCCGCGAGCGCGGACGGCCGGTGCTCAAGGTGGACGTGCTCGACGAAGGCGGATTCAAGGACTCGGGGCTGTGGATGACGGATCGGGACGGTAAGTGGTCGCGCTGCAGCGACTGAATGCATCCATGGGCCGCGCCCGTCACCTGAAGCCCCGCGCTCCTGATAAAGTCACGGGTCATGAACGACTCGCTCAAGCGACCGTGGCGGGAGCTGGCGGCGGACTGGCGGGTGTGGGTGTTCGTGGCGCTCGCGTTCGTGGTGGCGACGATTGCCTCGCTGCTGGGGTACGACTGACGGTGCACGCGTGGTGTGGGCGCGCTACTGCGCCCTGATCTCAGCCCGGCCTCATTCGACGCCCTCGATGATACGCATATCGCGTTCGGCGCCATTGCCAAGCGCGCGGAGCGCTTCGCCATACGCAGGACTGTCGTGCGCGGCGATGGCCTGGGCGACGTCTTTGAACTCGATGATCACGGTGCGCTCACCAAGCCCGCCTTCGTAGGCGCGCGCGGGCAATCCGCGCGCCAGGAAGCGGCCGCCTGCCGCTACCAGTGCCGGACCGGCGAGTCTGGCGTACGCATCCAAAGCCTTCTGGTCGCGGACCGAGCGGTAGAGCGTAATCCAATATGCTTTAGCCATGGTTTTTGCCTCAGGGTGAGTTTGAAACAGTTCTCATCCGCCAGCGGCGGATCGCAATCGCCGACCAGATCGCCTCGACGATTCCAAATGGCCATGCGCCCTGAAGAAAGCCGTAGATGGATCCAAGGACACATGCCACGGCGAAGGCAAGAACGAACCACGCACTTCGATCCTCAAGTGCATAACACACCAGCATGGCGGTCACGGCAAAAAGCCCAAAAGCGGTCAGGGCATTCATATCCGGATCATGCCACGGGGTACCGGTCTGACACCTGGCAACCCGCTATACTCTGCGGCCGATGAACGACGTGTCGACGGCGGCTCCGGCCGATCGTAACGAGCTCAGCCGCTCCCTGCGGCCGCGGCACGTGGCGATGATCACCATCGGCGGCATCATCGGCGCGGGGCTGTTCGTCGGCAGCAGCGTCGCCATCAAGGGCGCCGGGCCCGCATGCATCATCAGCTACATCCTCACGGGCTTCCTGCTGCTGCTCGTCATGCGCATGCTGGGTGAGATGGCGGTCGAGATGCCGCAGGTGCGCTCGTTCACGGAGTTCACGCGCGCGACGCTCGGCAACTGGGCCGGCTTCTCGGTCGGCTGGCTCTACTGGTACTTCTGGGTGACGGTGATCCCCGTCGAGGCGATCGCCGGCGCCGGGATCATCAAGGACTGGATACCCCTTCCGGAGTGGGTGATCGGCACCGCGCTCATGGCGTGCATGACGTCAGTGAATCTGATGTCGGCGCGCGCCTATGGGGAGTTCGAGTTCTGGTTCTCTTCCATCAAGGTCGCGGCCATCATTTCGTTCATCATTCTGGTGGGCGCCCACGCCTTTGGGTTCCGCTCGCCGACGGGGTCGACTTTCTCGAACCTAGTGGCCTACGGTGGGTTCGCGCCGCTGGGCTGGTTCGCAGTGCTCGCGTCCGTGACCACAGTCATCTGGTCGATGATGGGGGCCGAGGTGGTGACGATCGCGGCCGCGGAGTCGCCCGAGCCCGCGCGCGCCGTGGCGCGCATGACCTCCACCATTATCACCCGCATTCTCCTTTTCTATGTGCTGTCCGTGTTCGTCATCACCTGCGTCGTTCCCTGGAACAAGGTGGTGCCGGCACAGTCGCCGTTCACCCTGGCGCTGGATGAGGTACGTTTCCCGTTTGCCAGTACCATTATGGATGCGGTGGTCCTCACTGCGGTGCTCTCCTGCCTCAATTCCTGCTTCTATATCGCCTCGCGGGTGCTGTTCGTGCTCGCGACCCGCGGCGATGCGCCACGCTGGCTGGTGCGCACCAATGCGCGACACGTGCCGGCGCGCGCCGTGCTGCTCGCGAGCGTCTTCGGCTTCGCCGGCGTAATTGCGGCGATTCTCTCCCGCACCGGGGTGTACGTGTTCCTGACGAACTCCTCCGGCGCCATCATCGCGATCATCTACCTCATGATCGGCTTGGCGCAGGTGCGCTCGCGCCGCGCCCGGGAACGCGCCGGACTGCCGCCGTCGGCGCTGCCGATGTGGATGTTCCCGTGGTTGAGCTACCTCGCCATTGCAGGGATGGCCTCGGTGCTGGTGGCGATGGCGTTCACGCCCTCGCATCGCGCCGAGCTCTGGACCAGCACGGTATCGATTGCGATTGCGCTGCTCGCGTTCGTGATCTTCAGGCGGCCGAAGCGGTCCCTCAGCGGATCACCCGGTGCTCCCTGAGGATCTGCACCGTGCGCTCGATCGGCAGCGCCTCGACCGTGTGCCCGTTGCCCGTGGTGGTAGTCGCCTTGAGAAGTGAGTTGTAGACCGCTTCCTCGGTCGACTCGATCGCCGCGAGGAACAGTGGCGTCATGGCGTTGGTGGTGAGCACCTCTTCCTTGCGCGTCAACCCCGGATCGTCGGCGTGGATGCGCACTGCCTGCGCGGTCGAGAAGGCGATTGCGTACTCGCCGCTGCCGTTGGTCGCTGTGCCGCCGGTGCGCGCAAGTCCCAGCCAGGCGCGTGCGGCGAGGCGCTTCAATCCGCGCGCATCGAGCGGCGCGTCGGTGGCGATCACCATCATGCACGAGCCATCGCCCTTGTCGTGGCCGCTTGCGGCGCTCTCGAGCTGCTCGCGCAGCTCGTAGCGGCCGAGCTCGATTCCCACGGGCGCTCCGGCGATCGTCAGCACGCCGCCGAAGTTGGTCTGCACCAGGACACCGACGGTGTAGCCGCCGAGGCTCTGGGGCAGGTGGCGCGACGCCGTGCCAATGCCACCCTTCCAGCCAAAGGCCACCGTCCCGGTGCCGGCACCGACCGCGCCTTCCTCGATGGGACCGCCGCGGGCGTTGTGGACAGCGGCGAGCACGTCGTCGGCGGCGATGGGACGGCTGCGGATGTCGTTGAGATAGCCGTCGTTGGTTTCACCGACCACCGGGTTCACGGAGAGCACCTTCTCGTTCCCCGGCAGCGCCAACATGTAGCTGATGAGGGCGTCGGCCACGCGCGGCACGCTCAGGGTGGAAGTCAGTAGGATCGGGGTCTCGATCTCGCCCAGCTCCTCCACCTGGGTCACACCGGTCAGCTTGCCGAAGCCGTTACCCACGAAGACGGCGCCGGGCACCTTCTCGAGGAAGAGATTGCCGGGGTGCGGCAGGATGGCGGTCACGCCGGTGCGCACGGCGTCGCCGCGGATGATGGTCGTCTGGCCGACCTCGACACCGGCGACGTCGGTGATGGTATCGAGGGGACCTGAGGGGAGGATCCCGACCTTGAGCCCCAGGTCGGAAGCGCGCGGGCGCGCGGCGGGAGCGGTGCCCGGCGCAGCGCCATGCGCCGCAGCATCGGCAATAGCAAGGTGCGCGGCGCCGAGCGCCGCTCCGAGGAGGATCAGAATCGCGGCGGCCGCCCGGCGTGTTGCGGTCACGCTCGCGCCCCTCCGACCGCGGTGTGCTCTGTGTGCGGCAGGCCCGGCTAGCCCGGGGCTGCGCCGGCCGCTGTTGGTCGCGCGTCCAGCGCCATGAGAATCAGCGCCCATCCGCCGAACAGCAGGTTGATTCCCACCAGCAGGCCCAGTGCCCAGAGCGCCGTGCCCGGGAGACCCGCGAGGAGCAGCACGCCTAGCCCCACGTCGATGATGCCGCTCGCCAGCATCCAGCCCCAGCGGCCCGAGATCGCGGCGCGGTGCTCGAGCGCGTAGAGGATCGTGACGATTCCCTCGACGAACAGGAATGCGATCAGCACGGCGGTGAGCGACAGTGTTCCCTGCAAGGGCCAGCCCAGGAGCAGGACGCCCGCCACGATGCCGACCAGCGCCGACAACAGCGACCACCAGAAACCGGGAACCTGCCCGCCGCGAACTGTTGTGATGAGTCCCGCGATCCCGCTGATCAGGAGGATCCAGCCGAAGAACACCGACGCGGCGACCGAGGCGATGACCGGCGCCATGATGGCCAGGAGCCCGAGGATCACCAGCGCAATGCCCTCGATGAGAAACAGCACCCAATGGCGGCGGATGGCGCCGGCGAGCGCGCCAGCTGCGCGGACTTCAGGGGATGAGGCTGACATGGTTGGTCGCTCCCTTGTTGTTGGATCAGGGCCGTCGAAGCAGCGGCGCGATTATACCGGCGCCCACGGGTCTGTGCCGGCGGGCGTTGGGAATCAGGGCCGCAAAATAAGCGTATCCCTGGTCACGGCATCCACCGCCTGCCTGGAGAACTTGAGCGGAAAGTAAGCTCCCTTGCTCCAGAGCGGTAGCAGATCATCGAAATGAGGACTATCGGGCTGGCCGCTTTGTCCGGGTACGTTGATAGCTAAGGCATTGTCCCAGTCGCTGAGGTCGAAAATCTCACGATAGCTTGCGCCCGAGACTTGATCGAACGAGCCATCATGGACGTAGGTGGCCTGCACCACGTCGCCATCGCCCGGACGCTCAACCGGCCCCCGATCGAGCAAGGTCGGGCCGCCGATGGCATCGAGCGCATGGCGGAAGTACGCTTTGTGGACACTCCCCCAGGACCATCGCCCGGGGTCCGGGCCTTCCCGGCGCGAGAGTTCCCGGTACGCGACGCGCAAGCTATCGAGAAGAACCCGATCGCGCTCGGTCGCAGGAGCGTCCCCGAACACCTCGGGGCGTGGCTTCGAAAGCTCGGCCACCACCCGGCTCAGTGGCCAGGTTTTCACGAGGGCTCGAGCGCGTTCGGGAACGGCGAGATGCGTGACCGCCTTGCGCAGCTCCAGAGCCCAAAACTCGTAGAGCGCCGCAGGGGGCGAGTCGGCTCGCACCGCGCAGTCCCACTGGAGCAGCAAGTCTGCCGCATCCGTTAGCGGCGTGCTCGCTCCGGCATTGTCCAGGGCGAGTGCCTTGCGCAGCAGCAGCTGCAAATCCCGCGCAGGCCGTGACACCACATCCGTCTGCAGTGCTTCCATGTCCGCCATGGTGAGCTTGTGTCCCCTGTGGCTGGCGGTCTCCAGCACTTCATGAATGCGCTCAAAGCGTGTGGGGGCCGCCCACTCAAAGCCCACCGCATAGGGGTACCCGTCCGGGATCATCTTCTGGTTCGCAGAGGCGATGAACCCCTCCGCCGGGTTGAAGCTGTGGGGCAGCTCGGCGTTCGGCACGAATCCGGTCCACTCGTAGCGGCCGTTGGCCGGCAGAGGCAGCAGTCCGTTGAAGTTCTTGCGCAACGGCGCAAGTCCGGTCGAATGCTCGCCAATGTTGCCGTCGCGGTCGGCATACACGATGTTCTCGGAGGGAACTTTCCAGCGCGCCATGGCGAGCTCGAACTCCTGCCAATTTTGCGCGCGATCGACGCTGAGCGAGCCCAGATATCCGGCCGTACCGGGCTCAGCGCCCACCCATCGCAGTGCGAGCGCTCGCTTGCCGTCCTCCCACAGCACGGGGCCATGGCCGGTGAAGTGGAGGATCGCCGTGACGTCCGACCCGCCGCGAACGCGGATGAGCTCGCGTCTCTCGAGCATGGGTGACCAGCCCTGCGCAGTCCTGTACTGCTTCGGGTCAGCCGGATTCAGCGTCTCCAGATACAGATCCTCCTGATCCAATCCGAAGATCGTGAAAGCCCATGCGATATGCTCGTTGTGGCCCAGAGCGACTCCGGGCAAGGCAGGCTCTCCGGCGCCGATGACGTTCCAGCCGGGCGCGACCAGGTGGACGATGTAGCGCAATGAGGGTTGCGCGATTACCCGATGCGGGTCCCCCGCCAGCAGCGGCCGGCCAGTCGCCGTCAGGGTCCCCGAGACCGTCCAGTTATTGCTTTCACGCAACGAGGGAGTCGCGGGCAACGGAGTCCGCACATCGCTGCTCACGACGTTCGCGAGCAGCGCTGGAGACAATCCCGAGAAGTCGGTGCCCGGTGCGGGATCCAGCTCGACGGGCGGGTCGAAATTCAACAGTTCGGTAGCTTTAGCCGCGCCCACGAGCTCGAGCAACTGCGCATGTAACAGCTCGCTGGAGGCATTACCCATCATCGAATAGGCCGCCAATCGATTCAGGCAGTCTTCGGGCTTCCATGGCTCGGGCTCGAAGCCGGCCATCCTGAATTCAACGGGCAAGCCGGGGCCGCCGGGAGCCCGAAGCGCGGCGATATAGGCGTTAATTCCCGCGGTGAACGCCTGCAGGATCTCCAGCGTATCGGGTGCGTAGCTCGCGTACTCCGCGGCCATGTCGCCGCGATAGCGCAACAGTCGCGCGGCGGTGTCGCGCTTGACAGCCGACGGCCCTAACAGCTCGGCGAGGCGGCCCTGGCCGGCGCGCTTCCAGAGCTCCATCTGGAACAGGCGATCCTGTGCGGCAACAAAGCCCTGGGCGAAGAACAGATCGTGCTGATCATCCGCATAGATGTGAGCCACGCCCCACGTGTCGCGTTGCACCCGCACTGCATGATGCAGCCCTGGCGCCTCAATCTCGCCTCGGATGACGGCCACACTGCCGGCAGCCTGTCGGGACCAGGCCGAATCCGCCGCGAGCGCGTACGAGCAGCCGCTGGTGATCGCGATGACGATCATGAGGCGAGCCAGCATGAGATAACCCCGTGCGAGGCGACTGGACCTTGTCGCACTATACTTGCCTGATCATCTTAGGGCGGCTGCCAGGCGCGGCAGCTGCCGCTCGAGCCGTGCGACGAGCCCGATGCCGCCTTCCGGTATGATGCCGGCCTTTTCTGAGCCACGCGGGGGTCTTGCGTCATGCTGCACTGGTCATCCGGCGCCCGGGTCGCGCCGGCGCTGTTATGCGGTCTGCTTCTCTCCTCGCCGCTGTTTGCCGCGCCCAGCGACGCACAGCGCATCGAGCGGATCCTCGCGCAGACACCGCTCATCGACGGACACAACGACCTGCCGTGGGAGATCCGCGAGCGCTTCGGCGGTGATCTGACGAAGATCGACCTCAGCCAGTCGACGGCGACGCTGCCGGCGCCAGCGGGCAGCCCGCCGCTGATGACGGACATTCCGCGGCTGCGCGCAGGGCACGTCGGCGCGCAGTTCTGGTCGGTGTTCATTCCGGTGGAAGTCCAGGGGCCGGCGGCCGTGCAGATGACCATCGAGCAGATCGATCTGGTGAAGCAGATGTGCGCGCGCTATCCGCACGACCTGGCCATGGCGTACACGGAGGCGGACATCGTGCGGCTGCACAAGGCCGGCAAGATCGCCTCGCTCATCGGCGTCGAGGGTGGCCATCAGATCAACAACTCGCTCGCCGCGCTGCGCGCCTACTACGATCTCGGGGCGCGTTATATGACGCTGACACACGCGCTCAACACCCCCTGGGCGGATTCGGCGACTGATAACCCGGTGCACCATGGACTTACGCCCTTCGGCAAGGAGGCGGTGCGCGAGATGAACCGCCTCGGCATGCTGGTCGATCTCGCACACGTCTCGGCCGACACCATGCGCACGGCGCTCGCGGTGACCGAAGCGCCGGTGATCTTCTCGCATTCCTCGGCGCGCGGCCTGGTGGATACGCCGCGCGACGTGCCCGACGACGTGCTGCGGCTGGTCGCCGCCAACGGCGGCATCGTCATGGTCAATTTCTACCCGGGCTATGTGTCCGAGGCGCGCCGTCGCTGGGAGGCTGACCGCTCGGCGGAGCAGGCGCGCAACGACAGTCCGCCCTTCGGCGGGCTCTACATCGGTCAGCCCGATCGCGCCAAGGCGGCGCTCGCCGAATGGGACCGCGCGCACCCCGCGCCCGAGGTGGGCATCCGCGACGTGGCGGATCACATCGAATACATCCGCAAGGTCGCCGGCGTCGACTACGTGGGCCTGGGCTCGGACTTCGACGGCATCCCCGTCACGCCCGCCGGGCTCGAAGGCGTCGACAAGTACCCGGCGCTGCTGGCGGAGCTCGCGCGCCGCGGCTGGAGCGATGCGGATCTCGCCAAGGTCGCAGGAGGCAACCTGCTGCGGGTCCTCGCCAGGGCGGAAGAGGTGAGTGCGCGGCTGCGCGCGACGCGCTTGCCATCGACCGCGACGCTCGCGCAGCTCGACGGAGCGGGAGCGGCGTCGGCGCGCTGATCCGGCGCGTTGCGTCCTACCCCGCCCGCTCGCGCCGCTCCTTCTCGAGCACCATCGTGTCGAAGAGCTCGTAGGTCGTCGTCGGCGTCCGGTCGGCGCCCGGGGCGTGGTAGTAATGCATCGTGATCGTCGTGCGACCGCCGGCCGCGCCCGGATCGAGATCGAACACGGCGATGCCGTAGCCGGTCCCCGCATCGCGGCGAGCCGACCAGATGGCCTCTTCGAGCGCGTCGGCCCCGTGCTTGACGAACACCCCGGGAACCGGACCCGGCACGGGCCGGTTCGCCCGCGTGATGACTTTTGCCTGCGGCGCACCGCTGTTCGGATCGACTCCGTAGACATCGACCGGCTCGTGCGTACCGCCGCCGCCCAGGATCAGGTGGATCGTGCCGCGCGTCGCATCGTAGCGGCCGCCGGCGGGCTCGGCGGTCGCGACCGGCCGGGGCTGACAGGTATCGACCGTCTCGCCGCTGGCCGCGTCGCGTCCGACGTCGTGATTGCAGCCGCGCACCGGCCAGCTGCGCTCATAGTCGTGATCGTGACCGCAGAGCACGAGATCGACCGCGTAGCGGTCGAAGAGCGGCAGCCAGGTCTCGCGGATTCCCTTGTCGGAGCCGTTGCCCTTGCTGGAGGAGCTGAGCGCATCCTGGTGCATCTGCACGACGATCCAGTCGATGCTGTCGTCCGCGTGCGCCGCGGCGAGTGTCTGCTCCAGCCAGCGGGTCTGCTCACCGCCGCTGAAGCCGTGGACGTAGAGCGAGGTGCCGGGCTCGATCGGCGCGTGACCGGTGCTGGGCGCGGGCGTCAGCGGCCCCGGCCCGGCGTGGAAGGCGCCGCTGTCCTGGTAAATCACATCGTCCGCCGCGAGTGAGATGAACAGCGCCGAGCCGACCCGGAACGAGTACCAGTGGCCGGCGAATCGTGAGCCGTTATCGGGCAACGCGTAGCGCGTCAGGTAAGCGTTCATGCCCTGCTCGCCGTTGCCGAACTCGATCTCGTGATTGCCGGGGCAAGGCATCCACGGGCGATTCGCGGCCGAGCGCTGCACGTTGTTGCCAAAATCCGCCCACACGGCCGGCTGTGCTGCGGGATTCAGGTTCGCGTAGCAGAGGTCCCCGTTGAGAAGGTGGAACAGCGGCTGGAACCGCTCGACGGCATCCACGGCGTGGCGGCTCTGTGGCGATGACATCTTCCAGGAGGTCACCGGCGTCGCGAGATCCCCGTAGCTCGTCCAGCGAAACGGGAAGCGCCCGCGGGGCGCGGTGCGGAAGCTCGCGGCGAACGGCGCGTGCCGGCGGCCGTCATTGTCTGCGGTCACCGAGTACCGGTAGGCGGAGTACGGCTCGAGCCGCTCGAGCCTGGCGTGGTAGGTGAACACTGTCTGTCCGTTGAGCCCGTCGGTGTAGGTGCGCTGCACGGCGTGCACCAGCTGGCGCCCACGGCCGGAGCGCTCGAGCAGTACCCGCGGATTGACCGCCTGTGCGGGCGTGGCCCAGGACACGCACACGCTGCGCGACGGATCGTCGCCGAAAGTGAGATGAATCTGCTCGGGTGTGCCGTCGCCGGGCGGGACAGCGGTTGTCGCGGCGACGACCGCGCCGGGCACTGCCGCCGCTAGACCCGCGCTCTTGAGGAAATCGCGGCGTGATATGGTCGCGCCATCGGCAGCACCCGCCTCGTGATGCCGCGGAGCGTCACAGCTCATGCGAGCTCCACGATGCGCGATGTGACCGACTTCCCTGCAACGTTGAGCTCGGCGACCGCGATGGGCAACTTGAAGCGGCGCGGGCCGGCACTGCCTGGATTGACATAGAGAACGCCGTTTCGCTCCTGGATGGCTGGCTGATGTGAATGGCCCGATACGACTACGCCGACTCCCGCGGCCTGTGGCTCGATGTCCAGCTGCGCGAGATCATGGATCACGTACACGAACACCTCCCCGAACTGGACAAGCTCTGTCTCAGGCAAGGCCCTGGCCCACGGACCCTGATCGTTGTTGCCTCGAACTGCCGTTATGGGTGCGATGACCGACAGCTCACGCAGGACATTCTCGCTGCCGACATCCCCTCCGTGGACGATGTGGTTGCAGCCGCGCAGGAACGCCGTCGCCTCCGGCCTGAGAAGCCCGTGAGTGTCGGAGATGACACCAACGCGAAGCATGCCCCGCCCTTGTCAGCCGCGCCGGTTCTTGCGGGGCGGGGTCGGCGCCTTGCGCGGGTGCTCGGCGCGCGGCCGCCCGGCGCTCGCGGCGATGAGCTGTGTCTCAGGAGCGGTGCACAGGGAGAGCACGCGGCACGGGCCCTCGCTGGCTGCGATGTAGGCATGACCCATGCCGCTGTCGAAATAGATGGAATCACCGGTCTTCAGGCGCACGGGCGCATACAGGCTCGTGTAGAGATCCACTTCGCCTTCGAGCACGAAGGCGTATTCCTCGCCGGGATGGCGGATCAGCTCGCCGAACTCTTCCAGGCTGCGCGCGTGCAGCTCGGCCACGATCGGGATGACGCGCTTGTTGAGAAGCTCCCACGCCGGGTACAGGTGTGAGTAGTTGCGGGTCTCGATCGCCTTGCCTTCGCCCGAGCGCGTGATGCTGCGGCGCCCACTCGCGCCGAGGCCGCCGTCCGCCCCGGCCTCGCCGTTGAAGAGCGCGGAAATGTCGACCTGGAGTCCCGAGCTCAGGCGCGCCAGCTTGTCGTAGGTCAGGGACATCTTGTCGTTCTCGATCTTCGACAAGGTGGAGGTCGGGAGCCCCGTGCGCCGGCTGACCTGGGCGAGGGTCCAGCCGTGTTTGCGGCGCAGCGCCTTGAGCACCGCGCCGGGCCTTGCGAGGGAGCTGGTCGCGAACGGCTGCTCCGTCATCGCCTGCGCAGCTCCTCGAGCGTGTCCGGGCTCTTCCTCTTCTGCCACCCCTGCAATCCTACCTGCAGCCGGAGCACTTGAAAAACAATTTGCCAATTCTGAAAAAATCTTGTCATATTGGATAAATAACCACGCCCCAGAAAGGGGCAGGCCGATGTGCCGTCCTGTAACCAGGGGATGACTGTCATGCAAAGATCGCCGCACAGGTTGCCGTTTTCTCCGTCGCCGCCGCTGCGCCTGCTGTGCGCTGGCGCGGCCGTCGCCGCAATCGCGGCAGTTTCCGTCGCACGCGCTGATGATCAGCCTGCCGCCGCCGCTAATCAGTCGACATCCGCCGGGCTCCAGGAAGTGATTGTGACGGCGCAGAAGCGCGAGGAGCGGCTGCACGACGTGCCGATGGGCGTGACCGCGATCACCGCGGACGAGCTGCAGAAGCAGCAGCTCGTCAGTCTCGAGGACCTCGCAGCCAAAGTGCCGGGCTTATCGCTGACCGACATTCAACCCGGCATAACACGGCTTACGCTGCGCGGCCAGAACGCGGGCGGGGTCGGCTCGACGGTGACCACCTACATCGACGATACGCCCTTCGGCTCGAGCAACGCGCTCGCCAACGGCTTTGGTTTCAGCGGTGATTTCGACACCTGGGACCTGCAGCGTGTCGAGGTGCTGCGCGGGCCTCAGGGGACCCTGTACGGCGCCGGCAGTGAGGGCGGTCTTTTGAAGTACGTGACCAACCCGCCCGACCCGACGCAGGCTGCCGCGGCAGTTCAGGTGGGGGGCGAAGATGTCGCGCACGGCGACGGCGCGGGGTCCGGGAAGGGCATGATCAACCTGCCGATCGGTGATCGCGCCGCATTTCGCCTGAGCGGCTACTATGAGGGGTTGCCCGGTTACATCGACGATCCGTCGCTCGGAGAGAACAACATCAATCGTGGCTATCAAGGCGGCGTGCGTGCAGCGCTGCTGGTCAACTTTACCGACAACCTTTCGATACGATTGAATGCCTTCGGGCAGGACCTGCACACCGACGGGACGCCCTACACCGATGTGGTCGGAGCAGGAGATTTACTGCTGACGCCGCCGGCCAATCAGCTCGAGCCGCAGAACGGCAACTTCAACCAGCAGCGTTTCATCAATGAGCCGACCGACTTCGACTACCGCATCTACAGTGGTACCCTCAACTGGAATGTCGGCTGGGGGACCTTCACCTCGATCACGAGCTACGGGACGACCGAGGAGAACGGCCTCTCTGACGTAACCTCGACCGCGCTCGCGCCGGGTGTGCCTGCGGCGGGCACGTACGGCGATCTCGCGACCAGCATCCTGCCACTCATCCCGCCCCCGCTCCCTGCCGGGGCGACCGGCGTCGCTGGCCTCGCCGAGACCGAGTCGATCGACGTCAAGAAGTGGACCCAGGAGTTTCGTCTTGCCTCTTCGGCCGGGCAGACTCTCGAGTGGCAGGTGGGTGCGTTCTACACGCGCGAGTCCTCGACGCTCGCCCAGACGCTGCCGGTCTTCTACATCCCGACCGATGTGTTCGCTCCTCTGCAGTCGCTCGAGAGCCCTTCCCTCGACGCCCTGTACCGCGAGTGGGCCGGCTTTGCCGAGCTGACCTACCACTTCAATCCGCAGTTTGACCTCGGCTTCGGCGGCCGCTGGTCCGAGAACAAGCAGTCCTCCAGCGAGTCCATCACCGGCCTGCTGCTGGCGAGTCCCCCGAGTCCTCCGATGGTCACTACCGGCGACTCGACCGACACCGATTTCACGTACTCGGTTGCGCCGCGCTGGCACGTAAGCAGCGACACCATGGTGTACGGGCGGATCGCGACCGGATACCGGCCGGGCGGCCCGAACGACCTGCCGCCGAACGCGCCACCAAGCGTCCAGAGAAGTTATCAGGCCGACAGCACGACGAACTACGAGCTCGGCATACGCTCGGACCTGCTCGACAAGCGTCTGTCCGTCGATGTCGACGCGTTCCTCGTCGATTGGAGGCGGATCCAGCTGTTTGAGTTCATCGAGTCGCCGGGGACGCCGGGGTACGGCATCAACGCCAACGGCGGCACGGCGCGCACCAAGGGTTTGGAATGGACGCTCGGGCTGACTCCAGTCACCGGTCTGACCTTCACGCTCACCGGTGCGTACGTCGACGCCTACCTGACCTCGGCGGCGCCCGATGCCGGCGGCAACGATGGCGATCAATTGCCGTACGTGCCGAAATGGAGCACGTCGCTGGATGGGGCCTACACGTGGCGTGCGTTCAGTGACTACGACGCGTTCGCGGGCGCAACCTGGAGCTATATCGGTTCGCGCTTCAACGATTTCGCCGCCACTCCCGGTGCAACCGGCGCGTTCGAGCCGGAGCCACGCCCCGACCTGCCGAGCTATAACACGGTCAACCTGCGCGCCGGGCTCGAGAGCGGTCGCTGGACGTTCGAGCTGTACTGCAAGAACGTGGGCGACACCCGCGGCATCACCTACTACGTCAACTCGGGTACCCCGAACTTCGGGGGCGCGCTCGGCTACATTCAGCCGCGTACGCTCGGCGCGACCGCGACGCTGCGATTCTGATGCCGCGACTCGCGCGTCTGCTCGCCGGCGCCGCTGGCTTCGTCGGCCTCGGTCTGCACGGCGATCCACTCGCTGCGCATCCGGCGGCCTTCTCCATCGAACAGGTGATGCAGGCGCCCTTTCCGTCGTCGCTGGTCGCGGCGAGCCGCGACAAGGCGGTCGCGTGGGTGTTCGATGACCGCGGCTGCCGTAACGTCTGGGTGGCGGACGCCGCTCACGGGATGAAGGGTCGCGCGGTCACGACGTTCACGGGAGACGATGGCTTCGCCATCGGCGAGCTCGTCTGGTCGGCGGATGCGCGGCTGCTCACCTTCACGCGCGGAGCATCCCTCGACGACGAGCGCCCGGCCAACACCGACAGCTCGGTCGAAGGACCCACGCCGCGGGAGGTCTGGCTCGTGCCGAGCGCCGGCGGAGCTGCCCGCATGCTGCATGCGGGGCACGCCGCGGCATTCTCGCCAGACGGCAGTCGTGTCGTCTTCGCCGACGGCGCAAGCCTCTGGTCCTACCCCACCGAGGGCACGAGCGCACCGCAGACCCTGCTCGTCGACGAGGGGCAGGTGGCATCCGTGACGTTCTCAGCCGATGGCCGAAAGCTCGCGTTCGTGAGCGCCCGGGCGCAACACAGCCTGATCGGCGTCTACGACTTCGGGACCCGGCACATCACGTGGATGAGCCCCAGTCTCGATCAGGACGGCTCGCCGACATTTTCGCCTTCCGGGTCCGAGGTCGCCTTCATTCGGGTGCCCACGGAGGATGTTCCGATCTTCGTGACCCGCCGCAGCGGGCAGCCGTGGTCGATCTGGGTCGCCGACGCGCAGACGGGCACGGCTAAGCGGGTCTGGGTCGCCGATGCCGGCGCGGGCAGCGTCTTTCAGCCGACGCAGTCGGAGCAGAATCTGCTGTGGACGCAGCACGACCGGCTGGTGTTTCCCTGGGAGAAAACCGGCTGGCTGCAGCTCTACGCGGTCGCGGCAGGCGGCGGAACGGCGCTCGCCGTCACCTCGGGATCCTTCGAGATCGCTCACCTGGCCTTGAGCCCCGATCGCTCCCGGCTTGTCTACTCCTCGAACCAGGACGATCGGGAGCGCCTCCACGTCTGGTCCGTCGATCCCGACCACGGTTCCCCGGCGCGTGCCGGCAGCGGCTCCGCCATCGAGGATGCGCCGCAGATGAGCGCCGACGGAACGCTCTATGCGCTCAAGAGCGATGCGACGCAGCCGCTCGAGCCGGTGATGCTCGTCGGTGACCGCTGGCAGCCGCTTGCGCCCGGGAGCCTGCCCCAGTCCTTTCCGCAAGCGCAGCTCGTCGCACCTGAGAGCGTGAGCTTCCCGGCGCACGACGGCCAAACGGCGTACGGTCAGATCTTCGTGCCGCGCCACGAGGGTGCCGGGCGACATGCGGCGATCCTCTTCTTCCACGGCGGGCCGGAGCGAGAGATGCTGCTCGGGTTTCACCCCATGGATGCGTACAGCTTCATGTATGCGCTCAATCAGTATTTCGTCTCGGAAGGCTACCTCGTGCTCTCCGTCGACTATCGCGGCGGCAGCGGCTATGGACTCGACTTCCGCGAGGCACCGGGAGCGGCCGCGGGGGGCGCAAGCGAGCTCAACGACCTTCTCGGCGCCATCGCGTACCTGAAGGGGCGCCAGGATGTCGATGCGCACCGGATCGGCATCTGGGGCGGCAGCTACGGCGGACTGATGACGGCGCTCGGCCTGGCGCGCGCCTCGGCGGACATTGCGGCCGGTGTGGATTACGCCGGGCTTTACAACTGGGCCACGTTCCTCAAGGCGATCGGCGCGGCCGCCGCGAGCCCCGAGGCGACCCGCCTCGCGCTCGAGTCCTCGCCCAGTGCGACGATAGAGGCGTGGAAATCGCCGGTGCTCGTCGTCCAGGCCGATGACGACCGCGACGTGCCATTCAGCCAATCGGCCGAGCTCATCGAAGCGCTGCGCGCGCATCACATCGACCACGACGAGATGATCTTGCCGAATGAGATTCACAATCTGTCCCGCTATGCTTCGTGGATGCGCTTCTACGAGGCCGCGGATCTTTACTTCGAGCGGCATCTCGAGGAGCGCGGCGCTGGAGCGAGCCGGCAGTGAACGCCTCTGCGCGCCCGTCGGAGAAACTCCATCCGTTGCCTTCTCCCTATCTGCTGTTCCTCGGCGACGCCACCGAGCCCGCTTTTGCCAAGACGGCGTTCGGGCTGCGCGACTGGATACCCGAGCGCTGCGTCGGTGAGTGGGCGTGTGCCGAGGCGACCGTGTCGACGGGGCTGCCGCGCCTCACGCCGCGCGAGGCGCGGGCCCGCGGCGCACGTGGCCTCGTCATCGGCGTCGCCAACGTGGGCGGGATCATCGGCGAGCGATGGGTGCCGCTACTCGTGGAAGCGCTGGAAGCGGGGCTCGACCTCGTGAGCGGCCTGCACGCCAAGCTCGCCGACGTGCCACGCCTCGCGACCGCGGCCGCGCGCTGTGGCCGCGCCCTGATCGATGTGCGCGTGCCGCCGCCGAACATCCCGATCGCCACCGGGCGCAAGCGCACCGGCAAGCGCCTGCTCACCGTGGGCACCGACTGCGCGCTCGGAAAGAAGTACACGGCGCTCGCCCTGGCCCGAGCTCTCGCCGCGCGCGGTCGCGCGGTTGATTTCCGCGCCACCGGCCAAACCGGGATCCTGATCGCTGGCGGCGGCATGCCGATGGATGCCGTGGTGGCGGATTTCGAGGCGGGAGCCGCCGAGATGCTGAGTCCGGACGCCGCCGCCGACCACTGGGACGTGATCGAAGGTCAGGGGTCGCTCTTGCATCCGGCCTACGCCGGAGTGTCGCTCGGGCTCCTGCACGGCAGCCAGCCGGATGTGTTCGTGGTCTGTCACCAACCCGGACGCGAGCGTGTGCTCGGCTACCCGGACTATCCAATACCGAGCATCGCCGAGACGATCGAGCTCACCGCGCTGCTCGGACGCCGCACCAATCCGGCGATCCGCTGCGCAGGCGTCTCGCTCAACACCTCGCACCTCAATCCCATCGAGGCGCGGGATCTCCTGGCGCGCGAAAGCGGCCAGTTGAGGCTGCCGGTGGCGGACCCGATGCGCCCGGGGCGCGAATTCGAACGACTGGTCGACTCATGCCTGGCCTGAGATCGGGCAGAAGGAAAGCAATCGTGAACACAAAAACGCTTCTGGCCGTGCTTGCCGCCGCGACGTTGACTTCTGCGGTCGCGCAGGCGCAAGGACCCGCACCGGCACCGACCCAGAAGAGCCTCCCGCAGCAGACATCCACGCCGCAGGCAGCGGAGCAGCCCGCCGCGCCCGCGCGGCCCGCGGTGCCCGCGGTGCCCGCGCAGGGCGTCGCGCTGACCGCCGAGGATGCCAACGCCTGGCTCGACGGCTATCTGCCGTATGCGCTGAAGACCGGTGACATCGCCGGCGCAGTGGTCGCAATCGTCAAGGACGGCGCGGTCGTCACCGAGCGCGGTTACGGTTTCTCGGACGTCGAGAAGCGCACGCCGGTCGATCCGAAGCTAACGCTGTTCCGTCCCGGCTCGGTGACCAAGCTGCTCACCTGGACCGCGGTCATGCAGCAGGTCGAGGCGGGCAAGATCGATCTGGATGCCGACATCAACCAGTACCTTGACTTCAAGGTTACCGGCCGCGACGGCAAGCCGATCACCATGCGAAACCTCATGCAGCACACCGCCGGGTTCGAGGAGCACGCCCGCGGCATCATCTCCGCGAAGAACGACCTGCCGAGCTACGAGCAGCTGCTCAAGGAGAGTGTGCCCGAGCGCATCTTTGCCCCCGGCACGACGCCCGCCTATTCCAACTACGGCGCATCGCTTGCCGGCTACATCGTCGAGCGCGTCGCGGGCGAATCTTTCTACTCCTACATCGAGAAACACATCTTCGAGCCGCTCGACATGAAGCACTCGAGCTTCCGTCAGCCGCTGCCCGCCGCGCTCGAGCCGCTCATGTCCAAGGGCTACCGGGTGGCCTCCGGCGAGGCGCAGCCCTTCGAGTACATCGGTCCAGCGCCGGCCGGCTCGTTGTCGGCCAGCGCCGATGACATGACGCACTTCATGATCGCGCATCTGCAGGACGGCGAATATCACGGTAACCGTATTCTCTCCGCCGCGATTGCCGAACAGATGCACAACAGTCCGCTGACCATCCTGCCGCGGCTCGATCGCATGGAGCTCGGCTTCTTCGAGACCAACATCAACGGCCGCGAGGTGATCGCGCACCTGGGCGACACCGACTGGTTCCACACTTCGCTCCATCTCTTCCTCAAGGACAACACCGGTCTCTACATGTCCTTCAACAGCCTCGGGAAGGACGGCGCGGCGGGGACGCTCCGTAACGTCCTGTTCCAGGACTTCGCCGACCGCTACTTCCCGGCCGCCGTGCCGCATCCGGTGACCGAGCAGGTGGGCGAGAAGACGCAGGCGGAGCACGCGGCGCTCATGAGCGGTTCGTGGCAGGTCTCGCGGGGCTCGGAAAGCAGCTTTCTGAAGGCGATCGGCTTCATCGGCCAGACCAAGGTGGGGGCCAACAAGAAAGGCGAGCTGGTGCTGCCCTTCCCGGGACCCAATGGCAAGCCGCGGCACTGGGTCGAGATCGCGCCCTTCGTGTGGCAGGATGTCGAGGGACATGATCTTGCATCCGCGAAGCTGGTGGATGACAAGCCCGTGCGCTTCAGCTTCAACGAGCTCTCGCCCTTCATGGTGTTCGACCGCGTACCGTGGTATGCCAACAGCAGCTGGCTGATGCCGCTGCTGCTTGCGAGCTTCGCAGCGCTGCTCCTCACCGTGCTGCTGTGGCCCGTGGCCGTCATCGTGCGCCGTCGCTACCAGACGCCGCTCGCCCTCGATGCGGGCTCGATGAGTGCCTATCGCTGGAGCCGGATCGGCTCGCTGGCCGTCGTCGCAGCGCTCGGCCTGTGGGGGCTGTTCATCGCCCTGGTCCTGCATGACACCGGGACTCTTGGCGGGCGGCTCGATCCGCTCCTGATCCTGGCGCAGCTGCTGAGCATCGTGGCGTTGTGGGGCGGGCTCGCGCTCATGCTGTGGAATCTCGCGGCCGTGTGGCGCGGACGGCGCCGCTGGCCGGCGAAAGTCTGGAGCGTCGTGCTGGTCATCGCCGCGCTCACGACGCTGTGGGTCGGACTCGAGTTCAGGCTGCTGCACCTCGGGATCCAGTACTGATGCCCGGGCTCCGACTCACCGTCGCGGTCGAGAAGCTCGAGTTCTCGGCGCCGTTCCGCATCACCGGCTTCGTGTTCGAGCACCAGGACGCGGTCGTCGTGACGCTGGACGACGGCGTACACCGCGGCCGGGGCGAGGCCTCGGGGGTGTTCTATCTCGATGACCTGGTCGATCGCATGGCGGTGGACATCGAGGCCAAGCGCGCCGTGATCGAGCGCGGCATCGATCGGGCGGCGCTCCAGCGGCTCTTTCCGCCGGGCGGCGCGCGCAACGCGCTCGACTGCGCACTGTGGGAGCTGGAAGCACAGCGTGCCGGCCGGCCGGTGTGGGCGCTCGCGGGGGTCCGGAAGCCTGAGCCCCTGGTGACGACCTTCACCCTCGGCGCGGAGCCGCCCGAGGTCATGGCGGCGGGTGCGCGCCGTTACGCCCAAGCGCGCGCGCTGAAGTTGAAGCTGACGGGAGACTTCGGGCTCGACTCAGCGCGAGTCGCCGCGGTGCGCGCGGCGCGCCCTGAGGTCTGGATCGGGGTCGACGCCAACCAGGGATACACCGTCGAGGCGCTGCCGCAGCTCATCGGCATGCTGCGCGAGGCGGGCGTCGAGCTCATCGAGCAGCCGGTGGCGCGCGGTCGTGAAGCGGGGCTGGAGAAGATCGACTCGCCCATCCCGATCGCCGCCGACGAGAGCGCTCTCTCTTTGAGCGACGTGCCCGGCCTCGTCGGACGCTTCGACGTGGTCAACGTCAAGCTCGACAAGTGCGGCGGGCTCACCGAGGGACTCGCGATGGCGCACGAGGCGCGCCGGCTCGGGCTCAAGGTGATGGTGGGTAACATGATGGGGACGAGTCTCGCGATGGCGCCCGCCTTCGTGCTCGGGCAGCTCTGCGACGTGGTCGATCTCGATGGGCCGACTTTCCTCAAGCACGATCGCGAGCGCGCCGTGCTCTACACCGACGGCAGGATCTGGTGCGACGAGGCGGTGTGGGGCGGCCCGTCGGCGGAGTGATGCCGTCCCGCTTCCAGCGCTTCATTCTGCCCGGACTTGGCTTCAAGGCGGTGGTCATCGGCGGCGGCTACGCGACCGGCCGTGAGCTCGCGGAGTTCTTTCTGCCGAGTGGACCGTGGGGCGGGATCGCTGCGATGGCGCTCGCCACCGTGATCTGGAGCGCAGTGTGCGTCGCGACGTTCCTGTTCGCGCGCGCCAGCGGCGCACGCGACTACCTGACATTCGTGCGCTCGCTCCTCGGACCCGGCTGGGTGGCGTTCGAGGTGGCGTATGTGCTGTTCGTCGTGCTGATCCTCGCGGTGTTCGGCGCGGCGGCCGGCGCGATCGGCGCGGCAACACTCGGGCTTCCAACCCTCGTCGGCACGCTGGCGCTCATGGTCGCGATCGCGCTCGTGACCGCTTACGGGACGCCGTCGGTCGAGCGGCTCTTTACTTACGTGTCGTTCCTCCTCTACGGGGTCTACGCGCTCTTCCTGCTGCTCGCGCTTACTCGCTTCGGCGGGCGGATCGCGCAGGGGTTCGCCGCACCCGCGCCCATGCACGGCTGGGTGGCGGGCGGGGTCACCTATGCGAGCTACAACATCGTCGGGGCCGTCGTGATCCTGCCGGTGCTCAGGCACCTCACCAGCACCCGGGACGCGGTGGTGGCCGGCATCGTCGCGGGGCCGCTCGCGATGCTGCCGGCAGTAATGTTCTTCGCCTGCATGATGGCCTACTACCCGCAGATCGGTGCCGCCACGCTGCCGTCGGACTTCCTGCTGCAGCGTCTCGACCTGCCGGCGTTCCGCTACCTCTTTCAGCTCATGATCTTCGGCGCGCTCCTGGAGAGCGGCACGGGCGCGGTGCACGCCTTGAACGAGCGCATCGGCAATGCCTGGCATCGCCGGCGCGGGACGGAGCTCAGGCGCCGGGCCCGACTCGGAATCGCGCTGGTCACTCTCACCGTCTGCATGCTGCTCGCCGAGCACTTCGGGCTGGTGACGCTCATCGCCCGCGGTTATCGGCTGCTCGCGGCGGCCTTTCTGCTGGTTTACGTACTGCCGCTCATGACCGTCGGCGTCGCGCGGCTGACGACCGGCACGGTGGCGCGGGAGGGAATCGCATGACGAAGATCAGGATCATGGCCGCGGCGGCGGCCGTGTGCCTCGTGACCGCGGTTGCGCACGCGGCACCGCCGCAGGACTTCGAGCGGCGCGTCGAGGCGGCGCGCAAAGAGGTCGGCGTGCCCGGCATGGCGATCGCGATCGTCGAAGACGACCGCGTGACCTTCGCCGGGGGGTTTGGCCTGCGGGCTGTCGGCGGCAGCGAGCGGGTGGATGCCGACACCATCTTCCCCACGGGCTCGACCGGCAAGGCCTTCACGGTCGCCGCGCTCGGAATCCTCGTCGATGAAGGCAAGATCGGCTGGGACGATCGCGTCATCGATCACCTGCCGGGGTTCCAGATGTACGACCCCTGGGTCACGCGCGAGATCACGATCCGCGACCTGCTCGTGCATCGCAGCGGCCTCGGTCTGGGAGAGGGGGATCTGCTGTTCGTGCCGCGCACCAACCTCACGCGCACCGAGTCAGTGCGGCGGCTCCGGTACCTGAAGCCCCACACGAGCTTCAGGTACGGCTTCGCCTACGACAACGTGCTCTACATGGTGGCCGGGCAGCTCATCGAGGCGGTGACGGGTGAGACCTGGGAGAAATTCGTCGCCGAGCGCGTGCTCAAGCCGGCGGGAATGCTGCACTCGACGACCGACGAGCCGGAGCGCTTCGCCGACGTGGATCGCGCCTACCCGCACGCGCGTCTCGACGGTGGCATGCGCGGTGTCGGCACGCAGATCATGCTGAACGAACGCGACGAGCTCGGACGCAACGGCGCCCCGGCCGGCGGGCTCACCGTGAGCGCAAACGACATGGCGCGCTGGCTTCAGATCCAGCTCGACGGCGGGCGGCTGCCGGGGCAGTCCGGGCGGCTGTTCTCCGAGGCGGCGCACGAGCAGATGTGGACACCGGTGGTGCTCGAGCCCATCCATGCGCTGCCGCCGCCGCTCAAAGCCACCGAGCCGATGTTCAATGCTTACGCGCTCGCCTGGGACGTCACGGAGTACGGTGGCACGAAGATCATCTGGCACGGCGGGGCGGTATTCGGGTTCCTCACCGCGGTGGTCCTGATCCCGGAGAAGCACGTCGGTTTCTCCATCGAGATCAACAGCGAGGACGGCGAGATCATCCGCGGACTCATGTATGAGCTTCTCGATCATTACCTCGGGCGGCCGCATGTCGACTGGGTGGCGCGGTTCCGCGCGGAGAAGCAGCGCCGGGTCCAGGGGGCGCTGAAGGAGCTCAAGACCGAGACCGCCAAACCGGCGGCCGTCGGGCCGTCCCTTCCGGTGAGCGCTTATGCCGGGACTTATTCCGATCCCTGGTACGGCAACATCGAGATCACCTCCAGCGACGGCAGGCTCAGGATCGACTTCAAGTCGACGCCGCGCATGACGGCTACACTCGAGCATTGGCAGTACGACACTTTCGTCACGCGCTTCGACGACAACACGATCGAGCCGGCGTACGTGAGTTTCAACCTCGATGCAGACGGAAAGATCGACCGCATCACCATGAAGGCCGTGTCGCCGATTGCGGATTTCAGCTGGGACTATCAGGACCTGCTGTTCACGCCGGCGCGCAAGTAAGCGGAGAGAGCAGCCATGCTTAGCCGGACAGTCGCGCGAATCGCCGCATTCTCACTCGCCAGCGCCTGCGCCTGGGCGGCGGATCCGCAGGTCCACGACGTGGTGATCCGTCACGCGATGATCTACGACGGCCTGGGCGGTGCACCTTATGCGGGTGAGCTCGCCATCGACGGTGACCACATCGCCTACGTCGGACGAGAGTCCGCCGGCCACGGACGCCTCGAAATCGACGCGCGCGGGCAGGCGGTCGCGCCGGGCTTCATCGACATGATGGGGCACTCGGAGGAATCGCTGCTGATCGATGGCCGGGCGGTGAGCGGCCTCCGCCAAGGAATCACGACCGACATTTTCACGGAGGACTCGATGGGGCCGCTGTCGCCGGATATGGCGCGGCACATGAAGGAGCGCCAGGGCGACCTCAAGTACGACGTGACCTGGTCAACGCTCGGGCAATACCTCGATCACCTGCAGCAACGCGGCATCTCCCCCAACGTCGCGAGCTTCGTCGGCGAGGGCGTGGTGCGCACCTACGTCCTGGGCGAAGGGGACGTGCAGCCGACTGCCGCGCAGCTCGCGGAGATGCGTGCCCTCGTTCACCAGGCGATGGAGCAAGGAGCGCTGGGAGTGACCACGGCGCTCATCTACGCCCCCAACAACTATGCACGCACGCCGGAGCTCATCGAGCTGGCGCGCGAGTCGGCGCGCTGCGGCGGCATGTATACCGCGCACATGAGAAGCGAGGGCGATCACATCGAGGATGGGGTGAGGGAGAGCATCGAGATTGCGCGCGCGAGCGGCGCACCTGCGGAGATCCACCACTTCAAGTTCATCGGCCCCGACAACTGGGGCAAGCGCGACCAGGTGGTTGCGATGATCAACGCCGCCCGCGCTGCCGGCATCCGCATCACGGCCGACATGTATACCTACACCGCGGGCGCCACTGCGCTCGATGCCTCGCTGCCGCCGTGGGTGCACTCCGGGGGTCCCGAGGCCATGGTGGCGCGGCTCAAGGATCCGGCGGTGCGTGCCAAGGTGATTGCCGCGATGCGCGAGCGGCACCCGCAGGACTGGGAGAACCTCTATCAGCAATCCGGAGCCGGCGGTGTGCTGATACTCTCCACGCGCAGCGCCGGGCTCAAGCCGGTCATCGGCCAGACGCTGGCCGCGATCGCGCAGAAGCGCGGGGTCAGCCCCGAGGATGCGATCATCGATCTGGTGATCGAAGACAGCGCCGGGGTCGGCGCGGCCTACACCATCATCAGCGAACAGAACATCGCGAAGCAGATCGTGCTGCCGTGGGTGAGCCTGGGGTCGGATGCCGAGTCGAGCGCTCCCGAGGGCGTATTCCTGCAGTCCTCGACGCACCCGCGCGCCTATGGAAACTTCGCGCGCCTGTTCGCCAAGTACGTGCGCGAGGAGCACCTGATGACGGTCGAGGAAGCGGTGCGCAAGACGACCTCTCTCCCTGCGGACGTGTTGTCGATGCCCGATCGCGGGCGGCTCAAGCCGGGCGCGTTCGCCGACGTCGTCATATTCGACCCGGCGACTTTCCAGGATCACTCGACCTATGCCAAGCCGATGCAGTACGCAACCGGCGTGACCGATGTCTTCATCAATGGCCGGCTGGCGCTCAAGGACGGAGAGCCGACCGGGGCACACACCGGGCGCGCACTGCGCGGCCGCGCCTGGACGGGCGCGGGTGGGGGCGGCTGTCGCGCATCCGCCAAGGACTGGACCTGGATCGATCAGCCGCCGCGACCGGCGACTTAGTCGCGACACCCGCCAGGCTTGGCGCGCGGCGGCCTGGCCGCGAGCAGCTCTCAGCGAAACAGTCGCGGCGCGAGGTCGTTGAGACTACGCCGCCAGGTCTGCCACTCGTGCGCAGTCCCCGGCGACTGGAAGTACACGAGCCTGATGCCGCTTTTCTTGAGCGCCGCCACCGCGCCATCGATGCCCGGCATGAAGGACTCCGCGGTGCCGACGCCGAACCACAGGAGCCTGACCCGCGCGTTGAATTTCGCGGGGTCGGCGAAAGCGCCGTCGTAGCCGGTAGCGGGGTCGAACGGCTGGTGCAAGCTCTCGTCTACCGGCTGGCTCGCATTGCTCCCTCCCATGATCGGGCCGCTGAGCGAGGCGATGTGGGCGAATTCATCCGGATGGTGAAGGGTGATAAAGAGTGTCTGCATGCCGCCCATGGACAGTCCCGCCATGGCGCGGTGATCTCGGTCGGGGATCGTCCGGTATGACGCATCGATGGTCGGAATGAGGTCGTGCAGGATGACGTCCCCGAAAGTGCCGAATAGGCGGTCAAGCTCCCCGACGGTTAGCTTCTTCGTGAAGGCCGGGACCGGCTCGCCGCGGCGCAGCGCGTAGCCGCGATCCATGACGATGATCATGGGCTCCGCACGGCCCGCGGCAATCAGGTTATCGAGAATCCATTGCGCCCGGCCCTGGCTCGTCCAGCCGGTCTCATCCTCACCGGACCCGTGCTGCAGGATCAGCACGGGATAGCGTCGCTTGAGGTTCGTCTCGTAGTCCGGCGGCGTGTAGACGATGGCGCGGCGCCACTCCCCGGTGGTCCTCGAGAAATACCATTTCTCACGCACCTCGCCGTGCGGCACATCTTTGATCGCGTAGTAATCGGCGCCGGGTTCGGGGATCTCTATGCCGCTCGTCTCCTTGCCGTAACCGAAATACGTGCGACTCGCAGGGTCGTTGACCTGAACGCCGTCGAGCAGAAACCAGTAATAGTGAAACCCCGGCACGGGCGGCGGGATGGTGACGCTCCAGGTGCCATCGGCTGCCTTCGTCATCGGAAAGGGCCCCTTGCCCAAGCCGTCGCCGCCTGCCATCTCGACGCTGTGGGCCTGGTGGGCTGCCAGCGTGAAGGTCACGCGGCCGTCGCCGTGAATGCGCGGACTCTCGGCGCCGAGCACGCTCGAGGTCGGCACGCTGGTGGTGTCTCGCGCGGGATCGCCCGGAGGGTGCGCGGGCTCTGCCGCGCCGCTCGCTCCGGCAAAAAAGAGGACGGCGGCTGCGGCGACGCTTGCTGCCAGCGACCGCGCCGGGATCGGTACGTAAAGCATTGCTACCTCGAAATGGCCATCTTTGCGGGAATTCGTTCGGCCGCGCGCCGCGTGAGTCAGGTGCTGGGTTCGTTCTCCGGGCTCGGCCATGGGTGCTCGGTCTGACCGTGGAAGACGGCGTCCGACTCGGCGTGCTTCAAGGTCCAATCACCGCGTGAGATTTCGTTCTGCAGCTGCTCGGGCGTCCAGCCCGAGTGACCGATGAAGATCCGCAGGCCTTCCATCGGCTTGTCGCGGTGGAGCAGTCGCAGCAGCAACTCCTTATCCGCGCTCAGGTAGACGCCGTCACAAGCCTGGAGCGCATGCTCGGGTTGCTTGAGAGCGCGAAACAGGAACCAGACGGTGCGGATCTCGACGGGTCCGCCGAAGTAGATCTTGTCGTGCAGTGGTGCGAGCTGCTTGAGATCCGGAAAGAGCTCCGAGACCGGAATCTTCGTCGGCCTGTTGATGATCAGGCCGACCGGACCCGGACCCAGGTTGTTCATGACGAGCACGACCGAATCGGCGAAGTTGGGATCGGGCAGCTCGGAGCGCGCGACCAGGAAGATCGCGGTCATGGGCTTCGGCTTGGTGTCGGCGGCGGCGGAAGGCCAGCATGCGCCGCAGAGCAGCACGAGCGCGCACAAGGCTGCTGCCACGCCACGCCGCACGCGGAGCCCGGGGCTCACTGGGAACACTGGCATCCTTGTCATCGCATCGTGCCAAACCGCTGTCAGCCGATTCTACGCCGCCCGGGGCGTTTTACCTGCCGCGACGAGCCGACGATGGCTCAGGCGCAGGGTGTCACTCACGGCACGGCAAGGTTCCTGCGACTAGTGCTCGGCCAGCAGCGCCTGGAACTTCGGGTTGTCGCGCACCGGATTCATGTCGGGATCCTGCTTCAGCCAGGCGAAGTTCTCATAGCCCGCAGCGATTGATTGTCGCAGCGTGTCGATGGCCCGGTCCGCCTCGCCCAGCCGCGAATAGCAACAGGTGCAGTTGTAGAGCATTAGCGGATCGCCTGGACTCAGCTCGAGCGCTTGGTCGCACTCGCGCAGGGCCTCATCTCTTTTATTGATCTCGGCCAGTAGGATCGCGTGGATCATGCGTGCCCGCGCGTCGTCCAGGTTCTGTAGCAGGTGATTCGGGAGCCGCTCGAGCAGCCTGGTGCGGGTGAGTTCCGCCTCTTCGTTCAAGCCGAGCCGCTCGCAAGTCATCTTCAGGTCCGCGGACGCCGACAGGAACTCGGGCTTGAGCACGATGACGCGATGGTACAGATCGTAGGCCTGCTGGAACTCGCCGCGGGAGAAATGAATCCTCCCCAGGGTCCAGTGTGCGATGAAATCCTCCGGATCGAGCTCGATGGCCTTGCGACTCGAGGCGCTCGCCTCTTCGAATTTGCCCGCGATGAAATAGGAGAGGCCCATCGCCGTGTAGGCCTCCGCCAGGTTATTGTCGTACATCAGGGCCTTGAAGCTCAGCTCCTGGGCACGCTCTCGGAACTTCGGATCGCGGGCGAACAGCCAATACATCTGTCCGTAGGCGCTCGAGCAGCCGGCGTAGGCTGCGGCATAACGGGGATCGAGCTCGATGGCTTTCTCGAAGAGCTGAATCGCCCGCTCGACGCTGCGCTTGGTGAGGCGATAGAGATAGTCCTGCCCGCGCAGGTAGAGGTCGTAGGCCTGGGCGTTGACCGTCTGACGCTTGGTGAGCGAAACCCGCTCGGAGGTGGAGAGCTTGAGCTTCAGCGCCTCGACGATCTGCTGGGCGACCTGCTCCTGGATATCGAAGATGTCGTCGAGCTTGCCCTTGTAGGTATTGCCCCAGACCTGCCGGTTGGTAGGCACGTCCACCAGCTGCACAGTGATGCGTACCGAATCCTGAAACCGCCTGACGCTGCCGCCGACGATGTAGCGCGCGCCGAGCTCGGCGCCGACCTTGCGGATGTCCTCCTTGCGGTCCCGCAGCTGCATCGACGTCCAGCGCGACACCAGATCGATCTCGCTCAGCACCGACAGCCGTGCGATCAACTCCTCGGTCAACCCGTTACTGAAGTAGTCCGTCTCCTGGTCCGGGCTGATGTTGTCGAACGGCAGCACCGCCAATGCGTCGCGCTCGCGGCTCGTGGGGCCATGAGTCTCGGCGTGTACCGGAGCGGGTGCCGCGGCCTTCGGCTGCGCCGGCGGTGCGAGCTTGACTCCCACCCGCTCGAGGGCGCGCAGGATCGTTTTGAGACTGGCTTCATCGCCACTCTTGAAATACTCGACGTGCTGGATACCCGCTAGCTGGTACCTCAAGGCCGGCGGAATGACCGTCGGCTCGAGATACACGGGAAGGATGTGGCCCTTTCGCTCACTGACGAGCATGACCTCCTTCGCCACGTTGTCCGAGCGAACTGCTGACTCGGTCACGACGAGGAGCAGTACCTTGGCGCTCTCGAGCGCATTGACAATCTGTTCGCTCCAGAGGGACGCCGCGTCGATTGCGCCCGTGTCGATCCACATCGACACCCCGGCGGCGCGCAGCTTCTCGACCAAGTCAAAGACTCGGTCGTGGTCATCGCGGGAGTAGCTGAGGAAGACCTCTGCCGTCTGTGGCACGGGCGCCCTAGGAGTGTGCGGAGTAATTATTCTGCTGAAGAGGTTAGCACGAAGCGCGCACTCCGGCGCCTGTCGCAGGCGATCCCATTGACCGGCCGGACCTCACGTTACTTAAGAGCGGCGGACAGCGAGCGCGGCACTCGCTTTAACGCATGTTTCGCGGAATCAAGAGCTTGGAACGTGACCTCAATACGCGGCGCGCCGAACGATGAAGTCAGCGCGCGGCCTGGGTAGCCGGCGCCGCCAGGGACGCGCCCGCTGCGCGCGGGCGGTAGGTGGTCTCGAACCGATCCGGCTCGGACCACGGATCGCCACTGCGGTGCTTCGCATCGAAGCGCACCATCGTGCCCGTCAGGCGGCTGCCCTCGAGCGTGAAGCGCAGGTAGTGGAAGTTCACCCCCGTCCTGAGCTTCGACAGCTCGTGCGACATTCGCAGCACCGGCACCGGCTTCGCACCGCCGCCGCCGCTCACGAGGTAGACGATGCCGTCGCGGTCGAAGCGCTCATAGTTGTGCACATGACTGCCGATGACCACCACCCGTGCACGCAGCGCGCCGGCCGTCGCGCTGGCCGAGAGATAACGCTCGACCTGCGCCTCGTCCTTGCCGCGCGGAAAGATGGGGTCGCGGACCGGCGGGTAGTGCAGCACGATAAAGATAAAGCCGATGTGCGGGTCGGCGTTGGCCTCACTCACCTGCTGCTCGAGCCAGGTGCGCTGCTCGCTGCCGGCTTTGAGCGGCGAATCGGAGTCGAGCAGAAGGGCGAGGATCGAAGGCCCGATCGATACCGAGTACCAACGGTACGGACGCAGCTTCAGGGTCTGGAACGTCTGCCACCAGTTCTCGAGGCAGGCATTGTCATCGCTCGCGGGGCTGCAGTCCTTGAACTCGTGGTTGCCGAGCGCGGGGAAGACCGGGATCTTCCGCTCAGCCCACTGTGCGGTCTCGCTGCGGTACACCGCGTAGTCGTCCGGATCGGACCCCATGTAGACCAGGTCACCGCCGATCAGAATCGCCGCCGGGTTGTCACCCGCCATCCGTGCGACGAGGGCGTGGCGCGCCTCGGCGTTTGCGACCGCCGGGCGCTCCGTGAAGCGCGTATCGCCGTACACGACGAAAGTCAGCGGACCGCCCGTCTGTGCGACCGGCACTACCAAGTGAGGCGGTGCGTCGGCGGAGGCTGCCGCGGCAGCGGCGCAGGCTGCAGACAGGCAGAGCGCCAGCAGCAGGCCGTCAAGCCATGGTGCCGCGGTCGGTCTCATCGAGCCCCATGGTTGCGTATGCCTGAGGTCAGAAGGCGCTCCTGACCACGCCACCATCGACGCGCAGCGCCGCGCCCGTGGTGGCCGACGAGACGGGACTCGCGACGTAAGTCACGAGCGATGCGACTTCTTCAGGCGAGGCGAAACGTTTGATCAGCGAGGTGGGCCTCACCTTCTCGAAGAACTCCTTCTCGAACTCCGCGAAGGACTTGCCTTCCCGCCTGGCGAGAGCGTCGACGAAGTCGTTGACGCCCCGGGACTTGGTCGGACCCGGGAGCACGCAGTTGACCGTGATGCCGGTGCCTGCGAGCTCCTCCGCAAGCCCGCGCGATACGGCGAGCTGCGCAGTCTTGGTCATGCCATAGTGAATCATCTCGGCCGGGATCTGCACCCCGCTCTCGCTCGAGATGAAGATGATCCGGCCCCAGTCGGCCTTGCGCATGGCGGGGAGATACAGCCGGGCAAGCCGCACCCCGCTCAGCACGTTGACCTCGAAGAACCGCCGCCAGTCCTCGTCCGGAATCTCCTCGAAGCTCCTAGCCTCGAAGATGCCGAGGTTGTTGACCAGAATCTGCACATCCGGGTGGCGCCGCACCAACTCGTCGGCGCTTTGCGCGAGGCTCATGTCGCCGGCAAATCCCAGCACTTCCCGTCCGGTGCTGCGGCGGACCGCCTCGATGGCGTCGCGGACCCCCTCGGCCGTGCGCCCGTTGACGATGACGCGGGCGCCCTCGCGCGTGAGCGCAGTCGCAATGGCGAGGCCGATCCCGGCAGTGCTGCCGCTGATGAAGGCGGTCTTTCCGGTGAGCTGAAGATCCATGATGCTCTCCTAGGTGCTCGGGGTGGGCGGCCCGGCGCGCCTGCCGATAATATGCCACGCAGGCCGTGGCGCCCGTATACCGAAAGAGTGATATTGAACAACCGATTGCTCGCGGCGGATGAACCGGCCGCGGTCTTCGAGCTCCGGCGCGGCGGAGCCTCGCCGTTCGTGATCGTGGTCGATCACGCGAGCGCGCGTATCCCGAAGCGCCTGGGCACGCTCGGACTCGCGCCGTCCGATCTCGAACGGCATATCGCCTGGGACATCGGAGCCCTGGCGGTCGCTCAAAACGTGGCGACCGCGCTCGATGCGCCGCTCGTTGCGCAGAACTACTCTCGGCTCGTCATCGACTGCAACCGCCGTCCCGAAGCTGCTACTTCGATCCCCGTCGTTTCGGAGGCGACTGAGATTCCGGGCAACGCGGGGCTCACCGCCGAGGAGATCGAGGTACGACGCCGTGAGATCTTTGAGCCGTATCACGATCATCTGCGCGTGCTGCTGGATGAGCGCGCGGGCAGGGGACACTCTACGGTCCTCGTCGCGCAGCACAGCATGACGGACGTCTTCAGGGGCGCGCGCCGCGAGATGCACGCCGCCATCCTCTACAATCGCGAGCGCCGCTTTGCGCGCCGCGTGTTGCAGGCCCTGCGTCGGGAACCGGGGCTGATCGTGGCGGAGAACCGGCCCTACGCCCTGAGCGATGCGACCGACTACACGGTGCCGTACCACGCCGAAGCGCGCGGACTCCCCTGCGTCGAGATCGAGATCCGGCAGGACTTGATTCGCAGTGAAGCGGGGCGGGCGGAATGGTCCGGGCGCATCGGCAGCGCGCTCGAGGAAGCCTGGCGCGGGTTCAGCGCTGGAGATTGACCGCGGTACCGAGCGTCGTCTCGACTCCGTAATGGACGGCGCTCACTGCTACTATTGCCAGCCCGGCTGTCCGGCTCGCCTGCGAATTGAAGGGCTAACGACGTGAAGAAGCGACTGATGCTCGGGATGCTGGTGGTACTGACGGCGGCCTGCGGTGCGCAGTCAGTCTCGGCGGCCGCACCGGCAACGGCAGCTGCGCTTCCGTCCCCGCGAGCCGCATGGCCGCAGTTCGTGGACGGCTTCGTGGAGTCTTACTTCAGAGCGCAGCCGTTCTTCGCGGTCGGCAAGGGACGGCACGAGTTCGACGGTCGGATGCCGGACTGGAGCGCGCGGGGTCTCGCCGCGGAGGTTGCCCGGCTGCACAAGCAGCGCGATATGGCGCTGGCATTCGATGCGGCCGCGCTCACGCCCGCTGAGCGCTTCGAGCGCGAGTACCTGCTGACCGTGATCGACGGCGATCTGTTCTGGCTCGAGCGCGCGCGCTTTCCCTTCCGGAACCCCGCCTGGTATATCGGACAGCTCGATCCGGACGTGTACCTCAACCGCAAATATGCGCCGCTGGCGCGGCGCCTTGCGGGATACATCGGGTACCTGCGCTCGATCCCCGGGCTGGCCGCCGACATCCGCGCGAACCTGAGCACCCCGCTCCCGCCGACCTTCATCGAGCGAGGGATCGGTGGCTTCGGCGGCTTCGCGGAGTTCTTCCGCAAGGATGCCCCGGCGGTGTTTGCCTCGGTGCACGATCCGGCCGCACAAAAGCAGCTGTCGGAAGCGACCGCCGCAGCGGCGGCGGCCATGGAGGGCCTGAAAGCGTGGCTCGAGTCCGAGCGTGGCCACGCCACCGGCAGCTTTGCGCTCGGTGAGCCACTGTTTCTCGAGATGCTGCACACGACGGAGCATGTGGATGTGCCGCTGGCGCAATTGCTGGCGGTGGGCCGGGCGGATCTCGAGCGCAATACGCGCGCGCTCACCGACGCCTGCGCGAAGTATCTGCCGGGGGGCACGTTGGCCGCCTGCGTCGCGAAGGTGCGCGCCGACAAGCCCGCGGGCGGTGCGGTCGAAGGCGCGCGAGCGTTGCTGAAAGAGTTGCGCGCCTTCATCGTGAAGAACGGCATCGTCAGCATTCCGAGCGAGGAGCGCCCGCTGGTCGCCGAGGCGCCGCCCTACAACCGCGCCAACTCCGCCTACATCAATGTTCCCGGCCCGTACGACAGGAATGTGGCGTACGTGTTCAACATCGCGCCCCCTGACCCGTCCTGGACGCCGCAGGAGCGCGAGGAGTACATCCCGGGAAAAGCGAACCTGCTGTACACCAGCGTGCACGAGGTGTGGCCCGGACACTTCCTGCAGTTCCTGCACTCAAACCGCAACCCCTCGAAGATTGCCTCCATCTGGGTCGGCTACGCCTACGCGGAAGGCTGGGCCCATTACGGCGAAGAGATGATGTGGGAGGAGGGACTCGGCAACGGCGATCCCGAGCAGCACGTGGGTCAGATCACCGCGGCGCTGCTGCGCGACGTGCGGTTTCTGTCGGCGATCGGCTTGCACACTGGGAAGATGACGGTCGCCGAGTCCGAGCGGATGTTCCAGGAGCGCGCCTTCCAGGATCCAGGCAGCGCGCGCCAGCAGGCGGCGCGCGGCACCTACGACCCGGCATACCTCAAGTACACCCTCGGCAAGCTGATGATCCGCAAGTTGCGCTCGGACTGGGTGGCGCGGCAGCCGGCGGCGGGGGCCGGCGGCGACCCGCGCCGGTACTGGCGCGCTTTTCACGACCAGTTCCTCTCGTACGGCGGCCCGCCGATTCCGATGGTGCGCGCGGCGATGGTGGGCGAGGGCGGGTCGCTGTTCTAGCCGGGACGCGTCCGGCGCGCCAGGTTGCGAGCCGCTGAGCTTCATTCCCATGTGTCGGTCTCCGACGCGTGTGGCATCAGGGCGCCGCGGCTGCGGGTTTAGCGCCGTGGCTTGTGCGCAGTGACGATCACTTCCGGCAAAGCTCCATCGGGCGAGGCATCCGCCACCGGAGCGCTTGCGATCTGCGCCGGGTTGACCAGCAGGAGAATCTCCGAGAAAGCGGTCCACTCAACGGCGGTGACCACAAGGGCGGCGGCGAGTGTGACGAAACGGGTGGCGTTCGTGGTACGGTAGGTGTTCATTGCGGCGTGCTCCTGGTGTTGGATGAAGTCCTGGAATCCTCTTTGACTGGGTGTCATCCTGCGGGCGCTACGCCGTCGCGCTGTCAGAAGAGCTGAAGAGCCGTTAAGCGACGCTTAAAGCGTATGATTCGCGTCCGTGGCCGCACGCGAACCCCGCCGCAAGAGCAAAGCCTCGCCACCGCCCGCCGCGCTGCCCCGCAAGGCCTCGCCGCCGCCGGCGGCGCCCGCGCGCAAGGGGACTCTTCGGCGCGCCGCCGCCGCCGCTGCTGCGCCGCGCCCGGCATACCGGCGCGCGCCGCTCGGGAGCCTGCGTGTTTTCGTCGCAGTCGCCGAGCACAAGAGCTTTACGCGCGGCGCCGATGCCCTCGGGGTGAGCGCCGCCGCCGCCAGCATGCAGGTGCAGGCGCTCGAGGATTACCTGCGGGTGCCGCTGTTCCGCCGCGACGGCCGCCTGGTCGAGCTCACCGCCGCGGGCGAGCTGCTGCGCCCGAAGGTCGAGCAGGCGCTCGCCGACCTCGAGCGCGCGATCGACGAGGCGCGCGCCGATCGTGGCGCAGGACCGTTGCGGGTCACGATGCTCGCCTCGTTCGTCGCGCAGTGGCTGCTGCCCCGACTGTCCGAGTTCACCGCGCGCCACGCGCGCATCGACGTGCAGGTTCACACCTCGACCGAGCTCGTCGACTTCGTGAAGACCGGCATGGACGCCGGTATCCGCTTCGGCGGCGGCAGCTGGCCGCGCCTGCACTCGGAGAAGGTAATCGACGAGTGGCTGGTCCCAGTGTGCACGCCGCCACTGCTCGAGCGCCACGGACCGATCGCCGGGGCCCGCGATCTCGCGCGCTACAAGCTTCTGCACAGCACTTACGAGCCCTGGACGGCTTGGCTCCTGGAAGGCGGACCCGATGAGGTCTGGCCGAGCTCGGGCGCCGCGTTCGACGATGCTGTTGCGATCGTGCGCGCCGCGGAAGCGGGGCAGGGCCTCGCGCTGGCGCGCTGGTCAATGGTCGCCGATGTGGTCGGCCTGGGTCGCCTCGCCGTCGCAGGCCGCGCGATTCACTCCGCGCACGGCTACTACTTCGTGTGCCCGCCGGCCCATCTCGCGCTCGATAAAGTCGCGCGCTTCCGCGAATGGCTGCTAGCCGAGGGGGCGCGCTTTCCCTCGCCGCCGTAGCAAGTGGATTCGCTCAGGGCTCCGTCACGGCCGTTTTGAGGTACGCGTAGACAAACACGCCGTCCTCGTCTCTTCCTGCGGGCCCGCCGTCGAAACCGAGCGCGAGCAGTGCCCGCTCGGCCTCCCGCGCGGCCTCTGAGCTTGTGGCCTGGCGGCAGATGTACCAGTAGTTGGCCGTTGGGACGCGGTGATCGCCGAACAGACGGCGCTCGACTTCGGAGGCTATGCCGATGTACCAGGACCCAGAAGTGCCGCCCTGCATGCGCTGATAGGCGAGGATCTCCTCGCGGATTTTCTGGGCATTCTGACCCGACATAGCTGCGCTGGCCGCTGCTGTCCCCGTCCGGAACCGTGGTTTGTATATAAGGAGTCGCTGCGGTACCGGGTTGAGTTCGCGATCCGTCGGCCACGCCCGGAAGACCCTCCTTGGACCGCCGCAGCATATATCTGTCGTCAACTGCCTGCCCGTCGCACCCGCAGGCTTTGCGAGACGCAACACCTCCAGCGTGAGACGCACAGGCCCGCGGTAACAGTTAGGATTCAGGGACTACAGGACGGAGAGGGAGCTTCGTTGGACAGCGATGTCGAGGTAACACAATCGATGATCCACTGCGGGACGCGCACCCGGCCAGTCTTGGCCGGAGCCGTGCACACCGGGCGGCAGCTGGTGTTGTTCCGGGAGGGCGTCGGGCGGATGGTTGCGGAGGCGCTGCGCACTGCAGCGGGCATTCGCCTTGCAGTCTCCTCGGACTTCGGCGGCAGCGCTGCCCGGACTGATCTGGCGCTCGGTGAGGGGCTTCTCTTCGAGCGTGTCGGTGCGGCGCTCATTCATGGCGACCCGGACCAGGCACGCTCGCTCGCCTGCCGAGCGAATCAGCGGGCCTTCATCGTCGAGCCCGAGCGCTACGTGCGGGCGAGCGGGACAGTGCGTCCCGTGAGCGCCGCGGCGCTGCCGCTTGGCGATACCGCGTTCGAAACCTGGGGTCTCAAGGCGATTCAGGTTCTGTCCTCGCGCTACTCGGGACGTGGCATCCGGGTGGCGATCCTCGACACCGGCTTCGATCTCGGGCACCCGGACTTCGCCGGCCGCAGCATCGTCTCGCAGTCGTTCGTTGCGGAGCTCCCCGTCGAGGATGCGAACGGTCACGGCACGTTCTGCGCAGGCGTCGCCTGCGGTCCGCAGCAGCCCGGGGATGCGCCACGCTACGGTATCGCGTCCGCCGCCGAGCTACACGTTGCGCGGGTGCTCGACGACGAGGCTAGCGGCACCGACGGCAATGTGCTCGCCGGCATCGACTGGGCGGTCGGTCACGACTGCGCCGTGATCTCGATCTCTCTCGGCTCCCCGGTGTATCTCGGCGACGGCTACCCCGAGGTTTACGAGCACGTCGCGGCACGCGCACTCGCCGCCGGAAGCCTCCTCATCGCGCCCGCCGGCAACGAGAGCCAGCGGCCCGATACCATCGCCCCGGTCGAGCATCCGGCCAACTGTCCCTCGATCATCGCGGTGGGAGCGGTGGATCAGAGCCTGAAAGTGGCGCCCTTCTCGAACGGCGGCCTGAACCCGAATGGGGGCGAAGTCAGTCTCGTCGCCCCCGGCATGGCGATCGTCTCGGCCGCGCCCCGCCCGGATCTCTACCAGGTCGGCAGCGGCACCAGCATGGCGACGCCCTTCGTCGCCGGAGTGGCGGCGCTGCTTGCGGAAGCGCATCCGCAGGCCCGCGGTGCCGCGCTGCGCGATTTGCTGCTCGAGGCGTTTCGCGAGCTCCCCGCGCCGGTGCGCGACGTCGGCGTGGGCCTGGTACAGGCGCCGCAGTAGATCAGTCCTCGGAAGCTCACTGGATCGAGCGATGACGTCCCGCACCGAAAGTCAGCGACAGCAAGGACCGGACCGTTCCCTGAGCCGCGTCAAGGTCGCGATCGCAGTCACCGACGACGCGCGCAATCAGATTGACCAGGTGGCGGCCGCCTGCCGCCGCCTGGGGCTCGAGCACACCTCGACGCTCGCCGGCGTGGGCGTGCTGCTGGGGTCGGTGGAGCTCGGCGATCTGCCGAAGCTTCGCTCGCTGCCGCGCGTGGCGGCGGTCGAGATCAAGCGCGAGGCGCGGGTCTGCGCGCTGCACGGCCAGTCGCGATAGACTGCTGGGGGCCCGGAGATGGAGCTCGACCTCTGCGCGGCGGGTCCTGCTCTCCATCAGGCGTGCTCGCGAGTGCCCATTGGTCGTCTACGATAAGAAAAGCTCGGGCCCCGACCCTGGCAGATCGCAGCCGCGACTGCGGCATCGCAGGGCCCATGCCCATTCCTGGGTCGTGATCGCCCTCGCGGGTTACGCAGCGCCGGCGATGGCACAGAGCACGTCGTGCACCGGGGCGCTCGGTGTACCGACGGCGAGCGCTGCTGCGGTGAAGACCCTGGGCACACAGCCGGCGAGTGTGAATCTCGCGCTCACGCCGGGCCATTCGTATCTCATCGAGGTCATCGAGCGCGACAACGACGCGCTGGTGGAGGTTCTCGGGTCCAGGGGCGAGCTCCTGAGTCAGTCCGACCACCCGGAGCGGCGCACTGGCACGCGCCGGGCAGTCCTCACGGCGCCCGAGACGGGCTCCATCAGCGTGCGCGTGACCGGCAAGGAGCACGCGAACGCCGCGGGCACGGCGACCGTGCGTGCCTTCGATCTCGCCGGCCTCGATGCGCGGCCCGACTGTCTGGCGGTCATCAAGACCCTCGCGGCCGCGGATGCCCACTACGCCGCGGGACAGGCGATCTCGCGGGGGCTTGCGTCCGCCGGCTCCGGGGCCGCGCGCGACGCATATCACGGAGCGGCTGAGAACTACGAGTCTGCGGAGCGCAGGCTCAACGCACCAGCTGACCGTGCGCTACGCGGGCAAACGGAGCTAGCGCTCGCCGCACTTGAATACCAGGACCTGTCGGACTGGGCAAAGACAGTCCAATGGGCTCAGGCTGCATCGGCGAGTCTGGCAGCGCAGGATCCTTACCGCCAAGCACGCGCAGATGCATTGGTCGCTGCTGCTTGGATCCAGATCGGCCGGAGTACGTCCGCCGGTCGACCGGCACCCGGTTATGCCAGGTCCTCAGGTGATCTTCTGGCTCAGGCTCGGACCATTCTGGAGCGTTTGCGCCAATTTCATCTGCGGCGAGGCGAGCGCTACGACGCCGCAGTGCAGTCGACGAATATTGCGCTCACCTATCTTAACGAGGCTCGCTTCTCGAACTGTGTGGCTGCGTCCGGAGTGGCAAGCCGGCTGTTCGGCTCTCTCCACGAGCTGCAGCGGCGCGCACAAGCGTGGCAGAACACGGCCTTGTGCCTGTGGGGCCTCGGGCGCCTGCCGGACGCCTTGCAACTCCTCGAGCGCGCGCGCCAGGACGTCGGTGAGCAGCCGTATCCAAACACCTACATCTCTGTGCTCAATAACACGGCGCTAGTGGATTACGCGCTCGGGCATTTCGATGAATCGCTTGCGCTCCTTGATCGCGCGAAAGCTTTTGCAGAAAGAGTGCAGCTTCCTCACTATGACGCCCAGAGTCTGTTCGGAATCGGTATCAACTACTATGCGCTGGGTGACCTCGAGCGCGCGCGCTATTTTCTAAAGCTTTCTCTTGCAATTCGCACCGTTGAGCTGGATCGCCGCGGTCGCATGCAGACCTTGCGGGCGCTAGCAACGGTCGATGCCGACCAGGGCAGCGTGGACGAAGCCATCGCTTATGATCGCGAGGCGCTGAGTCTCGCCGTCGCACAGGCATCAATCGAGCGCATCACCATGCAGCTCGCGGTGCATACTGCGGCCGCGGGTCACTTGGAGGAAGCCAGATCGCAACTTGACGCGTTGATCTCCAGAGGAGTGGGGACTGACCCGGCCATTCAGGCTGAAGCGCTGCTGCAACGTGCCTCGATTCTGCGCAGGCTGGATCGGCCTCGTGATGCACTTGCCGATCTCGAAAAGGCCCGGCCGCGGTTACACCGGCTCGGCAACATCGATGAAGAGTTCGCAGCTAACCTGGAGCTCGCTAGAACGCTGCGCGTGGCCGGCGAGCCTCGACAGGCTCTTGCTGCGGTCGACGAGGCGCTGCGGGAAGCCGACGCGGTCCGTCTGCAAACCGCGAATCCGGAGTTTCGTCTCCAACTGCAAACGCCTCTGCGTGCGGCTTACGACCTGAAGATCGAGTTACTGCGAGCTAGCTACGACGACGCGCTGGCAGCCGGAAAGGAGAGGCAAGCTGACGAGCTGGCAGCGGCCGCGTTCGTAACCGCCGATGCCTCGCGCGCTCGCTCTCTCGCCGACGTCGCGGCCGAGGAATACTCACCTGCGATCCGACGTGAGCTAGCACCACAGTTTCGCCGTCGTGAGGCGCTCTATGAGGAGCTTGCCGGACGCGAGTTCGCTCTCGAACAACACTTCGACTCCGCGGGTTCCGAGGATGCGCGCGCACGTCACCTCATGAGCGACATCGCAGAACTCGAAAGGCAGATCGATACCCTCAACACTCTCATCGCCGGGCGCGCGAGCCCCGACGGACGACGCGCTGCAGGAGGCGTTACGCCGGGTACCGTTCTCCGGGTTCCGGCCAATACTGCGCTCATCTCGTACTGGCTCGGAGCGGAGTCGGCTTATGCCTGGGTCGTTCTGGCTGACCAGATCCACTGGACGCGGCTGTCATCACCTGAGGGCATACGAGGGCTGGCGACAGCGTTTCAACGTTCGCTGACACGCTTCGTGGATATTCATCTCGAGCCTCGCATGCAGGACTCGCGTGCTCTGAGCGACGAGGTACTGGCTCCTATCGAGCGGTGGGTATTGACTATTCCACAGTGGGTGGTCATTCCCGATGGCGCCCTGGACTACGTGCCGTTTGCGGCGTTAATTACACCAGGGGGTGGGGCGGGGGCGTTCGTAATCGCGCGACACGATGTCGCAGTGACGCCGGCGGCCTGGATGCTGGACGCCGTTGAAAATCGTCCGCCGCCGGCGACGCCTGGTTCCCTGCTGCTCGTTGCAGACCCCGTTTACCAGCCGGACGACCCGCGTCTTGCACCCATTAAAGAAGCGGGAAAGCCAATTCAAGCGCCGAAGCGAGATCCATTGGACCGCGCCCGCGAGGACTACCGCCGCTTGGCATTCACGGCGCAGGAAGCTTCGGGAATCGCCGCAGAGTTTCCGGCCGGAAGCGTGGATGAACTGCTCGGCCTCGATGCGACGCGCGCGCGACTTCTTGCGCTGGACTGGTCGCAGTACCGATACATCCACATTGCGACACATGGTATCGTCGACGCGCAGGTTCCGGATCTGTCTGCGCTGATACTCGGCTCCTACGACTCCCACGGCGACCTCGTTGATGGCGCTGTCCGGGTGGCGGACCTGTTGCTGCGAACAATAAGGGCAGACGTCGCCGTCTTCAGCGCGTGTGACACGGCACTCGGCAAGCAAGTGCCTAGCGAGGGCCTGGTCGGGATCAGCTCGACCATGCTCGCTCGCGGAGCGAAGGCGGTCGTGGCGTCCCTGTGGCAGGTCTCAGATGAGATCGGTGCACGTCTCATGACAGAGTTGTATCGACACATGTTGCGCGACTCGATGAGCGCGCCGGCCGCTCTCGGAACCGCCATGCGCTCGGCCCTCTCGCGCAGCGCCACTGCAGATCCGGCTCTGTGGGCGGCGTATCAGGTTTCAGTCGTCGCGCTCGGTCCAGGCCTGCCGATCCGCGACGTGAACACTGTAACGACAACCAGGCCCTGAGGAGACGCTGTGGATCATTGGAGCAACAAGAGAGTCAGGCTCAACGACAGTTGGGGGCCTGGCGCTGCGCATAGTTTGAAGACTCCGCTCGGGGAGCAGCCCGAGTTCCGGTTGCGCCCGCGGTATCTTAGAGATGTCAAAGGCAACGCGAAGCTTTCGCACTTCTCTGTGGACTTCCCATCCGGATATCTCGGTGACGGGTGGCAAGGTGTCAGTTTCACGCCCATGGGGAAAGACCCGGTCAAAGACCTCACGGGACTTCCTCCCTGGGATCCGTCGCAGCGAGATACTTACCGCAAGGCTATCGAAGCTGCGACCAGTCTCGGCGATTCGCGAACCTTACGGCTCGAAGGCGTCGTTCCGCATCTCGAGCAAGGCGCAATCGGTTACAACACTGTGCGGCTCTTTTACGTGACGATGGCCGTGAAGGGTTCCGTGCCGGACCTGGTTGTCATCAAGACCGCGACGCACAAAGCCGTTCCCGGAACGGTGCAGGCTCGTCAGGACGGCAACGGTCAGGGTCCGCCGGACTGACCTTCCAGGCTCTGCAAGGCGGCGCCCGGGTACGCCGCATGGCCGCCCGGGCGCCCCCTCAGCGGGGTTGGTCGGCGGAGTGGTTTACGCCGTCCAGCGTCGGGACCTGCGGGATATCGAAAGGATTGACTCCCTCGAGGCATCCGAGATTGAAGCTGTACTGTTCGGGATTAGAGCGGCGCTGATGATGCGTATAGACGCCGCAAATGGAGCAGAAGTAGTGTTTGGCTGTCTTCGTGTTGAACTGATACAGCCCCAGTGACTCCTGTCCTTTGAGAACTCGCAATCCGGCCAAGGGTACTGAGGCGACAATCGCCCCCTTTCTGCGACAGATCGAACAGTTGCAGCGGTGAGGGTCGACTATTCCGTCTGGTAGCTCAAGCTCCAATACCACTGCGCCGCAGTGGCACGAGGCCCGGTGTCTCGGAAGAATGTCCGTGGCACCTATTCTCTTCAATGACCGCCGCCGGTGCGCAAATTGAACGCGAACTCCTCCGACGCGCCGGCGCCGGCCGTGCCGGAATCAACGCGCAGGACGTAGCTGCCGGGTGCGAGGCGCGCCGCTTTGGCATAGGCGTGTACATAGCCGTCGTCGCCCAGAGCGAGATCCGTCAGCAAGCCTAGCGACCGCGAGGCACCGGACTCGTCGTTCCGGATGAGAGTCATGCGGTAGCGGGACGCGGCCTGGTGCATCCCCGGGGCGGCGCGAAACTCGACCAGCCCGCCCGACGGCAGATCCAGATCGGGCGTCGAGGCGCCCCGCATCGAGACGAAGGTGAACTGCGCGGCGATCGCGGCAGCGCCCGCGCTGGCGGCCGCGTCGGTCGAGGGCAGCAGCAAGCCTGAGGGAGCGGTGCTGCGCTGCGTCCACAGGAACAACGCAAGCCCGGCGACGGCGGCGGCGGCGAGAGCGGGGAGCCAGATCCGAAGGTCCCTCATCCTGGCGGCAGGCTTTCTGAGGGGCTTGATGAAATAGCCTTGCGCCTGCAACTGCTTCAGCCCGTCGCGAAACTCCAGCGCTTGCTCGAACTCACGCACCAGCTCCGGATCGCGCACCAGCCGCTCCTCGAAGCTTCTGCGCTCCTCCTCGGACAGGCGTCCAACAAGGTAATCGCGCACCTGGTCCGTCTCGGCGCCGACGTCCATCATGTCTCACCTCCCTGGACCGAAGCGCCGCCCGGCGCGTTCCCCGCATCTCCCGCGGCCACCGCCTGTGCCGCGGATCCTGAAAATCCGTGTGCAATTCCCGAGACCGCAGCCATGCCACCCGCGAGGCACAGGCCGATCGCGACGACGGTCAGGAAGTCTGACTTCCAGAAGCCGCGCTGTTCGAGAAGCTCCCTGAAGCGGTTACGGGCGCGGAAGATCACGCGATTGAAGTTCTCCCGGGATACCCGCAGCTCCTCGCAGATCTGTTCTTTCGCCTCGTCATGGAGATAGAAGCGCACGAGCAGCTCACGATCGCGCTCGCCCGGCAATTCCTCGAGCACGCTCCGTACGGCCGCGGCCCATTCGGGCCGCCCGACCCGTTGCCAGTCGGGGTCGTCTTCGGGTTGCCGAAGATCATCGAGCCCCTCGGGACTCGAGAGCGCCGTGCGGTCCTTGCGGCGGTGATTGCGCAGGTGGTTGAGCGCCACCCGGTAGAGATAGCCGCCGAGCTTCTCCGGGTGGGCAATCTCACCGTTGCGGAGCTTCTCGAGCGTCGTGACCGCGGCGTCCTGGAGAATGTCCGCAGCGACCTCGGGGTCGCGCACGCGCCTGAGGATCAGCGCGCGGAGCCCCGGGTAGTCGCGATAGACCGCGGACAGGTGCGAAACCGGGTCCAAGACCTGAGGAGCGACGTCCGACGCTGGCGGACTCGCCGCGGGTGCTGCCTGCCCCTCAACACCGATCATGCCTCGAGTATAAGCCCCATTGGCGACGCGCCGCTGCCGCCCTGATCTTTCGTGAGACAGCTGGTCGGCTCATGACAGATCTGTAAGTCGGCATCCGCTGCGCGACTGATTGGCGCGCCGGTGGGCTTGCGGTTGCGCTCTCAGGGCGCCGGACCTCGCGGGTGACTCCGCTACCGGGACGTGGCAGCAGAGGATCGAAAGGAAGTCGCTGGATGGAGAAGCCCCTGATCAGCCGATGCACCCATACGGCGGATCTCGACGTCTACCACCTGCGTCGCGACGGGCACAACAGCCTCGACAACGCGCGGGTGCTCTGCCGCCGGTGCCACGCGGCTACCAAGGGCTACGAGCTGCCCGGCCGGAAACTCCCAGCCTTCGATCAAGCGACCAAGGAGGCTGCGCTCAGCCGCGCCGGCCATCAATGTGAGTGCACGCGCATAGGTGCCTGCCACGGAACCGGCAAATCACTACCGACGGGCGACGCCCCCAACCCTGGCGCGCCGCTGCGCTGACCTCGGGCTTTCACGTATCCTGCCGGCCGTGCCGGTACGGTCTATCTGAATGATTCTTCTGGCTGTCGGGCGTGACAGACGGGCGCGGCGGTAGTACAAGACTTCCGTTCTCGACCGAAGGGACTTGCTCCATGCATCGCCATCCGGATGGTCTGCCCTACCCGCGCCGGGCGGTCACCGCCGCCGCCTGCTTGGTTCTGGTTTTATGTGTGTCGGGCGCCCAGTCGTCCGCCCGCGCGGACGATGCGGCCGCTCACGCTCCGGGCGCAGCCGTCGCCGCGGCCCCTCAGCCGCGCACTTGCGTGAACGACGCGGGACTTACGCTGCCTCCCGGCTTCTGCGCCAGTATCTTCGCCGATCACCTCGGCCAGGCGCGCGACATCGCCGTGACTCCGAACGGCGTCGTCTACGTCAACACCCGCGCCGCCCACGGCCAGACCCCGCCGGAGGCCGGGTTTCTCGTGGCCCTCGAAGACACCAGGGGTACGGGTCGGGCGGATGTCGTCAGGCGCTTCGGCCCCACGCAGGAGCAGGGCGGGCGCGGCGGTACCGGCATTGCGCTCTACAAGGGCTGGCTCTTTGCCGAAGAGAAGGATCGCATCGAGCGCTACACGCTCAGCCAGGACTCGATCGTGCCGAAGGGCCCGGCGACTGATGTCGTCTACGGGCTGCCGCTCACGGGCGATCACCCCATGCACCCGTTCGTGATCGACAAGGACGGGAATCTCTTCGTCGACCTGGGCTCCGCCACCAACTCCTGCCAGTCGCGTAACCGCCAGCTCGACTCGGCCGGGATCTTCCCGTGCCGCGAGCTCGAGACCCGCGGCGGGACCTGGCGCTACGACGCCAACAGGACCTTCCAGAGGTTCTCTCCGCTCGAGCGCTACGCGACCGGCATCCGCAATGGCGAAGGGCTGACGCTCGATGCGGCCGGCGAGCTCTACACCACGCAACACGGCCGCGACCAGTTGCACCAGAACTGGCCGGCGCTCTACAAGCCCGAGGAGGAGGCGACGCAGCCAGCCGAGGAGTTCATGCGCGTGGTGCAGGGTGGGGACTACGGCTGGCCTGAGTGTTATTACGACGAAGCGCAGAAGAAACTCGTGCTCGCGCCCGAGTACGGCGGCGACGGTGGCCGCAAGGTGGGAATCTGCGCGGACAAGCTCGCGCCCCTTGCGTCTTTCCCGGCCCACTGGGCCCCGAACGGCGCCGTGATCTACACCGGTACGAGCTTCCCCGAGCGCTATCACGGCGGCGTGTTCATTACCTTCCACGGATCGTGGGACCGTGCGCCCTACCCGCAGGGCGGCTACAACGTGGTGTTCCAGCGGCTCGCCAGCGGCCGCGCGATCGGCCGCTGCGAGGTGTTCGCCGACGGCTTTGCGGGTGCCATCAAGGAGCCGGGAGCGGCGGCTCATCGACCGTCCGGCATTGCAACGGGGCCCGATGGCGTGCTCTATGTCTCGGACGATACGCACGGACGCATCTATCGCATCGTCTGGACAGGTGGTGCAGGCGCGGATACAGGCTCAGCCGTCACTCCCTGTCCGCCGGCGGATGCGCCGGCCGGGGCCACGGGCACGGCGGGAGCACTTCCGCCGGAGGGCGTTCATGCGAATGCGGGTGACATCGAGAACCTGCCGGCGCCGGCAGGCACCACGCACCGCATGGTGGCGCTCGGTGATGACATCTTCCATGGCCGGGCGGCGAATGCGACCTGCTCAGTGTGCCACGGGCCAGATGGTGCGGGCACACCCACGGGGCCGAGCCTCAAGGGTCCGACGTGGCTCTGGAGCGACGGCAGCTACGCGGGATTGAAGCGCACGATCACCGAGGGCGTCGCACACCCGAAGCAGTACGGCGGTGTCATGCCGCCCATGGGTGGCGCGCAGCTCACTCCGGAGCAGCTGTCGGCAGTGGCGGCCTATGTCTGGGCGCTCGGCCATCGCTGAGGCACACGGTCACCGCAGGGCCTACGAGCTCTACTACTGGCCCGGAATCCAGGGCCGCGGTGAATTCGTCCGCCTGGCACTGGAGGAGGGTGGGGCCGAGTATCGCGACGCCGCCCTCGTGCCGGATTCAAAGGGCGGCGGCGTGCCGGCGATCCTCGAGGCTCTCGCCGCGCGCGGCGTCTCGCGCCCGCCGTTCGCGGTGCCGATCCTCAAAGCCGGCCGGCAGCTCATCGCCCAGACGGCGAACATCCTCCTGTTCCTCGGCGACGCACTCAGGCTCGCCCCGGGCGATGCGGCGGGGCGGCTCTGGACCCATCAGCTGCAGCTCACGATCCTCGATCTCTACCAGGAGGTTTTCAGCACCCATCACCCCCTGGGGGACGGCTACGCGTATGAAGAGCAGAAGGCGGCCGCCCGGCTGCGCACCAAGGACTTTCTCGCGGTGCGCGTGCCGAAGTTCCTGAGCTACTTCGAGCGCGTCATCGAGCTCAATCCGGGCCGCGCTCCGTGGATGGTCGGCGGGCGGCGCAGCTACGCAGATCTCTCGATGGCACAGGTGATCGCGGGACTGCGCTACGGGTTCCCGCGCGCGACTGCACGCGCCTTGCGCAAGCGGCCGCGCCTCGCGGCACTGCACGATGCAGTGTTCTCGCGGCCGCGGATCGCGCGCTATGTCGCCTCGGGGCGGCGAGTGCCGTTCAACAACGAGGATCTGTTCCGGCACTACCCGTCGCTGGATCGCTGAGACAAATCGCTGCGGTGGCCGACTTCGTGTCGAGATCGGCTCCGGTCGCTCGTCGTAGGTTTGAACACGGCGAGGACGCCCCTTTGGTTTGCCGGAGGAGAACGATATGCGAGTCATGGTGATCGTAAAGGCGAACGAGCGGAGCGAATCCGGCGTCCTGCCCGATCCGGAGATGCTGGCCGAAATGGGCAGGTTCAACGAAGAGCTGCTGAAAGCAGGCGTGCTGCTGGCGGCCGAGGGACTGCACGGGAGCTCCAAGGGCGTTCGGGTCAGATTTGGCGGCGGCCGCAGCACCGTGATCGACGGTCCCTTCACCGAGACCAAGGAGCTGGTCGGCGGCTTCTGGCTCTGGCAGGTGAAGTCGATCGAGGAAGCCGTGGAGTGGATCCGGCGCTCGCCGTTCCAGAAGCGCGAGGCGGAGGTCGAGATCCGCAGAGTGTTCGAGACCGAGGACTTCGGCTTGAGTTTCACCGAGCTCTGCGCGCAGGAGGCGCGCCAGCGCGGTCAGCAAGCGGCGAAGAACTGAGTGCCGCGGCCCGACAAGTGCGCGCAGCCCCAGCATGCGGTGGCCGGTGAGGCCCGCGAGACGGCGTGAGTGCTCTTGGCTTGCGCGGTGCAACTTCCGATGGTGTCATCCGTGGCCATGACGGCCACGGATGCTCCTTACGAGCGGGATGCCCGACAGACCCCGGACGCGGGTCGTGTCCCCGACGCTCGCGGCGCGATCGATGCGGTCTGGCGCATCGAGTCCGCGCGCCTGATCGCAGGCCTGGCGCGCTTCACACGCGACGTGGGGCTGGCGGAGGAGCTGGCGCAGGATGCACTGGTGGCGGCGCTCGAGCAGTGGCCGGCTGCGGGTATTCCCGACAATCCGGGCGCCTGGCTGACGGCAACCGCCAAGAACCGCGCGATCGACCAGGCGCGCCACGTGCGCATGCGGGCGCGCAAGCACGCTGCGCTGGGCGCCGAGCTTGAGATGGACCAGCGGCTCAGCGCCGGGGGGCTCGAGGCCCGTGCCGGCGACGAGATCGGCGACGATCTATTGCGGCTCATCTTCATCGCCTGCCACCCGGTGCTGTCGCGCGAAGCGCGCAGCGCCCTCACCCTGCGTCTGCTCGGCGGACTGACGACCGAGGAGATCGCGCGCGCTTTCCTCGTGCCCGAGCCCACCATCGCGCAGCGCATCGTACGCGCCAAGCGCACGCTGGCTGACGCGCACGTGCCCTTCGAGATTCCGCGCCGCGAGGAGATCGCCGCGCGCCTCGCCTCGGTGCTGGAAGTCATCTACCTCATCTTCAACGAAGGCTACTCGGCGACCGCCGGCGAGGACTGGATGCGTCCGGCGCTGTGCGAGGAGGCGCTGCGCATCGGCCGCATCCTCGCCGAGCTTGCGCCCGCGGAGGCCGAGGTCCACGGCCTGGTGGCGCTCATGGAGATCCAGGCTTCGCGGCTGCGCGCGCGCACCGGCCCGGGCGGGGAACCGGTGCTGCTTGCGGACCAGAACCGCGCACAGTGGGACCGCATCCTGATTCATCGCGGACTGCTGGCGCTCGCGCGCGGTGAGGCGTGCGCGCGGTCGCGCGGGCCGTACCTGCTGCAGGCGGCGATTGCCGCGAGCCACGCGCGGGCGGTGAGCGCCGAGGACACGGATTGGGTGTTGATCACCGCGCTCTACGACGGGCTCGCGCGGGTCGCGCCCTCACCCGTGGTCGAGCTGAATCGCGCCGTGGCGGTGGCCATGGCCTACGGTCCTGCCGCGGGGCTTGTGATCACCGAAGAGCTCGAGGCGCAGGGCGCGCTGCGGTCGTATCATCTGCTGCCGAGCGTGCGCGGCGACCTGCTGACAAGGCTCGGCCGCTACCAGGAGGCGCGCGGGGAGTTCGAGCGCGCCGCCGCGCTCACGCGCAATGCGCGCGAGAAGCGCCTGCTGCTCGACCGCGCTGCGGCGTGCGCGCACGCGGGCACTGACGCAACTTCCTGACGGAGAGGCTCATGACGTACATGCTGCTGGTCGTCGAACCGCAGGGTGACCGCGCCAAGCGCACACCCGCGGAGGGGCAAGTGCTGTTCGAGCGCATGGCGGCGTGGAGCGAGCAGATCAAGGCCCGCAAGCTCCTCGTCGGAGTCAACTCGCTGAAGACCGAGGCGACGCGTGTCGCGGTGCGCGGCGGCTCGAGCCGCGCGACCGACGGGCCGTTCACGGAATCGAAGGAGCTGATCGGCGGCTACTTCCTCATCGATTGCCGCACGCGCGCCGAGGCGCTCGAGCTCGCGCAGGAGTGCCCGGCGGCGCAGTGGGCCACGATGGAGGTGCGCGAGATCGGTCCGTGCTTCGAGTGAGCAGGGCGCGCTGGGGCTGCAACCCGCCTCAATTCGCGGCAACACCGAAAATGCGCGCAAAGAAATCCGCAGTGGCAGTGTCGGCTCTTAACCACGAAGAGTGACGCAGGAATCCGTGGATCTCGTTTGGCAGCACCAGCTCCTCGTAAGGGACGTGTCTTGCCTCGAGTCGGCGCGCGAGATCCACGGTCTGCTGAAAGGACACGTTGCGGTCGTCATCGCCCTGGATGAGAAGCACCGGCGACTTCCAGCCGTCGACGCTGGCATCCGGCGATGCTTGCCAGGCGACGGCGGTGGCTTCCTCGAGGTCACCTTTCTCGTAGCGTGTGGGGGGTGCCTCGGGCAACCTGCGGGTCCGTGTGAAATCGTGGACCCCATGCAGGTCGACTCCCGCCTTGAAGACTTCTGAATCGCGCGCCAGGGCCAGCGCCGTCAGGTAACCCCCGTAGGATCCGCCCCAGATACCGATGCGGCTCGCATCGATCTGCGGCAGTCCCTGCAGAAATCGTCCGGCGGCGAGCACGTCCTGGTACTCGGCTGCGCCGCGGGGCCCGGCGTGCTCCGGCTGATGAAACGCTCTTCCGTAACCGATACCGAGTCGATAGTTGACCGAGAGCACGATGTAGCCGTGGGTCGCGAGGTACTGGTTCACGGCGTAGGCGTTGCTGTAGTAATCCATGTAGTGCCAGCCGAGCAGCATCTGGCGCGGGGGACCACCGTGCACGAAGATGATTCCCGGACGCGAGGAGTGTCCTCGTGACGTTGCGGTGGCGGTCGAGTCGAACAACTGGCCGTGCACGCGCGTTCCGTCCGCGGCATTGAATGCCACCGCTTTCGGTACCAGCAGCTTTGCAACGGGGAAATCCGCGGGCAATGCGCCGGCGGCGAGCGTCGAGCGCTCTCGCCCATCGAGGGCGACCATGCCGACGGCCGGCGGCTCCCGGGCGCCCGCTGTGACGAACGCGACGCGGGTCGCTGCCGCACTCACCGGCGTCCATTCGAGTGTCGTCCCGGATGTGAGGGCGAGAGAGCCGGCGTGATCCACCGCTACGCGAAACAGGTGACGGCGGTCGCCATCGTCCGGTGTGCTGCCGGTGTTTGCGTCATAGATCATGAATCGGCCATCGCGGCTTTCGGCGACGTGCTCAACCATGAAGGCGCCCGGCGTCAGCAACAGTGGTGGCTCACCGCCTGCGGCCGCAACCGAGTAGAGGTGGGGCCAGTCATCGAGATAGGCAAGAAATACCAGTCGCGCCCCGGCCGCCCAGTGCAGGTTGGCGTTCCCTTCAACGTCGGGGTAGGAGCCGGCGAGCGTGTCGGGGCTTTGCCACACGGCATGGCCCGAGCCGTCCGCGGCGTTGGCGACCCAGATCGACCAGGGGTCCGGTGTGCGGGTGAGCAGCGGCCTGGGTGGGCCGCCGTCGCCTTGACGCCGTACAAACGCGAGACGTGCGCTGTCCGGTGACCAGCGGGGCGATGAATCCTTACCGGTGGACGGCGCGAGATAGAGGAGCGGGCCGTCCTTGGAGGAGAACACGCCGACGAAGGAATGATCCGCGCGATCGGAGACGAATGCCAGAAGAGCACCGTCGGGCGACCATTGCAGATCGTCATCCTTGCCCCGATCGAAGAACAATCGCTCAGGCTTGCCCTGTCCGTCGAGGGGCGCGGTCCATACCTGGTGTTCCTTGATGTAAGCGAGCTGACCCCGCACGGAGATCGCCGGCGCATCGCCCTCCGCGATCTTTGTCGGCGCGCCGCCCGTAACCGAGATGCCCCAGATCGTCACCAGCGGTTGCTCAGGCGATGACGCCGGGTCGGGTGCGAGGTTGCCCTCCGTAGGCCAGTTCGCGTCGTGATCCCCACCACGCACATAGACCAGGCGCGCACCGTCGGGGGAGAAGGTCAGGTGAGTGATCTCCTGGCCATCGTCCTCGGTGTACTGGGTCACTTGTTGCGGCGTAAAGTCAGGGCCGCGGGCGACCCAGACGTTGCGGACTCCGGAGATGTTCCGCACCCATGCGATCGCATCGCCATCTGCAGCCGCCGCGAGCTCGCTCACATAAGGGTAGTGGAGGGCTTCGTCCATCGTAAACGGCGCGCCCAGGGAAACGGACGCGACCAGGGCGGTGAGCAGTGGCGGGAAATACTTCAGCCGCTTCAAGCAAGACATTCTCATTCCCATACTCCCAGGCACGTTCACGCACGCACACCGCCGCAGCCCGTGCCACTCGGCGCGACGATGAGCGTAGACCAGGATGTTGGTATCAATCCACCCCAACGGCCGTGCTCACGATCCAGGTGCGCAGGCGCGCGCCCGGCGGTCACGTTGGTGGCTCAACTAACCTAACAGTGGGCCGACGGCTCCGGTCCGGACCTCATGCTGCACTACGAGAAACCCTGGTCCGGCTTCTTCTTGACATCAAGTCGCGGAGGAGTAGGCTCGGTGTTGTTTTCGGCTGGGGTGACGACGCTCAAGACGTCGCACAGGAGGCACAGGGATGTCAGCCTTTAGAGGGTCGTGCCTGTTCGACGGTCATCGGAAGACCATCGAGGGCGACCGGCACCGTATCAAACACTCGCGTCAGAGCGCTTACCGCACGGCGATCGCCGCGGCGGTGGCGGCTATTCTGGCGCAACCGACCACGTTGTGGGCACAGACGGCCGACGCGACTCTTGCGGGTTACGCGGCGCCGGGCGCCACCGTGACTGTTCACAACACGGCGACCGGATTTACGCGTCACGGCACGGCGGGCGGTGACGGACACTATGTGATCCCGGGGTTGCCGCCCGGCGATTACACCGTCGATGCCGGCGCTGGAACCGAGCAGCCGGTCACGCTGCAGGTGGCCACGACGACCCAACTGAACCTCCTGGAGCAGGTCACTATCACCGGCACCCATGCCACCCATCAGGAGGCGCTGACCTCGGAAGTCGGGCAGGTCGTTTCCCTGCACGACATCGAGGTGCTGCCCCAGTACACGCGCAACTTCCTGGAGTTTGCCAACCAGGTACCGGGCGTACAGTTCACCGTCGACAGCCAGGGCAACACGAACCTGCGCGGTGGCGCGCAGCTCTACAGCAACATCAACGTCTACATCGATGGTGTTAGCCAGAAGGACTACGTGTTCGGCGGTATCACCGGACAGGAGGGACCCGGTCAGGCCGGCGACCCCGGCAATCCCTTCCCGCAGCTCGCGATCGACGAGTACAAGGTCATCACGTCGAACTACAAGGCGGAATATGGCGACGCGGCGAGCGCCATCATCGTGGCCCAGACGCGCTCCGGCACCAATCAGTTCGAAGGCGAGTCCTTCCTCACCTTCACCGACCAGAACCTGCGCGCGGCCACGCCCGCCGAGCTGGCTGCGGGCCAACCGAAAGAGTCGGCACGCAGCTGGGAGTTCGGCGCCGCCGAGGGCGGCCCGATCATCGAGGACGTGCTGCATTTCTTCGTCACGTTCGAGCGCAAGACCCTCGCGGAGCAGAACGTGGTGTTTCCGGGTGGTGGCGTCGCCCCGGCCACCGCGGACGCGCTTTTGCCGGCCAGCGTCTCCTCGCAGTTCGGGCCCACCACCAACCCGTTCACCGAGGATCTGGGCTTCGCCAAGCTGGACTACGAGCCCACGGACGCCGACCGCATTGAGCTTACCGCCAAGATCCGCGACGAGAGGCAGCTGGTCGGAGCGGCCGGCCAGACGGCGGCCACGGCCGCGACCCACTACGAGAACGACGACAACCGGTACATGCTCCTCTGGACGCATAGCTGGGAGAAGGTCCTGAATGAGCTGCGGGTCACGCAGCAGAACACCACCTCGAACAGCAACGCCCAGCCCAGCCCGGAGTTCCAATACAACTACTACCCGGTTGCGGGCAACGTCACGGTTGTCGATACCCTCATTAACGTCGGCGGCCCCGGGGCGGGCGTGGGATACCGGTACGCGCAGTCGGGCACCGGGCTTCAGGATGACCTGACCTTCACGAACTTCACCGACCACACGATCAAGATGGGCGCGCGCTTCCAGTCCGTCGACCTCGTCGATACGGCCGGCACGCTAAGCCTCGCCGACGCGGTCTACGACGAGGGGGTCTCGAGCGCTGGCGTCTACCCGAACCCGTACGCGGTGGAATTCCCGGTGAGCTTCCCCGGGTCCGGTGCCCCGAGCGTCGAGTCGAAGGATGACCAGATCGGCCTGTACTTGCAGGACGACTGGACGGTCAACCGCCACCTCACGCTGAATCTCGGAGCCCGCTGGGACTACGAGAAGGTGCCCCTGTGGCAGAACTATGTGACCCCGGCGGCTGTGGTCAGCGCGCTGAATTCACCCGGGGCGCTGCCGGGTTACAGCCCCAACGTGACCTATGCGCAGCTGCTCGCCAAGTCATTCCCGGGAGACCCGGGGATCAACATCAATGACTACATCAGCAACGGCTCAAATCGGCACTCACCAACCGATGACATCGCGCCGCGCCTGGGATTCGCGTATGACATCAAGGCGGATCAGAAGTACGTGGTCTTCGGCGGCTATGGCCGATCATACGACCGGAACCTCTTCAACACGCTGGCGTACGAGACGACCAAGGTTGGTCTGTACAACAACCCGCAGATCTACTTCCCGACGCCCTTCACCAACGATTCGTTCGGCCCCTGCGCGACTGCGGCGAACGTGAATCCGGCCGACCACTGCTACGCCTGGAATCCGGCCTACCTGACGCCGGGGGGCCTCGCGGGCATTCCGGTGTCTACCTCATCGCATGAGGTGGACATGATCAATAACAACATCAAGACGCCATACTCCGATCAGTTCAGTATCGGGTTCCGCACGCGCCTCGCCGATTGGGATGCGGCACTGACGCTCTCGGACATCAAGAGCTACGACGCCCTGCTCGGTCACCTGGGGCTGCGCTATGCGGACGGGTCCTACTACGACAACCAGGGCGCCCCGTGGGGCGCCGGCGGGAGCCTGAAGGGCTACGGCTCGCTCATCCTCTGGGACAACGCCGGCAAGGACACCAACCAACAGGTCACGCTGTCGCTCGACAAGGCGTACACGACGGCTTCGGGCTGGAGCGCATCGGTGGCCGTCACCTACTCCAACGCCTACCAGAACAATGTCGCCGGCCCGTTGAATCCGTATCAGGGCAGTCCGAATGCCTATCTGTTCGATCTGCCCAACCCGAAGGACTACCCGATGGAGCCGTCGACGGCGGTGCCAGAGTGGCGACTCGTGGCGACCGGCAGCTACGACCTGCCGTGGGGCCTGTCGTTCTCGGCCAAGGGCGAGATCTCGACGCCGACCTACGTCGATGCCATCCTCGCTTGCCCCACCGTGTGCAACCCTTACGGGGGGGACGCCACTCCGATCAACGCCCGCATTCCGAACACCATCGGTTATCACGACATCGACACCTCGCTGGCGAAGTCGTTCGGGATCTACCGGCAAGTCAAGGGCACCCTTCGCGTGGACGTGCTGAACATTTTCAACTTCCACAACTTCGACCCGAACGCGGCCATCTGGACCCCGGTGGCCGGCAAGCCCATCGAGTCTCCGGTTTACAACTACACCGGCCCCATCATCGGCTTCCCGCGCACGTTCCGGCTGACGGCGCAGCTCACGTGGTGATCTGAGGACTGTGGCCGTGACCGGTCAGAACTGCACGCAGACAGCTGGCGAGCCACTTCGCTCCGTCGTCATCGTCGGTGGGGGCAGCGCCGGGTGGATGACGGCTGCGGCGCTCAGCAAATCCTTCGGTCAGCGGCTGCAAGTGACGCTGGTCGAATCCGAGGAGATCGGCATCATCGGGGTCGGCGAGTCGACGGTCCCGCATCTGCGCGAGTTCAACCGCCTGCTCGAGATCGACGAGGGGGAATTCGTCCGGCAGACGCAGGGCACCTTCAAGCTCGGGATTCACTTCGTCGATTGGGCGCGGTTGGGCGACCGCTACGTGCACGGCTTCGGGACGATCGGGCGCGACCTGGGACTCCTGCCCTTTCATCAGTACTGGCTCAAGGCGCTGCGCCGGGGTAACGCTAAGGCTATCGACGCGTATTCGCTGAATACGCTGGCGGCGGCGGCGTGCAAGTTCATGGTCTCACCGGCGGATGCGCCGCCCGACACGCCGCTCGCCGATATCGTCTACGCCTACCAGTTCGATGCGGTGCTGTACGCCCGCTATCTGCGCCGCTACTCGGAAGCGCGCGGCGTCAAGCGCATCGAAGGCAAGGTCGTCGGGACGCGGCTGCGCGCTGCGGACGGGTTCGTCGAGGCGCTGGTCCTCGAGAACGGCACGCGCATCGAGGCGGACCTGTTCATCGACTGCTCGGGGTTTCGGGGATTGCTCATCGAGCAGGCGCTGCATACGGGTTACGAGGACTGGACCCACTGGCTGCCGTGCGATCGCGCCTGGGCCGTGCCGTGCGCGCACGGCGACGGTCCGTTGACTCCCTACACCCGGGCGACGGCGCGTGCGGCCGGGTGGCAGTGGCGCATCCCACTGCAGCACCGTATCGGGACCGGCTATGTGTACTCGAGCCGCTTCATCAGCGACGACGAGGCCCGTGCCTTTCTGATGAGTCATCTCGACGGGGAGGCACTGGTCGAGCCGCGGCAGCTGCGGTTCACGGGTGGCAAGCGGCGCAAGCTGTGGAACAAGAACGTGGTGGCGATCGGGCTCGCCGGCGGGTTCCTCGAGCCGCTCGAGGCGACCACGATCTACCTGATCCAGGCCGGGATCAATCGGCTGGTGCGGCTCTTTCCGCGCCAGGACTTCAGGCAGGCGCTCATCGATCGATACAACGCCGAGGCGGCATTCGAATTCGAGCGCATCCGCGACTTCCTGGTGCTGCACTATCACGCGACCGAGCGCGACGACTCGCCGTTCTGGGACTACTGCCGCACGATGTCGATCCCCGAGAGCCTGCGGGAGAACATGGAGCTCTTCCGCAGCAGCGGGCTCTTCTTCCGCAACGGCACGGAGATGTTCGCACTCCCGAGCTGGGTGCAGGTGATGCTCGGGCAGCGCATGATGCCCGAGGCCTATCATCCGGCGGTCGACTGGATCAGCGACCAGGACCTCGATCGGTTCGTCGAGCACGTTGAGGAGGTCATTGCGAGCTGCGTTGCGGCGATGCCCACGCACCAGGCATTCATTGATCGGTACTGCAAGGCCTCGGCGGAACCCGGGATCCCCGCAGGGGTGGCCCGGGAGTGGGCGATGCGGCCGCGGCCGGTCCCGGTCGCGCGGCCCTGATCGTCGTTCGCCTCAGGCCACTTTGAGCGCCGTCGCGCCGCTGGTGTGATCGCTGTCGTGCGCCGGCATCGGCGGCGAGAAGCCCGGTGTCAGTGCGCGCCGGGCGTCCTGGCGGGTGTTGATGGGTTTTGCCAGCAGGTAGCGATCACCCAGCCATCTGATCGCATGAGCTCTCGCGGCGCTGTAATCGACGACCCATGTCGCTGTTGGTGTTTCCTTGCGCTTCATTGCGTGACCTTTCCCCGGGTTCCGATCGAGTCGGTGTGTGGGGATAAGGTAAGAGCGGAATGGCAGGGCAACAATCGCTCACGAGTGAATGCTGCGTTTCTCACGTGGAGAGAGCGCCCGCTCCCTCGAAGGGAGGATGGGTGCACGCCGATCACGACCGCGCGCATCATCCGCAGCGCCGCACGCGCCAACCGGCCGGCGCGTTGATCAGTGCGCCGGCTCCGGCGGCACGTAGATCGCGAGTCCCTTCGCGTCCTTGACGTACAGGCCCCCGGCGCCTGCGGCGCTGCCGCCCACGGCGGAGCCGGGGCCGTAGCTCGCGCTTCCGAGGCCGAGGCCGATGGATCCGGATTGCTGCTTCGCGACACCTTGCAGCAGGACGCCATTCGCGCCGAGCTTGGCGGCTTCGGCCTTCAGCTTCGCGATGGCCTTGTCCGTCTTCGCCTGGTCGGAGGCGAACGAGCCGCTGGATGCATCGAGGGTCGCGATCTGCTCGAAGTGCGCTGGCGGCTGCAGATAGATCTGCACCTGATCGGGCGAGATCGGTGGTCGGGCCTGGCCCACCAGGACATGAGAAGAGGACGCGCAGCCCGCGAGCAACGCGGCGCAGGCGCCGGCCAGCGTCAGTCGATGAATCGCCATGGCAACCCTCCCCGCGGTCGTTAGGGTACCGGCCGCGTATCCCCAGCCTACATCTGCGGCGCCCAGGATGAGCACCAGCCCTTGGCCTTGACGTCCTTGCCCGGGAAGATCTGACACGGCCCCTGCGCAGAGCCGGAAGCTCCCGCGTACAGGCCGCAGCTCGCGCAGTTGGCACCCGCGGTCGCGCCTTTGGCCTGCGAGGCGTCCTCCACGTAGTGCACGGCCTTCGCGTCCTGCGCCCCCGGCGAGAGCAGTGGCAGCTGAGCCGCGCTGGCGCGCGGTGCGCGCGCCAGGGCCACCGTCGCCACTGAAACGCCGAGCGCCAGGCGCCTGAGCAGCTGTCGGCGCGAGATGAGGTTCGGGTCCGTCACGGGACTCTCCTGTTGCACGACCAGACCCGAATCTAAGCACAGATGCGCGCGACCGGCCCATCCCATTGCCACTGCCACGGCACGCGAGTACTAATACTCCCTTCCAACCCAGGGGTATACCAATGTCCGACGCCGCCGCTCACCGCTACATGATCGAGCGCACATTTCCCGCAGGCGCGCTGGAAGGGCTCGATGCCGCGAGCAAAGCGAAGGTGAACGCCAACAATGCGAAGTACGGCGTGCATTGGGTGATGTCCTACGCCAACGCTCAGAAGACCAAGACGTACTGCGTGTACGAGGGCCCGAGCGAAGCGGCCATCCGCAAGGCCGCGGCCGAGAACAGCCTGCCGGTCGACTCCATCATCGAAGTCCCTGTGACCCTGACTCCTAAGTGAGGCGAGGGGCGCGGACGCCCCGAACATAAAAAAATCCTGTACGGCGCGCGAGGGGCGGCCCCGGGGGCTTCAGCCCGAGGCGTGGGCAGCGTAGGTCTCCATCATGAGCCCGGTGCCGCCGCGTGAGACGTGCGCGACGACCGCGGTGCGTCGATGGAGTTTGGTGATGGTGCCGAGATTGATGGCGAAGGAGAGGACCACCTGCTGGCCCTTGCGCAGGCCCAGGTTCGACGTCTCGACGAACACGCCGGTGGCGCTCAGGTTCACGGCCTTGCAGAGCTTGCGTCGGCCGCCGGGAACCGTGATGTACACGATCGTGCGAGCCCGGTGTCGGGTGTGCAGTCGGCGTTCCACTGCTGGTCTTCTTATCGCATCATTTTCTTATCGAGTTCTTATCGAGCCCCCGCCACCCATTATGCCGGGGCGCCGGGCTGCCGCCGCTGTCAGTGAACTTAATTCACCCGTCTCCTGCACGCTAATTCTGCCGCCTTGCGGCTGCGCGCGCCAGCCATGTCGCGGCGCATGCAAACCGAGCGCCCCGAGGCCAATTAAGCAATCGTTCAGGGAGCACTCCCGGCGGCCCCCGGGGCGCTCTCAGGAAGGGCTCTCGAGGAACGCGCCGATCTGTGCGCCGAAGGTCCTCAAGTCGATGAGAAACGCGTCATGCCCCTCGATGCAGTCGAGCGGCGCGAAGCGCGTGGCGACCCCGGCGGCCTCGAGCGCGCGCGCAATCGCCTGCTGCTCGGTGACCGAGAAAAGGAGGTCGGTCTTGACGCCGATGACCAGTGCCTGCTCGAGCGCAGCGCGTCGATAGAGCGCCACGGGCTCGCCGTGCGCGGCGAGGTCGAAACGGTCCATGGCGCGCGAGATGTACAGATAGCAGTTCACATCGAAGACGTTGACCCAGCGCTGGGCGAGGGACTCGAGATAGCCCTGGACCGCGAACTCGGAAGCAAAGGGGTCGCCGCTCGCCATGTCGGCGCGGATTGGCTCGCGTCCGAAGCGCTGCTGCCACTCGGCGGCTGAGCGGTAGGTGACGGTGCCGAGCTTGCGGGCGATGCGCGGCCCGGTGATCGGCGAGGAGTCGGCGGCGTAATTACCGCCGCGCCAGTCGGGGTCCTTGGTGATGATCTCGCGCTGGATCGAGCGTAGCGCTATCGCGAACGGGGCCGCGGCCTGGGTCCCGGAGATGCACACCAGACGCCGTGCGGCGCGGGGAAAGAGCGCCGCATAGGCGAGCACCACCATGCCCCCGAGCGAGGGGCCCATGACGGTGTCGAGGCGGCTTATCCCGAGTGAGCGTACGGTCTCGAAGCCGGCGCGGGCGATGTCCTCGACGGAAAGATCGGGGAAGCTCAGCCGGTAGGGCTTGCCCGTGGCCGGGTCGGACGAGGCGGGCCCCGTCGAGCCGAAGCAGCTCCCCAGCGAATTGACGCAGATGACGAAAAAGCGCTCGGTATCGAGCGCGAGCCCGGGGCCCACCATCCCCTGCCACCATCCTTCGGAGGTGTCGCTCGGCGAAGAGGCTGCGTGCGCGGAAGGGGAGAGACCCGTGAAAAGCAGCAGCGCGTTGTCGCGCGCGGCGTTGAGCTTGCCCCAGGTCTCGTAGGCGACACGCGCGCCGTGCAGCGCGCCTCCGCGCCACATGGGGAAGGGGTCGGGCAACGCTGCGTACTGACGCGCATCCATAGGGCGACTTATAGCATCAGGGCTCGGGGTCGCCGCCCTCGGGTATGCCTTCGAAGAGGAGCGTCGACAGGTAGCGCTCGCCAGTGTCGGGCAGCATCGCGAGGATCACCGATCCCTTGGGTGCCTCGGCTGCCACCTTGAGAGCTGCGACAAAGGTAGCCCCCGAGGAGATGCCGCAGAAGATGCCCTCGCTGCGCGCGAGCTGCCGGGCTGTCTCCACCGCCTCGGAATCCGCCACCTCCACGATCCGGTGCGCCACCTCGCGGCTGAGCACCTTCGGCACGAAGTCAGGCGTCCAGCCCTGGATCTTGTGAGGTGCCCAGGGCTTGCCCGAGAGAAGCGCGGCGCCCTGAGGCTCGCAGGCTACGATCTGCACGTCGGGACGGGCGAGCCGGATCATCTCTCCGGCTCCGGTGAGGGTGCCGCCGGTTCCCCAGCCGGTGACGAAGAAGTCGAGCCGCCTGCCGGCGAAATCCTGAATGATCTCGGGGCCCGTCGTGCTGCGGTGGTACGCGGGGTTCGCCTCGTTCTCGAACTGCCGCGCGAGGAACCAGCCGTGGCGCTTCGCGAGCTCCTCGGCTTTCCTCACCATACCGCTGCCGCGCTCGGCGGCCGGGGTGAGGATTACCTTCGCGCCGAGCATGCGCATGATCTTGCGACGCTCGATCGAGAAGGTCTCGCTCATGGTGGCGACGAAGGGATAGCCTTTGGCTGCGCACACCATGGCGAGCGCAATCCCTGTGTTGCCCGAGGTCGCTTCGACCACCGTCTGGCCCGGCTTGAGCGTGCCCTTGCGCTCGGCGTCCTCGATGATGCCGATCGCAAGGCGGTCCTTGACGGAGGAGAGTGGGTTGAAGAACTCGCACTTCACGTAGAGGGTGACGTGCTTTGGCCCCAGCCGGTTGATGCGCACAATGGGGGTCTTGCCGATCGTGCCGAGGATGCTGTCGTAGATCATGATGTTCCTTCTCAGGCTGCTACCGTGAGACCGCCGCCGTCCCCTGGAACGAGCGCCGGAGTATCACACCCTACGATGCGACTGCAGAAGCTGCTTGCCTCTGCGGGGCTGGGGTCGCGTCGCTCCGTCGAGGACTGGATCCGCGCCGGGCGCGTGACGGTCGGAGGCCGGGTCGCCCGGCTCGGGGACCAGGCAAGCGCCGCAGACGACGTGCGGCTGGATGGGGTGAGACTTGAACTTCAGCTAGGCCATACGTCAGGGACCCTGCAGGTACTCCTTTATTACAAGCCGGCTGGCGAGGTCACCACGCGTCGCGACCCCGAAGGGAGGCCGACCGTGTTCGAGCGATTGCCGCAGCCGAAGGCCGGGCGCTGGATCAACGTAGGGCGGCTGGATGTGAACACGTCGGGACTCCTTCTTTTCACCACCGACGGGGAGCTGGCTCACCGGCTGATGCACCCCTCGAGTGCAGTCGAGCGCGAGTATCTCGTACGGCTGCGGGGTGAGCCGGGTCCGGCGGTGCTGCGACAGCTTCAGGAGGGGGTACGGCTCGCCGATGGCCCGGGGCGCTTTGATCTCATCGTGGCGGACCGGGCGGAGCATACCGATCGAGCCGGCCGGGGCGGTGAGCTGCGCGGGGCCAGGGCGGGCGCCGGAGCGGGACGCGCGCGCGGCGGTGGCCACTCGAGCTTCCGGGTAGTGCTCCGAGAGGGTCGCAATCGGGAGGTTCGCCGGATGTTCGAGGCAGTGGGGTTCGAAGTGAGCCGGCTTCTTCGCAACCGCTACGGCCCCATCGAGCTGCCGCGCGATCTCAGGCCCGGAGGCGCGCGGCTTGCGTCGCCCGAGGCGGTCGAGCGGCTGCTGCGCGCGGCTGCGCCTGAGGCGGAGCCGGGCACGCGGCAGGGAGGCCAAGCAAATACCGCGCCAGGCTAATTGACACCTTAACCCTCTGAAATCACAATACGCGGCTCGTTTTGCGGAGGGGTACCCAAGCGGCCAACGGGAGCAGACTGTAAATCTGCCGGCTTACGCCTTCGAAGGTTCGAATCCTTCCCCCTCCACCACCCGCGTGTGAGGGAGAGGGAGCGAACCTTCGTCGGTTCGCGAGCCGGCAGAGGGATGCCATCAGCAGCGGGTGTAGTTCAATGGTAGAACCTCAGCCTTCCAAGCTGATGACGTGGGTTCGATTCCCATCACCCGCTCCAGCTTGATCGCGTGTCGACGTCTGAGCCGCGAGCCCATGTAGCTCAGTCGGTAGAGCACGTCCTTGGTAAGGACGAGGTCACCGGTTCGATTCCGGTCGTGGGCTCCAGTCGACCGGGTAACCGGTGTTTGATTCGCCAGAGTTAGGAAAACTTCCATGTCCAAAGAGAAATTCGAGCGCAACAAGCCGCACGTAAACGTGGGGACGATTGGTCACGTGGACCATGGGAAGACGACGCTGACTGCGGCGTTGACGAAGGTGATGGCCGAGACCAACGGCGGGACGTTCGTGGCGTACGACCAGATAGACAAGGCGCCGGAGGAGAAA
>Ga0209007_1000025_pt1 | contig 111954 bp, 97 predicted proteins | sample JacPinW_OM1H0_O2_FD_187961 | JGI IMG/M metagenome (GOLD analysis project Ga0209007, IMG submission 187961) | Forest soil microbial communities from Algoma, Ontario, Canada - Jack Pine, Ontario site 1_JW_OM1H0_O2 (SPAdes) (version 2) | ecosystem: Environmental > Terrestrial > Soil > Boreal... | reverse complement strand
CGAAATCTCGACGACATCCAGGCCGGCATCCCTCGCCGCCTTCATTGCGTCGAACAGGGACATCACGCCCAGCTGATTCCCCGCTTCATCCACCACGCGTACTTCCCGAGCGCGTATGCGTTCGTTGACCCGAAGGCCAGGAGGACCACCACGTTCCGCGATAAAACCACCTCCGGGGCGAGAAATCCAGTTTCAGCGCCCGATTGTCAGCCGCCCCGCGTACTAGAACACTGCCATGGAGCGACAGGCCAGAAAGTATAGCACGCTGACGCCGCCCAGCCGCAATAGCGGATGTCTTTGCCGCTCTGGCGCTCAGGGCTTCGGTTGGGGCACGGCGGCGCAGGCGTCCAAGGCCTTGTGCGTGGCGTTGGCCCACTGGGGAAAAGCGCGGGATTCGACGTACTCCATCACTTCGGAATCGCCGCCTCCGATCGATTCATTGAACTGGTACATGATCGGGTGCTCGTCCTCGGCATCATCGTCGCGCGGGCGGACGAACGTGATGTTTTCAAAAGCCTTGTACTGCTCGGCCACCGCCGGACACTGCTGCGGGGTGAAATTCCAGACCCGAACCTCTAGATCCTGTTTCAGCCGATCGTAGGATCGAGCAGGATCTTTCGCGTGCAGCGCCACGAGTTGCTGGTACAGCGGGGCGCCCTGCGCTTCGCGAAGAATCCCGCGCATCGCGCGCGGATTGTCGGTGTTCTCGATCACCACGGAGAATTCCGGCAGGTCGTTCACGCCGTCGCGATGCGCGCGCGCGGCGATGAAGTCGCCCTCGGCGTGCTTGATCGGGAAAAACTCGTCGAACGCAGCGACGAAATTCTTGTCCGCCCAGCTGTGATCGTCCGACGACTGTGGCCGCGCGGGCCAATCGAGCAGCGCCACGCCAGCGAGCAGTGCAGCGATTTGCGCGGCAGCGGAAATTTTCGTCGGGCGCATCGGAATCCGGCTATTGAATCGCGTGCGTATCGACTTCCGCGCGCAGGTCCGCGATGAATTGGTCGACCGGGCGCGGGCCGAGGTCGCCTTTGGCGCGGTGGCGCACGCCAACCGTGCCAGCCTCGGCCTCTCTGCCGCCGAGAACCAGCATGTAGGGAATCTTCTGCAGCTGCGCGTCGCGAATCTTGCCCTGCAGCTTCTCGTTGCGGTCGTCGAGATGGACGCGGAAGCCGGCATCCTTCATCTGCTGCGTAATCTTGCGCGCGTAATCGATGGTTTTTTCACTCAGCGGCAGCACGGAAACCTGCACCGGCGCGAGCCACGCGGGAAACGCCCCCGCATAATGCTCGATCAGCACGCCGAAAAATCGCTCCACCGATCCCCACAGCGCCCGATGCACCATCAGGGGCCGGTGCCGCGCGCCATCTTCGCCCACGTAGGCAAGCTCGAATCGGCTCGGCAGATTGAAATCGAACTGCACGGTGGTGAGCTGCCACGGCCGCCCGATCGCATCGACCAGCTTCACGTCGATCTTCGGCCCGTAGAAAGCCGCTTCGCCCGGAATATATTTGTACGGTACGTTCAGGTTCTCGAGCGCCCGAGTCAGCGTGTCCTCGGCGCGTTTCCAATCCGCGGGAGTGCCGGCATAAATCTCCGGATGCGCCGAATCGCCCCCGGACAGCTCCACCACGTATTCGTTGAACCCGAAAACGCGCAGCACCTCCCATGCAAACTCGACGCAATCCTGGATTTCCTTTTCGATCTGTTCCGGAGTGCAGAAAATGTGCGCGTCGTCCTGCGTAAAGCCGCGCACGCGCATCAGCCCGTGCAGCACGCCCGACCGCTCGTAGCGATAGACGGTCCCAAGCTCCGCCAGCCGCACCGGCAGCTCGCGATAGCTGCGCAAGTGCGATTTGAAAATTAAAACGTGGCCCGGGCAGTTCATGGGCTTCAGCTGGTACTCGGCTTTTTCCACTTCGACCGGACCGAACATATTTTCCCGATAGAAAATCGCGTGGCCGCTAGTCTTCCATAGATCGAGCCGCATGATGTGTGGCGTGTAGACCATCTCGTAGCCGTGGCGAACGAGCTCGTTCTTAAGCCAATCTTCCATGACACGGCGAATCGCCGCGCCCTTCGGATGCCAGAAAATCAGTCCGGGCCCGGCCTCGTCCTGAATGCTGAAAAGATCAAGCTCCGTGCCCAGCCGCCGGTGATCACGCCGCTTCGCTTCCTCGAGCTTGTGCAGGTATTCATCCAGCTCCTTCTGCTCCACGAAACACGCACCGTAAATCCGCTGCATCTGGGGATTTTTTTCGTCGCCCTTCCAGTAGGCGCCCGCCACGTTCATCAATTTGAATGCCTTGATGCGCCCGGTCGAGGGAATGTGCGGGCCACGACAGAAGTCGATGAATTTCCCGGTGGTGTAAAAAGAAACCAGCGGTTCGACGGCCTTTTCCTCCACCAGCTCGCATTTGAATTGCTGGTTCGACTTGCGGTAAAGCTCCAGCGCCTCGGACTTCGGAATCAGCTTCCGCTCGTTTGGCACGTCGCGCGCCGCAATCTCGCGCATCTTCGCCTCGATTTTTTCGAGGTCGTCGGGAGTAAACGGCTGCTCGCGCACGAATTCGTAAAAGAATCCGGTGTCGATCGGCGGTCCGACGCCAAGTTTTACGTCGGGATAAAGCTCCAGCACCGCCGCGGCGAGCAGGTGCGCAGCGGAATGGCGGAACACCTGCACCGCGTCGGGATCCTTCGCGGTCAGGATCGAAAGTTTTACGTTGTGATCCAGCGGCTTCGACAAATCGGTAAGCTCGCCATCAACCCGCGCGACCAGCGCGTCCTTCGCGAGCCGCGGCCCGATCTGCGCGGCCACCTGCGCAGACGAAGTCCCGCTCGGCACTTCGCGTGTTGATCCATCCGGAAGCGTGATTTGAATGTTTTCCATGTCGTTTTTCGGGTGCCAATTACCGTAGCATGATCGGCTCGTCTTTTCATCCGCTTGTTCCTGCGTGCGATTTGACCGCCGCACCGGCAGGCCAGGAAATAATCGGCGGCGATTAGCGTGGGTGCGTGCGATACTTCCGGTGCAGTTCTGAGGAGACGACGAAATGGCGAAGAATCGATTGAAGACCGCAGCCAAGAAAATTGGCGCAGCCATCGGCAAGGCGGACCGCACCGCCCACAAAGTGGCCAAGGCCGGAGTGATGGCCAAGGGCGAGCTTGAGGACATTTCAAAGCAGGTCGACGCCCTGAAAAAGCAGCTCGTCAAGACCACGAAGAAGCTGAAGAAGGCGCTGGCCTAACGCGCCCCTCGAAGCACCACGCCCGGGCGGGTGTCTTCGTCGAGTTCTGAGCGGCAGGCCGCCCAACTTACGATGGCTCAGTCCGGGCCGGCGGCCAATGCCTTCGAAGAAATGTACGCCGTGAAGGCTGTTCCTGGAGCGATCACGGCATCCTTGCCATGCTTCAGCACGGTCAGAAATCCCGCATAAGGAATCAAGATCGCCGCGTTCGGCGGTTTTGCCTCGCCTTCCAACGTAGCGCCTCCCCGCAATTGGATCACTTTGCCGTTCGCGTTCAGTGATTCCGCTTCAAAGGTAACCACCCCCGGCGCACCGCCGATTCCCGTTTTGTCCACTGCCGTAACAATGGCTGTGGCCGAAGATCCTTTGCTCGCCACGGTCAGGTCCCCAACCTTCAGCTCGTCAGCGAGCGTCAAAGAGATCTTGTCTCCGACCGACGCGGTTTTCGAGCTGACGCTCGAGCTGAACACCAGCGGCACGGGGATATGCCGGCGAATCTGTTCCGTCCCGGTAGGCGCCGCCGCAGGCAAATTCTGCGTCGCTGGCGTGTTGAACGTGTACCGAGCGCTGGCAACGATACTCCGCTGATAATACGGCGCAATCGCGATGGCCTGCAGCGTCGTGGTCGAGTTGATTGTCACCGGGCCGCGATATCGCGACGAGGACTTGGTCGGAGTCCAGCCATCGGTCGTGTAATAAATGATTGCGCCCCGGGTCGAGTCCGTGATCTTTACCGTTTCTGGCCGCAAGTACTTTCCCTGTTTCAGCGAAAATTTGGGCTTGGCCGCCAAGGCAGGCGCAGGAACAGGAGCAGCCGGTGGGTCCGCGGCGTTTTGTGCGTCGATTTCGCTCTGAGTCTGTTGCATGAATTGCTGCATTTGCTGACTCGCCTGCAGCGCGTCCGCCTGGGCCTGGGCGGTGGCTTGCTGGGCGGCCAGCGCGGAGGCATCATCCTGGGCCTGCGCGAGAGTAGCGCTGAGTGCGAGTATCAAGGCTATTAAGGGAGTTCGCATGTAATTCTTCCCTACAACTGTGACGTGCAGTTGGGGCAGGCGGTTGCGGCGACGAGGAGCGCGACGGATCGACTGAGAAACGAAGGGAACCAGCTATACTGCCCAGCATGATTCGCGGATGGGGGCTCCTGATGATCGCCTGTGTCGTGGCTTGTGGTCCGGGTGTCCTCTCGGCGCAGTCGTGCGAGAAACTCGCAAATATTTCGTTACCGCTGGTGACGATCACCATCGCGCAGTCTGTTGCCGGCGGCAAGTTCGCGCCCAGCGGCAGCACCGATGCATTTTCCGGCTTGCCTTCTTTTTGCCGCGTCGTCGCGAATCTGAAGCCCACCTCCGATTCCGATATCCACGCCGAGATATGGCTCCCGCTCACCGGCTGGAACGGCAGATACATGGCTGTGGGTAGCGGCGGCTGGGGCGGTTACTTCTCCTACGATCAGATGGCGGAGGCGCTCCAGCGCGGCTACGCCACCAGCGCTACGGACGACGGCAATTCCACGCGCGGCAGCGGAAAATTCGTCATGGGCCATCCCGAAAAATTCATCGACTACGCCTACCGCGCCGAACACGAAACAACCGTCGAAGCCAAAATTCTCCTCAGGGCCTTCTACGGGCGCGATGCCCGCTATTCCTACTGGAACGGCTGCTCCGGCGGAGGCCGCGAAGGACTGCTTCAGGCCTACCGTTATCCCGACGAATTCGACGGCATCGTCGCCGGCGATCCGGCCAACGTGCGCCGCAACGCCTGGGCGCTCTGGCTCGCGAATCAAACTTTCAAGGACCCCGCTGCGGTGATCCCGCCGGCGAAATATCCGATGGTCCATCGCGTGGTGCTCGACGCGTGCGATGCGATCGACGGGTTGAAAGACGGCCTGATCGAGTCGCCCGAAAAGTGCGAGCCGGATTTCAAAAAGGTCGAATGTAAGGGCGCGGACGCAGCGGATTGCCTCACCGCGCGCCAGGTGCAATCCGCGCAAACGATCACGAGTCCGGCGACGGATGCGGCCGGCCACGTCTATTTTCCGCGCCTCGAGCCCGGCACGGAGCTCGCCTGGGCGCGCTTAGCCGGCGGTCCCGAACCCGCGCCGCTTTTCTGGGATCAGTTCCGCTATGTGGCTTACAACGATCCGAACTGGGATTGGCGCAGCTTCGATCTCGCGCGCGATGCCGCGAAGGCGAACGACGCGAATCGAGACATCGATGAGCTCAATCCGCACCTCGCGCCATTCGCGAAACGCGGCGGCAAGCTCATGATCTATCACGGATGGGCGGACCAGCAGGTCGCGCCCGGCTCGAGCGTGGAATTCTTCAAGTCGGCGGCGCAAGCGAGCGGAAACCCTGCGGCAGCTGCGAACTGGATCCGCCTTTTCATGGTTCCCGGAATGGGGCATTGCGGCGGCGGCGAAGGCCCCGACACATTCGACAAAATCAGCGTGATCGAAGCATGGGTTGAAAACGGCAAACCGCCGGTGCGCATCATCGCCGCGCACGAAACAGGCGGAAAAGTCGATCGCACGCGTCCGCTATGTCCTTACCCGCAAATCGCCCGCTACAACGGCAGCGGCAGCATCGACGATGCCTCAAATTTCAGGTGCAGCGCGCAGTAGCCTCGGATCGCCAATCTCCTGATGGGCATCTTTTTCTTCACCGTCATCCTGAGCGAGGTCGAAGGATCTCTGTTCGTGTGACCGCGTCGCTGCGCACCACGTCCGGGAACAATCTCGGCCGCGGCCAATTTCAAAAGTACAGCTCACCTGCACCCGTACAAACGAAGCGAGCTCTGGCGCAGAGAGAGCATCAGCCAAGGCGCAAAGGAAGACGCCAAACCGCTGGATTAAGGTGGCGAAATCTGGCCGTGCAACGGGTCAGCGCCAATCGTCCCAACCAGTTCATCAAGGTAGGCCGCCGAACTGACGCGATCGAGTTGCCCACGAGCCAGCGCAGCGCGGCTTTCAAAATCGATGTCATCCTGCGGCGGAAATTCCTGCTGCGCCGCACGAAACTGCTCCAGCGCGCGAACGTGCCGCAGCCAAAGCGCAATATCGCGCTGCTGCTTGGTGCGCAGCCGCTCGGCGTACCAGTCGCTGGCCAGCAGCACATCGCGCGCGAACATCGCGCGCACCTCCGGGTGCTCTACTCCCATCCCGTAATACGAACCGTGCGCCATGATTTCCAGCAGCGCGCGCAGCGGCGGGCACGCCGCCTCGAAGCTGCCGTCCTCGAAATAATTCAGCGCCACGCGGCGCTGCGATTCCACGATCGCGTCTACGCCCGCCGCGTACATCACCGCGTCCTGCAATTCCGGCCGCAACATTTCGATGGGGAACACGGAATCGGGCGTTTCGAAAATGCGGCCCAGGTAGTGATCGACGAACGCCATCGTGATGCGATAGCCCAGCCGGCTTGCCAGCACCACGCGCCCCTCGAACGCGAAATCTTCGATCTTTTCCAGGAATCCGCCGTCGATCAGGAATCGGGGATCGCGCTCGTGGGTGCGCATGCGGCACCAGATTTCCGGAACCAGCAGGCTGACGTCGTGATCCACGCGAAAATGCGGGCCCACGTATCCGGCCGACGTTGTGAAGCCGGTGTCGCCGGTAAGAATCGCGGAGACAAGCGCGTTATTCAAGTCGACCACGGGCCACAGCGCGTTGAAGGGCCCTTTCGTCAGCGCGCCTTCGCTGCCGAAACCGGTGGTTGCGGGAGATTTTCCGGTGAGGCTCGAGATGCACTCCATGAAAAGCTCTGGCAGCTCCTGATAATGAATCGGCGCGTACACGGCAAGCGGCGGAATGCCCGCAGCGGTATCGGGCGGGCTATTCTTGCGCCCGGCGAGAACCGCGGTGACCGGGAAATGCACGGACCGGTCGGCGGGAATATCGCGCTCCAGCCGCGCCGCAATGCGCGCAAGATATGCGGCGCGCGGTGAGACGAGATCGGGACGCTTTTGCAGGTAGCGCGGATTCTGCGAAGGCTTGCCGTTGACCAGTCGCGGATGCGACGACGCGACGACGAACGCGGTGCCGTTGTTTGAGGATTCCCGCGATGCGAAATCCTGGAGCAGCCGCTGCATCGGTTTCGTGTAACGGTCGAAATCGACCACGTGCTCGACCATCGCGTGCGCCTGCTCGCCGGTCAGCGGCTCGTAATTCGACAAAAACGTGCCGGGGCTGGCAATGTCGGCTTCCGCCTGCCGGTCGACGCCGGGGTTGATGGCGTCATCGGGTCGCTGGAACAGCAGCGTCTCGCAATTCGCGACGAGTTTTACGCTCTCACCGATGGCCTCGCGGTCCAGGTCGTTCAGGCTCGCCCGCGGCAGCACGACGGAGGCCGTGATGTCGTCCTCGACCTGCACCTTTTCCGCGGGGCAGAAATCAGGGCGCAGCTTGTAAATGCGCCAAGCGCCGTCGCGATCGTGGCCCACGCGCAGGTAATTGCTGATCAGCGGCTCGCTATCGAGCTTGAGCTCGTTGCCGAGAAAACCGTCGATGCGGTCCACGGTGAAATGCTCGCGCCAGTTGTCGCCCCACTCGGGGCGATAATAGCGCTTCACGGTGAATAGCAGCTGCCGCGTGGATTGCGGCAGGTTGCGGATCCATTCATTGTGCTCGTCGGTGTAGTGCGGAGACGTAGTGAACAGGCGAATCACAGAGCCCATGGTCCGGTCCGGGCTCAGGACCGGCCGCTTCGCACGCGCGTCGGGTGGCCGGTGTTTGTAGATCGTCGAGAAGTCGCGCTCGAAGATCTCGGCGACCTTATCCATATCCTCGCAGTAGTCGCGAACGTAGACCGGGCCGTTGAGAAGCGCGTGCGCAATCGACTTCGAGATCTCGGATTTGCCGCCGCCGGAGACGGTGCAGGGCTTGTGACAGAGCGTACCTCGCGGCCGAGAGCCGATGAGTCTCCATGCGGTACCGTATGGCTGCTTTTCGAGGTGAACACGAAAACCGGATGGCAGGACGTAAACGTTTGAAGGATGGAGAGTTAGCTGACGGTGGTCTCCGCCTTGCTGCCACCGTACGAGGCCGTCGCGAAGTGTGAAGACAGAATCCTCCGGCAGGTAGAAAACGTCCCGATACCGGCCATCGACACCATACCCTTCCGAATGGTGCTCAACGAGGTCGCCCAGCAACCCCATCGCCTGCTCGAACGTAGCTTTCTTGAGGCTGACGGTGCGTCCGGCGTAGAATTCCGAACCGAGAACGTAGGTCGCGAAGGCGATGGCACCTCCCGCGTGCTCTTCCTCCGCGAGGCCGAAGAGGTTTGCGGCGTAGCTGATCTGCGTCTTCACTTCTTTCTTGCAGTAGCCGTAGTAGTTGTCCGCAATCACGGTGACGATCACGCCCTGTTGATCGCGAGCACAGATTTTGAACGCCTGGCCATCGTTGTACAGCTCGTCGGGGTCGCTCCAGCACATGCCGTCGCCACGCTGGCGCGCGGTGGCTTCGCTCGCGTGCGGCAGGCCGAGCGCCGATTTCTTCATACCGACCAGATGCGGTGCCAGGATCACGCAGCCGGTATGGCCGGTCCAATGCGCCACATCAAGAGCGGCATTGTTTTCCGGCAGATGCGGATCGCCACCGTTGCCGAAAATCGATTCGACGAAATCGAGATTGCTCACCAGGCTGCCGGGCGCGAAAAACCGGGTCTCCATGGTTCGCGCGGGGTCGGATCCCGTGGCCGGGCAGACCAGCGGCCGCAGCAACAGCGAAACGAACAGTTGCGCGGGTTCGGGCTGTCCCGCTGTGAACGGCACGGTGAGAACCTCGCGCGGCGGACGCAGAGCGGCCGCGAGCAGAGCGGCGAACGTGCGCGTCGGCACAGCTTGCTTATCCGCAGGAATCGGAAAGCCGCCTTCGGCGATGTGGAAGACGCCCCGCGTGGTGCGGCGGTCGCTTGAGGGATTGTGCAGCACGCCCTGCGGCACGCGATAGGAGCGCAAGTAAGGCGACGAGAAGCAGTTCAAGTCGGGCGGCAAAGACATGGCGCGCGCCAGCCCAGGCCGGTCGAGGATGAACGTGCTGGCCGGAAGCCGCGGGACGGCCGCATCGGGGCAGGCGTCAGCCAGATATTCGTCGAGAAAGGATTGGATGCGCGCGTCGGCGGGACACAGGTAGGAACCGAGACGGCGTTCCTTCTCGTAATGGTTGCGCAGCAGAGGCCGCGCGATTTCAAGGAAGGGCGCGTCAGATGCGGAACTCGATGCCGGCTGCCCGAGCGCGGCAAGCTTCAACTGAAGATACTGAATCAGATCCAGATCGAGCGCAGCTTGAGGTGCGGCCATTCAACCATCCCGGCCCCCCCGGTCAAGTTGTTTTGATGCCTGTACGGTTGCCGGGATATTACCAAACTTAGGGCACGGGACGAAGCTCGGATACGGTCAGGGAATGATGACGCCGGGGAGGCCGCGGAAGTGGGTGTTGGCGGTGACGAGCTGGGCTTGGCAGACGCGGGAGGTGGCGTAGACGATGGCGTCGTTGCCGTTGAGGTGATGATCGAGGCTCACGTTGGCCGCGGCGAGCGCGACGGTTTCGTCGAGCGGGACGACGCGGCGCAGCAGTGCCTGCGAGGCGAAGCGGTCCGCAAGCGGCCGACCGCGATGCTTCGCGAGTTGGCGGTAGACCTCGAAGATGACCACCGACGGCATGATGACCGAGGCTTCGCCCTCGAGGTAATGCCCGAACGCCGCTGCCTTGGAATCTTCGGTCAGGTATTCGAGCCAGCCTGTGGAGTCAACGAGGTAGAGATCAGAACCGCTCCGTGTGGTCACGATATTCGTCTTTCCATCGGAGGCCCTTAGCGATGCCACGCAGCTCCTTGATCGAGCGGCGCGGCACCAGACGCAGCACGCCGTCGAGCGCGAACATCAGTAGTTCTTGTCCCGCTTCGATGCGCAGCTCTTCGCGGAGCGCCTTGGGGATCACAACCTGAAATTTGGGAGAGACGCGGACCTTTGCTTTCTCCATTGGTGAAAACCCCCGAGCATCCTATCGATCGCCATACGGTATGTCAAGATGCTGATCGATGGCCTCATTGTAATACCTCGATTCAGGGGGCATCGAGCATCGACCACACACTGTTAATCTTAGCGCCGCAGCACGCGCCCGAAAAAATGCCTTCTACTTTCGTAGCAACGCGGGAGATGGCGCGAAAACTAAATTTCTGTCGGCGCGTCGACATGGAAGAGTTCGCAACAAAACTCTCACTCACCCATTCATACCGTGGAAAAATCATCCTGGAGAACGACCGCACCCCTCTATTCGACGGGAAATGATTTCCACTACGCGCCTTCGCATCCCTTCCGAATCGACGGGGCGAACTCGCCGGCGCCAGTCCATCGATCGGAGTGAGCTGCCCGAAGCGAGATGCGTGTTGCAATCGCCGGCGCGGGGCATCTAAATTGACGGCGCGAGACGCACTGACTAGAAGTCGAACGGAGGCGCGACATGAAATTCCTGATCGGGTTGATCGTGGGGCTGTTGATCCTGCCGCTGCTGCTTTTCTTGTACGCCATGAGCGGTCACTTCCCGGCGGCAACGTCGGATCCGCCGATACCGGGCGAAGCAGCGCTGGCCGGCGCGGCACTGGAGGGGCGAATCAAGCGCGAGGCTCCCAACCGTGACGTATCGAATTTCGCCACCTCCGAGCTGGTGAGCGGCGCAAACCTTTATCAGAACAACTGCGCGGCGTGCCATGGTTTGCCGAACCAGCCGGTCCCGCCGGTGGGCCAGGGAGAATTTCCGCGTCCGCCGCAGCTCTTCACCGTGGACGGGCGCGTGAGTGACGATCCCGCGGGCGTCACGTACTGGAAAGTGAAAAATGGAATTCGACTATCCGGCATGCCGTCGTTTGAGAAATCGCTCAGCGATATGCAAATGTGGCAGGTGACGGCGCTCGTGGCGCGTGCCGATAAATTGCCGCCGCAGGTGATGGATGCCCTGAAGCCCGGCGTACCCGTGATCCTGGTGACGGCGGGAGCGGCGGCGCCAGGGGACAACTCGACACCGGCTCCTGCGCCGCAGGCGCATTAGAGCAAACCAGACCGTCGAGGGAGCTGCGGCGAATGCTCCCGCCGAATCAGAAATCGACGTGGAGGCGAAGGCCCGGCACGGTAACAGGACCGCGAGCCTGGTTATAGCCGGGGTTGTTGATGTGCTGGATGTCGAAGGATGCGAAGAAGCCGCGCCAGACGTGCGCGGTATAGAAGCTTTCGAAGATTTTCTCCGGGCCGTAGGTGAGCGCGCCGTCACCGAGCAGAAAGCCCAGGCCGCCGAGCGCCAAATATCGCTGGTGGTCAGCGGTGATTCCGTTGGCGACGAAGGCGATGCCGGCGCGATCGTTCTTACGGTGCCAGGGAGCGCCCATCGAGAAAGCGCCGAGCTCTAACTCGCGGTCGTCTTCGGTGTAGGCCCACGACTCGTTGTGTCCGTCGCTCCAGCCGAGGCGGCCGAAGACTCCGATATCGTCCGTGATCGACTGCTCGAAGTTCAAGCCGAAGCCGTAGCGGTGTCGGCCCTGGCGGCGCGTGTCGATAATGTTGGGCGTTGCGGTTTCGTGATCCAGGAATTCGGCGATCGCTTCCTTGTAATTCCCCATGCCCGCTTCGTTGAGGTAGCTCAGCAGGCGTACGGTGCCGGTGCGATGCGCGACTGGCTTGCCCGTGGCCTGTAACTCCAGGTTTTCAGCGCGCGCCCGGGCGATGTCCAGATCGAGATTGATACCATTGGCGATCTTCGGTTCGAGCGCGACGGCGAAGCGCGCAGCGAACCAGTGATCGTCATATTCCAGCAGTACGCCGTCGGTATAGCCACGGGTGTTGGCGGCGTAGTCGTAGGCGCCGTTGTTGTCGACCGTCCAGTTCAGGAATTGCAGATGGCTATCCTGGCCCCACGTGTTCAGGTCGAAGAAATCGGCGAGATCGAATTTCCCGACGCGAAATTCGATGCGGCGCGCCGGCACGGACGTGGCGAGATGAAATTCGTCGCGGTCCTCAGTGACTCTTTCATCCGTGAGCGGAATGATCTGGCGGATCATCAGGCGCGCGAGGTAAGGGGTCGTTGGAAGCTGCGCGCCGGATACGGTTCGCACGGAATCGAGATTGGTGTAACCCGCGAGACCGAATGCGTGGCCGATGCCACCGCCGGTGGCGTACTCGATGTCGCCGAAAAATTCGGTCGTCGGAGTCACCTCGAAGCCGGTGAAGACGGTGAGAACATGCGTGGTCGCGCTCTGGGCGCCGGGGGTGAGGCTGTTCGGACCGGTGTATTTCGCCGCGAATGACGGGTGCCACTGGAATACCACGTTCGCCTGGCCTGAAATCCAGTAGCCGGCGTCGTCCGGATGGGGCAGGAGGGTGAGTGAATCGTCGGAAGACGACTGGCCCGAGGACGAATCGCCTGCTGTTTGCGAGTCTGACTGATCCTCCACGTGCGCGAGCTGTGTGTCTTGCGGAGGCGCCTGCGCGGAGTCCTGTGCGCGCGCCGGCCGCGCGGCGACTGCGACCGCGAGCAGCGCAAGGATGACCCGGATCCGCAATCGGTGAGCACGCATGGCGTATATTAACCCCAGTTAACCAAGTAAGTAAACGCTAGTAAACCACACTGGGTTCCACTGGACACCCGACCAGCAGCCGGAGTACCTGAAATAAAGCTGCACGCGCCTTACGGGGGAAATAGAAATACCGGCTTGACGGCTTTTCCCGCTGCTTGATCCTCGATGGCCTGGTTGATTTTATCGAAAGGGTATTTCGTCACCATTTTGTCGAACGGGAAACGGCCGTTCATGTAGAGATCGACCAGCTTCGGGATGAAAACGTCCGGAACGCTATCGCCCTGCACGATGCCGCGAATGGAGATACCGCGGGACATTACGCGGGACATTTTCGGCGCTTCGGCCGGGACGGCGCAGAACCCGAAAATCCCTTTTGCGGTGAGGGAATCGAGCGCGTGCTGATTGCTGTCGGCGCGGCCGGTGGTGTCAAAAGCGCAGCCAACGCCGCTGGGCGCAATTGTGCGAATCTCTTCGGCGACCTTCACCTGCGGACCGGCGAGAACCGTGTGCGTGGCTCCGAGTTGCTTCGCCATTTGGAGGCGCGAGGCGAGCACGTCAACGGCGATGATCGCGGAGCAGCCGCAAACTGCAGAGGCCATCACCGCGCTAAGCCCTACGGGGCCCACGCCGAAGATCGCGATCGCGCTGCCGGCGGGTGCCGCGAGCGAATTCATGACGGCTCCGGCGCCGGTTTGGACGCCGCAGCCGAGCACGCCAAGAATCTCAAGCGGGGCGTCCGTGCGCACCGGAATCGTGTTGCGCTCGCGTGTAACAGCGTAGTTGCAGAACGACGATTGCCCGAAAAAGTGTCCGTGAACTTCGGTTGCGCCGCTGTGAAATGAGCCGGGTTCACCCGCGCGCCCATCGGTGAAGTTCAGCGGCACCAGTTGATCGCAGTACGCGGGATTCCCGGCCAGGCACGTGGGGCAGGCGCCGCAGGAATCGCAGGTGAGCACAACGTGATCGCCCGGCTTGACCTTGGAGACGCGCGCGCCGACGCGCTCGACGATGCCCGCACCTTCGTGGCCTAGCACGGCAGGCATCGGAACACCCATATTGCCTTCGCACGCTTTCACGTCCGTGTGGCAAAGCCCGCAGCCGGCCATGCGGACCAGGATATTTTCCGGGCCCGGCTCGCTGATATCGAGTTCTTCGATGGAGAACTCGTGCCGGCCATCGTGGGCGACCGCGGCGCGCACTTTCATTGCATGAGATCCTAGTTCCCAGCTGCCTGGGGCATCACCAGCTTGCCGACCACCGGGACGGGCAGCGCGCCCTGGTCGAGCACGACGTCGTGGAATTTCAGCATGTCGAAATTCTTTCCGGCTGCGTCCTGATACTGCTGTCGCAGCGCAAACCACTCGCGAATGCCAACGTAATAGGTCGGCAACTGCGTCGAGCTGAGCTTCGCTCGCAAAAGTTTCCCGCTGGCTTCCGCCTGGGTTTGAAATGCGTCTTTGGTCATCAAGTCCATCGCCTCGTCGTCCGTCATGTTCATGGTCTGGAGTTTAACGTCGAGGATCGTATTGGCGAGCACGCGTAAGCGTATCTTGCGCATCATCATGCGGAATCTCGGGTCGTTTCCCAGAAACCCCTCATCCATCATCACCTGCGCGCCGTATTCGGCCCAGCCTTCGACGTAGGCGCCATTGCCGAACAGGGCGCGGAGGAGGCGGCGGGATTCGGGCTGGATGTTGTTGGCGTGCTCGGCCTGGACGTAGTGGCCCGGAATCGCTTCGTGGAGCGATAGCCACTCTAAGGTGAGGTTGTTGTACTCGCGGAGGCGCGATTCGGTGGAGGCGGCAGGGGCGGCGGGATCGATGGGCGTAACCCAGTATTCGGCTTCGGCGTGGGGCTCAAGCGGCGGGGCGCTGTGGAATCCGGCGACGGAATAGATGCCGCGCATGAACGGGGGCGTGGGGATCACTCTCAGGTTGTCGCGGTCGCTGAGCGAGACGATCTTTTTCTCACGGATGAAGGCCACGATGCCGGTGAGATCGTTCCGGATGGTCTGCTCGAGCTCGCCGGGCTTGGAGTGATCCTCGGAGATTTTGTCCAGGACCTCGCCGATGATCCGGTTTTCGCGATCGCGGCCGGTAAGATCGGAATGGTCGCCGTGTGCAGGGAACATCTGCGCGTGCATGGGCAGCGCGAGGCGGAGCATTTCGGCGCGGAGGTCCTTCAGGTCGCGCTCGGCGTCGGCGAGCAAGGCATCGGGGGTGATGTTCGTTTCCATTACCAGGCGGAATTTCTGGTCGTAGAGATCCTTGCCGAGGCGCCAGGTGCGTTTCGAGGGGCGCTTGCCAAGGTCGTCCTTCAGCCAGGCATTGAAATTCTTCAGCGCGACGATGGCGGGCGGCGCGACCCGGTCGTATTCGGCTTTCAGCGGCGATCCGACCGGCGTTTCGTTGGCGAGATCGTTTTGAATCATGTCGATGTTGCCATCGTTCTCACTGACGGCGGTGCTGATGAAGACCGGATCGGCGTCGCTGAGATACGCCTTCACCTGATCGAGCAGGCGGGGAATCTGGCGGACGCGCGAGAGAATGTGCCCCATCCGCACTTCCAGGGGCGCGTAGTCCTGCGTGAGCGGGAGAAAGAGCGCGTTGCCGATCAGCTCGACCGGGACGGTGGGGTTGTGGCGGTAGTTCTGAATCTTGTCGAATTCGAGCAGATTGAGGCCGATCTGGTCATCGATTAGCTGCCAATCGGCGGCGTCCTGCGCGTTGAGAGTGCCGAGCGGGGTCTCGGCGCGGAATCGCTGGCGCCAGCGGGCGTAGAAAGTGCGCTGCTCGTCCATCGCTTTCAGGCTCATGTCGTCGAGTTCGGCGTCGAGCCCGATTTTCTTGCCGGTCTTGATGTCGATGTGGATGTGATACCCGGCTTGGGAGGCGCTGGTGGGAGAAAGCGCGAGCCCGTCTTTCATGAATTGCTCGCTGAGCGCGGCGAATTTCTTCGAGCCAGCCGAGGCTTGCGAATCCGCGGAACCGGTGCCGGACGGAAGCAGCACCATCAACGAAATCACCGCGCAGAAAATGGAGAAGCCGGGCGCCTGCATGGGCGGTCCTCCTGGGACATTCGAAAACCCTTGCCGCTACGAGCGCGAACTGCGCTGAAGCGCTGCGAGCACACGCGGCGGCGTGAGCGGAAATTCGCGCATGTGCACACCGACGGCGTCGAAGAACGCGTTCGCGATTGCGCCGGCAGCGGCGGCCATCACCTCTTCGCCCGCGCCTGTCGATTTCTGGTCGAGGCGTTGGACGACGATGGGCGTGACCTCGGGACATTCCTCGAAACGCAGGATCGGGTAGGTGCTCCAGTCGAGGCTGGTGACGTTCGTCGTGTTGAACGTAACTTCCTCGTGAAGCATGCGGCTGGCGGTTTGCACGAGTTGGCCGCTGATCTGGTTCTCGATAAACGCTGGATTTACAGCGAGGCCGGCGTCGATTGCGCCGTAGAGATGTTTTACGGCGACCTGGCCGGTATCCTTATTCACCTCGATTTCCGCTACCGCTCCGCCGAAGGACGTGAGGTGCGTGCCGAGGCCCATGCCCCGGCCGCGCGCGATTTTGGCGTCGGAAACCTTTGTGGCGGGCGGACGCGGCTCCCACTTCGCGGCTTTTGCGACGGCGTCGAGCACGCCCATCCAGCGGTCGCTGGTGATATTGCGCTTGCGGAATTCGTAGGCGTCCATGCCGCACGCGCGGGCGAGCTCGTCGATGGTCTGTTCGGATGCAAATGAAAAAGACAGATCAAGCGGGGAGCGGAGCCAGGCGCCCTTCAGATATTTCAGGCCGGGGACTTGATGGTTCACGAGGCGCACGCTTGCGATGTCGTACATGCCGCCGCAGTCCGTGGGATTCACCTGCTGGGCGGCGCCGAGACGCCATTCCGCCGGTGGAGTGCCGAGAGCTAGCTGCGTGGAGGTTTCGACGGCGCTCCAGTTGTGGTGCCAGCCCTCGTATTGATAGGCGACGATTTTTCCGGAGGCGTCGGCGGCGGCACGAATTTCGCCGACGTGGGCAGGACCGTAGTTGTCCCAACCGTGCTCGTCCCAGCGCATGAATTGCAAACGCACGGGCTGTGCGGCGAGCTGCGACAGAATCGCGGCGGCTTGCGCGACATCGTCGTAGCAACTGTGGCCGTAGGTGCCCGAGCCTTCGTAATACTGCACGCGAACTTCTTGCGGAGGCAGGCCGAGGACTCCGGCGACGGTGTTGCGGGTGGCATAGACGTCCTGCGTCGAGGCGATTACGAGCGCAGAATCGGACTTCACATCGGCGAGGGCGCCGTTGGGGCCGAAACCGGCGTGGGCTTGATACGGCGCGTGATAAGTGCCAGCCGCTACGTGCGGCGCAGAGGAAAATGCTGCGGTCACGTCGCCGCGCTCAAGGACTACGTGGTCCGTGGTTTTTTCGGCGCGCATGGCGGCGTAGAGCGCGTCGCCGCTGCCGGACAGAGTAGCGGGCATGTCCCAGGTGATTTTCAGCTGCTGGGCGGCGCGGACGGCGTCCCATTCGAGCGGGGCCACCACGCCGACGAAATCGCCCTTGCGCAGGACACGCGCGCCGGGAATCGAAGCGATCGAAGATTCGTCGAGGCTCGCGACTTTCGCGCCGGCGCCATACACTCCCTGGCCTCGCGGACGCACCACCCGCCCATGCACCATACCGGGCAGGCGGACGTGCTGGAGGTAGACGTATTTGCCGCTGACTTTTTCCGGGATGTCGTTGCGCACGGGGCTTTTGCCGACGAGCTTGTAGTCCGCGACCGGTTTTTGCGGGGCAGCGCCTGTGAACGTGACATGGAACGGCTTGTCGCCGACGAGCTCGCCGTAGCTGACCACGCTGCTCGCGGCTCCCTTGACGGAGACAATGCCGCGCGAAACGGCGAGCTGCTCGACGGGCGCGTTCAGCTTTTTCGACGCGAGCGCGAGCAGCGCCTGGCGAGCTTCGGCTGCTGCGGTGCGGATCGCCGGGCTCCCGCGAGCGATTGACGAGCTGGAGTAGGTGCCGCCTTGATTCGGCGTGATGTTGGTATCCAGGCGGATGGTGCTTACCTGGGTCATATCGAGATCAAGCTCTTCGGCTGCGATTTGCAGCAATGAAGTGGTTGAACCCTGGCCGAGTTCGACGTAGCCGATGTATACCGTTGCCGTGTTGTCGGAATGAATCGCGAGCCAGGTGTCGATTTGTTTCGGATCGGGAGGACCAGCGACTGTGCCGCGAGCGATTGCCGCAGCTGCCTGTGCGGCGAGCGATTCGCCGGCGAGAAAGCCGCGCATGCTGAAACCGATGACCAGCGCGCCGCCCGCTTTCAGAAATTCGCGGCGCGGGACTGCGGCAACCTGCGCGGATCGAGGAGTCGCGGCGGCTTTGCTCACCGCGAGAACTCTGTTTCCGCGATCGCGCCAACGGGCTCGATATCGAGCACACGCGATGGGTTGATCTTCTGGGCGGCGCGGCGAATGGCTTTGACGACGCGCGGATAACTGCCGCAGCGGCAGAGATGCCCGTTCATCGCCGTGCGAATCTGCGCTTCGGAGGGCTGAGGAGTTTTTGCTAGCAGCGCCGCTGCGGTGACGATCATTCCGTTGAAGCAATATCCGCACTGGACGGCTTGTTCTTCAATGATGGCTTCCTGCACAGGGTGCAAAGCGGGCGCGTGCACGAGTTTTCTCTGCCGCGCGTACCAGGCGGGCAATCCTTCGAGCGTGGTGACGGATTTGCCCTCGACCGCGGAAACCGGCGTGACGCAGGAGCGAATTTCTTCGCCGTTGAGGAGCACGGAACACGATCCGCATTGAGCGAGGCCGCAGCCGAAGCGTGGGCCTTGAAGATGTAGCTCGTCGGACAGCACGTACAGCAGGGGGGTATCGGGCGCGGAGGAAATTTCGGTGAGGCGTTCGTTTACACGGATCTTTAGCGAGCCGTCCATGGCGCGTCCCCCATTTGGACCGATGCGGCGACCGAAAGGTTATCACGGCGGGCGGGCGAGGGGCCACGCAGGGGCGGCGGATTTCGCCGTACGGCGCCGAAATATTCACAAGTCCTTGTGGTAGCCTAACGCCGGGAGGCGGCGACAACGTGGACATCGTGAAGGGCAACATGGGCTGGATCGAAGTGATCGTCGGGCCGATGTTTTCCGGCAAGAGCGAGGAGCTCATTCGCCGCCTGCGCCGCGCCGAAATCGGCAAGCAGCGCGTGCAGATTTTCAAACCGGTGATCGATCAGCGCTATTCGAAAAACGGGATCGTGTCGCACTCCGGGCTGGAGATTGCTTCGGAACTGGTGAAGAGCGGGGCTGAGATTCTGGAAAAAGTGGCGCCGCGCACGGAAGTGGTGGGCATTGACGAGGCACAGTTTCTTGGTGAGAGCATCGTGGCCGACGCGTCACATCTCGCGGAGCTGGGAAAGCGCGTGATCGTGGCCGGGCTGGATACGGATTTCATGGGGCGTCCGTTTGAGCCGATGCCTCGCCTCCTGGCGGTGGCGGAGGAAATCACCAAGCTGCTGGCGATTTGCATGCGCTGCGGAAATCCGGCGGTGCACACGCAGCGGCTGGTAGCGTCGGAGGAACTGATCGTGGTGGGCGCGGGCGGGATGTATGAAGCGCGCTGCCGCCGCTGCTTCGAGCCGCAGCTGGCGCACGAGAAAATCGAAGAGGAAAAACAAGCCGTCCGACCCACTGCCGCTGCTGCTGCGCGCGCGGCTTCCAGCTGAAGTCGTGTAACCCCGCTTCGCGAAGCGGAACTTGAGGATTCGATTTCGCTACGCGCGGAAACCTTCGAAAGGCGAATCTCCGAAAGCTCCGGCGTTGACCGTGCCGGAGATCGCGTCGCCGTCGACCTGCGCGGAAAACTTGAGGGTGATGGCGATAGGCGACGTCATTTCGATCGACCAGGTGGCTTTCCTGCCGTGCACCGCGCCATTCTGAATATCTCCGCTTCCAAACATGCTGCTTTGCCTGCCCGTGAGTTTGTCCGCGGCTTCTGAAAGCGAGAGCGTGCTTTCCTGATTGCCCATCGGCGAGTTGATGATGATTTTCCAGTTGCCGGTGTAGGACATGGAGATCTCCTTGATCGCTCTCGTGCGAGGCCAGTCTTACTTCTATTTTTCGTGCTTGGCAAGCGAACGATCGAGCGGGGCCGTCGATCGACCGGCGCAATGATGTGACGTACTCCCCAGCCTGAAGGCAGGGGCTTCTCAAGTTTGAAGTGGTAATCATGGTCGCAGTTGTGATCGAAGAGATGTTTGGGTCGGACTGAAGCCGACCGAAAGATTACAGGCGAGCCGTGGTCGTCGATGCGGCTCTTGCAACGCCGCGTTGTACAGTTCCCGACAGAGATCTACTGTCGCCTGCAACCGCTCTCGTTGTAGACGGTTGGGATAGAGCCGATATTTGAACGTCTTTCTTGACATTGTGCTATTCCTGAGACGTCACGCGACACTAGGAGTAACGGGGACTTATATCCCCGTCCTGAAGGCGAGCGAGGTTTGACGCCCCCACCGATAAATGTGGGGTTTGCTGCTGCGAGACGGAGGCGAGTGTGAACGGACGATTCGCGGGACGCGTTGCATTAGTGGCTGGCGGCACGGGCGGACTGGGGCGGGCGGTGAGCCTCGCGTTTTTAGAAGAGGGTGCCACGGTTGCGCTAACCTATCAAAGGGTGAACGGGTTCGAAGCGTTGCGGAATGAAGCGGGCAGCGCGGCGTCGCGATTGGAGGGTTTTGCGACGGACGTGACCAGCGAGAGCTCGGTACTCGAGCTGGTTCGAGCAATCATGGCGAAGCGCGGCCGGTTGGACGCGATGGTGAATGCTGTGGGAGGGTACGCGGCAGGTGCGAATCTGTGGGAAACCGATCCGAAAGTATTCGAGCAGATGTTCGCCCTGAATTTTCGGTCTGGATTCGTGTTGGCGCGAGCCGTGGCGCCGGCAATGGTGAAGCAGGGGCATGGCGCAATCGTCAACGTGGCCTCGAAGGCCGCGGTCGACCACGCGGCAGCTTCGGCGGCCTATGCGTCGTCGAAGGCCGCGGCCGTGGCGATGATCGATTCGCTGGCTGCGGACTTGAAAGGCACGCAGGTGCGCGCGAACTCGATTCTGCCGAGTATTATTGATACGGAAGCGAACCGCAAAGCGATGCCGAGCGCGGACTTTTCGAAGTGGCCGAAGCCGCAGGAGATCGCGCGCGTTATATTGTTTCTATGCAGTGACGACGCCAAATTAATTCAGGGCGCGTCGATCACCGTCTAATCGCAACCATCCAATCCAGTTTCCCTGTTGAAATTCGGGTGCGACCGAATCGATTTTTTAACATCCGATAGGGTTACTTCGTCGCGTCAGAAGTCTAGAATATTTACGGGCGGGAAACGGGGCCGGTGATGGCGAAACCAATTTTACTGAGTGTGGATGACGACTCCGACGTGCTGCGGGCGATCGAGCGGGACCTGCGGTCGAAATACGGCGCGGAATATCGCGTGATCGGCAGCGATTCGCCGCAGGGAGCGATCGATCTACTGAAGCAGCTGAAGGTGCGCAACGACAGCGTAGCGCTGCTGCTGGCCGATCAGCGGATGCCTCATATGGATGGCGTCGCGTTCTTGCAGGAGGGCATGAGGATATTCCCCGATGCGAAGCGCGCGCTGCTGACCGCTTACGCGGACACGAATGCTGCGATCAGCGCGATCAATCAGGCAAACATCAATTATTTTTTCATGAAGCCCTGGGATCCGCCGGCCGAGCATCTTTATCCGCAGCTCGACGATCTGCTGGATGACTGGCAGGCATCGTACAAACCTTCGTTTGAGGGAATCCGGGTGCTGGGGACGCGCTGGTCGCCGAAATCCTACGAGCTTCGAGATTTTCTGGCGCGGAATCGCGTGCCGTATCAGTGGATCGACGTGGAACTTTCGGCGAACGACGCGGAGACGAAGCAGCTGCTGGATGTGCTGGGACCTGAGGCTGCGAGCCTACCCGTCGTTTTGTTTCCGGATGGGACAAAACTTCTGGAGAGCGTTCCGGCGGAGGTGGCGCAAAAAGTCGGGCTGCGGACGCGAGCGCAGACTGATTTTTACGATCTCGCGATTGTCGGCGGAGGGCCGGCTGGTTTGGCTGCGGCGGTGTACGGAGCTTCCGAGGGGCTTCACACCGTGATGATCGAGCGCGAGGCGCCCGGCGGGCAGGCGGGCATGAGTTCGCGGATCGAAAATTATCTGGGATTTCCGACGGGGCTGAGCGGCGGCGATCTGGCGCGGCGAGCCGTGGTGCAGGCGAAGCGCTTCGGCGTAGAGATTCTGGCGCCGCAGGAAGCTACGGGAGTGCGGGCGGAAGGGCCATATCGATTTATGAAGCTGGCGGATGGCACGGAGCTTTCCTGCCACGCGCTGATGATCGCGACCGGCGTGCAGTGGCGTCGGCTGGAGGCTCCGGGAATCGACCGGCTGCAGGGCGCGGGGGTTTATTACGGAGGCGGCTCGACGGAGGCGCTTTCTTGCCAGGGTGAAATCGTTTACGTGATCGGCGGGGCGAATTCGGCGGGCCAGGCGGCGATGAATTTCGCGAAATATGCCGAGCGTGTGGTGATTGTGGTGCGCGGGGCCTCGCTATCGAGCTCGATGTCGCAGTATTTGATCGACCAGATCAAGGAGATGCGGAATATTCAGATCTGGCCGAACGCAAGCGTGGCCGAGGCGCACGGGGATACGCATCTGGAGGAGGTTTCGTTCCTTTGCTCGGACACGGGCAAGCTGGAACGCGTGCCGGCGAGCGCGATGTTCATTTTCATCGGAGCGATGCCACGGACGGACTGGTTGGGTGATCTGGTCGAGCGGGACAAATATGGATTTATTCTGACGGGGCCGGATTTGATTCGCGAGGGGCAGCGTCCGAAGGGTTGGAGTCTGGAACGGGATCCTTTTCTGTTGGAGACGAACGTGCCGGGGATTTTTGCGGTTGGCGATGTGCGGCACGGATCGGTGAAGCGGGTGGCCTCGGGTGTGGGTGAAGGGTCCGTGGCTGTGCAGTTCATTCATCAATATTTGAGCAAGGTTTAAATGACCGACAATTCCGAACTTCTTCGCGTACCGGTGTTCGCCGGACTACCGGACGATCAGATTACGTGGTTCATCGCCCACGCGGAAGAGCTGGCGCTGAAGGCGGGCGAGACGTATTTTCGCGAGGGCGATCCGGCGGACGCGATGTTCGTGATCCTGGACGGGCAGATTCAGATTCGCGGCGACCTTGGCGGTGAAACGGTCGTCTTCTTGCTAGTGCCCGGCAATGTGACGGGCGTTCTGCCGTTTTCACGGATGCAACAGTTCACGGTGGGCGCTCGCGCGGTAACCGACGCTCGCGTTTTGCGCTTCCCCTCGTCGAATTTTCCGGAGCTGATCCAGAAAATGCCGGAGCTGACGCAGCGCCTCGTCGGCTTGATGTCGGATAGAATCCGCGAAACCACACGGCGCGAGCAGCAGCGCGACCGACTTGTTTCTCTTGGAAAACTCTCAGCGGGGCTGGCGCACGAGCTGAACAATCCGGCGTCCGCAGCCAAGCGCGCGGCGAGCCAATTGCGCGCAGTGTTGATTAAAATGCGCGATGCCAGCCACGAGCTTGGCAAGCGCGCGCTGAGGCCTGAGCAGAAAGCGGAAATTCTAAAGCTCGAGGCGCAGTTCGCCCAGAACGACAACGTGCCGCCTCCGGATCCGCTGGCGATGAGCGACCTGGAGGCCCAGATCGATTCCCTGCTGCGAAGCCACGGGCAGAACGACATGTGGCAGATGGCGGCCGATCTGGCGCATCGAAACATCCGGCCGGAAGCGCTGGAATCGTTGTTTGCGACTCTGGACAAGGAAACGGCGCGCGCGGCGCTCGTGCGCATCGCCGCGTCGGTGGAAGTGGCAACTTTGCTGAACGAAATCGAGAGCGGCACGTCGAGAATTTCGGATCTGGTGCGTGCGATCAAGGAATACACGTACATGGACCAGACGCCGCTGCAAAATGTGGATATCGTGAAGAGCCTGGAAACGACGCTGACGATCCTGAACCACAAGTTGAAGCACGGCGTCACTGTGAAGCGCGATTATGAGAAAATTCCGCTGCTGGTGAATTCGTTCGGCAGCGAATTGAATCAGGTGTGGACCAATATCATCGCCAACGCAATCGAGGCGATGCATGGCGAGGGCGAGCTGCGAGTAAAGACGTACCGCCAGGACGATTGCGTGGTGGTGGAAATCGCCGACAACGGCCCGGGAATCCCGCCCGATGTGCTGCCGCATATCTTCGAGCCATTTTTCACGACGAAAGGAGTCGGCGAAGGGACCGGTCTAGGCCTTGATACCGTGCAGCGCATCGTGAAAAAACATCGTGGCGACGTACAGGTCGAGTCAGAACCCGGAGACACACGATTTCAGGTGTGGTTGCCGGTGTCCGACGCCGCGAAATGAAGTCGCCACGCCCTTAACGCTGTTCGTCTCCATCGGAAAATGCCGCGAACGAAGCGTCACATCCCCAGCATGTTGAACTGAAGCTTGCGGTAGCCGTGCGCGCGCGCCCAGAGATCGAGCGGAATGGTGGCAAGCTCGTCCACCACGGGAACGGCGAGGCCGATTTTCGTCAGGTCGACACTTTTTAGGTAGGTGTGGCACGTGTCGCAGACGTCCACGCGAACGTGCGCGATTTCCGGCGACGAATAGAAGGCCAGTTGCGGTTCCCTTTCTTCGCCACACGCGGGACAGTAGAGCCTTCGAAACGCCCACTCGTGCGCGCAGAGCATGCAGATCAACGATTTTTTCGCGCCGTCACCTTCGCGGCGCAGCACGCCGACGATCGGTTTGCCTCCGCATAAGGGGCAAGTGAAGGGCGTTCCGTCTGGGGTTGTCGGTCCGCGCCGGTCGGCCAGATATTCGGCGTAGGGCTGCAGGAAAATCCAGGCCAGTAAGCGCTCCGAATTCCCCGATTCGCCGTTTACATCGACCGATTCCATGTCGCTGTGCCAAAACCCAGCGAGGATTTCCTCCCAGGCCGGCGGGCCCCCGCGCGCCAAATCGGCGGCAGCCTCGGCGAGTGGCTCCGGCGCAATTTCACCGATCAGCGAGAGGAATCGAGAAAACTTTGGAAGGATGAGCTTCAGATCCAGTTCCTCGCGCAAAGGGCGGTCCGATGAAAATCCGGGGCGATTCGCGGAGAGTTGATGAAGCTGAGTATAGAGAGACTGCTGAAACTTGGCGATGCGAAGGTAAAAGCTTAAACCTTCCGCCGCGAACGGGAATAGACTTGCCAGCTCATTCGCGCGATGGATGCGACGGTCCCACGGCGACGTGGTCATCTCCCGGGCTGCGCATTGTTTTTGACCTGCTCGTACCATTTGCGGTGGAAAGTCCAGGCCCAAGCGCGGGTGACGGTGCCGTGAATCATGGAGCCGAAGCTGCCTTCTTCGAGGATCGTGCTCATGTACACGTGGATCAGAAAAAGGCCGATGGTGATCATCGCCACGCTGGCATGAATCAAAATCGCCAGATACCGCAGATAGCGGAGGCTCCAGGGCAGGGCCTCCGTGTACCAGAGACTGAATCCGGACAGCAGCAGCAGGATCACGCTGTAGAACATTCCCCAGAAGAACAGCTTCTGCCCGAAGTTGAAACGTCCCTGGGGCGGTAGCTTGTCGTCCCGGTTTTCGATGTAATCCGGCATCGCTTTTGCCCAGGCGCGATCGTCATCGTCGACCTGCATGTCGCGGCGCCACTCACCGAAGGTCCAGAAGAGCGACGCCGAAAAAGCGAGCCCGACCCAGGGATGCCAAAATCGCGCGATCGGGCCGCCGCCCACCACGATGGCGAGCCAGAAAAGATAGGGAGACCAGAAAGCCAGGCCGGTCATCATCAAATAGATGTAGGTGAGCGCGCCGATCCAGTGATTGACTCGTTCGCCGAGCGAATAGCGGACAACAAGCTCCTCGTCGCGTTCGCCGGCGCGGACTTGCGGAGCGGCCTGTGTGCTCATGGCCGCCTCCCGTTTTCATCCGGCGGGATCGTTTCTTCCTTTTTCGGGCCGAATCGCAAATAGTGCGCTGCAAGGCCGACGATTCCAGCGACCATCGCCAGGTTGCCGATCCACTTCAGTGGGCCTTTCCACAGTCGCACCGAGATGGGAACGTGCGGATCCTTGGGTAAGCCGCCATAGAACTGGGGATTCTTGGCGTCGTGCAGCACGTATATAACGTGCGTGCCGCCGACTCCGGGAGGATCGTACACTCCCGCGTCCGGGAATCCCGAGTTCTCGCGAAGCTGCTCGGCCCGCGTTTCGGCTAGCTCCACCATTTCGATTTTCGTTCCGAAGTGCAGGCAGCCGGTGGGGCAAGCCTTGATGCAAGCCGGCTCGAGGCCCTGCGAGACGCGATCGTTGCACAGCGTGCATTTGAAGACCTTGCGCGCCGTGGGACTAAATTTCGGAATGTTGAAGGGGCAGCCCGTCATGCAATAGCCGCAGCCGATGCAGTGGTCTTCCTGAAAATCCACGATGCCGTTCGCATACTGAACAATAGCGCCATCGGCGGGACACGCCGCTAGACATCCCGGATCGGCGCAGTGCATGCACTGATCCTTGCGCATCAGCAACTGCATCGTGCCGTCTTCGCGCTCGTGCTCGTTGAACTTGATCAGGTTCCAGTAATTCCAGGCAGTCTCCGGCATCGTCTGGTAGCTGTTGTCGAAGGTCGTTTCGCTGAAGGAGTAGCCGTTCCATTCAAGGCAGGCCACTTCGCATGCCTTGCAGCCGATGCACGTGGTGGTGTCCACCAGTTTGCAGACGCGAAATTCGCGATTCAGTCCCTCACCCGGCACGCTTCCGGCGTGTCCTGAAATTCTGATGATTTCCGTCGACGCCTGGCTCATGGTCGGTTCCTCAGGCCTTCTCGACTTTGACTAGAAAGCCCTTGGATTCCGGGGTGTGCGCGTTGGGGTCGACCACAGCCGGCGTAAGCAAGTTCGCGGGCGTGCGCGCGTCCTTGCCTTCGTCTTCCTGGATTCCTCGGAAACCCTGATGAATCGGCAAACCTATTTGGTAGACCTTCTTGCCGTCGATCATCATCGGCTTGATGCGCTTGGTGACGAAAGCTTTGGCCATGTAGGTTCCGCGCGCGCTGGTCACCTTGACCATGTCCGTGCCGAGAATGCCTTTTTCCTCGGCAAGCTCGACCGGGATCTCGACGAACGGTTCGGGGATGAGCTGCACGTTCATGGGATTGTTCTTCGTCCAGTAGTGATAGTGCTCGGTGAGCCGGTAGGTGGTGCAGACGATGCTGTATTCGTCAGGGGTACCGAATTTGTCGAAGGGTGTGTTGAATTTCTTGACCAGCGGATTATTGGACTGGTCGGGATGCAGCGGATTCTTGATCGGGCTTTCGATGGGCTCGTAATGTTCGGGGAACGGACCGTCTGCCAGGACGCCGATCGGCGCAAAGAGTCGCGCGACGCCTTCAGGGTTCATTATGAACGGGCCCATGTGATCCATTGGCCGCGAGTCGGGTTTGAAGTCCGGCACGTCGTTGCCGGCCCACTTTTGCGTGCCTTCGTTCCACCAGACCTGTTTGCGGTCGGGGTCCCAGGGTTTTCCTTCTGGCGTGCAGGACGCGCGGTTGTAGAGCACGCGCCGATTGGCCGGCCACGACCACGAGAAGTTTGGGAAAATTCCCAGGCCTGAAGGATCTTCCGTGCCGCGTTTCTGAATTTGCGCACCGGCTTCCGTCCACATGCCGGAATAGATCCAGTTGCCGCAGGAAGTGGTTCCGTCGTCCTTCAACCATGCGAATCCCGGCAGTTGCTGCCCCGCTTTGATCACCTGCTTCGTCACCGGGTCTGTGAGATCGGCGAGGGCTTTGCCGTTCAGCTCCATCGCTACTTGCGAGAGCGAAGGATGCGAAGCGTCGGCATAAGCCCAGGATGTATTCAGAATCGGGTCGGGGAATTTGCCGCCCTCTTTCTTGTAGAGGTCGCGGACGCGCAGGAAAATCTGCGCGACGATGTCCTGATCGAGCCGTGCGTCTCCTGGAGGAGGCACGGCGGCGTATTTCCAGGTGACCCAGCGCGCGGAGTTGGTCATGCTGCCGTCTTTTTCGGCGAAGCCAGCGCAGGGCAGACGGTAGACGGTCGTGTTAATGTTTTTCTGTTCGTCCGCTGAAATGCCGGGCGCGCGCCAGAATTCGCTGGTTTCGTCCTGGTATATTTCGCCAACCACCAACCAATCTGCTTTTTTCAGCGCGTTGATATTCTTGTTCGTGTCGGGTCCGATCATGACGCCGTTCATGCCGAACGCCATCATGCCCTTAACCTTGCCGTTGTACATGTCATCCCAGATGTGGGTCCAGGAGTAGTCGCGGTCGACTTTCGGCAGATAGTCGTACGCAAAATTGTTCTGTTTCGTGGCCGCGTCGCCGTACATTGCCTTCAAAAGCGACACGAAAAATTTCGGCGTATTCGAGTAGTAGTTGAACGAATCCCACGGCGTGGGTTTGGACGACGTCGGCGTTACGCGCTTCAGATATGTGGCGATGTCCGTGTCCGCGGGAACAGGCGTTTTCAAATATCCGGGCAGGCTGTCGTAGAGGCCGGCCATGTCCGTAGCGCCCTGAATATTGGAGTGGCCGCGCAGGGCGTTCACTCCGCCGCCGGCACGGCCGATATTGCCCAACAGAAGCTGGATCATCGCCGCGGTGCGGATGATTTGCGTGCCGAAGGTGTGCTGCGTCCAGCCGACGGCATAAATGATGGTCCCGACCTTCTTCATGTCGCCGTCTTTGCGGACGGAGGTGAACATGTCGACGGCCTTCAGGTACTGCGCCTGGGGAATTCCGGTGATCCGCTCAACCATTTCCGGCGTGTAGCGCGAGTATTGCTGCCGCAGCAATTGGAAGACGCAGCGCGGATGCTGAAGCGTCAGGTCGTAGGCCACATTCGGCGGCAGCGTCGGCGGCGGTGCGGGCGTGGAGGCTGAAGCGGCGGGCTTCGCAGCGGGAGCCGAATTCTTGGCGCCGATCGGTTCGGCGGCTTTCGCGGCCTGGCCGCTCACGTCTCCGCCTTGCTCGTAGTTCCACGTAGATTTTTCGTAAGTGCCGGAGGCGGAATCGAAGCCGGAGAAAAGGCCGTCTTCCGGCAGCTTGAAACCGTCTTTCACGATGAAGGCGGCGTTGGTGTAGTTAATCAGATAGTCTTTGGCGATCCGGTTATTTTCAATGGCGTAGCGGATCAGGCCGCCGAGGAAAGCAATGTCCGAGCCCGCGCGGATCTGGCAGAAAAGATCGGCGGTCGCGGACGTACGGGTGAACCGGGGATCGACCGAAATCAGCTTGGCATTCCGGTTGCGCTTGGCTTCCATCGCCCACTTGAAACCACAAGGATGGTTTTCGGCCGGATTGCCGCCCATGATCAACATCATGTCGGTGTTCTTGATGTCGATCCAGCCGTTGGTCATGGCCCCGCGTCCGAATGTTGGTCCCAAACTTGAGACCGTGGGGCCGTGTCAAACACGGGCTTGGTTTTCTAAATACACCAAGCCCAGACTCCTCATCGCCTTGACGACGAGATAATTGAACTCATTCGTGTCCGTGCATCCGCCGATGAAGGAAATTCCTTCGCAGCGGTTTACCGTGTGGCCGGCAGCGTCTTTTTCAACGAAGCTCTCGTCGCGCGTTTTCTTCGTCAAGCGCGCGATCTCGTTCAGCGCGTCGTCCCAGGAAATATCTTCCCAATCGGTCGCTGCGGGCCTGCGGACCTGCGGTTTGACGAGCCGCCGCGGGTTGAGCATGTCCTGTTCCAGCGAGGAGCCTTTCGGACAGAGCGTGCCGCGGTTCGTCGGATGGTCGGGGTCGCCTTCGACGTGAATCACCTGCGCCGTGACGTTTTTCGCGCGGTCGCCCAGCGTGTAGATCAGAACGCCGCACCCGACCGCGCAGTAGGGGCACGTGGAACGCGTTTCCGTGGCGCGCGCGATTTTCAGTTCTTTCAGTTCGGCGTAGGCGGGCTTGAGGTCGAATCCGAATACGGTGGCGGCTACTCCGCCGACCGCCGCGATCTTGAAGAAATCCCTGCGCGAAGTCTGCGTCATGAGCGTGTCTCCGTGCAACGGGGCAGCGGCTACGCTTCTTGTATGACTTCGGGGATTCGTTTGTCAATACACAAAAGAATTCAGGGCCGCGATTTATCCAGCTCGAGCATTTCGAGTTTCGCGTTCAGGGCACACTCGGCCCGACCCATGCAAGGACACGATCGGACGCGACATCGTAACTGCTAGACCGGAAGGACACTTCCATTCATAGTTCATGCGATGTTCACATGACTGAAATAAAGTCCGCGCGATCGCGGAATTGACGAGGGCGTCGACACCGCCTACGACCTGATCCAATACCAGCGCGACCTGGCGCAAGCCGAATCGGCGGAAGTCTCGGCACTCGGAGTTTACGCCAAGGCAAAAGCAGCGTTGCAACGTGCTGCCGGACTGACGTTGCAGGAGTACCAGGAGTACAAGGTCAGCGTTGGTGACGCCTACAACGCGAAGGTCCCTTAATCAGTTTCGCGTCAATTCGTGGCGAGGCCTAGCGCGACTGCTTCGTAAAAGCTCCCTGCCGTCACGTGGACTGCCCGGTTCCCAACGGATCTCGGATCGTCACTTTGCACGAACGGACGGGCATCACGCGGCCGATATATCAGGTTCGCCTGTTGTTCGCCTGCAGTATTCTGACTGGATTCCGCAAGTTCGTCCCCGGCACGCTGCTCATTGGCGTCGTTCTCTCATGCATACCGGGCAGGGTTCGTCAAACAGCTCGATGCTGAAAGTCTCGTTTGATATGACATCGAGCCTTCCCCCGTTTTCGAGGGACGCCTGGGCCGCCTCGATCGCTTCGTGATAATGGTCAAATCGTTCGCTGTTGAATCCCGAACCAGCCCAGTTGACGTGGAAGTGCATCCCTAACGAACCGAACGGCCGGTGACCGATTTGAGCTTCGTGCACACAGGGCACGCGTCGTCGAACTGTTCACTGGTAAACGTCTCATTCGGTCTGACAAGAAGGGACGCCGCCGTATTGGCCCCCTCCTGGGATTTGAATTGTTCCCAATCGTATCCTGACGTAGACCAATTGATGTGAAAGTGAGGCACGGGCTGGGCTCTCGGAAGGGATTTTATTGCACTCACATGAGTTAGGATACTTACTTATGTGGGCAGTTTCGTAAAGCGCCATCTAGCGCCGAACAGTTTGCCCGACCGGATGTTTCGGCCGCATCCCATTTTGCAGCGGGAGTCAAACGCTGCGCCAATTCTTGCTTTCGCGACGCACGCTTTGGCGCCCGCTTCCTTCGCCACCTCGACGAGGTGCTTATCAGCGTGCGATGACAAAATTACGATCGCCGATTGCAGCGAGTCTGATTTGATGACGCGAGCGGCTTCCATGCCGTTAAGCACCGGCATACTGACGTTCAGAAGGACCACGTCGGGCTTGAGCTTCGCCGCCTCTCGCCACCTAAAGTGTCCTAGGGAAAATATAGATTGTAACTACCCTTCTCCCCCGATGTATTAGGCCGACCCCGCCCACTAACCTGCGTCAGACATAGGAGTGTGAGGAGGGCCTTCATGGAGATCCATACGGGGCTGACCCGACGTCAGTGGCTAGGAGCTGCGGGAGCCGTCGCGGGGAGCTTCGCAGCGTCGAAGGGAGCGATCGCCCAACAAGCATCTGCTTCAAACCAAACGTGGGGCGGCGCACCGTTTGGAAACGGGTTGCTGCAAGACCGGATCGCCGTGGTTACCGGCGCAGCTCGGGGCATCGGGCGATCGATTGCCGTAGACATGGCTGCGAACGGAGCTCACATCGTGGGTATTGATGTGTGCAGTAAAGTTCTTCCCTACCAGGAATACGACGCTACTACGCGGCAGGATCTCGGCGAAACCGAGCGACTGGTCAAGGAACGTGGCCGAAAGTTTACGGCGGAAGTCGGTGATATTCGCGACATTAAGTTCTTGAGAGCAGTAGCCGATCGCACCGAACAGCAATATGGCGGTCTCGACATCGTGGTAGCGAATGCGGGCACGCAATACTTCAAGCCACTGCTGGAAATGGAAGATACTCAATGGTCCGATGTGATTAACAACAATTTGACGGGCACGGCGAATACCATTCGCGCCTTCGCCCCTAAGCTAGTAGCGCGAGGAAAAGGCCGCATCATTGTGCTTTCATCGATGCAAGGAAAGCACGGCTCCAAGAACATGTCATCCTACTCGGCTTCGAAATGGGGAATTCTCGGGCTAATGAAATCAGCGGCGCTCGAACTCGGCCAATACAAGATTACCGTCAATGCTTTAGTCCCTGGCCTCGTGGATACTCCGCTGACACACAATGAAAAACGCTGGAGCGAGATGATTGGCGAAATCCAAGCGACGGACAATCCGCCGAAGAATCCCACCGAGGAACAAGCTGCACAGATTCGCGCGCCACACATCCCGCTAAAGGTGCCGTGGCTAAAGCCGGAGGATCTCGCACCGGCCGCGGTGTTCCTCGCGTCCGATCTCGCAGCGATGGTCACGGGCACGTCTTATGATGTGACGGGCGGAGACAATGCCAACAACCAATCATGAATCGTTATGACTGAATGGCGGAGGGTACCGTCTGCTGCGAACTATTCTCCACCAAATTCCCTGCTAACAGGGAAAAATACCGGGGACTTTGGGGGTTCATTAATGGGAGCCCGCGCGAAATGCCGATTTAGAAAGGCTTTCGGCGCGTAAACACTGACTGAATGGCGGAGGATGCAGTCCAGTGCGAACCGCTTCTCCCTGCTAACAGGGAAGTTTGCAGGGATTTCCTCACCGGATAGGTCCAATTTTCGGTGCAAAGCATTCACACGAGCGGCTTAGCCTCAATTTGCTGAAACTTCGAACAGGGATTCTTGGCGGCTCATCAGGGAAAACGGCCCGCTGTTCGATATTACCGCGATTACAAAATTGCCACACAGTAGCGCTTCAGCCGAACTTGTCTTGAGGTGGAGGGTCGCTTCTCCTTAATGGTGGCCGTCGAATCGCGGACTTCACGCAACAGGTACGAACAAGGCCACGCCGGCCGTCACGATGAGCGCCACGGCCCAAATCAAATCGAGATTGACCCAAGCTTTTCGTAACAGATTCAAGCCGAGTTTTTCGTACACCACAAAAGCGACCGTCCCGGTGATAACCAAATAGCCGAGGGTATGTACGGCAACCGCCAGCACTGCCACCCACGGGCCATCGGACATCATCAACGTGTGCATGTGCATATCGTGATGCGTATATCCGATAGCTGACATGCCGAGCAGAACCGGGAGCAACATCAACCCGGCTCCGTGAGCGGTCGCCATCAAGAAAGACCAGATGGTCAAATCGCGGAAGCCGACGTCCATCCCGCCCCAGTGCGGGTGTCCGTTGCGCAAGAGTTTGTAGAATCCGAGGCAGAACAGAAGGCTTGCAACCAGGATCTTCACGTCATTCTGGGGCAAGATAAAGTCGACAAGGAGAGCGGCGGTCACGACGAGCGCGATGGCCAGGGCGTGCCCGGCGGCAATCGGCAGAAGAGATTGCCAGACCACCCGGGCGCTGTGGCGCTGCATTCCCAGAGCGACGGCAAACAGCCAACCCATCCCTGGATTGATGCCGTGGTAGGCGCCGAGGAGGAACAGAGTCGTCCATGCCCACACCACGGGTTGAGCGTGGCTCATGAGTAGCAATAGGAGTCCGACGAAGCGTCTCCCCCTTCCAGCCTGACTTGGTGGCCGCGGAGATGCTCGAATTCGAGAAAGAATTTCGGATCGATCTCCAAACCGCCGTCTGGCTTCGGGGCAAGCTTGACCATCCAACTCCGGATTCCATCGGGATAGAACTGCACGTCCCAGGGCGAGTAAAGCGAGTTGGTAAAGTAGATCCGCTGACCGTCGCGGCTCACTTCAACCATCTGGGGGCCCCCGTTCAGGGGAGCGCTTGGATTGCGCGGATGCGCTGCGCGGCGGACGATTCCGCCCAGATGAACCGAACCGGTCTTTTTTGGGTAGAACGGATCCGAAACGTCGTACTGCAGGAATTCGCCGGTTCCCCAGCAGGACACATAGAGAAAGCGATCGTCGAGCGACAAATTGATGTCGGTCACCAGCGGAGGAACCGCCTTAAAGCCCTTCAGCAGAGGCGGCAATTGGTCGGGATCAGCAGGTTCTGCGGGAATTTCGACCACTTTCTGAATGGCCCAGTTGCCGTTGTCGCGATGCCAGAGCCAGATGGAAGCCGACAGATCCTTCAGCGAGACGACCACGCCAACAAAACCGTAAGCGCGCTGGGGATCATGCGCCGGGCGAAGTTCCAGCGCCATCTGCTGCTCCGCTCCGAGATCAAGGGTTTGGAGATGACGTCGCCTGCGCAGATCCCATACATGAAGCGCGTGACCGTATTCGCCCTTGAGCAGAAGCTCTGGGTTCACGCCGGACTCAACCATCTTTGGCGTTCCCCATTCGCTGGTGATCAACGTGTCGTAGCCCAAATGCCACCAGAAGTCGTAGGCAAGATATTGAGGGCCGCGTTCGATTTCCCATTTTCCGAGCACTTCGAAGCTTTCCGGATCGATGATGAAAATGCCTCCGGGACCGTCTCCGCCGGGCGAACCGAGCGCGCTTACGAAGATTCCCGACGGGCCGCAATGAACGGTGTGAGGCCTGCTGTAGCCGGTGCGCGCCGCGAGCGTCTGCGGCTCAATGACCTTGATGATTTTCGGTTTTCGAGGATTCGGCTTAGTGTCGATGATGTGGATTCTCGAAGAGCGGATACCCGGCACAATCAAATAGCGCCGTTCCGTATGCGGGTGCGGAGCGTATGGGGACAGGCAGGCGCTACAGGCATTCCAGCCGAAGTGGTGCAATTCGTCGCCGGCGTTGGGCATTTCGAGCTGATCGACAATCTTGGCATAATCTTTCGATGCCGGATCCACGTCGACCACACCGAGAGCGTCGTGCCGGCCGTTGTTCCCGCCATTCAACAATGCGACGTATGCAAGCTTCTCGCGAGGTGCGCTGATCGCAGCCCTCGGCGAAGGATAAAAAGTTGGGTCGGGCTGCCAGAGTGCCATAGCAATTCTCCTCTCTCAGATCTCGGAACTGCGCCCCCTGTTGGCCTTGGCGCAGTAGCTCGTATCGCTAACCGACCGCTCCGGCTGCTTTCGCTCCTTCGACCTCGATCAGCTTTCCGGACTTTACGTCATAGACATAGCCGTACACCAGAATCGATTTGGGAATGAGCGGATGAGCGCGAATGCGAGCGACATCATCGAGTACAGCCTGCTTCTGGTCCTTAATGGTCAACCACTCGATGTATTCGCCCAGGCGGGAACCCGGCCTTTTGCCGACATCACGGAATCCTTGCGGGGTGAGTTCGGCTGTTTCCAGACTGGACGCGACATGATTGGCATCGTACCGCGGCGAGGACTTCGACAGTTGTTTCAACGGCCAGCTCCGCGATTCCGCAGCACCGACAGACGTCAATGTGGATTGCCGATCTTCCTTCATCTGATCTCACCTGGCTTAGTTCGAGGGAAGGCAATGGCGCGATGCAGTGCCCGCGAACCGAAAGTTTGATGCGCGCAAATGGCGCCGAGCCGTAGCGAAATTCCCGGTTTGGGTGGGGGGTAGGAGGGAACCCGCATGGCTGGCGCCAATCTGCGCGCATCTTCGTCCACTGACCGTGATGTGGAAGCGTCAGTGCGACCTTTTTTGGCTTGCCGCGCATCTGAAGGACGCGAGGTTTCTTGGGCCGCTGCATCGGCTGCCAGCGCGGTTGCCAGAGAAATTGGGATGATCAAAAGACGGTTCATCGGATGCGCTTCGATTCTTGCGTGCCGATTCCTTCGGGCCAGAATCTGAAAATGCTATCTATATGCGTTCAACGCCTGTCGTGATTCCGCAAAACTAATTTGGAGGCGCGAGGCGGAATCGAACCGCCGCTGAAGGTTTTGCGGACCTTTGCCTTGCCACTTGGCTACCGCGCCTCGTATTTTCCACTCCGTCACAAACGAAGCCTCGAGCCCTCTAATCGCAAAAAATTCGCCCTAGACACTCTCCGCGCTTCGCTGACTATTCGCTTCCGTCACCATTCGGATCTATGACTCGAATCGGCAGGTCGTAGTGCGCTTCCGTGATTTGCCAGCGGCGATTCTCTTCCTGCTTCTGAATCGCACGGTCGGGGAACAGTTCTTTCTCAACTTCCGCGCCGTGGTTGGACGCCGCCTGGTTTTTGTAAGTAATCACGACGCGGTATTCCCACCGGGTGTCTTCGCCGGTGTGCAGACCCGGCCTGTAGACCGTGTAGGAAGTCACGTAGCCGAGTTCTTTCTCGCGGTTCAAAGTCGCGATCTGGTATTTCTTGAAGATCTCCCAGAATTCGTCCGCATATCCCCACTTGACCTTGTAGACCCATTCCACCAAGTAAGGCTTCTCGCTCAGCGAAGCGGCAGATGATGAAACGGATGTTCCCTGTTGCGCGAACGCCGAATCAACGCAGGAGAAAACCAGCACGGCAACCGCAACTGTCAAAACCGTCTTGCGCCCCGTACTCTTCTGAAAATTCATTTCGAAATCCTCCAACTCAACTTTCCCAATGTGAATTCCTATCCAGCGAGGTAGGCGGGCCAAGAGTGACAACGCAAGAATAACTGCGTCCTTTTGCGGATCCTGCAGGAGGGTACCGAAGCAAAAGAAAAAGCCCGCTTACCAGTTTATCTGGCGAGCGGGCTTTGTAAGAGTCCCGATAAGACGAATGCGGCTACAGTTGCCTGTTCACACGCGCGTCCCCGTCCCGCCAGCGATCAGCTGTGGCAGCAACAACAAGACGCGAAAATGAACCGCAAACTCATTCGTCAAAACCATACAGGCGCTCGTTTCTCTCGTCAAGGAGTTTATTATCCCGCGCTGTAACTGGGATTCCTTGGCAGCGGGCGTGATAGTTGACGTCACGGGAATGCACAGGTATTTTGGCATCGTAAGGGTCGCGTTCGCCACTTCGGGTTGCCTTCCTTCACGCTTGGACCTGGCGATGGCGCGGAAATTGTAGTCACCACGATCTAGTTTCTTCGTATGAGCGCATGATGTCTCGAAACAATCGCTCTCAAAAAGCGCCACGCGTTCGCTTTCAAACGGTCGCTCGTGAAATCGCGGAGATCGGCCGGAGTTTCTATTCTCGCGGCTGGGTGCTCGGTACCAGCGGGAATCTCAGCGCCGTCGTTCGTCAGCATCCATTGCTTCTGGCCATTACGGCCAGCGGATTCGATAAAGGAAGCCTCGTGCCCGCTCAGATTCTGGAGATCGACGCAGATGAGAGGGTTGTTGGCGGCAAATTCAAGCCCTCCAGCGAAGCTGCAATCCACCTGGCCATCGTCCGGGCGCGAAGGACGAGAGCCGTGTTCCACACACATTCAACTTGGGGAACCGTACTCTCAGATACCTGTGCCTCCGCTAACGGCGTGGAGCTGAGGGGCTACGAAATGTTGAAGGGTTTGGAAGGTGTCCACTCGCACGAACATACCGAGCGGTTGCCAATTCTGGAAAATTCGCAGAACATGAAAGAGGTTGCCGCGAAGGTTACGGACCTGCTCGAAAAGCAGAGCGACATTCATGGCTTCCTTCTTCGCAAGCATGGACTTTACACCTGGGGTGCAACGCCGCGCGAGGCAAAGCGGCACGTGGAGATCATCGAGTTCCTGATGGAAGTGCTTGTTCGCTCCAACTCCGCCGAAAACATTAGCCGACAGGACTAGCGAGTTGAGTTTGAAGGAGAAACACCATGGCTGTAGTTCGAATACCCGAGGAAAAACAGGAGCTCACGGATTTTGAAGCCGTGCGCGATTATCTGGCGGGAATTGGAATCGAGCATGAGCGCTGGCAAGCAGACGCGGTGCTACCTAGCGATGCGGCGACCGAGCAGGTTTTGAATGCCTATTCGGTCGAGATTGACCGGTTGAAACAGAAAGGCGGTTACGCGACCGCGGACGTCATCGACATCAGCGCGGAGACGCCCGGATTGGACGCGATGCTGGCTCGGTTTAATGTTGAACATTCGCATGACGAAGATGAAGTTCGCTTCATCCTCGCAGGACGAGGGTTATTTCATATCCACCCCCAACACGGGCCTGTTGTTGCCATCGAGGTTGGCGCAGGCGATTTGATCCGCGTTCCGCGGAACACGCGCCATTGGTTCGATCTCTGCGGAGACCGCCGGATCCGCGCAATCCGGCTCTTCCAGAACATGTCCGGTTGGACGCCCCTCTACACGAACAGCGGCGTGGACCGTAACTTTGAACCCGTGTGCTGGGGACCCACGTACATACGGCCGCAATCAGCGGCGAAATAGCGCGTGCCTCTAATTGAGGAATCGGCGATTAGAGTCATTCTGCTCGACATCGAGGGCACAACAACACCCGTCGATTTTGTATATCGAACTCTCTTTGGTTACGCTCGGGCGAATCTCTCCGCGTTCCTGCATAGGTCTTCCAACGCGCCGGAGGTATGCGCATGGATTGACGGCCTGAAGGCGCAGCACGCCGCAGACCGGCAGTCCGCACAAAATCCGCCGGAATGGCCGACGGGCCAGGTGTCAGAGATCGATTCAGCGGTGCGATATGGACTTTGGTTGATGGAACGCGACAGCAAAATTGGCCCGCTGAAGGCGCTCCAAGGGCTGATCTGGCAAGAAGGCTATCGTTCGGGCATGTTGCGAGGCGAAGTTTTCGCCGACGTTCCCAGGGCGTTCGATCGTTGGCGCCGGCAGCGTAAGGAGATTTCAATCTATTCTTCAGGAAGCACCCTTGCGCAAGAGTTGCTTTTTCGCACAACGGAATTCGGCGACCTGGCTGCCTCCGTGAAAGCTTTTTTCGATACGCGAGTGGGGATCAAAACCAGCGCAGAAAGCTATAGGCAAATTGCGTCCGTTAGCGGATATCCGGAGAATCATTTCCTCTTCTTTTCGGATACGATTGGAGAATTGGATGCCGCCCGTTCTGCCGGAATGCAGACGGCACTTGTTGTGCGCTCCTCAAAGGGTGACGTTCCGTCTGCTGGGCATACAGCAATCAAGAGCTTTGACGAACTAGTGTAATTCGCGGCATGGCAGGGCTCCGACGGCAAGGGACTTCGAATGAAAAGACTGCCCCGTAGTTATTTCGGAGATCCGATTCTCCGAACGAAAGCAAAGATAGTAGCCATCCGCGACATCGGAACACCTTCCTTTCAGAAGTTGCTACGTGAGATGTTCTTCACGATGCGAAGAGTGGGAGGTGTCGGACTCGCCGCGCCGCAGATTGGAAAGTCGATTCAGCTAGCCGTCATCGAGATTAAAACGACGGTCCTGCGACCAGGGATCGTGGCGCTCGCCTCGACCGTAATCATAAATCCTGTCGTTGTGAGTCACTCGAAAGAACAAGTAGTCGACTGGGAAGGATGCTTAAGTTTCCCGAACGCCCGCGGTCTGGTCCCCCGTTACAAGGAGATTACCGTTACCCACTTTGATCGACATGGGAAAAAGCGGACCGTGCACGTGCAAGGATTCCAGGCCAGAGTCTTCCAACACGAAATCGATCATTTGAACGGAACGGTATATGTTGATCGAATGGAAGACATGAAGAGCTTTATGACGCTTGGGGAATTCAAGAAACGAGTTTTGAAGCGAGGAGCACTGCGGAGCAAGTAGCTTCGCATTTCGGCTAGGACGCCGGTCTGATTTGCGATAAGAGATCGAGTCGCCCGTGTATCGGATTGACGTCTTAGATGCCCAGCTATTAAGGCGATCACGGGCCGCCTGTTTGAGGACCGGGATCGCACTGTTGCGCAAAGGGTGCTGAATGAAGCCGATGAATGGAAGAGCGCGGCAGCCAACTGGTCGAGGATCAAATCCTCGCGACCCTGCGTCTGGCAGGGGGAAGTTTTATCGTCACCTCGGATTCCATCTTTGATATTGTTTTGGATTAAGGGCGTTGGGCAGAGGCTTCGGAATGCGAGATTCGACGATTTCCGATCACGTGGATGCCGCCCTCGAGCGTGGCATGGAATCCCGCGGCGTCTCTCGCGAAGACGCGGTTTTCCTGATCGAAGAAGCTCCTCTCACCGAGTTGCTTGAGGCCGCAGCTGCGATTCGCGACCATGCCAAAGGCTTCGTCGCAGCTATTCGCGGAAAGTCTTCATTCCGCTCACTCATCTCTGCCGCGATTACTGCGGCTATTGCACGTTCCGGGCGGACCCGGAAGCCGGAGTTCCCGCATACATGACGCCGGAGCAGGTACTCGCCGTCGCTGAGGCGGGGCGCCGCGCCGGGTGCAAAGAAGCTCTCTGCAGCATCGGCGGGGACGGCGTTTCCCAGAACTCCTTTTCTCGATACGCTCGGAGAGATCGTTATCGCCGGCCTAACCCTGGGGCCGGCTCTCGGAGCCGGCAGGTTCATTCGTTCTTGGTTAGATTCCGGGATTGGCACTTGCCCACGTCGAATACGCGAAAAATGGGGTTACGATGGAGTCTGTCGCAACCAGACATTGCCGTTCGCATCTAAATGCGAGGACGACGAGTTTCACCGAATGATTCGGAGGAGAACATGCTCGAAGCAACGACCGTGGTTACGCCCGCCCGTTTTGAACAAGGTCTTTCTTACGCCGATTTCCTGGCACAGGCAAAGGTAAATCGCGACAAGTTCGAGAAGTTCTACAACGATCCGGCGCTTACCGATGACGATATCGCCTTCTTCAAGAAGGTGGCCGTGCTGCCAGGGGGGCCAGCAAAAATTCTGGCATTAGCCGAAGACTGGTGTGGCGATGTCTACCGCGAACTGCCCACAGTCGTCCGTATCGCCGAAGCCACCGGCGCCGAACTGCGCGTTTTCCGGCGCGATGAAAATCCGGATATCATGGACGAATATCTGAGCAACAACGGTAAATCGCGTGCGATACCGGTATTTGTCTTCTATACAAAAGACCATCGATATATCACCCATTTCCTGGAGCGATCGGCCGGCGCACACAAAGAGCTGGCTGCGGCAATCGCGGAAATCAGTGCGAAACTGGGTCTGCCGCCGGGCACCACCTACGCGACAGTTCCCGACGCTAGCCGCCCAACGTTCGTGCAAGAGCTGATCGCGAAGATCACTCCGCGTTTTGCCGCTTGGCGAAAAGAGGCGATTCGAGAAATGCGTACGCTGCATTCCACGGCTCTCCATTCTCCGAACCACGCCTGACCCCAATGCACCAGAATCCGGCGAAAGCAGTTCCCATCGTCTACACAATCCGGGGCTGCGACGCGTGCATGAAGCTCCTCCGAAAGTGGGATGCCGAAGGTGTCCCATACGACGAGCGGCGCGTTGAGTTAAGCCAGGATGTGCTCGACGAAGCCCGCAAATACGGCAGTCTTGTCCCGATTGTCGTGTGGCCGGACGGCACGGTCCAACAAGGGTTTGGAGACAGCCTCGGCTGCTTCATTTGAAAACTTCGTTGCGTCTAGCAACGCGGACGCAGTTTTTCTTGTCCGGTCCTGGGTTCGTCCAACTCCCTGGCAGCGGACTTGGGGCGCGCGTATCGGGAAGGCCGCTTGGATCGGCGTATGCGTGTGTACCTGGCGCCCAAAGTTCTGGTGATCGACGAGGTGGGGTATCTGCCGCTGGACGATCTGGGAGCTACGATTTTCTTTCAGCTGGTGAGCGCGCGGTATGAACGCGGGAGCATCATCCTGACCCGACAGGTCTTGGCGAGAGACACCTCTTCGTCCCAGTGCGAACTTGTATTGTTGGTTGTGTCCAGGAAAGCAGAAGCGTACGATGCATCAGCCGGGGATCCCAATCGGAAATTCCGTTTTGGAGGTCTTCTATTTTCTCAATGTTTGCGTCCGCCAGCGCGACGCCACCCGGTGGCCGACGATTGCCCAATATTCGTCACGGTCTTGGTGTGCGACTTTTTCTGGTTCTCGCCTGCGCCGCGGCCGGCCTTTTCTGCTGTTCGGTTCTGGGAGCCCAGTCCAACCAACGAAACTCCGAAGCTCTGGGGGCAATCGACGTTTATTTGCGTTTGGCCGACGGATCCACATTCAGTTCCGCGGCGCGCGTCCGCCTTCTTTCGCCTGATGGACCCCAGATTGCGGAAAATAGCGTAAATGCGTCCGGCAGGACGAGAATTGAAAACCTAACGCCGGGTACCTACGTCGTGGAGGGAAGCGCTCCAGGCTTTGTCACCGCCAGAGAAACCATTGAACTTGAGACCAAGTGGAGCTCCTCCACTGTTTTCCTGACGATGAAGCCGGAGGATTCCCAAAAATCCGCGCCCACTTTCCTCGCTCGTCCCATTCTCGCTCCCAAAGCGCGCAAGGTGTTGGACCAGGGTCTGGAAGCCCTCCGCCGCAACGACTTGAAGCAGGCGCGAAAGCATTTTGAGACGGTGCTTTCGCTGGCGCCCGGAAACCCCGACGTTCAGTTCTTGATGGGGGTACTGGAATGGCGGGAAAATAACATTCCTGCGGCCCAGGTTCATTTGGAAAGTGCCGTTCAACTTTTCCCGAACTACGTCCAGGCGCTCGAATCGCTCGCTGAGTTGTACTGCAGTCAAGGGCACCCCCAACAGGCTGTGCCGTTGCTCGAAAAGGCCGTTTCGCTCGAGGATGGATCCTGGAAGGCACATTGGAAACTCGGCTCCGCCTATCTTCAAGCGAATGAGCCCGGGAAAGCGCAACAGCAAGCCGAGCGCGCAATCGCGCTGGGGAAAGCCGACGCCGGCGTTGCCCAGGTCTTGGCTGCAGGGGCTATCGCCGACCTTGGCAAATGGGATTCTGCGCAGGCGGTTCTCGAAGCGTTTCTACGAGACCAGCCGAACGATCCGGCCGCCGAAGCAGCCCGCGCCATTCTCGCTCAGGTGGAGCAGCGCGAAAGAAGCGAGCTGAAAACGGTGCCGTTATCGGTCAACCAGGCCCAAAGCTTCACTCCGGTCCCGGATATCGGCCCTGAGATATCGGCGTCGAAAGATTCGGTGTGGAATCGGCCCGGAATTGACGAGTTTGTTCCCTCAGTCGCGCCCAATGTTCCCTGTGCACTCCCTCAGGTCCTCGAAGGCGCGGGCCAGCAGGTCGAGCGTTTGATGGATAGCCTCGAAAAATTCGCGGCCACCGAGCGCGTGGACCATTTCACTGTGGACAAGGCGGGAGACCTCCGCTCACCTGAGGGTCGTTCATTCGACTACGTGGTTTCTGTTTTACATAAACCGGGCGGATTCATTGAACTGGAGGAATACCGCAACGGAAGCCTCGATCCCGCACAGTTTCCGGCGTCTATAGCCACCGAAGGTCTGCCGGCCATGGCCCTCGTGTTTCAGCCTCAAGTGAGTTTCGCCTTCGATTTTATCTGTGAGGGTTTGGGACAGGCATCCGGACGCCCCGCCTGGCAAGTTCATTTTCAGCAGAAGCCGAACCGGCCGAACCGGATTCGTGCCTATGTAATCGCCGGGAATTACTATCCGATCGCGCTGAAGGGACGCGCGTGGATCGATGCGAGTACCTATCAGGTTGTCCGTCTGGAGTCGGAGCTGGTCAAGCCGATGCCGCAGATACATCTTTCGCGCGAACGCTTGTCCATTGACTACGCGCCCGTGAAATTTTATTCGCGGGATCAGCTCTGGCTTCCGTCTCACGCCGAGCTGCTTGTGGCGCAGGACAAAAAGGCTTTTTACCGAACCCACACTTTCAGTAATTTCCAGCTCTTTAGCGTGGGCTCGGACCAGAAAATCGCGGCGCCGAAGCAGTTCTACAGTTTCACGAATCTTTCCGATCAGGATGTAAGCGGGCAGCTCACCCTTACCCCTCTTCTCGGACGCTCGCTCACGCCTATCTCCGTCACATTTACGATTCCGCCGCGCGCGAGCGTTTACAAAACCGTCGGGCCAGGAAAAGACCTCAATATTTCCGCCGACTTGATTGCTTTCGCCCGTTTCGTCTACGTCGGGGTTCCCGGTTCCGTTCAAGCGAATGCCACCCTCACCAGCGTCAGCACGCTCGAAGTCGTCCCTGAATCCCAGTCTCCCGCTGTCCCTTAAAGACTAGCCGTTTGGTGGCTTCGCCTCGGCATTACCATCGAGCGTATCCAGCCGGCTCATCCGCAACAGAACGGGCGTCATGAACGCATGCATCGAACTTTGAAGATGGACGCTACGCGGCCGGCCGGTTCCAACTTCCTTCAGCAACAAGCCAAGTTCGATACCTTCGTTCAGGTGTTTAACAACGAGCGCCCGCATGAGGCTCTCGATATGAAGTGCCCCGTCGAAGTCTATAAGGCTTCCACGCGGCCCTATCGGGGCATCGGAGAACTCTCCTATCCTTTCCACGATCGGACAGTTCTGGTTACCTGCTGCGGAAGGATCTGCATTTTCAGAAAGAAAATAAATCTCAGCACTTCTCTCGCAGGTCAAGCTGTAGGCATCAAGGAAGTCGACGAGGGTATCTGGCTGGTCAGCTTTATGGACTATGATCTCGGTTACATCGATCTTGAGGAGAGGGCTTTGCAGCCCCTAAACAACCCGTTTGGCCCAAGGGTGTCTTCGGAACGATCTGTAAAGGATGTCTCCGGACCGTACACGGACTGGTTGGCGGAGGGGGTGGGATTCGAACCCACGAGACCCTTTCGGGCCTAACGGTTTTCAAGACCGCCGCCTTCAACCTCTCGGCCACCCCTCCACAAGGGTTTTTAGCGTTTTCGTTGCCCAAAACTGTTGCCCAAACGCTTTACGGCGTCCACGTTCGCGGCTGGCAACGCCTTGGCGTAATGGCTCATTGTAACCGACACACTGCTGTGTCGCATTAGCTCTTGTATGATTTGGTCCTGCACACCAGCAGCATGTAAGGTGGTTGCGAAGCCACGGCGCAGCGCGTGCCAGCCGTGCCATTCCAAGGAGCGGTTGCAATCCACGGACCGCCAGGGCCGATTGCCCCGTGGGCCAGCTCTGTCGTGATGTTGCTGGGGCCTGCTCGGCAACGAATTCGTTGTGTCGAGGGCAGCAGAAGCATACGATATCGGAGATTAGAGATCCCAATCGAAAAACCCGGCTGAGCTTTCCGGGCGATTGGTTTGCACGACGCGCTTGAACGAAGCCCGAAACCCGCAGGTCGGTACCCTTGTCGAGGATTTTACTCTCCCCGATTCCACGGGAACGCCGCGCACCCTCTCTTCCCTGCTGACCGATGGCTCACTTCTGGTTATCTTCTATCGCGGCTACTGGTGACCTTTTTGTCTCCGTCAGTTGGCGGAATTCCGCGACCTTTCCGATGATTTCCGCGGTCTCGGTGTTCAGATTGCCGCGCTGGCCGTGGATTCCCCTGAGCGGTCTGATCGGGTACGACGCCAGTACGAATTACCGTTTCCGATTCTGTGCGATACGCAAAAGGAAGTGGTCCGTGCTTGGGGTCTCTTCAACGCCGAAGAAAAAGGCGGAATTGCCGTCCCCGCAGTTCTTCTGCTCGGACGCGATCGCCGCATCCGATCAATCATGATCGAAGGCGTCGCCACCCGCGTGCACGCCGCCGATCTGCTTAAGTTTCTCCGCTCTTATCCTGTTTCTGCCAATTCTGCGGATGACATGCCTTCCAAAACACAGCGCCAGCGTGTCATTTTTCCTTCCTTGGTGGACTTTGGCCGCGCCATCTGGAATTCCATCACTAGGCTTTAGTACTCTCATGATGGAGGATTACCCCTACCAGAAACTTAAACCGCCCGACGTATTTCAAGACCGCCGGAGTCAACCAGTTTCCTACCCCTCCGAATTAACCTCGTGAAACGTTGTAACTCGCGGTGAGATTTAGTGACAGAGACCCGGCGATGTTCGGATAACGAATAGCACGCGAACTTGTCCTTTGAGCCTCTGCGAACAAGCCCCTATTGCTAGTTTCTGTCAAAACGATACAATCTGGTTCAAATGTCGGTCTACGTTTGATTGCTAAGTAGACTTGCCGCTGAAATTTGCCCCGTCAGCTTCATATCGTGCGGGGTAATAGAGGATGAGCAGGCGGAAGGAAATACGATGCGTAACGCGGTTGCTGTTCTGTCGTTGCTGTTGTTAGTTGCCTTGCTCGGCTTTTCCCACGGTGCGTCCGCTCAAATGGGCATATCCGTGAACTTTGGCCCCCCGGCACTTCCCTTCTACGAACAGCCAATCTGTCCGGCCGATGGCTACATCTGGACGCCAGGTTACTGGGCTTTTTACGACGGCGACTACTACTGGGTGCCTGGTGGGTGGGTCCAGCCACCCCAGGTGGGCTTCCTCTGGACTCCCGGTTATTGGGGCTGGGGCGGCAACGCATTCATTTTCCACGAAGGTTATTGGGGACCGCAGGTTGGCTACTATGGCGGCATCAATTATGGGTACGGCTACGGCGGCGCTGGATATGAAGGTGGACGCTGGGAAGACGGTCACTTCGCTTACAACACTTATGTGAATCACGTGAATACCACCCTTCACAATACCTATAATGCCCCAGTCGCGAATGTATCTGAAAGTCACGTCAGCTACAACGGTGGTACCGGTGGTGTCGAGGCGCGCCCCACACCGCAGCAAGAGTCCTACGCGAACGAGAATCACGTTGGTCCGGTAGCCGCGCAGATACGACACGATCAAGAAGCCCGAAGTAATCCCGACTTACGCGCTTCCGCCAACCAAGGCAAGCCGCCCATCGCTGCTACCGCCAAACCCGGTGATTTCGCAATTGGCTTCGTAGCCCCCAGACAAGCAGCGGGCGAATACACGGCTCCGCCGGCCAGTCCCGCGCGTGGCAATGAAGTGAGGCCAGCAAATGAAGCCAGCGAATTGCAGGAGCACAGATTCACGCCACCAAACACCGGCGACGCCGCTACCGACAAGACGTATCAGCAGCAACAGGACGAGCTAGCTGCCAAGCAAACGCAGGACCACCAGAAACTCCAACAGCAGCAGGAAGAAGAACACCAGCAAGCCATCCAAGAAAACTACAATGACGCGCAAAAGCAGAAGATGGAGCAGCAGCACGCTCAGCAGACGCAGCAGCTCGAGCAACAACATGCTACTCAGCAAAGGCAAATGGAACAGCGCCAAGCGACGCCCAAAAACGGACAAAAGCCGAATTGATCCATGCTGTGAGCGATAGCTATGGGTGCGCAAATCCCGGGAATTACGCGGCGGATATTACGATACACGGTTTTTGCCGGCAATGTCTGTGGGTTCAGCGAGATCTAACTTCAGCGTGTGACAGTCATGTTTGCGAGGCATTGAAAAGCGTAACGGTCACCCAATTGTCACTAAAACCGACGCAAAACCATCGAAAATTAGCGAACTGAGGAAAAGTGGAAATCGTGCTATCTGACGGCTGGCAAAATTAGTTGGATTTAGAGTTAGATAGCAAAACGGCGATTTATTTTTTCAAAACCGCCGCTGTCGACCACTCAACCACCCCTCCGAAATTCATTTCGTCACTGTAACTTACAGCCCGATCTGACTCCCGCTCGATTTAGCTCGGGCGGCAGTTGCGAACGGCTCGCCACTGCCATTCAACTCAAGGGGAGAATACGGCGGAAGAAGAGGCGGGCATTGAGGATTTCGGAAGGAATTCTGGGAATGATGTCATTTCTAAACGCGAATGACATATGATAGAATTCTGTCAGAGTGAGCCGTCCGATGAAGTCAAAAACCCGCATGCGTGTCAACGAAAACGGCCGCATCGTCATTCCTGCTTCTTTTCGCCGGGCGCTGGGTATCAGCATAGGAGATGAAGTGATCTTGCGAATCGTGGACGACGAATTGCGTATCACAACGTTGAGGCGGCGCTTGCAGCGGGCCCAACGCCTCGTCCGCAAGCACGTACAGCCAAGCACCTCTCTGGTCGACGAATTGATTGCCGAGCGCCACGAGGCCGCACGAAATGAATAGGATTGTGGTGGACGCTTCCGCTCTACTCGCAGTACTGAATCAAGAAGCTGGAGCGGAAAGACTAACGCCAGAACTCTTGAACGCGGCCGCCAGTAGCACTGTCAACCTGGCCGAAGTACACGGCAAGCTTGTTGACCGTGGCCTAAGCAGCGACGACGCCTGGGAAGCCACGCTAAGTCCGATCCGCGAAGCTGTTAGTTTTACCCCCGAGCATGCCCGGCTCGCCGGCGACTTGGTGAGACAAACTCGTGCATATGGCTTGTCGTTAGGGGATCGAGCGTGTTTAGCCCTGGGGATCGCCTTGAAGGCCCCGGTGTATACTGCGGACCGATCATGGAAAAACCTCAAGATTGGAACTCGAATTCACGTGATCCGATAAACGCGATTGCAGACTGAGGCGCCCAGGCCAGAAAATCCAACTGTCACCAAATTGTTACTGAGACAGGCGCAAAACAGGCAAGAGTCAGCGAAATCCAGAAAATTTGAAAAACCGCTATCTGACGGCCAGCAAAGGGATTTAGTTGGATTTTGTATCAGATAGCAAAACGAAGATTTGGTTTTTCAAGACCATCATGGCTCGTGTTCGCCGGCGCACTTCGACGAAGCAGCGTTCAATCACGGTCGTGATGCGGGGTTTTTCGCCACAGGTGCAGCGGGGAAGGCGAAGAAGTGCAACAACTCCGGCATTCGCGCGCCTGCTGCGAGATGCGAGATCTGAATAAGGCAGACTAGAAGTTGAATGTGTGCCAACCAAACGGCCGAGAGGCCCAAAAACCGATACCGTCACACGATTTATCACACGAGCTCGCGCAACACAGGCGAAAATCAACGAACTGGTGAAAGACTGCAAATCGCGCTATCGGACGGTTTTGGAGGGATGCACATCCCGTCCCGTGAGCAAAACGAAAGAGAAACAACTTTAGACAGGGAGACAATACAGCACGCAACAAAGGGACGTACTGTGGCGAGTGAGAACGATCAGATCGATCCTGCGGCGCGTTGCCGACTGCGGACTGTGATGGCTTCGTTGCTACGGGCTGGATCATCGAACTGACAATCATACTCCGGTACGATCTCCCGAAGTTTGGCCCGCACCGGACCCGCACCATCGATCGACATGGAAGCGCGGAGCTCTTCCAATTGGCGGCACAAGTCCGCCCAGCTCTTCAAAGCCCCGCTGGTTCGCTTAATCTTTTCGCAAGACGTGGGTATCACCTTTTCGTGCCCAGAAAAGAGCTCCTCGTTGAGCTTTTCCCCCTCGCGGAGACCCGTGAACTGGATTTCCACGTCGTGTTCTAATTTGCCCGAGAGCCGGATAAGACTGCGCGCCAAGTCGAGAATTCGCACCGGCTCACCCATATCCAGCACCAAAATGTCACCCTGATTACCAATGGCAAAGGCTTGCAGCACCAAGGCCACAGCTTCCGATGTAGTCATGAAGAAGCGTCTAATGTCGGGGTGCGTGATTGTCAGGGGCTGATGTTTGCGAATCTGCCTTTCCAGCACGGGAATCACGCTGCCGCTAGAACCCAGCACATTCCCGAATCGAACAGAAACACCACGCATACCGTTGAGCGGCTTCGATGAAATGATTAATTCGCAGATTCGTTTGGTAGCGCCCATGACACTGGTTGGATTGACAGCTTTGTCGGAGGAAATCAGCACGAAACTCTTACAACCTGACTCTGCAGCTAGATCCAGCAGTCCGATTAACGCAAATACGTTGTTCTTAACGGCCTCCTGAACGTTGTTCTCCATCATGGGAACATGCTTGTACGCAGCAGCGTGAAAGACGATCTCCGGAGAAAACTCTCGCAACAGGTTGCGCACCCGCTCGGGATCGCACACGTCGGCGACCCGAAATTCGAGTTCGGCGCCGCTGTTGCGGTCAAGAAGGCCCAAACGGAGGAAGTACAATCCGGTTTCGCTTTGATCCAAGCAGACGAGGCGCGCAGGGCCGTATTCGAGTATCTGGTAGCATAACTCCGAGCCAATCGAACCAGCCGCCCCAGTTACAATTACAGTTCGACCTACTATTTCCTTCCGGACCGACTCTAGGTCAATCTGAACGGGCTGTCGTCCGAGCAGATCTTCCAGATTGACTTCCCGGAATTGATTAATGGTGGCTTCACCGCGAATGATGTCGCTCAGCGTAGGGACAGTCTTGAAAGTCAATTTCGTCTTCTGACAAGCGTCTGTAATGGCTCGCATCTCTTTGCCGGAAGCGGACGGAATAGCAATGAGGATTTCGTCAGCAGCATTCTCCTGAACAAGAATTTCTAGTTGCGCGATCGTACCCAGTACTGGCACTCCATGAATGTGAATGCCGATCTTAGATCGATCATCATCCACGCAACCGACAGTCACATAGCCGCTATGGGGGCGAGCCAGTTCCCGGATGACCATCTGAGCGGCAAACCCCGCTCCAACGATCATTACTCGTTTCGAACGAGAGGAGTCGCGCCGAACAGACTCTACTAGAATGCGCGAACCCAGGCGCGCGCCTGCGAGAAAGCACCCCGTAAGAACTGCTTCCAAGAAGTAAACGGAGCGCGGGAAGGCAACCGCGCCGAAAAGATAGCGGTTTACCGCGAAAAAGGCGAGGGATCCGACGGCAACGGCTTTCAGGATGTCTATTGCATCCCTCACACTTGCGAAGTGCCACCAACCATGATCCAGATTGAATAACCGCAGAGTGATCAGGCGGGCGCCAACAAGTAGCAGACCAGACGATAGCAAGACACTCCGATATGGCAATGAAAAATCAAAGCGCAACAGCCATCCCAAGACCAAGGAAGCGGCCACGAGTGCCGCTTGAAAGGCATAGATGAACAAAGGCCGGTTGTTAAATAGAATCTGCGGTAATTGCGCTAGGTATTTGCGGAACATAGGTTTGCCGAGATGCGCTAGTTGAACTGCATTACTGAACTGCTCTGAGCGGGAATTCGCCTTTTCTTGACTGGGGAGGTGCGTTCCAGGGGTGGTTTACCCCTAGTGACAGACGCCGATCTTAACCAGAGTAATTGCCCTACCTAAAATCAGGAATGTTCCTGAATCCGCCACTCGTTGGCAGGGAATGAATGGATCGCGCAGGATGCTATGCGCAAATCTACACAGTCTGGGCGAGTCAACCGTGATGAACGCTCGAGTAAGACTATCTATTGTGCACCCTTGCAACATTCTTCGGGCGCTCCCCGGCCCAGCGCCGCGTGCAGTCGCTGTTCGTTGAAATGCCGGTCGATGAACTCTTCGATGTTGGCCTCGCGGAAAACGTTCACCTCTTGGCGCTTACACCCTGCACCGCCTCATGCACAGCCTCGACAACCTTATCGACCTCTCCCGGCGCGAGGTGGTTATGAAACGGCAACGCCAACGTCCGACGGGCGACAGATTCGGTCACGGGTAACATCGGAATCTGGCGACCTTCACTTTCAGCGATATACGTTTGCAGATGAACGGGAGGAAAATAGCAGCGCGCGGGAATCTGTCTTTCTTTCAATGTCTCAACGACTGCGCCGCGGTCCACATCTTCATCCAAAGTGATCACGTACACAAACCAACTCATTCGAACGTGTGGCCTGACAAATTGTGTCCGGACGCGAGGTACAGCGCGCAAACGGCTCGTATATAGATCGGCCACGTTTTTACGCTTGGCGAGGAACGTCTCGATCCGACGCAACTGAGAAAGACCCAGAGCGGCCGACATTTCATCCATTCTGTAGTTGAACCCGAGGCGCTCGTGTTCCAACCACGATCCCATTTCCCCTCGCCCTTGATTCCTCAGACTTCTTGCCATCGCTGCGATCTCGGGATCATTCGTCACCAGAACCCCGCCTTCGCCCGTCGTAATTTGTTTGTTGGGATAGAACGCAAAGGCGGCTGCATCGCCAAATTGTCCCACTTTGCGCCCTCGATACTCCGCTCCGAGGGCCTCACAAGAATCGTCAATGAGTCTTAGATTGTGCCTTGCAGCAATCGAACAGATGGATTCCCAGTCTGCCGGGTGTCCGAACACATCTACCGCCAGGATGGCCTTGGTTCTTGACGTGATGCGTTCCTCTAGTCTCGAGGGATCGAGGTTGTACGTAATATCTTCGATATCGCAAAACACCGGAACGGCATTCTCGTAGAGTAAAACGTTGATGCTTGCGGCAAAAGTAAACGACGGCACCAGCACTTCATCGCCGGATCCCAGGCCCAGCGCTCTGACGATCAAATGCAATGCTGCAGTACCGGAGCTGACGGCAACTGCGTGCCGGACCCCGATGTATCGCGCAATGGCTTCTTCGAATGCTTCGGTCTTTTGACCAAGCGATAGCCGACCCGAACGAAGCACTTCAACGACAGCCTCGATATCGTTCTCATTGATATCCGGTGACGACATTGAAATCGTTTCACGCATTGATTTGACCTGGGGAGGCTCTTCCGATTCTCGCGTGCGGCGACTGAGATCTTGTTTGTCAGGCATTACATTTTCCGAAGAATTCGGGCCGGAACTCCTACCGCTACAATTTCGCCGGGAAGATCCTTTAGGACTACAGCTCCAGCGCCGATGATACTTTCCGGCCCAATGCTGACGCCGGGTAACACCATAGCGCCTAGACCCAAATGAGAAGCTCGACCGAGCCGTGCAACCCCACCGAGGCATGCGTTTGGCGAAACATGAGCGTAATCGCCTATCTCGACATCGTGTTCGACGACTGCGCCTGTATTGACAATGACACCTTCCCCAAGTCTTGCTTCGCTATTGATCGCCGCGGCCGCCATAACAACGGTTCCCCGACCCAGCGCCGCCGATGACGCCACGGCCGCAGTGCGATGTATCGCAGTGAGTATCTGGATATCCCGCTCAGCGCAGCGGCGAGCGAGGCGACACCGATTGCCGTTGTTACCTACTCCCAAGACAACGGCCACTGGATGCTTGGTTCTTTGTCTATGCAGCCAGTCACCGTTGCCCAGGACTGGATAACCAATCACTTCAGTACCGGTCAGTTGTGGTCGATCATCCACAAACCCGGCGAAGCGCTTTTCTTTATTGGAGATCAAAATATCGGCAACAACTTTCCCGTGACCCCCGGCACCATAGACGAAAATTGGGGATATCATGACTCGGTCCGGCGATCCCTCGTGAATGCCGGCATCGTGGCATGACCGTTGTGGGAGATGTTCTTGCGCTGAATGACCTGCAAAATGGTCCGCAAGACGATCCAGGCATCGAGGCGCAAGCTCCAGTGGTCCACATACCAGAGGTCGAGGCTAAATCGCGCCTGCCATGACTGCTCATTCCTGCCATGGACTTGAGCCCAGCCGGTGATGCCCGGCTTCACCTCGTGACGCCTGGCTTCCGCGCGAGTGTATAAGTCGAGGTACTCCATCAAGAGAGGCCGAGGCCCCACAAGGCTCATCTCATCCCGCAATACATTCCACAGCTGAGGAAGCTCATCGAGACTCAACCGGCGGAGCAATTTTCCAAAAGGCGTCAACCTTAGTTCGTCCGAGAGCAATGCACCGGTCGCATCACGCGCATGCGTCATGGTCCTGAACTTTAATAGCTCAAACGGCCGAGCCTTGTAACCGGGCCGAATGTGCCGGAACAGCACAGGTCTCCCCATCGTCACAAGAATCGCAAAGCCAATCGCCGCCAACAGCGGCGTCAGAAGCAGCAGTGCCATGCAGGCAACCGAAACGTCTATGAGGCGTTTGATCAGCTGTTTCATGATCGAACGACCTCAGGGCCTTCGGTCGGAGCCGAGAGCGTCTTGCTGGGACTCGGCTGCGCTACCCGTAACCCCCGGGCCTCCAGCAGCCGTATATACTCCTGCGCAAGTGCTTCCCAGATTCGTTCTTGCCTAAACTCCCGCCGCACCCGTTCCCGTCCCGCGCTGCCCATGGCCGCGGCCAGCTCCTTGTCTTTTAGAAGCAGATCAAAACCTTTGGCCAACGCCTCCGAATCGCCCACCGGCACCAGGACGCCGTTCACTCCATCGATTACGGCATCGACGACCCCTGTGGCCCTAGTGCCCACAACCGGTTTGCCTGCGGCATGGGCTTCAGAGGCTGCGTTCGGGAACCCCTCCCGATAGGTCGGCAGCGCCAAGATATCCATCACATGGTAGTAAGGAGCAGTATCTCGCACCATCCCCGCGTGGACGATTTGGGAATCGCACTGGATGATTTTGCGAACGTTGCTCGGGAGGGGGTCACCTTCCTCGAAATCGCCCACAAGCAAAAGATGCAAACGCGGGCGCTCGTGGCGCAACTGAAGATAGGCCTCGATCAACTCACAGAGGCCTTTGTCGCGCGTGAAGCGCCCGACAAACCCAATCACCGGGACCTCCGCAGGAATCCCAAGGTTGTTCCGCAAGTCTGCGGCTTGAAGAAGACGTTCAGGGATGGCAGCAAATCGATCCGCGTCCACCCCGTTGCTGCTACCCGACGCCAGAACGACCGTGCGGCGTGGATTAACAAGACCTAGAGCCAACGCTCGTAGCCGGAGACTTTCGCTCACACATATGACTCGGTGTGAGCATCCACAGGCAAGGCGTTCTGAGAGAATCAAAGCCCAGCGCTTAATCCCTTTGCTCGTTTCGCAGCGCAGCCCCCGCAAGGTGTAAATACGGCAGGGGACCGAACTCAGGCACGCAGCAAGACCCCCGAGCAACCCTGCTTTCGGTGTGCTTACGTTTGTTATGGTTGGCTTTTGACGCCGGATTAGACGCCAGAGCCGACACAATGAAACCAAGTCGGAAAAGATCCCAATTTCCCGGGTCATTGGCACAGCGTATGTCCGTACATACTCATTTTCAGCGGCAGCATCGAAACTTGGGCCGGGTGAAGAAACCATGGAAACCTCGAAGCCTGCCTCGCGCAAAAACTTCGGCTGACCCTTCAGCAGCACAGTGCTGAGTTGAGATGTCACCACATACATCAAAGAAATAGGACGGGTGACTGCCGAACCCGGTGCGACAGCTTTTGTGACTTGCATAGGTTTGGAACAGCTAGGAAGCCGCTGCAGATACTCGGACTTCTCCGACGGGCATTCGCCTGTTTGTCTCCAGCCAGGATTGAAACATCAACACGTCCCACAAATGGTATTGCCACGCGCCATGACCGGACAGATGCGCCTTCCATATTTTTCGAATAGGGCCAGGGTGGAGATATCCCTCACTCTGTAGCCGGCGCTCGTCGAGAAGTGTCTCAGCCCAATCGCGAAGTGGGCCCCGCAGCCAGGCATCCACAGGTATCCCGAAACCCATCTTCGGACGTTCGATCAAGTGCCGGGGAACATATTGGTTGAGCACCTGACGCAAAATCCATTTGGTGTCGCCCCTGTTGACTTTGAGCCGAGGGGGCAGTTTCCAAGCAAACTCGACGACACGATGGTCGAGCAGGGGAACTCTTGCTTCTAGACCAACGGCCATGCTAGCACGGTCAACCTTCGTGAGGATGTCGTCGGGAAGGTACTGGAGCAAATCGGTCAGCATCATAACTTCTTCGATACGCATATTTGCCGATAGCTCGGCGATGCATTCGCGAATGGTACTCGGCTCGCTAGAATCGAGGACAAGTTCCGAGGGGTTCTTCGAGTGGGAGAGCGCGTGGTAGTAAACATCTTGTGGACTATCTAGCAAGAGGAAATCAGCGAGCTTATGAGCTTTGTCACCAGGCATTCGATAATGAAGCGATTTGGGGAGTAACGGCAGCAGGATGCGGAAGGCAGTGTCGATTCGGGCCGGTGGTGCTGCTCTAAGGACAGACGCTGCAAGCGTGCGCAGGGGCCTAGGAAGGGGACCCACGAGATTCCAGAACTTTTTGGTCGAGGCATAGCGATTGTAGCCTCCAAAGAGTTCATCTCCGCCATCGCCAGATAGGCTGACCGCGACGCTGCCACGGGCTAATTTCGAGACTAGATACGTAGGTATCTGAGACGAATCAGAAAATGGTTCGTCGTACATTGTGGGGAGCAACGGAATAACATCTAAGGTATTCTGGGAAGTGAGATACAGCTCGGTATGGTCCGTACCCAAGTGCTCCGCGACTCTCTTGGCGTAAATCGCTTCGTTGTACCCTTCTTCATGAAAGCCAATTGTGAAAGTTTTTACAGGTCGCTGACTCTGCGTCTGCATCAATGCGACGATGGTGCTGGAATCGACGCCGCCGGAAAGAAATGCGCCGAGGGGGACGTCGGAAATCATGCGAAGCCGCACAGCTCGAAGGAGGAGATGATGCAGCTGTTCGACTGCCTCTGAGTCACTAACTTGCAATTGCGACTCCTCGCCTTTCTGCGCAATTTCCTTCGCGGACCAATAACTCCTGATTTGGGGGGCAACCGTCGCGGAGTCAAGAGTCAAGATGCAGCCCGGCTGGAGCTTATGCAGGCCTTTGTAGATGCAGTGTGGCGAGGGAACATAGTTGTGCCGCATGTAGAGAGCGAGAGAGTTGCGGTCGATCTCTTTGTTGAAGCCCGGATGCTGCCGTATAGCTTTCAGCTCAGAAGCGAAAACGAAGGCGCTGCCTGCACGGCCGTAGTAGAGTGGCTTGATTCCAAGGCGGTCGCGAACAAGATGAAGTCTTCTATCTTGGCGATCCCAAAGAGCAAACGCAAACATGCCAACGAAGCGCTGCACTGCGGGCTCTACACCCCATCGCTCGAATGCACGGAGCATGACCTCGGTATCTGAATGGCCACGCCATTGGTGTGGGCCGAGCTGAGCACGCATTTCATCGAAATTGTAGACCTCGCCGTTGAAAATGATCACGTAACGGCCCGATGAAGAGAACATCGGCTGATGACCTTCTGCTGAAAGGTCAAGAATCGACAGTCTACGAAATGCCAAGCCGATTCCGGCGTTAACGTCATGGAAGGTGCCGGAGTCGTCGGGCCCGCGGTGGGCAAGTGCTGCTCCCATGCGATTTAGACTTTCGAGCGGATGCTCGCAGGAACCTTTTGTGTCCCAGTAGCCGGCTATTCCACACATTGAAATCAGAATCCTTGTACTCTAACTTCTCGACTTAACCCTGATTACGCGCGATCTGGAATTTGGAACTGATGGGCCAGCTGCACGAGAGATTTAGCCCTCGAGTTTGTCTTTGTCTGTTTGAAGCTACTGAACAGCCGTCAAGCATTCTTTGTAGAGCTCGTGGTAGCGGCGAACGATCTCGGATAGAGAAAATTCAGATTTGATTCTTCTCCTGGCCGCCGTCCCTAGCTCCTTTCGCTTGGCTGACCCAGCGTCGATAAGTTGTCGAATTGCGTGTGCTAATGCTTCCGGATTCCGGGGGGGTACGTTGACTCCCGTAGCTCCAACCAAATATGCACTGTCGCCCACATCTGTAACAACGCAGGGTACTCCGCATGCCATCGCCTCTCCCACGGAGTTCGAAAATCCTTCATACGCGGATGAAGAGCAAGCGATGTCCAAACCTGCCGTAAGTTGCGGAACGTCCGTTCGTTCTCCGAGCAGAAGGACGCGATCGGTTAAGTTTAGCTGTCTAATCAGCGTGGTAAGTCCCCGATCGCTTTTCTCCAAACCCCTGCCGACAAGCAGGAAACGTGACTCCGGATGCATTGCAGAGACCAACGAGGCCGCTTGGATGAATCCAAAGTAGTCTTTCGCGGGATGAAGGCGAGCCACGAGCCCAACCAGTATTGTGCTGGACTCTAAGCCTAGCTGCCCGCAAATGCGGCAATGAGCGTCTTCGTCAGGCCGAAAAACGTCACAATCAAACCCGTTCGAAATTACGGTGCTCATGGCGTTTCGGTAGCCACGTTTCTTGTGTTGCTTTGCCCCACTCCGGCTGTTGTAGATGATCGCGGACGGATGCCGAGATAAAAATGCTCCGAATCGAATCAGCCCCATCGTAGTCAGCTTTTCCCCGTCGACCCCATCAAGCGACATTCGAATGTTCCAAATCACCGGAGCAGCGATGCGCGATGCAAATTGCGTGAGACTTGCCGCGAGATTGCCGTGAGGCATCCAGCCTTGTATGACCTGTGGACGAAACTTCCTCGTCAAACCCACGAGTGAGAGGAAGCGCGCGGGATTTGGCCCATAGGGACGGAGATGAAGGCATTCGACTGGCACGCCCAGTTTTGCGATAGACGGCCCGATCATCCCTTCGTCTTTCAATGACACTACCATCGATTGCCAGTCGCCGCCGGAGGCGGAGAGCAGTTTGAGCAGCATCATCTCCGCGCCACCGATTTCGAGGCCCGTGATCACATGCATCACGCGGGTCAAGGCATCGTCTCCAATGCCGCCTGCGTGCGCTGCACTAGCAGTTCCACTGAAAAATTCTCCGCGACGCGCCGCCGCACCCTAGCGCCAAGGCTTGCTCCTTCCAAGCGCAACCGTTCTAGCAAGGTCACGATGCCCGTCACCAGCGCCTCGGGATTGCGCGCTGGAACCACCGTATCGCTGTCACCGAGAATTTCGCGAGCATCACCCACGTCGGTGGCGACACACGGTACTCCACAGGCCATGGCCTCTCCGAGGACATTAGAAAAGCCCTCGCTAACTGAGGTTGATACCAGGAGATCAAGCGCGTTGTAGACCGCCGGCAAGTCGTCACGCGGTCCTGCCCAGATCATTCTCTTTTCTAGTCCGAGCCTACGGGCTTGTTCTTGCAGAGCTGCCGCATAATCGCCCGGGCCAGCCCCGACGCTTACGAAGCGCATCCCACATTCACGTCGCGTCAGCGTCGCCGCCGCCTCCAGAAAACCTGGGTGATCCTTCATGGGGTCGAGACGGGCGACAATGCCCACCAGCGTCTCCTGGGGCAAAACGCCCCACTCGGCACGCACGGCACCGCGCAGCCTTGCGTCCGGCCGAAATCGCTCGACGTCTATCCCGTTGGGAATGACGATAAAACGATCGTTGTCGGGGAAGCCACGCGATACGGCATAGCGCCGGCCAGCGTGCGAATTAGCGATGAGGAGATCCGGGCAGTGGCTAAATCGACGCTCGAGCCAATAAGCAAGCCGTGACAGCCAATCATAGCGTGCCAGATCCATATCTGAAGCGCGCACACCCCACGTCACTTTCAGCTTCGGCGACCGCAGTCTCGTGACGCAAGCCACCAGATTGCCGATCGGCAGGAACGCATACAGTACATCGGGCTGCTCTTCGTTCAGAACCCGAAATAGCCTGCGCAGAAATCCGATTACGTCCCAGCGGTCGCGCTTTTCCAAGCTGCGCACCGTCACATCGGGAGACAGTCGTTCGCTTAGTGGCCCGTTGGGGTAAAACACAAGCACGCTCACCGCGTGCCCCGAGCGCGAAAGCCCGTTGGCCAACGTTGTTAATTGCATTTCGGTACCGCCATAGTTCAACGATCGAATTAGTAGAGCGATGCGAAGACCGGATGACATCGTCACGTGTCCACTTTATGAAGGACAACAGGATATTGTGAAAAGATCGCCGCGTTCCATTGACCAAATCGACCAGCAGCGCCACCGTCGTCTTACAGAAACACGCTCAGTCCGAGAAAATAGTTCGCGGAGTTAATTCAGTCGCTACATCCTTTATCAGGAAGCCTCCTCCACAGGGAAGGATGATCATTTTTTCAGGTTTGTCTGAAAGGAAATCATCAACAGCTTTTGTAGCTCCTGGGCATGTCATAAACCCGTAATCGTCACAAACAATGATTCCGCCAGTCGTGGTTCTTGGATAGAAAAACTCGATGCTATCGCGTGTAGGTTGGTAGAGATCCACATCGATGTGAACGAATGCGAAACGCCTATCCCGAACATCGTCAAAACGCTGCGGAATCCAGCCGGGATGAAAACTGATGTTTCCATTGAGTTTACTGCGGACCGCTTCAACACTGCAGCGCAGGTCGCCCCTTTGCCAGCAGGGTCCATCAACGGTCGACGGCTCTGACAAACCCTCAAACGAATCGAACAAGAAGTGAGTTCTCCGCCTTTCCGTTTGGGTTGCCGTGCAGATCAAATATGACGATGAGCCCAGGTAGACGCCACACTCGGCTGTATCTCCGGGAACTGACGCCACAAGACGAGCTAGCTGTAATACCATCCAGCGCCGATGAGAGTTCATCCCGTCGTGTTCTCCAAAACGCTTCAGATAGGCATTGAACTCCTCGTCCTGCCACCAAACCATTTGGGGCCATTGAAAACGGTAGGAAGGTACAAGTGCTTTGCTGATTGCCCGCAATAGGTTGAAGCGGAGATCGGAAAGTCTACGAAATGCCACTGGACATCCCCCCGAATCCGAATGCCAGGTTTCGGTACAGGATACAGTCAATCGGAATTTCTGCTTTCAACTCCCTTCCTGTACAGGACCGTAAGCCCGCTGCAATACCGCTCACTCCGATCATGGCCACCCAGAACGTCAGCTGTTGTCGAATCACAAAAGTAAAGCGCCGTTAGTCTTTCTGTGCGACGAAATAGATGCTCGGTACGGCAATGGCTTCCCCGAATTTGGCCAGAAAATAACGGACTACGCTTTTTGCAAAGGCCAGCATCGAACCACGAGAAAAGGACACAAAAGCGGTGCGCGTCACCAGTCTGATACGAAAATGGCGCTCTAATTCTTGCGCCATGTCCGCAAGATCGAATGTTTTCTTATGTCCCCAGCGGTGAAACACTTCCCCGCAGTGAGGGCAGATTGTCGTGCTTTGCTGCAAGAGCTCACGATAAGGGACAGTACCAATGACGTAGCCACCGGGTTTAAGGATGCGGCGTATCTCAGCGAGCCCATTACTGCGTTCTACGTCATCCAGGTGTTCTAAGACTTCTGAAACGACTACGACATCTAGCGTTTTTTCCGCGAACGGCAGATGATCGATACTGCCGACATGACATTTCACGCCCTTTTCGGCGAGCCGAGTTAACGCTCGCTCATCCGGATCAACACAATATGCGTGACCGCCGCCGCGCAGAATAAGTTCCTCCAAATGCCCGTTGCCGACGCCTATATTGAGCACCGCAGGACAAGTAATTCCTTGCCGGCGTGCGAGGCGGAACGCCGCTCTCGCCAGTCCCTGTAGACGCGGAGCCGCACCGGAAAACGAATCGACGTTTTCGTTTTGATGAAATGCCCACATCTTTCTCTGATCGTAGCCGGTTTGCATAGGGTCCCTCGGGCCAGGCGCCGATGCCATTTGTCGGTGGTCCGCTTCAGGGTCGCAGTAGGAGTTTTTCAAGCCAATTCGATTTCAGTGGCTCTCAACAGTACGGATGTCGCCACTCCTCTCCATGGCAGAGCTCGAGCTTAGAACCGCTGCCTGATTCGCCTGGAGATACCGCAGTAGTGCGATGGTCACCCACCAAGTTAGCTGCATTTTGATAACAAAGACTAGGACGCCATCACGAAAATAAACAAAAAAAGCCAAGACAACCCACCAATAAACCAGCCATCCCACAGCATCGTTGAGCTCAGCCGGTTTAAAGCGGATATGAATCCATCTATAGAGACGGCCCAACAAAAAGAACAACGCAAACATGCCTATATACCCGAAATTGACCAGCAAATAGCCTGGGAGTCCTAAAGTCACTTCACCGCTCACGTCTTCGGGAAGCGGGTGTCCCAACATGTATTCACTTGTTTGACCCAACATATTGTTCCGAGTTCTTGTAAACCCAAAAATCTGTGAGGGGAAGAAATCGCGTGGCAGGTCGCCGATGTCAGTCAAAAATCCGAATTGCCAAAGAGAGGCTTTCTGCGATGCGACATAACTGATATAGGTGTCCGACAGTCCCTGCGACGCGTTATAGTAGGCTAACTTTGTGAGCGCCGGCCAGCTCGCATTTTCGTCACTGGTGGCCAATTCAACCAGCCCAGGCAAGTTATCCACGGTACCCATCACGCTTATTAGCGACCCCAGACCCGCGAACACGAAAATCAAAGCAAGAGCAGCCAGAGCCCACTTTTTCACTCGCATTCCTACGGATACAGCCACGAGGTAACAGAGAATGACAGGGTAAATAAATGGGCGCCGCCCTCCCGTAGATGCAGCGTAATAGACGAAAAATACGAAAGTGCAGAGCAAGAACACCTTGTTCCACGCTGATATGGCTGCTCCTTTTATCTTCTTCCCGATGAGAACGGCAAAAAACAACACAAAGGCATCCGCTGAGAATTGAGAAAAGTTCCTGTAAAAAATGTACTTGCTTTCAATATGATACTCACCGGATCGCACCTGACTAGCCATAGTGATAACTTCAGATAGTCCTCCAATCTGGACAACGTATATGGCCGTAAGTAGAACGCCCACGACGAAAATAATCTTTGCCACATACGCCGACGTCTCAAGCGAATAGGGATTTCTTTCGCCGCGACGGGTGCGCTCGGGACGGGTGGACGATTTTAGTCCGTACCCCATACAGAATAGGACATACGTAACGAGCAGCGATAATGCTGTACGTGCATCGCCTTCTCCAAAGGTTTCATAAGCATATTTCGCCCTTACCACGTCCTCCCCAAGACAGAGCACGTTGATCGGAACGAGTGCGTACAGAATGAGGTAGTAACAATTGAACGCAGTCATCGCATCGATCGGCATGTCACGAAAGCGTCGACGCAGCTCCCAGCCGACGATCAGCAATCCCAAGAATATGTAAATTGATAGAGCCAAGTTAGTCGTGATCTCGGTACGCGCCTTGCAAGCCGAAAAACATGACCTCAATCAGATGTTCTGTCATGGCATCACCGCCCCTTGCTCTGCAACGTGACGGCTCGGGGCGTGCTCCTTCAGCATCACTCTGTAGGAGCTCAGAATCACATAGAAGCATGAGACTGCGTAAACGCACGAGGTTGATATCGCGATCCCGGCAACTCCCCATTGCTTCATCAGCAGCAGGTTAAGGATCACATCGAGAATCAAACTGATGATTGCGCCGTACATCAGCACGTCGTTCCGCTTTGCCGCGGACAAGAATTTCACAAACAGCAAGCTCAGAATATAGAACGGTACTTGGATCAAGTAGCAGATCTGAATTCGGTTCACGAGTTCCGTATCGGCGATCGTAAAAGCACCGCGCTGAAACAGCAGCGTGACGAGGGGCCTCGACAGAACCATCAGAAAAACGGTTAAAGGGACAGTTGTGGCAACAATTAGAGCCGAATATCGCTTCAGCGTGTGGCGACAGCCGTCCCAATCCTTTAGCGTCACCATTTTCGAGAAATAGGGAAGTGTTGCCGCGCTGAGCCCCGTCGCAGCAATTGCGAACACGGCGCTGATGAGTTTGTTTGCATACGTTAGCCCGGCAACGCTGCCGCTCGGCAGCATAGCCGCCATCGCTTTGTCGACCACCAAGGTGCTGCTGAGCAGAAAAGAACCAGCGATCATCGGAGTGTATTGGCGCAGCACCGACCGCAGCGCTGGAGTGAGACCGGTCCACTTCACCGCAAGCCGAATCCCGCGAGCCTTCAGCGCTCGTGCGAGCAGCCCGGCCTCGATCGCACTCCCTGCCACCGTGCCTCCAGCGAGGGCGTATGCGCCCCAACGCTGTGCGGTCAGTGCGAGGAACGCGATCACCACGAATGGCGTCGCAATGGGTACGATGGAGGGCACGGCAAACCTCTCGCCCGCATTCAGGACACTGGAGACGCAGCTCGCAATTCCATTGAAGAAAATGAACGGAAGGAGCATTAGAAGCAGATCGCGCGTCAATCCTAATTTCGGGGCTGAGAAACCAGACCCAAGGTATGGAAGATACAGTGGCGCAAGCAACCCCAACAGTCCGGCAATTAGCAGCAGCGCGAAGGTATTAAGCACCAGGACACTCGAAAACAGCTCTTGAGCTGCTAGGAGACCTTCTCGATGAAGGGTCTCGACAAATACGGGTATCAAAGCGGAGGCAAGCGATCCGGCCACCACAGTGACGACGAAGGACGGCAACAGATAGGCGACCAAGAACGCATCAATTGCATCGCTGCGACCGAAATATCGCGCGACGACCAGCTCCTTCACGGTCGTCCCAATCGCGACGAGGATACTGAATGATCCTACGGTGAAAGCAGCACGAAATATCTTTGCGTTTGTGGACTCGGAAAATGCTCTCAATGGGAAAACCTCTTACTGAGCACTCGACTTCTTTTTCAACCCCAACTAGGCTCCTCGCGGCACCATCATAGGTCTTGAACCAGATTACGAACTTTTCCACGCCTTCTTTGGCGTGTTTGTTGCAAAGCCGACTGTCTGGCGCAAATCCGCTATATCGGCGTGCGTCGCGAGGACGTCCCCAGCCTCCATGGGCAGCATGTTCGTCGCGGCGCTGTCTTCGAGGGTCGCTTTCGTAAAGAGCGCCATGACTATGTCCGGCCTACCCCGGGGTACGTAAATGGTGTGTAGGCATGAGCCGTGAGCTCACAGCCAGGTTGACTACGCGCTCGAAGTGCCCGTGGCCGAACAGGTCGTCCATACCGGCCCGGTCCCCCATGTCCAGCTTGGCAAAACGGAAGCCCGGAAACGTGAAAAGCTGCTTGAGGCAATCCTCCCAATAAGCCACATCGTAATAAGTCGCTGAGATTATCGATGCCGACCACGTCGACGCCCGCTCGGGCAAGCGGCGGGCGACGTGCATGCCGATAAAGCCAGCGGCTACCGTGACCGGTATTTTCATCTGTTCTTCACGCATCAAATACGAGCAAGGATGTATTCGTGCCGCCAGGAAACTGCTGTAACTCGTCTTTAGATTGGTCGGACGTCCGCTGCGTCCACGTCCACGGCGCAGGCGCTTCGGATGAGATCGATCGATATGACAAAACGGAAGTTGTTCTTGTTGCGCCGCAGGATACCTTCGCAACCGGCGAGAGGCCCGCGAATGATCCTCACGCGGCGGCCGACGGTTAGGAAGGGATGCGGTTCGGCGCACGAGGTATGCGAAAGCCCTCTGCGCAGGCGATCCATCTCGTCGTCAGGGATGGCGACTGGCTGGCCGCTAAAGCTGACTAGGTGAACGACGCTTGGAATCTGCAGCACTCGCATGCGGTCGCGCAAGGCAAGCCGCACGAACAGATATCCCGGGAAAAGCGGTAAGTCTAAGGTTACCCGGCGATCCTTCCATCGCCGCACAGAACGGTAAAGTGGCAGGAAACATTCTAGCGCTCTCGATTGCAACCCCGCAGCGACGTGCTTTTCATGATTTGCGCAAGTGTAGGTTGCGTACCAGTGCTCCTGCGCCACCGCCAGTTCCTGCCGCGGCGGGTATTCTGTCGACTGTGATCCTTGGGCTACACTCCCCATCAATGGCTCCTGTCCCAGTGGGTCAGGACGCAGCTCCGCCCCGTCACTTACAGGGTCGCGCGTGACCTAACCAACCTATTATTATGGCGTTACGGCTAATCTACTAACTCATCGGCCCGCTTGTCCGTGGACGCGAAGTCTCCGGCCCGTCGGCGATTCCCTGCGGGCTCGGTTCCGGCGCGCTTCCGTTTCGCGACGCCCATGGCGTCCGCGCTTTCAGCGTGCCGGCCACCTCCTCCACCAGGACTTTTCGCGGGTCTTTTGGATCGAATTCTTCCCATCGCGCGGATCCGAGCACCCAGATCAGGGACACCGCGGATCCAAGCAAGGTGCCGAGCAACATGATTTGTAAGCGCGGGGGGAATGATTTCCTCTCTGGAATCCTCGCCGGGTCGAGCACCTTGACGCTCGGTGTTTCCTTCGCCTCTTGCACTTTGGCGAGCTCGTACTGTTCGGTCAGCAGTTCGTAGACAGTTTCCTGGATTTTCGCGCGACGGTAATAATCGGCATATTTCGCGCCCAATAGCGGCAGGTTCCGGATGGTGGGATAGGGAAGGCCACCGACCTGAGCCGGTGCCGGATCAGCGGCTTGACCCGACGGCGCGGCGGCGGAGTCCGCATTCTTTGCTTCCCCCCCCCCCAGTTTTTCAAGCTGCTTACGCAGTTCCGCGACACGAGCATTTAAGGCTCGAACCCGAGAATTGTTGTCGGTATAGATCTGGCGGAGTCCCTCGAGCTCCGATTGTGCTGCGATCATCTGGCCAGCGATTGTTCCGGCCGCGTCCAGCATCGCCTTCCCTTCCTGCTGAATGTCGAGCGTGCTGTTCTTGCTGGAGAACTGCGCGAGTTGATTGGAGGCATCGTCTAGATCTTGCTTGACCACCTTGAGGCGCTCCTCAAGAAATACGCGCTCTCGGTGTGCGGAGGAAGTTGACAACTCAGAAACAAGTGAATTCAACTGGTCAACATACGCACTCGCCAGGGCCTGTGCTCGTTGAGGGCTGTGATCCGTTACGCTAATAGTGATGATGCCGCTTTTCCTGTCCTCCGAAATCGCCGTATTTCCGTCGAGGCTTGTCCGTGCATCGACCATGAGTCGGGTGCCATAAACTTTTCTCAAATCAAACTGCTGGATCAAGCGATCCTGGGAAGTCTGGCTTCTCAAGACGCCGATAAACAACGCACCTGAACTCTTAAGTCCAAGCAAATCTCCGGCGACGGTTCCCAGGTCTCCTCCCGTCTTCGCCGCCAGCGCTGCCATCATCGCCATACCCGAAGTGGACTGTGGATCCGGCGGCATGAGCTCTGTAGAAGATGTGTAGGACTTCGGAATCAAGAAGGCGATGAAGGTGGAAATAATCAAACTAGCCACCGCCGTTCTAAGAAAGAAGCGGCGATGATTCCAGAGTAGACGCAGCCGTTCCGCCTGTCGCACGCGCGAACCGTCGGACGATACCTCCGGCAGCAACACTTCTCCCGCCCCCGGCTGAGGTTCGATGTCACGCTGCGGCTTCACGGCTGTCTGCGTCACGTCTCTCCTTTTCCGGGTGGAAGCCTACTTAGGCCACGATTTCGGGTAGAATCCGAACTGAAACGAGCTGGTCCAATTCGATTGCGGTGTTGTCGCGAGCAGAGGGATATCCCATCTTTCGTATTGCGTTGAGGCCGAAAGATTCCAGTCTCCGTGAATCCACCAGTTCGCGGAAATCGAGCCGTCCGTCAGGGTCCCTCCTCCAGGAATGAAATTGCGTGCCGTCGTGGAATGACGGTAACCAAACTGGATGGAGTTGCGAGGGCCTGCCCGATAGGTAGTCCAGGCCTGGTATCCGACTCCTTCCCTTCCAATCCAGCTCCCGATAATATTTCCTTTGTTTGTATACAAGTCATGGTAGTAACTGTCCCAATAGACAAAGTTACCGCGAAAACTGTCAGGGGTTGGAAGGGTCGTGTAGACGGCTTCCACTCTGAATTCCAATTTCGGCACTCCCGGGAGGCGAGGCATATAAATGCCGGGGTTGTAGGCGCATCGCGGGGGATTTTGCATCGGTAGAGGGTCGTCATCACAAAGCGAACCGCTATACAGCGTCAGCCAGTTTCGGAGATACGGAACGCGATAGGAAAAATCAGCGCTTCCGGTGCGCTTCCCGGGATTGTCGTTCGATGCGTAGAATTGTGACGACTTACCGATGCCCGAGTAGCTGTTCCAAATGGCAGCAGGGGTGATCGCACGGCCAACTCCTCCGAACTCGGCCACCCGCGTTACGCCCACCTCCAAATTTTGTGTGACCTTGAAGCTGATCTTCTCGCCATGAATAAGGGGCCGAGGCGGAAACTCGTTGCCTGAAAGCTTGCCGACAAAAAAGTCCCACTTCATCGGGCCGAGCCAGTGAAAAATCCAGGGAAGAATAAAAGGTTCGATGCGACTCGCGCGAAACATATAGATTGGCTCGGCGTTGTCGCTGAACATCAAGTCTCCACCTTCTCCTGGTCCCCACCAGAGACTCTGCTTGCCAAACGAAAAATCCCAGCGCGCCACATCGGCCGCGACATAGGTGTCAAGGAGCGTGAACTGGTTCACGGTGGGAAACGGAGTTGCCGGCTGTAAAGGGTTCTCATCGACCGTGGCGATGGCTTGACGAACCGACAGTGAGTAGGCCGGCGCAGAAGGGGCGTACTGGTATTCCCCCCGCACATAGAGTGTGAAGCGTCCCGCGGTGCCATAACCCGAAAATCCTTCGTAAGTGTTGAACCCTTCCTCGTACGGGCGCCCGTCGTCATCGATGATCGTCTGGCCGAAGTGATAGCTGTCGTGCAACGGTGGCCCGTCGATGTCGGTGATCCTCGTATAGACCGACTCCAGTTGCGCGGCCCACTCGTCGCCTCCATTAAGTCGGTTGACGTCACTGCGGAATTCGTCGAGAAGTGCGGCGTAAATTCGATCTGCTTCCGGCAGAGCCGACTCGTCCGAACGAATCCGTTCGCCGGCCTCCTGCACCAGTTGTGCGCACTCAATCCGAGTCCACGGGCGCATGCCGAGAAACTCCGAGTGGATGTAACCGAGCGCCGCGAGACGCTCGATTGCTGGGTAGATCCAGCTGTCGAGCTCAACGAACGGAGAACCAATGCTGGTGGAACTTCGATCCGGTCCCCTCTCCTTGTTTTCCGCATAGGTTTGCCACTCGCCGCCACCGAGCTCGGGATCGTGATGGTGCCGATATACTTCCTCGCCCACGAACCACCCAATCGCGTTGCCCACCAATGCGTCCGTCGGGAAATGTTGCTTCGCGTTGACTCGAGAGATCGTGATGGCCGATGCCAAGCCGTATGCAAAAAGCGATGTCAACGGCCCAGGGTATTCATGAGCGACAACGCTTGCGATCGACCAAGCCGCCGCCGCGTGCTCGGAGGGAAACGAATTGCCGCCCTGCCAGAAATTGCCCTGGTAGTTGTCTTCGAACGGTCGTTCGCGGCCAAATGCGTATTGGCTGGTGTACGTTACGGCCAAGCTGTTGAGCGCCGCTTCGGCAGCTAGAACTCCGGTTTCGCGCTTGTGATCATCGTGCGTGAAGTGGCCCCAAATATAAAGTCCGCCCGCTGAGGCTGCGATCGAGGCAAGGCCATAGTTTGAGAGATCTCTGCTGAATGTCAGGACACTCGGTGAGTTCGAAAGATGCTTGCTCGCTTCCGTGTCCGTGGCCAGCGTTCCGCCGACGGTGACCCCGAGCGGCAGTAGCCAGTCCGCGTCGACGAATCGGAGGTGAATCGGGCTCGTCCAAATCGCCTCCTGGTCCTCGAGAAGGTTCTTGAACAAGTGCGGTCCGACCGAATTGTCGTAGTCCGGCGTCTTCACTGGTTTTTTTTTGGTTTGACTGGAAGAATCGGATTCAGGACTGGCCTGTGGCGTCGTGTTGGCGGCCGCTTGTGGCGGAGACTGCGCGAAGCTATCCATGCTCACACCGCCTACAGCCGCAAGCAGACAAGATCCAACCACGATTCCTTTCCTCCATCCGTTCATCTCATCTCTTTAGTAACGCACCGCGATAAACACCGCGCTCGCGACGGACGATGCCACTTGTGCCGCCGTGAACAAGTTCTGCCAATTCGGTCCGCCGCCAATGGCCTTCTCGGGCACAATTACGGAGTCCCCGGGTTGGAGCGTGGCGTTCAGAGAGTCCCCGTCCCACACACCGCTATGCGAGCCGATCACCGATCCATCCGCGCGAATCACGAAGATGCCCTTCTTATTCGCAAGTGTCGTGGGTCCGCCGGACTGGCTGAGGTACCACTTCGCGCTCCTGCCGGGCCGGTAGGAAACCGCCGTCGGATTGAACACCTGTCCTGCGACCATCACGTAGTCGGGCCTCTTGGGAATCACCAAGGTGTCTCCGGCACGAACTTCGATATCTGCGGAAGTATTTTTCCAGCGATTGATGTTCGACGAGATCCTGATATCGACGCGCCCAACCGGGGGATTGGCACCCAGCTCCGTGAGCGTGGTTTGATATTGTGCAATGGCAGCTTCCTTATCCTGTTTTTGTTTCGGATCGGAGTCCGGCAATAGCTCCAGATTTGTCTCGGCTTCTTTGACTCGCAGGATCAACTCATCCTGCTGTTTCGCTTCAAGCTCGCGCACCTGGACTCGCTGCAAGATCGCGCCGTAGGGGTAAGCACTAGCCTGGAATCCGCCGGCTCGCTCCAGAACAGAGCTCAGCCGCTCGCCCGGCCGAATCCCAAAGGTGCCCGCGTGTTTGACCTCGCCCTTTACACTGATCGAAGCTCCCAGATCATTCCAGCCTGGGAGCTGACGAATCGTAACGACGTCCCCGTTGTGAAGGGGTGGGTTGGCCTGCGGATCACCGCTCAGCGCCGCCGTGATCTTGATGGGCTCCCGCTCTCCGCTCAACTGTGATTCGCTCGCCCACTGATAGTGCGTCAGGTCGCCGATTTCCGTGTCGGCGCTGGGTTTGAGTCCCCCGCCGACCCGAATCAGATCGGCCACGGTCATATTGGTCGTGAGCGGGTAGCGTCCCGGCTTTCCGACCTCCCCTTGGACGTAGACGGTCGCGGGCTGCTCGGCGTCCGGACTCCGGTGAACCAGGACCCTGTCCCGTGGAGCTAGAAGAATATTTTCGGTCGGATCGCCCGCCAGCGCCTGACTGAGACCGACACTAAAGATCTTCAGCTTGCCGTCCGGCAGATACCGGAATACCTGAGCGTCTCCGGTCTGGGCGTCGGGCGACAGTCCCCCGGCCAGGTGAATCGCGTCGATTAGGTGAATCTGGCCCGAAGTCTGGAAGGTTCCGGGGCCGCGCACGTCGCCCACGACCGAGACGGTCGGCGGATTCTCGAAGTCATAACGACTGAAGATTCGAATTGTGTCCAAGGGACGGAGAAGCGGCGAACGGGAAGGATCTGCGATCGCCTCCGCCAGATCGAATCCTTCCACGCTCGGGTGAAAGTCCGGCGCGTTCAGACGGATGATCTCCGCATATTGTGTCGCTGGCTCCGGCAACAGGTCCTTGTACGATGCGATCACGTCCGTTACGCGCATGTCCGCACGGTAGGAATAGCGGCCCGGTCGAAGAGCATGTCCTTCCAGATAGACCGCATTCTGGTTGTACGGTGCGATGGGAAACAGCCGGATCCGGTCACCGTCGTGGATTTCGAAAGACGAGAGCTTCTGCGCTACGTCGGAAGAACTCGCTTGATCGGGAATGTCGAGGCTCAACATCGTCTGCTGCTCGTGAGCGACTGTTCGCTGAACCTCGATGTGCTGTAAGGCTGCCGTGGGAAGCAGACCTCCCGCAAGATTGAGAACGCTGTCCAGGTCCTTCTCGTCCTTCAGCTCGTAGATCGCCGGACGGCGAACCATGCCTTCTACCGTTACCTGCGACCCGATCGGCGGCACCAGAAGCGTGTCGCCATTTTCAAGGCGCTCCATGTTCCCGTCCACGCCGTGCAGCAGCAGGTCGTAGAGGTCCACAACTTGTATCAACTGATTGCCTCGATAGTGCTTCGCGATTCGAAGTGATCCGCGGGATGTCGGTCCGCCGGCCGCGAACAGCGCATTGAGCGGCGTCGAAAGTGAACTGATGTCGTAGGCGCCCGGATTGGCAACATCGCCGACCACGTAGGTTCGAATGGTCCGCAGGCGGGAGAGGGACACGTCCGCGGAAACATCGCGGAATTGCGTTCGCAGGACCTGTTGCAAATTCTGCTGCACATCGGCGAGACTCTTGCCGCTCACCAGAACCGGCCCGACCTCGGGAAGGCTCACCCGACCCTCTCGATCCACCATGCGATACAATCGCTGCGAAACGCCGCCCCACAAGTCAATCGATAGCCCGTCTCCCGGTCCCACGACGTAATCAGGCCCGGCGGGCAAGTCCATGGGAATCAATTGCGGGTCGCGGGTGCCATTTTCGAAGACCTCCGTGCCGAAGCGGCTCAGAGTGGTTGGATGAGGCGTGGCCTGCAAGTACATGTCGTAGAGGGAAGGTATGTCGCCGTAAGGGTTTGCCGTGCGTGTCAATTCTGGTGGCTGGGATGGTGCTGGATTCAGATAGCGTCGCGACCGCATCGGGAATTGCGTGGATATACCGGAAGTCGAGGATGGGTTCACCGCGCCGCTGCTGGTCTGGCTTCCTTGCGAAGAAAAGCCGCTCATCCCGGCCGCGGGCGTGCCGTCGGTCAACACATTGGGGGCCAAACTGCGGTCATCGGAATTTCCCGGGGCGTGCGGCGAGGCGAACGGGCCATTGATATTGGTATCGTTTGAACCAAGTGAACCAAGCGGCGGATTGCGCGAACCGAGCGGGTCCACCCCAAGGCTGTTCAAAGGTTGTCCTGAGTCGTACGCCGTTTCGACGACGGGCTGGGAAGGGTTTCCGGAAAACTGGTCGCCACCCTGTGTGAGTTGCGCTTGTTCGAGCGGGCCACCATTCCCCTGCGGGGGACTTGGAGGCCTCGATTCATTGGGGCCTATCCCAGAAGGGGGCACACCCGGTTGGCTCTGCGTTCCAGAACCTTGCGTCGGAGAGGGGCGCGTCTGTGGGGCGTAGCAATTCTTGTCGAGTTGCGGGTCACACGCACTGGTCTGTTCCAGATTCTGAGAAGCCCTCTGACGGGCTTCGGCCCGTTCTTCTTCCTGATCTTGCGCAAGCCACTTAACGCGCTCCTGCACCAACAATTCTTGTTCTTTCCCGGCTTGCGAATCCGGATTTACTTTCGGGACCAAGTAGCCGTAGCGCTGGAGCAACGATGTGGCTACCGAGCGAAACCGGACGTCCGATCCCAATCGGTCGAAAATCGCATCGTTCGTTAGGTCCGATTCGCTAATGACTTGCCCATGGTCGGTCGCGTCCTTTGCAACCCAGCGCTTCAGTTCCACCATCAGTCCCGGATCTTTCACCAACACCACCTTGATGTCGGCTGCCGACGCGGCGACGAGGCTCATGTTTTCATGGCTTAACTCGGACGAAGGCACCGGGACGGGCCGTTGATCCTGTGCCTTGACGGCCGTCTGCTTCAAAAAGATCAGCGAAAGAAGCGAAAGAACTGAAACGACACAGCATTTCCTCCTACCGGACAATTGAAAGCGAGAAAACCCTCGCATGTTCGATCCCTGCCTGCTCATTGAACCCTTGCCGCGCGCTGGGTGATACCGCGCAGAGCGTTGAGTACGCCGGCTTCCGATGCCTCTATCTGATTGGATTCGACTCTGAGTGACGCCCAATAAAACACGGTGCTGTTCCGTTCTGGAGCAATCGCAATAATCTTGAGTTGTGGGTGGCTGTGCAGAATCGCCTGGCAATAGTCGGGCAGTCGATCGCGCCTGGTGAGAGCCACGATTAGAAAATCCGGCTGCGTCTGTTTGATCGCATCTACGATTCCCGATTCCTCTTGGACCTCACCAACAATCACAATATCCGGCTGATCGGAAATGGTGGAGATCACGAGTTCGCGCATGAGTCGCGGGCGGTTCGCGACTAGGACCCGGATGGGCTTCATAAGATCCTCCCAGCGGGCGGCAGTATCCCCGACGCGACGCGTCAGCGACAGGTTCAAATTGGTACCGAGGATTGGCGCCGAGGAGCGTGTTACTTCATTCGTTCGGTACCTAACAAAGAATTTGGTACTTCGCGTAGAACGTCGGAGGCGGGGTCTAGACCAAGTACTTAGTTTCTTCGGTATTCGTCGAGGATTGCGCCTGGCAGGCTTCATAGACGCTCAGACGATCCGTGACTCCCAATTTTCGAAGCATTCGGTGGATGTGATTTTTGACAGTCTGTTCTGACACCTTCAGCTGATTGGCGATTTCTTTGTTGCTTAGACCTCGACCTATCAAAGGGATAAGCTGTTGTTCGCGGCGAGTCAACCCCCACCTCGTCCGCCTCCGGGTGTTCGGAAGTTCGTCGGTTTGCGTTGCAACCAGGTCGAAAAGGACTCGTGCGTAGACAGGAGGACACACCGCGTGGCCTTCCGCGACCGCGCGGATCGCTGATACGACATCAGCCGCAGAGGCATCCTGAAGCACATACCCCCGCGCGCCGCGCCGGATAGCGGTTAAGAAGCGGTTAGGGTCGTCTTCCATTGCGATCAGGACACATTTGGGGCAACTACCCGGCGCACCCGCGCGGGAAGTCGACGCCGGACTGCGTGGAAGGAACTCCAGCGAATCCAGGACGAGCACATCAGCACCAGAATCGACGATCTGATCCCAAGAGGCGGAGCAAAGGGCAAGTGTCGCAACGATTTCAAAATCATTTTTCTTGCGCAAAATTCGCGCGATGGATTCCTTCAGTAGGCGATTGCCACAAACGATGACGACTCTAGGCTTATCTTCCATGTCTCCGCCAAAGAACACGGTCTCGGGTTCTCATAACCAGCTTAAATTTATCCACACGCTATATACATCAAAAGGACCGTAGCAGGAAAGTACCGGACGTAACTTTTCAGGAAAATAAAGACTTGTTAATTAAAGCCGTTTGTGCGAGATACAGCGGCACTCGGTCTTGAGCCTGTTGTCCTGCGACCTGGCCATCGATCTCGGCACTGTAAACAAGCTGGTTGTGAACGTCGCTTCGTCGCGGGCGGGAACCACGAAGCTATAGTTGCCCTGTGCTCGATGACATATATAGAACCATGTAGAAACGTTACGGGAATCGGGTACGGAATATGCGATATCCACTCTAAAATTCAGTGTGAGGCTGGAACATCAGGCGTGGGACGCAACAATTGCAAGAGCTGATACCGTCTTGGGAAACCTCGGGACTACGCCCTAACCTCTTTTTTTTGCAATCAGTTGAACTTGCCAAGGCGTGACACTCATGTACGCGAGGAGGCAAGATTTCGCGACGATCACGAAATTGTGGCTGAAAGTGGCGGAAACCCGGCGAGAGTCAGCGAGCTGTGGAAAAGTGGAAAATGCCCTATCGGACAGCCGGCAAAGGAGTTTCGTCGGATTTCCCTAGCAATAGGGGCAAGTCTTGCTTTGTCTTTCTTATTCTTCAATTTCATCAGCTTCATCGTAGTTTCTCCAGAAATGGACACACTGGGTGAGACGGTAGTGATGGCTAGCGGACCATCCCGTCTTGTATGCCAGCCCCGAAAAGCTTCCCAGCCTGTTCGGCCGCTACCGGACGGCTGAAATAATAGCCCTGTCCTTGGCCGCACTCGTGGCGCTGAAGAAACTTCAGCTGCTCACGAGTTTCCACCCCTTCTGCGATTACTCGTTGCTTTAAGCTGTTACCGATATTGATCATGGCGCTGAGAATGGTCGCATCCGTATGGTTCTCGGTGATTTCGTGCACAAAAGACTGGTCCAGTTTAAGAGCATCGACCGGAAAACGCTGCAGGTAGGTAAAACTTGAAAAACCTGTACCGAAGTCGTCGATGGCCAGTTGCACACCGATGCTCTTCAGCGCTCGTAGTATTTCTACCGCAGACTCCGCGTCGTCCATCAACACAGTTTCTGTCAGTTCCAGCTCTAGATTCGGAGGTTCCACGCCCGTGGCAATCAGGGTGGCGCGGACTCCGGAGAGAAAATCCTTGTCCCCGAACTCAGCAGCGGACACGTTCACAGCTACCGGCACAACCCCAAGCCCCGCATCGCTCCAAGCTCGGGCCTGCTTGCATGCTTCTAGTAGCACCCACCGTCCTATGGATAAAATCAACCCACACTCTTCGGCAATGGGCACAAACTGCGCCGGAGATATCATTCCCCGCTGCGGATGTACCCAGCGAACCAGCGCTTCTACGCCGGTGATCTCTCCTGTCTGAAGATTGAATTTAGGCTGGTAGTGCAACAAAAACTCGTTTCGCCCCAGCGCGCACCGCAAATCCCGTTCGAGTAATTGTCTCTCTGCAAGGCCTGTCTGCATCTCCGGTCGGAAGAACTGATAGTTATTCCGGCCGTGCTGCTTGGCTTCATACATAGCGGTGTCCGCTTTATTCATCAAGCTTTCAGCATCCGGACCGTCCGTGGGATAGGTGCTCACCCCGACGCTCACGCTGACATCAAGGCTTTTCCCCTCGATAATATGCGGTACCGCTAATGCCCTCAGGATCTTTCGCGCGGTGAAGGCGGCGTCTTCTTCGCGCTCGACTTGGGAAAGCAATATCACGAATTCGTCTCCGCCCAACCGGCTTACCGTATCCGTCCGCCGGACACAGCTCACCAGCCGCTTGGCTACCGAGGTTAACAATTTGTCGCCCACTCCGTGTCCCAGTGAGTCATTGATTTTCTTGAAGTGATCTAAATCGACAAACATGAGCGCGAGTTGCTTGCCCTGGCGTTCAACTAGCGAAATCGCTTGCGTAAGCCGGTCGTTGAACAGTATCCGGTTTGGCAAATCAGTCAGTGAGTCGTGTTGGGCCTGGTGTGACATTTCGAGTGATCTGGCCCGAGCCGCGGTTACATCATGAAAAGCCGCAACGGCCCCAGTTATGACGCCATCCTGATCGCGGACTGGCGTCACCGTATTCTCAATTTCACATTCAAACCCGTCCCGCCGCACCAGAATACAGTTTGAACAGTTCGCCTCTATCCCTTTGGTTTTAACTTCTTTCATTGCGCTTTCCACAGCATTGGGGACTGCTGCGCCGCCAACGTCGTCGATGGTGCGGAGCACGTCCGTGGCGGAACGCCCCCGTGCTTCTTCTCGGGACCACCCCGTCATTTTTTCGGCCATTCGATTTAGAAAAACGACGTCGCCATGTATGTTCGTCCGCAGCACGGCTTCCCCAATGGCATCGAGCGTCACGTTGGCGGCTTCATTTTCCAGCTTCACCGATTCCGCGACGCGGCGATTCATCAAGTTCACGGTTTTGAGCGCTGCGTTCAGCATATGAATTAATCCCCAAAGAACGTGTTATTTGCCCTGGGCCTTTTCGGCAGCATCCGCGGCCATAAACCGCAGCATCTGCTCCTTCAATTGCGCATCCACTTCGTCCGCGATCGTTACGACGTCGGGAAGCAGCTGGCTGAATTGTAATTGTTTCACGTTATTGTGCAGCGTCGTAAAAATGCTGACCTGCAGTAGACGAGATTCTTCTACGGCCATGGCTACCGTGTAGCCTTGTTTACGCCTCAAATCCCCATGATCAGCGGCTGCCTTCGAAACCGGAGCTTTCGTCCCTGTTTCCAGACGCAAGCGCCGAATGACATCATGCAAAAGGTGAGGAAGATGACCTGTCCGTTCTTCATAGTTCAAAGGGATAGCAATTAAATCCGGCTCCTTCTCAACTCGCACAAGCCATTGCTCAATCAGATTGGGGAGTTCGCGATCAAGGATGTCCGCCACGCTCTCCACGGGGACTGTGCCCACACTCTCCCTAAAACCTTGCGCAGACTCTACAAATTCTGCCATGTCAACCCCCCGTCTTCGCCGACCTGATTTATTTGCGCCTTCAACCACGCTTCCGCTACGCCACTCTCAACCTTATGTAGAGAGAGAAAGAGGGTATGTTCAGTTTGGTACAAGTTCTTATGAGTTATGCCCAGGATCGTAGGTCTCCCCAAAACATGCCGAAAGCGCTAAGACAGGGTATAAGCCGTGCCGAGCGCAGAGTCGGGTCCTTGCCGAAGCGTTTCCAGGCACCCAGGGTTCACAGATTCCCGCATACTCAATTGCTTCGCAGGGCCGAGCGGCGGTTGCGCTTTAGCTTACTGGAGCGAAGGCGTGGTGGCCCAGAGAGCGATGGCAGCGGGACAGCAAAGGTCCAAGGTGCTGGCTCGGCGCCGTCGTCTCGGTGACGCGGTGATCGCGCAGAGTTGTATCGACGGAGATGTTCCTCTTCTTACGCGGGACCGGGACTTCAAGGCGTTCGCCGAAGCTGCGGGCCTCGATCTTGTCCTCGGGTCTGGAACCAAGTGACTCAACGTCAATCCAGTCGAAACATCAACCATTCGGATCGCGGAATCATGAAATCATATCGCAAATTAAGCGGACTGCAAGAAGTCGAACTTGGCGCGACATGGCGGCTGGTCACGAGAACAAGGCCTGGCATTAGTTGACTGTGTGACATTCACGAGGCGGAGTGCTCAAAAAATCGGCACGGTCACAGATTGATCACACTTCACGCACCCCATCCTCGCCAATGGCGTTGAGAATCTGACTCGAAGCTTGCTGAACGTATTGAAGACTCTCCGCCAGCAGCTTCGCGTCGCCGCCATACAGGCCGATGTAATCCTGGGAGGCGGTGCCCGTGTCGAGTCCGATCGCGCTGCACACGACAAAGGCGACGGCTTCGGCCTCCGTCTCGCGGATGCACTTGGTCGTAGACGTGCGGCGCTCGGCACGATGCATCATCTCGTGCGCGAGTTCGTGGGCCAGAGTTGCGAACTCTTCGGCCGGCGACAGGCCGGGAAACAAGATGACATTACCGCCGGAAGAGACGCCGCGCGCGGGAGCGATGGCCTCGGAATATTCCAGCGCAATTCCCTGCGCCGCGACGAATTTCCTCAAGCGCTCGCGATAGTCGCGAGGATCGCCGCTGACGCCTCCGATTTCCGGCAGTTCCCGCCCGTCGGTCTGGCTGATGTCGAAGACGTAGGCCGCGCGGAATCCGACCCCGGTTGACGACTCGTCGGTTTCAGTTGGTTCGGCGTTCCCGCTTTGCCCCGGACGACCGGGGCGAGAATCATGATTCCCTTCTCGCCCTTCTTCACGAAACGGCCTAACTTGTGCCAAGCGTTAAAGCCCGCCACGTGCGTTGCCGCAGGCTTCTGCGTTGCTATGAGCACGATGTTGTGCCACGAATAGCGATGGAACCGCGCTATTGCTCCGAGATACTGCTTGAGCGCTCCGCTCTGGCCCGATTCGAGGGCTTGGCTGAGTTGCTCGATTGCCTTGCTTGCGACTTGTGTCGCTTGTTCGACTTTCATTTCTTCGTCCTTTCTGTTTCGGCGAGTCCTTGTTCCCCTCACACAGGAAGGGAAGCAAGGACGCGAAACAGTGAACGGACCGCCGAGAGGCCGGTGAAGCCGCTTCGACTGAAATTGAACAGTACTCAAAGGGGATGAATCCCTATGATTTCCAAAATCTCGTCGCCGCGCTTCTGACCGCGATGGTCTACCGCGTCTCGTGGGTGCCGCCTCCTGGCCGGACACGCTTGTGTAACGCTCGTGGAGAGCGGTGGGCAGAAAATTATAGTTGTGGTCGGAGTTGTGGCCGCATGAACCGGAGTCGCGGTTACTACATGTCCTAAAGTGCCTTCAGGCTCATACTCTCAGGGACAAAGGGCAAATCCTCGGATGTGGAGGCGCGGAAGAGGCGGAAGCACGTACGGAAGCTTGGAAATACGATCCATGGGTCCCCACCGATGGTGAGATCGCCGATCGATGCTCGCTTTACCTGAGCGTTCGCCAGTCCGGCGACGAACTCAAAAAGAAGTCCGATCTGTGACAGGCGGGATACCCGAATGATCAGGGGGTTAGACCGATTCCGGGCACACTTCGCAGAGCATCGGAAGTCCTTCGTACTGATTGTAGGCGTCGCGTGTCATGAATGGCTGTCAACACGCGGACTCCAATTTCGAGCCGCTCGACCACCCCTCTTACTGAGGACTCGCAGAAATTATCGTAGCGTTCGCGCGGATTCGCAGCGGCGAGTAATTCACTGCATCGCACGACGCCGCGCGCGTTCAATCGAGCCCGCGGCCCGTCGCACCCTTCAGGAAATCGCGCGCTTCAGGAACGCGTCAATCCGGGCATTCGCGTGCGGCCCCTGCGGCAGCGGGAAGCTATTGAACGCATGCGGAGCGCCCGGATAAATCGCTAGCTCCGCTTCGTTCCCCGCCGCAATCCAGCGCGCGTACATGAACAGCGTGTCGTCGAGCAACGGATCGATCGTGCCGACGGTGAAAATCGCGCGCGGCATGTCCTTCAGGTCCGCGTACAACGCCGAAACATCCGGATCGCGCGGATCAACTCCCTTCGGCAGATACGCCTCGCAGAATTTCTTAATGCTCAGCTTGCCCACCAGAATTCCGCGATCCGGCGCCTGCATCTGGCTCGGCGTCATCGACGAATCGTAATTCCCATACGCCAGATTCGCGGCGCGAAACCCGGTGTATCCGTGACGGTCGCGCATGCGCAGCATCGTCGCGGCCGAAAGCGTCGCGCCCGCCGATTCGCCGCCGATCGTCATCACCTCCGTGCCGAATTCCGATTTGCCATTCTTGATCAGCCATGCCGCCGCCGATTCGCAATCGTCCCACGCCGCGGGATAAGGATTCTCCGGCGCCAGCCGGTATTCCACGCTCACGCCCGCCATGCCCGTGCTTCCGGCCACGCGTTCCAGCATCATGTCCTGCCCCATGGCCGACCCCAGCACCAGCCCGCCGCCGTGAATGTGCAGGTAAATCCCTTTCGCGTTCGCCGGCGCCACCACGCGCAGCGCCACTTTGTGCCCGCCCTTGCCGTCGATTTCGATCGTGCGTCCGCGCGGAGACTTTTCCGGCAGCGGGAATGGCCCGTGCCCGCTCGCCGCCGCCGACCGAAACGCCGCCGCGCCGATGTCCCACCAATCCGGCCCTCCCGAAAGCACCTTGCGAAACGTCTCGCTCGCCGCGGCCACCTCCGGCGAAATTGCCTCGGGCCTGAAAAGTTTCGGATCCAGCGGATTGGTTTTTGCTGCGGCCACTTCGCTCATGATTTCCTCTCTTTCACTCGTTTTCGGCGGGAGTATATCATCACCGGCGCGGCTCGCGCCTGCCGCTAAACTAGACGCTTCGAGGGCGGGGCTCCCTTTCGCTGCTATAATTTCAGCTGCGCCTTCCAGCGTGCACGGCACCCTCGATGCCCACGTTCTCAATCGAAAATTTCGGCTGCCGCGCCACCGAGGCCGACGCCTCGGCGCTTTCCGCCTCCCTGCTCGCCAGCGGTCTCACGCTCGCCGCCGACCAAAGTGCCGCCCATATCGTCGTGCTGAACACCTGCACCGTCACCGCCGCGGCCGATGCGCAAGTGCGAGAAGCCGTGCGTAAAATCCACCGCACGAATCCCGGCGCGCGCATCGTCGTCACCGGCTGCTACGCGCAGCGCGCGCCCGACGAAGTGGCCGCGATGGAAGGCGTCGAATGGGTGGTAGGCAATTCACATCAAGGGGAAATTCCGGAAATTCTGGGGGCTCATCAGCCGCGCGCCGCGGCAAACGACTTTGTTTTGGTAACCGACCTTGGAACCGATGCGCTTTCGCTCGCCCGCGGCCCAGCCAAAATCCTCACCGGCGATATCTTCGCGCAATCCGCCGTGCAAATAGCACCTGCCGCGCTCAGCACGCACGACCGCACCCGCCCCATCCTGAAAATCCAGGACGGTTGCAACAATCGCTGCTCCTACTGCGTCATCCCGTTCGTTCGCGGCAAGAGCCGCAGCCTGCCGCCCGACCAAGTCATCCGCGAAGTCCGCGCCCTGTGCGAAGCCGGTGCCAAGGAAATCGTCCTGAGCGGCATCAACCTCGGCAGCTACGGCCGCGACCTCACCCTGCGCGCCGGCCTCGCCGAAATCGTCCGCCGCATTCTCGACGAGACCGCGCTCGACCAGCTCCGCTTCAGCTCCATCGAGCCGCAGGACGTCACCGAAGATTTTGTCGCGCTGGTCGCATCGTCCCCGCGCATCGCGCGCCATTTCCACATTCCGCTGCAGTCCGGTTCCGACCGCATCCTCCGCGCCATGCGTCGCTGGTATCGCACCGCTCATTACGCCGAGCGCCTGCATCTGATCCGACGCATGTTGCCCGACGCGGCCATCGGCGCGGACGTAATCGTCGGCTTCCCCGGCGAAACCGGTGTTGAGTTCCGTGAGACGTTCGAATTCGTCGAGCGCTTGCCGTTCACCTATCTCCACGTTTTCTCTTTTTCCGAACGTCCCGGCACAGCCGCAGCCGCGCTCGGTGAACGCGTCCCGGTGGACGCAATTCGTGAACGCGCCCGGACCCTCCGCGACCTAAGCCACGAGAAAGCCGCCGAATTCCGGGCCGCGCAAGCAGGCCGCAGCACCCGCGCGCTCACTCTTGCCCGCGGCGATGACACGCAAACAGAAGCGCTAACAGGAAACTACCTGAAGGTCCAAATCGCAGGCCGCCACTCCGCAAACGAATGGCACGAAGTGTCAGTGGATTAGGTGCGGGGTGTCATTCCGAAGTCCCGACGCATTTCAGGCGGGCGAGGAATCTCTTTTCGTGTGCGTCGCTCGCCAGGCCGTTAGCCGGAGAGCGATGCGTATGAGGGCTAATTCTCGAAAATCACCTGCGCCAGCGCCAAATTCCCGCTGTGCGTAATCGTCATGGCGATATGTTTTACGCCCAGCCGGTCGGCAATCTCCCGCGCCACGCCCGCGAGAACCAGCGTCGGTTTTCCGCCCCGCTCGCGCGTCACTTCGATATCGCGCCAGCGCACGCCGCGGCTCCAGCCCGTCCCCAGCGCCTTCATCGCCGCTTCTTTCGCCGCGAACCGCGCCGCATATCGCTCGTATCGGTTCTTATGCCGCTCGCAATAAGCCACTTCGGCGGGCGTGAACAACCGCTCCAGAAACGGCGCGCCATGTCGCGCAATAGCCGCCTCAATGCGATCGATTTCAGCGATGTCGAGTCCAAGTCCAACGATCATTTGGGTGCCTAGGCGGTCTGAGCGGAGATTATACCCGAGGGAGCCGCAAGCATCGTCCTCGCAAACCGGCCGGGCGAGACGCTTCTGTTCGTTTCACGCTAAACTGGCAAAATCAGTCCAATGCCGCTAGCCGCCACAAAGAAGAGGATGACGAAAAAATCCGCCGGGCGTGCCGGCAACTTCGGCGAATGGAAACCACGCCGCGCAGCCGGCCTGCAAATCCTCGAATCACCTGCGCTCGCCAAATTCGACTGGTTGGTCCACGGATTCAGCACGCGCCCCGGCGGCGCAAGCGAGTTGCCCGCGGCGTCCCACTCCGCGAAATCAAAACCCGAGCGCGTCCTCAATCTCGGCTTCACCGATTGGGACACCCGGGCCCGCGTCACGGAAAATCGCACCAGATTCTTCCACGCCATCGGCGCCGAAAATATGCGCATCGCCGCTCTCCGCCAGATTCACTCCGACGTCGCGCACCGCGCAGAAGCGGATATCGTCGAAGCATCCGGCGCCCGTGGGAAAGACACTCTGCCAGGCGACGCGCTTTTCACCCGCGATCCCGGCATCCTGCTCATCGTCCAAACCGCCGATTGCGTGCCGGTCCTCCTCGCCGACACGAAGCAGCGCGGCATTGCCGCAATCCATTCTGGTTGGCGCGGCACCCTGAAACGCATCGCCACAAAAACTCTCGGCCGCATGACCATGGAATTCGGCACGCGCCCCGAAGATGTGATCGCCGCCATCGGCCCCGCGATCGGCCGATGCTGCTACGAAGTCGGCTCCGACGTCGCGCGCGATTTCGACGCACAATTTCCCTACGCTCGCGCCTGGTTCGACGGCCCGTTCGACGCGCTCGCCTCCGGCGAAAGCGGTCCGAACTGGCTGCCGTGGCTCACCATGAAGCCGCCCGGCCACGCACCGCCGCCGCTCCGCGTCCATCTCGATCTGCTCGCCGCCAATCGGGCAATTCTAACGGAAGCCGGCATCCCCCCGCGCCAGATCTCGGTAGCCAACCTGTGTACCGCCTGCCGCTCCGACCTACTGTTCAGCTACCGCCAGGAAAAAACCACGGGCCGCCTGATTGCCGCAATTGGAATCAAGTAGTGTCGGCCCCCCGCCGGCGTTTTTCTGATGACTTCACCGCCCTGTATCACACGGAACGAGGATTCACAACGCCGCGGCTGTTTCTGCCAGCGCCAATTGCCCACAGGCCGCCATCACATCCTGCCCCCGCGAATCGCGCACAAAACACGGCACACCTTTGTCGATGAGTATCCGCTGAAATTCCGAGACACGTCCGGGTTCCGGCCTCTTATGCGGCAAATCGCCCGGATTCCACGGAATCAAATTCACTTTGGCGCGCAAATTCACCAGCAATCGCACAACGCGGTGGGCATCCTCGGGCGAATCGTTGAATCCGCCCAGCAGCACGTACTCGAACAGGAGCCATTCGCGCGGCTTCAGCGGGTATTTTCGGCAAGCATCCAGAAGTTTTTCGAGCGGATACTTTCGGTTGATCGGCATGACCTGATCGCGCTGTTCGTTCGACGACGCATTCAACGAAATCGCCAGATTCGGCCGCACTTTTTCCTTCGCCAGCCGTTCGATTCCCGGCACGATCCCGCTGGTCGAAAGCGCCGCATGTCTCGGCGCGATCGCCACTCCCTTCTGGTCCAGCAGAATTCGCAGCGCGGACATCACCGCGTCGTAGTTCAGCAGCGGCTCACCCTGCCCCATCAACACGATATTTGTTTGCGGCTTCAGCGCTGCGCGATTGTCTTCGAGCGCCACGAGCACTTGCCCCACGATTTCGCCCGCCGTCAAATTCCGCACCAGCCCCAGCGTCGCTGTCAGGCAAAACCGGCAATCCACCGCGCAGCCCGCCTGCGTCGAAATGCAAATCGTTTGCCGGTTCTCCTCCGGCATGAACACTGTCTCGACGTTCGCCGGCTTCCCCTCGCCCAGCGCCAGCACGTACCGCAGGGTCCCGTCCGTCGACGAATGCCTGCGCACCACGCGCGGCAGCGCAATCGCAGCTTCGCGCGCCAGCCGCTCCCGCAGCCCCGCCGGCAAAGTCGTCATCGCCGCAAATTCCAGCCGCCGCTCCGCATACAGCGCATGATAAATCTGCGCCGCGCGATACCCCGGCTCGCCAAGCCCAGCCAGAAATTCGCGCAGCTCCTGCACAGATTTTCCAAGCAGGTTCACGCGCGCGCTGGAAGTCTCAGAAGGCATCTTGCTTCAATCTTAACACGCTGGCCGCGCGCGACTCCGTGGCCAGAGCCTCGCTTCTAGATAGCTACCCTGCCTGACAGAGGAGTGGCGTTTATCAGTAATTGTTTCGAGCTTTTGCTCGAGCGCCGCCCGCTCGGGAGCCCTAAGTTTCGACAATGGAACGTCGTCACGTAGCTCGGCCCGGGATTGCCTTCCTCCCGGCGCCTCGCCTGGAGCGCATCGCCGAGCAAGCAATTGCTGCGAACTGCAATGACACCACCGCTGCGCCATGCCAGAATAGAAGCCGAAATGGTCCAAAACTCCAATCGCGCCATGCACAAGGAAATCCTGCCCAACGGCCTCGTCGTTCTCACCGAGCCGATGGACCACGTCCATTCCGTTTCTGTCGGCATCTGGCTGCGTTCCGGCTCTCGCCGCGAGCCTGAGGACCTCAACGGAATCTCGCACTTCATCGAGCACATGGTCTTCAAAGGCACCCGCCGCCGCTCCGCCGAAGACATTGCTCGCGAAATCGACTCGCTCGGCGGCATGCTCGACGCCTTCACCTCCAAAGAAATGGTCTGCTTCAACACCCGCGTCCTCGACGAGCATCTCCCGAAAGCCTTCGATATCATTTCAGACATGGTCCTCGAGCCGAAATTCACGCAAGAAGACATCGCGCGCGAACAGGGTGTGATCCTGGAAGAAATCCGTATGACTCAGGACAATCCCGAAGATCTGGTCCACGAACTTTTCACGCAGAATTTCTGGCACCCCCACGCGCTCGGCAAGCCCATCCTCGGCACGCCCGAAACGGTTTCCGCCTTCACGCGCGCGAAAGTCCAGTCCTGGTTTGAAAAATGTTATGCGCCGAATCGCTTGGTCATCACTGCCGCCGGCCATCTCACGCACGCCGAGCTGGTCGAACTCGTCGCCGCGCGATTCTCGAAACTCGAGCGCGACGAAGATTCCTTCACGGATCCCAAGCCCGAGGCAACGCCGCACATTACGCTGCGCTCGAAATCCGAGCTCGAGCAGGTCCACCTCTGCATGGGCGTGCCTGCGCTGCCTCTCACCGATAGCCGCCGCTTCGCCGTCTCGGTCATGAACAACATTCTCGGCGGCGGCATGTCCTCGCGCCTGTTTCAAAACATTCGGGAGCGCCAGGGTCTCGCCTATTCCATCTTCAGCGATCTCAGCCCCTATCGCGATACCGGCGTTCTCTCCGTCTACGCCGGCACGTCTCTCGACACCACGGGAAAAGTAGTCGAATCTGTCCTTCAGGAATTTCGCCGCATGCGCGACGAGCCGATCGAAGCCGAAGAGCTCCGCCGCGCCAAGGACCACCTGAAAGGCGCCACCTTACTCGCCCTCGAAGGCTCCGGCGCCCGCATGAGCAACCTCGCCCGCTACCACATGTATTTCGACCGCCATTTCACCGTCCCTGAGCTGATCGCCATGCTCGAAGCCGTAACCGCCGAACAAGTCCAGCAAATCGCCCGCGAATTCTTCGAACCCAGCCGCATCGCCGCCAGCGTAGTCGGCAACCTGAACGGCTTTAAGCTCACGCGCGCCGACCTGGCGTTCTAGTCGAGGCGCGAATTCGTCCCCCACGTGTCTCTGTGGGCTGCCTGCTCCCTGCCCTCTGCGTGTGGCCTATGCCTTTGACTATGTCGTAATCCGTGTCAATCGATGTTCATCTGAGGTTGCATTCTGGTTTGAATCGGCACCCCCGCGGCAACGTTTTGCCACCAAGCTTCATCAGGGTTTTTAATGCGTTACCCTCGAGGAGGTTCCTAGGAAGCTGCTTCTCTCGATCCTGTTGTTTGCGTCCGGACAACCGTAGGGTCGCCGTCAGCGCCAGTGCGATGGTTAAGGCTGATCCCGAATTCGCAATCGTCCACATCGGTTACCGTAACTTCGCCGCTGCAAAGATTCTCGACGCACTACTGGCTTCGGGATTGAAGAGAACCGACATCGAAACCGAAGACATTGCCCTGCGCCAGCCGGAGTCAGAAAACGGGACCTCAGCGCCAAGGAACGCGAAGGAAAGCGGTTTCGAAGCGATTCAGGAGTGGGCCATTACGACTCGCCCGGAGGACGCTCACAACGTCGTCGACCGTGCCATCGCCGCGGGCACCAACGACCTTCAGAGTGTCGTGTGGATTGTCGCCAATCCCGGGGCTTTGGACGTCAAAGCGAGCGCGCTTGCCTTGGACAAAGCCCGCGATCTCGCCTCGCAGATGGCGCAGCCCGGAGGCAAGATCGGCCAGGTCCTCTTCCGTCAGCAACACGCAGCCTGGCACGATGAACTGGTTCGGCAGCGGCAGCTATGGTCAGACCGTTACGGTCGAATCGACGGTTGTGCCCAGCCGGCGGCTCTTCCCGACGAAAATTCGCCGCGACGTAACCATCTATGCGGCCTTTGGTCTCGAATAACGCGCTCTGCGGTGAACCGGTTTTCGTCTCTCGGTGCTGCGCGCACGTAGCTTTTAGCCTTCCCCGCTAGCCTTATCGTTATTCATGTCGATACGTGTTCATCGACGGTTGAATTCTGGTCTTTCCCCGTGCCTCAGTGGCCAAGTTTTCTCTTTACCTCGTCTCCGCACTTTGCCATCATCCACAGCGGAGATTTCGCATCTCGTTCCGCGTCTCAATTCTCGCTTCCGGCAGCACGGGCAACGCTACGTTGCTCGAAACCGAGCACACCAGTCTCCTCATCGACGCTGGCCTCGGCCGCAAGGAAATTTTCCGCCGCTTTGAAGCCCTCGGCCGCCCGCGTCCCGACCGTGTCGACGCCATCCTTATTACTCACGAGCACTCCGACCATTCCAGCGCCGTCGCCATGCTCGCGCGCCACTGGAATTGCCCGGCTTACCTAACCGAGCCTACGCACCGCGAAATCGTGAAAATGTACACCGAAGATCCCGAAAAGCCCGGCAAGAAAGCCACCATCGATCGCTTCGAGCACATTCGCCCCGGCGAGCGTTTCCAGATCGGCGACATCGAGATCAATCCCTTCGCCATCCCCCACGACGCGGTCGATCCCGTCGGCTACGCTTTCCGCACCAACGGCACGAAAGTCGCCATCGTCACCGATCTCGGCTACCTTCCCGAGCTCGTTAAACAACACGTGCGCGAAGCCGACTTCCTGATCCTGGAATCCAATCACGATCTCGAAATGCTCAAGGTCGGTCCCTATCCCTGGCACATTAAACAGCGCGTGATGAGCCGCACCGGCCACCTCTCCAACGCCGTGGTCAGCGATTTTCTCTCCGATTCCGAAGTCTTCGATGGACGCGCACGCCACGTTGTCCTCGCGCACCTCTCCGAACAAAACAACAACCCCGAAGTCGCCCGCATATCCGCCGAAGAAGCCCTAAATCGCCGCCCAGCGGAATACGCCTTCCGCGGCACACTCCACATAGCCAGTCAACACATCCCCCTCGGCCCGTTCCAGCTGTAGCCGAAATTCTGTCCCGGCCTCTCTTCGGTAATTCTTCGATTCTCTCTGTGCGTTCGGCGCCTACTCCGTGTTCTCTGTGGTAAGTCCGGAGGTCTTCTCCTGCTGCGCGGCGGGCGCCGGCAGCTTCGAACGAATCAATGTCTCAATTCTGCTCCAAACCGCCGGATCGTTTTCGATCGACACGTGCGGCCGTAGGAAAGTCTTCGCGAACCAGCTCGCCCCGCGCACCGGCACGGGATGCTTCTCGTAATCGAACCGGAAATTCCCGATCACCTGCGTCCGAGACGCATCTTCCGCCCGAATCGCCTGGCATCCATGAATAATCCCGTGCGGCTGATAAAAATTCACCGCCTGCACCACGTTCGCGGGCGCCACTTCGTCGTTCTCTCCCATTTTCGCCACGCTGTCGATTTGCACCGTCAGCATCACTGGAATCCCGCGCTCCTTCAACTCACGCGCCAGCATCACCGTTTCCGACCCGCCCCAGCTTTCGCCGTACAGCACGATCCGCGCCTGCTGTTTCTCGCCCGCCTCGAGCGTCCCGCTGCGGTCGGTGTCCAGCAGCGCCAGGATCCGCTCGCGTGCCTGCTCGCGATGATGGTTCTCGAAGATTTCCGCGTGCACGCCGGGCCCGTACTCGCGATTCAACCGATCCGCCAGCTGCACGATATGGTCCTCGTGATTATCGGCCCGTATCCACCCGCCAACGATCCCCACCACAATCACCGGATACGCACTGGCAGTGGGAGCCGCCGCCGAAACGGAAGACGAAGCCGCGACCTTTGCAGCCCGCGCCGCCGGCTCGTCGCTGGCAGCGCCGGCAGCAGACACACCCGCGCAAATGCAGGCGAGCGCCACCAGCAAGCGGCCAACATTTCTACACAAAATACTCATCGGAAGCGCGAAGTGTACCACGGTTGTTCTGCGCCTGCATGGGGCCGCCTGCGCTTTTCGCCCGTGTTTATCGCGCTTTCGGTCATCCAGGGTGCTAGTACGGGCAACCGAAGTCCGCATTTGATCCTCTGCGCCTGCGGGGTTTTGTTGCCCAAGCGTTATGTATCTGCATCAGGCTGTTCACTTTATTTCTCCCGCTTCCGGCGGTTGATGTATCTTCTGGTTAACCCCCGGAGGTGTTCATGGAACCCGCGACGATCGTTCTGCTCGTGCTCGGCGGAATTCTGGTTATTTTCTTGCTCGGCGTTTTCTTCGGCTCGTTCTTCACCATCGAGCAGGCCCATGCGGGCGTCGTCCAGCGCCTCGGCAAATTCCTGCGCATCGCGCAGCCCGGCCTGAATTTCAAGGCGCCCTATCTCGACGTGGTCGTCGCCAACATCAGCCTCCAGGTCCAGCAGCTCGACGTGAAAGTCGAAACGAAAACCAAGGACAACGTGTTCGTCCAGATCCCGATTTCCGTGCAGTACAAAGTCATGCCCGACCGCGTCTACGACGCCTTCTACAAGCTCTCCGACCCCATCAAGCAGATCGAATCGTTTGTGTACAACGTCATCCTCGGCCACGTCCCCAAAATGACGCTCGATGAAACGTTTGATCAGCAATCCCAAATCGCCATCGACGTGAAAAACAATCTCGACGCGTCGATGAGCGAATTCGGCTACTCGATCGTCAAATCGCTCATCACCGATCTCGTGCCCGACGAAAAAGTGAAAGCCGCGATGAACGACATCAACGCCGCCCAGCGCGAGCGCGAAGCGACCGTGTCCCGCGCCGAAACCGAAAAGCTGCTGCTTGTGAAAAAAGCGGAGGCCGACGCCGAATCCAAGCGCCTGCAGGGCGAAGGCATCGCCAATCAGCGCAAAGCCATCGTCGAAGGCCTGCGCGAATCCGTCGCCAAATTTTCCGAATCGGTCGAAGGCGCCACGCCCAAAGACGCCATGGCCATGGTCCTGCTCACCCAATATTTCGACACGCTGAAGGAAGTAGCCGGCACCAATCGCAGCAATACCATCATGATGCCCCACACTCCCAATGCGCTCACGGACCTCTTCTCCCAATTCCGCAACGCCATCATCACCGGTGAAATAGCCGCCAAAGCCCCCGACGCACCGTCCGCGTCCGCTCCAGCCCCCCGCATGACCTAGCGGATTTCTGCAGGGGCGCTGCTTGCTGCGCTCCCCGCCGGTGCTTTGATAGCGGCCGCCTTCACGGCGGGCCCTTTCGAACTTGTAGCGCTGCCGTCCGGGGGGCGAATTCCTGCGCCGCGACAGTGTCAAAAGAGGCGGCAAGACGCCGGAGCTACGGGAGAAGGCAGCCTTGATTTTGTGTGTCAATTTGCAGGATTCGCTTTCGTTTGTTTTCAGCGACTGGCACCCGAAGCTACTGTGCAGGAAGTGAGCCTGCCTTCGTTCCCGGTGATTTGCGGGAGAGGCCTGATTTCGTGGTGAGGTGGTATATGCCCACAATCAGTTTTAGCAGCGGGATCAGATACCAATAGCGGGTACGCAAGAACGTACGTCCCATTTTTGGGTCCCAGTCGTCGGCCACGTCCTCGCGCTCGCGGTATTCAGGCCGCTGCGTCTTGTGTATGTGATGGCCGATTTCGTGGTAGAGCACCTCGCCGACGCCGACGGCGCGGGCCAGCGGAATCCGCATGGCCATCCTGCTGAAAAAGTCGTCGGTGATGATTTTGTCTACAAACAACTCGATCCAGGCCGGGTTGCCTTTCCACGCCTGGAAATACCTGCCGCGCACCCGATTCATGGGAACCTTCCGGCGGCGGCTCCAAAGTTTGCGGCGTCTTTGGTCGTGGGACATGGCCTGCTGATTCGTGAGGACGATCGTCTTCAATCCGGCGACGTATTGCGGGGGAACATAGCGCAGCAGGAGGCGAACCGTCTTCGCTGCATTAAACGGTGGCAAGTAAGTCTTGTATGCTTCGACGATCTGGGGCCCCGGCGCTGCTTCGGGCATGGCCGGTATTTTCAGCAAGCCGCCGCACGAACGCAAATCAGCTGGTTCGCAGAATCGAGCTAACGATTTCGCAGGCCCGGCCGATGGTGCGAGGCCGTGACACTCAGGTATCATGAAGCACGGGAATTCTCAGGGTCTGTGCCTCTGGAAAGAATCGGGAGACTGAATTGATCGCACGGTATACGCGGGCGGAGATGGGGCGCGTCTGGAGCGAGGAGAACAAGTTCCAGAAGTGGCTCGACGTGGAGCTGGCGGCGACCGAGACGCTGGCCGAGGCGGGCGTCATCCCCAAGGAAGCGGCGCAGAAGCTGCGCGAACGCGCGCGCATCGACGTGGCGCGCATCGCTGATATTGAAAGCAAGGTAAGGCACGACGTAATTGCTTTCACCATCGTGGTGCAGGAATCGGTGGGCGATCCGGAGGCGGCGCGCTGGCTGCACTACGGGCTCACTTCAAATGACGTGGTGGACACGGCGCAGGCGCTGCTGGTCCGCGAGGCTTCGCGGCTGATCGAGAAAGGCATCGCGCGCTTCGGCGAAATCCTGGAAAAGCGCGCCTGGGAATTCAAGGACACGCCGGAAATCGGGCGCACGCACGGGATCCACGCCGAGCCGATCACTTTTGGCCTGAAAGTCGCGAACTGGTTCGCCGAGAATCGCCGCGACGCCGCGCGTTTTGAGACCGCCGCGCGCGAGATGGCCGTGGGTAAGATTTCGGGTGCGGTGGGCACGTGCACGCATCTGGGCCCGGAGATCGAACAGAAAATCTGCGAGCGGTTGGGACTCGCCACCGCGCCGATCACCTCGCAGGTGATCGAACGTGACCGGCACGCGCAGTATCTTTCCGCGCTGGCGATCGTGGCCGCGTCGATGGAGCGCGTGGCCACGGAAATCCGCCACCTGCAGCGCACCGAGGTGCGCGAGGTGGAGGAGCCGTTCGGCGGCGAGCAGCGCGGCAGCTCCGCGATGCCGCACAAGCGCAATCCGGTGTCGAGCGAGCAGATTTGCGGCCTGGCCCGTGTGGTGCGCGCGAATTCGCTGGCCGCCGGCGAGAATATCGCGCTGTGGCACGAACGCGATATCTCGCACAGCTCAGTCGAGCGCGTGATCCTACCCGATTCGACGATCCTGGTCGATTACATGCTGCACAAGACCAGCGAAATCGTCGCGAACATGCGCGTGTTCCCCGAACGCATGCTGCGCAACTTGAACGCGACCTTCGGCCTCGTATTTTCAGGGCAGCTTTTGCAGGACCTGGTGGAACACGGCGCGCCGCGCGAAGACGCCTATAAATGGGTGCAGAGTCACGCCATGTCCGCGTGGGAATCGGAAACGAGTTTCACGGATCGCGTCGCCGTCGACGCCAACATCCGCAAATTCCTCGACGAAAAAGCGCTTGCGCACACCTTCGATTTGCAGCGCCAGCTGCGCGCCGTGGACGCCATTTTCCAGCGCGTCTTCGGCAAAAGCAAAACCTCCGCCGCGCGCTAGGAAAGCACGCCTAGGGAAACAGGGGCCAGTAATCAGACTTCATAACGAGTTTGTCGTACGGAACTGCGACCGGCGGCGGAGCGGATACAGTGCGAGGATCCTGCAGCTGCGCAACGGCTACTTTCGCCTCCACAAAATCCGGCTTGCTCTGGACCACTTTGAGCAAATCCAGTGTGGCGTGCTCGTAGTCGTCGGTTTCACTCTCCGCGACGCCGCGCACGTACAGGCTTTTCCAATCGTCGCCTTTGTTGGCTCCAAGCGACTTGTTGATCAGCGGCAGCGCGTCGTTCGGGCGGCCCTCGCCGACATAAGCGAGGGCGAGATTGTGCAGCACTTGGTCGTAGTTCGGATACATGGTCGCCACGCGTTCGAAAGGCTGCATGGCGGCCTTGGGATTTTGCTGTTGGAGCAACAGTTCGCCGAGCATCGCTTGCGAATAGTAAATGTCCGGATCGAGCTTCACCGACTCCTGCAGATCGGCGATCGCTTGATCGAATTTGCCGGCCTTGATCGACTTCACCGCGCTGCCGTAGCGCGCGACTGCGAGTTTCTTCTGGTGCAGGGCCGCAAATCCCAGGACCAAAATCAGCGCCGAAGCGATTGCCGTCGCCATGGCCACGCGGTCGGCGTGGGACTCGTCGTTCGCGCGAGCCGTGTCCGGCGAACCAAGCGGAATATTATCGATGGCGCCCGCGGCAATGGCCGCCGATGGGATGCGCACCATCGATGGAATTGCTGCACCGAGGATGAGGCCAGCAATGAGCCCACCGATGTGCGCGGAGTTGTCTACGCGCCCGCTGGCGCCATAGAGCAAATTGTAAAAAATGAAGATGCCGAGGCTTTTCAAGTTGCGGTTGACGAGCGCGCGATCAAGCGGCGTCTTTTTCAGCGCGAAATAGGAAACCAGCGCGCCGGCCACGCCGAAGATCGCGCCCGATGCACCGGCGCTGACGCGCCACGGATCCCACGCGGTGCTGACGAGGCTGGCGGCGAGGCCGCTGGCGACGTACATCACCCCAAAAACTTTGCGGCCCATGAACGGCTCGAGCGCGGTGCCGAGATTCCACAGGCACCACATGTTGAGCGCGATGTGGATGATGCCGAAATGCACGAACGTGCTTGTGAACAGGCGCCATCCGTCGGAACTGAGCGTCAGGGGGCCGAAATCCGCGCCCCATTTTACGGAATCGAGAATGCTTGGCTCGCTCCACGATACGCCTGAAAACCCCATGGCGACGTAAACCAGGATGTTCGCGGCAATGATCCCGAGCGTGACGGCGGGCAACGGAAAGCGCCGCACAGCCACGCGCGGGGTGGACGGGTTCGCCGCGTCGATTGGGCCCAGAATCGCGGCTTGTGCCTGTGCTTTTGCCTTACGGCAGTCGGAGCATTCGGTAACCGGATTCGCGCCGAACGAGAATCCGCTGAAATTCTTGCCGCAGCTGGGGCAGACCGGCATCAGGCGCTGGCTCCGTGGTCTTGCAAATCGGTACGGAAACGTAGAGCTCTTCGTCCAAGTTAACGCGCGGGCACGTATTCGCCAATTAAATTCGAGGGAAGCTTTCGAGGATGCCCGGTCAATTCGGGGCCGTGGTTGCACCCAGAGAGACGCCGCTGCGGAATTTCTTGTAGTCGCTGAAGCGGTCGATGAAATTCTGTTTCAGCCGCACGAAAACGATGCGGCCGCTGGCGTGCACTTCGGCGTAGGACGGCAGCCAGACTTCCTCGTTGATTTTGTCCTGCTCGAAGACGAAATTCGAGCCTTTGGCGAGCGAGGCTACGAGGCCGCCGCCGATTTTCACCGTGTCGGTGAAGCGCGCTTCGAGGCGCACGATTTCGCGGGCATCTTCATCGACCCACATGGTGCCGGAAAGTTTCTGAATGATGCTGTCGATGCGTTTTTTCGGTTTGTAATCGGGATTGCTGTTCACGTCGAAGGCGATCACCTCGTGCCCGCGAAAGGTTTCGCGGCGCGGATTGGTGAAAAGCTCGGCGCGGAGGAAATCGGAGAGATCGGCTTCGTCCTCTTCCTGCTGCTTGGCCTGTTTCTTGGGATCGGCGGCAAGCTCGGCCTGCCGCTTTTTCAGCTTGTCGTACTGCTGGTTGAATTTATCGTCTTCGTTTTGTTTTTCGCTGCCGGCGAGTGGCTTGCCGTCTTTGGCGAGCAGGTGCAGCGCTTGTTCGTCGCCGATGTAGAAGACATCGTAGTCCTTCGTCTCGCGCGATTTCACGTTACCGTCGGAATCGACTTTGTCCTGTTCTTCGGAGAGGTGACAGGTATATTGGCGGCGCAGGTCTTCGAGGGCTTGTTGATTCTTGACGATGTCACGGAGCAGCGAGGGGATATCCGGCAGCGGCCGCGCGCTGGCGCGCGGTTGCGGCTGATCCTGTGGAGGAGTTGCCGTTTGCTCGAGCGCCGAGCGAGACACTTGCGCGCACGCCGCGATCAGTACTGCGATCGCGAACATCGTGCGGAGAATTGTCATCGGTTGTCTGGCGATATGCGGAAGAGAGATCCTTCGACTGCGTCCCGCAGATTCGGCGGGAATCCGCTCAGGATGACAATGCTATCGCATTGTCACTGCACGCGCTGGATGTAGCGGCCTTCGGTGGTGTCGACTTTCACTTTGTCCCCGGTGCCGACGAAGGGCGGGACGTTAATCACGAGACCGGTTTCAAGCTTCGCGGGCTTCATCACCGAGCTGGCCGTCGCCTTCTGAATGCTCGGCTCGGTTTCGACAACCACGAGATCGACCGTGTCGGGAATCAGCACGCCGATGGGCTTGTTGTCGTAGTATTCGATTTTCACCTGCGTGTTGGGGATCAGGTAGTCCTTCGTGTCGCCGACCACGTCGTTTTGGAGCTGGAGCTGCTCGTAATTTTCCGTGTTCATGAAATGGTGGCCTTCGCCGTCGCTATAGAGATACTCGAACTCGATTTCGTCCACGGTGACTTTGTCGAGAAATTCCTCGGCGCGGAAGCGGTGATCGATCATCGATCCGTTGCGCAGGTTGCGCATTTTGGTGGCCATGGCGGCGCGCTTGTTGCCGGGGGTGCGATGGTCCACGCTGTAGATCGAGTAGAGATCGCCGTCGTGCTTGATGATCATCCCGGCGCGCAGAAGTGTTGCCTTGATCATGACTGCTCCTGAAATCCCTTAGGGAGTTTCCCTGCGGTATCGAGTTTCCGTTGAGGCACCAAGTATAGCGGGGCGAATTGCATGCGGTCAAACCTCGGGATGGCCGTCCAACTTGGATCGCAGAGTTTCGGCCAGCTGATCGTCTCCCCACACGTAGAAAAGGACGTTTCGCTTCTTGATGAAATAAGCTTGCCTTGAGCTGTCCATGTGGACTTTCGAACGCGGCGTGCCTCGGAACGAGTAGAGATATCTGTTCTGCTTTTGGCGCTCCACGATCCGGAGACCGCCAAAACTATCGGACGGCGGCAAAAACAAAGCCTCGAAATCGCCGGCATCGGTCCGGTAATAAGCCGCGCCGATTTGTCCCGCGAAAATACGTTGCATCTTAGACGCGAGCGTGCAGCGAACGTGAATCCCCCAATCGTCCAACTTGCGCGCGAGTTCCACTGCATCGTTGTAGGCCGGATCTGTGGGGGGCAGTAACGCAATCAAATCGTGCAAGCTGCATGGAGCGAGGACCTCGCCCGGCGGCGACGCCGGCCACGACTCGACGGTAACGTGGCCGGACATTCCGACAGGCAGAACGATTTCGATCTTCTGGTCTGAGCCGGTTTGTACCTCGATATGTTTCGTGGTCTTCCGGAAACCAGGAAAGGCCGCCGTGACGTCGTAGCTTCCCGGCGGCAACTGCATGGACAACGTGCCGGTATTGTCCGCCGTTTGAGTTGAATCTATACCTGCTGGCAAAGGCGCGACCGAAATTTGCGCGCCCGGAACGCGACCGTTGCCGGGGTCCTGGACCTCGATCGTGACCGTGGCCGTTCCGGCGGATTCGTGGGAACTTGCAACGACGGCTGGGCGTGCTTCCACCACAAGTGCGATACAGATTGCAGCATGAGCCACGCGAAGATTCATGACCAGCGCAGATCTTCTGCTTCATCGATGAAGGCTCTGTGCAATTGGATGCACGGCCTTACATCAAAACTCGTCGTCTTCGTTTGGCTTTAGGCGCGTGGTTTTGAGCGTGATGCGGAAATCGCGGGAGCGGACGTCGGCCATGATGTCGCGGCGGGTTTCGGCGGGCAGGGATTCGGGGCCGATTACACCGGCTGCGTCGCGCGGGAAATGCTTTACGAAGATTGCGGCGAGGTGCGCGGTGGCGTAGGCGATCGGCGTGGAGATCAGTCCGCGCTGGCGGATGGTGTAGAGCGTGGGAAAACTGGCGTCCCAGCGAAGCTGAAGCAGATGGTCGTCTTTCACACCGCGCACCACCACGGCGGCTGCGAAGCGCGCATTTTCGAGAATGCCTTTGCGGATCAGCTTGGCTACGCGGCGCGGCGTGAGCGTTTCGGGGAAGCGTTTGCGGACGATTCCCGCCGAGCGGTTGAGTTTTCCCTGGCGATACCAGCGGCGGAGACGGTCGAAATCGTTACCGCCGATTTTCGCGTCCACGTCGCGGACCTTGATGATGTAAGGCAGCAGGCAGACTTCGTCCTGCGCGGCCAGATAGACCGGCACTTCGCCGATCGGCGATGGAAAGCGAAACAGTTCGCGCTCATCAAAGCGCTTGGCGAGCAGGAATTTTCCGTGGCGATAGATGCGCGGGCGCGAAATCGCTTCGTCATAGGCCACGTCGGCGGACCAGGTCGATACCGGGTCGCTGCTTTCGGTGCTTTCGAACAGCCGGATCTGTACGGATTCGACCGAATCGAGCATTTCCGAGCCGCGCTCTGCCAGCAGGTCGGTGAGTCCCGGAGCGACGCCCGCACAGATGAGCGCCGCACGATTTTTCGCCGCGAATTGCTTGTTGAAGCGGAACTGTTCGGGGCGAAACGGATGATGGACGAGGTGCGAATTCAGGTCGAGATAATGAGCGCGCAGCCTCAGCGCCGAGCGCAGGATGATTTTGTTGAAGACGGCGGGTGAGGCATTGACGACCAGCTGCGCGCCGCGGCCGGCGCGAACGATCGACCAGAGGTTACGGGCATTCGCCTCGACCACTTTGATCGGGCTTTTCTTGCCGAGGAAGTGCAAGGCGCGCTGAGGATCGCGGTCGCCGCACCAGACGGTATGTCCCTGGCGTTCGAGCAGTTGCGCCAGCAAGGAGCCCGTGCCGCCCGCGCCGAGAACGAAGATCCGCATCGGTGGGAAACTTTAGCATATCCGGCTTGTGGCAAAACGAATTGCGGCCGCAGGCGTGCCTGCGCTCGCTCGGCAGCGAATGCGCAATCGTAATACCGGATTTCCTGTAAACCGCTTCTCATCCATCCTGTAGGAAAGAGCGACCGCGAACCGAGCAGTTATTTCGCGGGAACTAGTACGCGCCGTTCCATCCGAGCGTTATATTTCAAGCATTTAGCGCGGCCCGATTTGGAACGTGCATTGCGTTAACCCCTCATGGCTGCGACCCCACAGCGCAATTCTTGATAGGAGGGTAGCCATGTTTGACGAACTGGTTGTTTCCGGACAGACGGGCGAAATGGCGCGCACGCACAAGCCGTGGTCTGTGGGAGTCTCCATGATTCTGGAAGCGGGGATTCTCGGCGTGCTCTTACTGATTCCACTGATTTACACTGAGACGCTGCCGACGAGCGTAATGAATACGTTTCTGGTTGCGCCACCTCCGCCTGCGCCGCCGCCTCCGCCGCAGCAGGCCGTAGTGAAACAGGCGCCGCAAAAAACGTTCGCGGTAAACCATATGGAAGCGCCGACGGTGATCCCGAAACAGATTGAAGTCGCTAAGGACGAAGCGCCACCGTCGGTCGCGCCGTCCGATACGGCGGGGGTCGCTGGCGGAACCGGCGACGTGTTGGGAGGAATTGGCACGGGTGCGGCGCCTCCGCCGCCTCCGCCCGCTGCGGCTCCTGCGCGAATCAAGGTCGGCGGCGATGTACAGTCCGCGTCGCTCCTGAAGCAGGTGACGCCGGCGTATCCGAATATCGCCAAGTCGGCGCACGTGTCCGGCACGGTAACGCTGCACGCGATCATCTCGAAGGACGGCTCGATTGAGAAACTTGAGTACGTTTCCGGGCCGGCACTGCTGATGGCGTCGGCGATGACCGCCGTGAGCGAATGGAGGTACAAACCGACGATGTTAAACGGCCAGCCGGTGGAGGTCGATACGACCGTGCAGGTGGTTTTCTCGTTGGGGTAACGGCATTTGTGCTTCGTGCGGGCGAAGCGAATTCGCCCGCATGAAGGCGGCCGCCACCTCTAGGTGCGCACCCGGCGGTCTGTGCCGAAGAGATACCCGCGAACAAAAGGCCCCGCTGCGGCGTGTGCCCGACAAGTAAAGGACTAAGGTGATCGCCCGATACTTCCGGCCGCCGCAATGAGCGACATTGGCAGTCCCAACCCAGTACTCGATCCTCGGAGGCGGGCCGGTGTCCGCGTTACGGATTTTGATCGTCGACGATAAGCCCAGCGTCCGTGTGGGAATCCGGATGCTCTTGCAGTCGCATTCGGAGTGGGACGTTGTCGGCGAGGCATCCGACGGTATCGAGGCCGTCGAAAAAGCCGCGGAACTCACGCCGGACATTGTCCTCCTCGACATATCCATGCCGAAAATGGACGGGCTGCAAGCGCTGCCGCTGATCCGGGAAGCATCGCCCCGTTCGCAGGTGGTGGTCCTAACCCTGCACGAGTATCTGGAAACGGCGCGCCTTGCTTCCCAGGCGGGCGCGACGGCTTACATCGCGAAGTCCTTGTTGATCGAACTCATCCCGACCCTCGAAGCCCTTCAGCCCGGCCGGAACATTTGCTGACGATCGGCCTGATCGAGCTTGCCCAGCCAACCGCGGTGAAAAAAATGGAGGCGACATGAGCAGACCAGTATTGAAAGAAAAGCGGGGACGGCATGCGGCGGCGCAGGCGCGGCAGCGTGCGACCAAGCCGCGGACGGCTCATACAAGTTCGATCTGGGCCGATCTCTCGAGGAAGTGGTTTCGCCGTGCGGCGGGCTAGCGGCTTGCGCCCCGCGAATCAAAGCTGAGCCAGCGAATGTTGGAAAGCTTGCGTCTGTGAGCGGGGCGCACGTTTCATTGACAACGCGCAAACCGGGCGGGTATCATTTCTGCGATATTGCGTCGAGCGTGGACGCGATATTCCCCTTCTTTGCTCTAGCCCCAGCAGGTTGGAGTGGCCGAGGCCAAGCCTTCGGCAAAAGAGGCAGCAATCCGCACGGAGGCCGCACTTCATGTCACCCGAAAACGACAACAACCTACAACCATCGGCTATTGAAACGGCACCGGCTGAGCGTGAATCCGTGAATTCGAGTTCCGAGCCCGGTGCAGTGATCCCGCAGCAAGCGTCCGCCGGCGCCGCCACAGCAGCCGTGCGGGCACCCGTGCCGCCTGAGCCAGCAGCGACCGCCGAAGGCTCTGGTACCGCCGAGACCGCGACAGCTGTCCTCGGAACCACCGAAGCGGCGGCTCCCGCAGCCGAAGTCTCTGCTGCAGCCGAATCCGCAACGGGAACCGAGGAGCCTGCTGAATCCACTGAAACGATGGATCAACTGCTCGATCAGTTCTCCGCACCGCCTTCCGCGAACGAAGGCGAGATTTTCGACGGGCGCGTGCTGGCGGTGACGGATGCAGGGGTTGTGGTTGACGTCGGCGGAAAATTCGAAGGCCTGGTGCCGGCGCAAGAATTCCTCGATTCGGGCGAACCGATCGAATTCGGCGAAGGGCAGACGATCGAGGTTGAGCGGCTGCACGAGCGCAAGGACGGCTACGTGCTGCTGTCGTACGTGCGCGCGCATCGCCGGCGGGTCTGGGAGCGGATCGAGAAATCGTACCGCGAGCACGCGACCGTCACGGGGAAAGTGACGGAGCGGATCAAGGGCGGGCTGGTGGTGAATATCGGTGTGCGGTCGTTTTTACCGGCGTCGCAGATCGAGCTGCGGCCAGTGCACGACCTGGAATCGTGGAAGGACCGCGAGATCGAGGTGCGCGTCCTGAAGCTGAACCGCAAGCGCGGCAACGTGGTGGTAAGCCGGCGCGCGATTCTGGAGGACGAGCAGAAAGCCATGCGCGACGCGCTGGCGCAAACTTTGTCCGAAGGTGCGGTGGTGACAGGCAAGGTAAAGAACGTGACCGACTACGGAATTTTCGTCGATCTCGGCGGAATGGACGGATTGTTGCACGTGAGCGATCTGGCGTGGGGGCGCGCGCCGCATCCGAATTCCGTGGTGAAGCCGGGCGACGACATGCAGGTCCAGATCCTGAAATTCGACAAGGAAAAGCAGCGCATTTCGCTCGGTCGCAAACAGCTGTTGCCAGATCCGTGGGCCACTGTGCCGGAACGGTTCCCTACCGGCACGAAAGCGAAGGGGAAAGTGGTCGGCGTGACGGACTACGGCATCTTTGTGCAGATCGAGCCGGGCGTCGAGGGCCTGGTGCACGTAAGCGAGATGAGCTGGTCGAAACACGCGAAGCATCCGTCGAAAATCGTGAAGGTGGATGACGAAGTCGACGTGGTGGTGCTCGACCTGAAAACGGACCAGCGGCGAATTTCGCTGGGCATGAAGCAGCTGCTGCCCGATCCGTGGGAAGCGGCGTCGCAGAAATATCCGGTGGGTACGATCGTCACTGGGAAAATCCGCAATCTCGCGGAATTCGGTGCGTTCGTGGAGCTCGAGGAAGGCATGGAAGGGCTGATCCACATCAGCGACGTGAGCTGGACCGAGCGCATCAAGCATCCGAGCGAAAAATTCAAGAAGGGCGAGACGGTCGAAGCCAAAGTGCTGAAGGTGGATTCGCAGAATCGGCGCCTCTCGCTCGGCATCAAGCAGATCAACGACATTTGGGCGAACTGGTTCAGAGACCACAAGCTCAACGAAATCATCAAAGGCAAAGTGGCGCGCACCACCGATTTCGGCGCGTTCGTGGAACTCGCCGAGGGAATCGAGGGGCTGTGCCATGTGTCGGAGATCGAGGAGCGCCGCCCGAAAGGCGAGCGCGACCAGGCGCCCAAGGCGCCGCGCGATGCGCGCGTGACGGCGGTGCTGACCGTGGGCAACGAATACGATTTCAAAATCCTGCGGCTCGAGCCGGAGCAGCGCAAGATCAGCCTGAGCTTCCGCGCGGCGCAGAAGCAGGCCGAGCGCGAGGAGATTAAGTCGTTTACGAAGACGGCGAAATCGTCGCCCACGGCCACCATCGGCGACGCGGTCCGGGCCAAGCTCCAGCAGTCGTAAACCCTGGCTAACACCAGCGAAATATGGCGTTTACCTTGCGGTCGCTTTGAGGTTGTGCCAAGATCGAAGTGGCGCCCAGCCCCGTCGCGCAGTCGGCCCAGCTAACTTGAAGTCGCGAGAGGAGGCTCTCATCCGATGGCAGAAGCTGCGGGAGAGCACGAAAACAAAGAACATACGATGACCAAGGCGGATCTCGTCGAAGAGGTCACGCGGGTTACGGAGCTGCCGCGCAAGGAGTCGGAGCAGGTCGTGGAAACCATCTTCGAGAGCATCATTGCGGCGCTGCAGGCCGACGATAAGATCGAAATCCGCGGATTCGGCAGCTTCCGCACGCGCCAGCGGCGCGGCCGCACCGGGCGCAATCCCAAGACCGGCGCGAAGGTGGAAGTCCCACCCAAGAAAATTCCCTTCTTCAAGCCCAGCAAAGAGCTGAAGGATTACGTCAATAATCCGGGCGGGGCCGGCGCGCAGGACTGAGCGGATGGATTATCTTTGGACGCCCTGGCGGTACCGCTACATCGCCGACGCGTCGAAGGATGATCGCTGCATCTTCTGCGATGCGCTGGGAGCCGATGACGACCGCAACACCCTGATTGTTCTCCGCGGCGTGAAAAACTTCGTCATTCTCAATCGCTATCCCTACACCAGCGGCCACGTGATGGTGGTTCCCTACGAGCATGTGGCCGATCTGAGCACGGTCGATCCCGCCACGCTTGCCGAAATGATGACGCTGACGCAGCGCGTGCAGTCGGCGCAGGCGCGCACGTATCATCCGGAAGGCTACAACCTGGGCATGAACCTGGGGCGCGCGGCGGGAGCGGGGGTCACCGGGCATTTGCATCTGCACGTGCTGCCGCGCTGGGGCGGCGACGCGAATTTCATGACCGTGGTGGGCGAAACGCGCGTGGAACCCGAAGATCTGGCGACGACCTACGACCGGCTGCACAAAGCTCTGACGGCTTGATGGCGTTCCGGCAGATTGAGCCGCTACATGACCGGGCCCTCTCTACACGATTCGACCCACCTCAACCCTTCTTCCCTGAACTCGTATCGATGGCCGTGGATGCTACGTCGCTTCGATCGGATGAAACGAGCCGCGTTGGAGGCTTGTGTATAATGCGTCCACGATGAGTCGTCCGCCGAAACGCTACAGGGACTCCCATCTCGTCGTTCCGTACCGCCGCTATCCGCGCGGATCGCAGCCGCCGTATTTGTATCCGCCATATCGTCTGACGCTTTCGCGCGCGCCGCGGAAGCCTTTGATCGTCCTCCCGCATACGCTTTCGGAAATCACCGGCCCGGTCTTCGGACATGGCGATGTCCGCGAAACGGACAACGATCTGACGCGCCAGCACGCCGGCGAGCCGCTCGGCGAGCGCATCACCGTCAGCGGCCGCGTGCTCGACGACAACGGCCGCCCCGTCCCCAACACGCTGATTGAGCTCTGGCAATGCAACGCCGCCGGGCGCTACCGCCACCGCATCGACCAACACCATGCGCCGCTCGATCCGAATTTTTCGGGCGCGGGCCGCACACTCACGGACGCACAGGGCAACTACCGCTTCATCACCATCAAACCCGGGCCATATCCGTGGGACAACCATCCGAACGCGTGGCGTCCCGCGCATATTCATTTCTCGCTCTATGGCACAGCGTTCGCCACGCGGCTCGTCACTCAAATGTATTTTCCCGGCGATCCGCTGCTTCCGTTTTGTCCGATTTTCAATTCGATTCCGGACCGGAAGGGGCGCGAGCGCGTGATTTCGAAATTCGAGTTGAACCGCACCGAGCCGGGCTGGGCGCTGGGCTTCCATTTCGACATCGTTGTGCGCGGACAGGAGAGCACGCCTTTTGAACGCCAGAGGTAAAAGCGGGCGCGTGCTTGAGCCGACGCCCTGGTGCACGGTGGGCCCGTATTTTTCCGTCACGGTGAGCGACGCGAATTCGGTGCGGGCCATCGCGGCTCCCGGCGCGAAAGGCGAGCGCATGAAATTACTGTGCGCGGTGTTTGACCGCGACGGCAAACCCGTGCCGGACACGCTGGTCGAAATCTGGCAGGCGAACGCCGACGGGAAATACAATCATCCCGCCGACCGGCAGGCGAAATCGATGGATGCGTCGTTTCGCGGATTCGGGCGCCAGATCACGGACGAAAACGGCGTTTGCGAATTCGAAACGATCAAGCCGGGCCGCGTCCCCGGGCCACGCGGCGCGCTGCAAGCGCCGCATCTTGAGGCGGGCATCTTCACGCGCGGCGTCCTGAGGATCCTCGCCACCCGAATTTATTTTTCGGGCGATGCCGCAAACAAGGATTGTCCCGTGCTCGCGCGCGTTCCGAAATCGCGCCGCACCACGCTCGTCGCGCAGCCCGTCGCGGGCCAGCCCGGAACCTGGCGCCACGGAATTCACCTCAGCGGCCCCAAAGAAACCGTCTTCTTCGATGTGTAGTTATCTAGCTCCGGTTGCGATCACAAGTCCTGACCAAAAACGACCTTGACGCCGTTCGGATCGCGAATCGAGAAGTCGCGTATGTCATATGGCTGATCCGCGAGTCCTACTACGACATCCGCTCCCCGCTCTACGATCTCCCGATAGTAGGCGTCCACATCTCGGACCCACTGAAAAAGGTGTATGCCCGCGGGGCTGTGGTTTCCTTTCACGAAGTGAATCGCCGAATTGTCACGCCAGACGACCGAATAGACTTCATCACCATAGTCCCACTGGAAACCGAGAATGTCCCGGTAGTAGGTGGCTGTCGCCGTCACATCCGGCACAGAAAGAACGGGAGCGCCTTGAATGAATTGCTTCGGATTCGAGATAGGTGGATTGGGTATGGTGTTGTTCATCCATAATTCGGCGGGTTCACTGACTGGTCCATTCCCATTGTCTTTTGCCCACCGGGCTGCACGGTCACGCTGATCAGGTGCGGCTCCTTTGACCTGAACGCGCATTGGAGCGTTTTTTCCAGATCCTCGGCGCGTTCCACTCCCTGCGCCTGCACTCCGTAGCCCTGTGCAATTTTCACCGCGTCGATTCCCGGGATGTCGATACCCGGGACGTTGTCGCCTACCTTCGTGAAATCGCGAAAACCTTTCAGGGCGGAATAGTTTCCGTTGGCGATCACGATGAAAATCACCGGCGCTTTCGACTGCACCGCCGACCACAGCGCCTGCACTGAATATTGCAGCGACCCGTCGCCCACTGCACAGACTACCCGGCGGTTCGGGTGCGCCATTTGCAGGCCTACGGCCGCGGGCGCTGCAAATCCCAAAATCCCTGTGCGCACCGAATAGAATGAACCTGGCTCGTCGAGTTCGATGTAGCGGTCGAGATCGCCTTTCGACGACGGACACTCCTCGGAAATAATCGTATCGCGCGGCATCAGTTTGTTGAGCGTGCTGAAGACGTAGGCGCACGTCATCGGCTGCTCAACGGACGGCTCGGGGGGCTTGGTTCGCGTCGGCACGGTGCGCTCGACGGGTTTCACTCGACGGTGCAGATACCCGGCGGCGATTTTCAAATCTCCCACGATGCTTTCGCCGGCGAGCGCGGTCGAGGCATCCTGCGGCGAATTCGTGATCTGAAAAAGCTTCGTGCCGGGCGCTACGGCGTTCCCGGGCACGAATGCGTAATAGAGAAACACCGGCGCGCCGAGCACGACCACCGTGTCGTAACCGGCGAGCTGTTCGGCCAGCGGTTTGCGCGCTGGCAGCAGTCCGCCGCGATAGAGCCGATGGCTGCGCGGAAAGGTCCAGCGCGAAGGAATCGGCTCGGCGTACACGTCGGCGTTCAGCTTTTCGGCCAATGCGACGACTTCCAGATTCGCGTCATCCTCTTCGATCTGCGCGCCGGTGACGAGCGCCAGTTTCTTGCTCGCATCGATCGCGCGGACCACGTCGTCAAGGGCCGCCGGATCGGGCGCGACCGTTTGCGTCACCTTGCGCGCGGCGATCGGCTCGCACGGTTTGTTCCAGTCGTCCATCGGCACGGAAATAAACACGGGCCCGCGCGGCGGTTGCATCGCCAGGTAATAGCCGCGCGCGATTGCTGCCGGCACGTCTTCGGCGCGCAGTGGCTCGCAGGACCACTTCACGTACGGCTTCACCACCTCCGCCGCGCGGCTGATCAGAAACGGCTCGCCCATAATCTGCCGGCGGTCCTGCTGGCCGGTGGTGACCACCAACGGCGCGTGGCAATAGAGCGCGTCGATCAGCGCCGACAGCCCGTTGCCGGCGCTCGCAATCGAGTGCAGGTTCACGAACGAAGCTTCGCCGCGCGCCATCGCGTATCCCAGGGCCATCCCGGCGGCCACGCGCTCGTGCAGCGCGAGCACGTACTGGAAATCCGGGGGCATGTCCTTCAGGAACGGCAGCTCGCTCGAGCCAGGATTGCCGAAGATTTTCGTCATCCCCAGATCGCGCAACAGGCTGTAGGTCACTTCGCGGACCGTGCTCAAGCCGGAAAACCTCCTCGGTAATTCGCTAGCCCGAATATATAACGGATTCCGGCTCGGCGTCCTTTCCCTGGCTTGAATCCCGATCGGGCAGTCAGCGTTGGCCGCGTGGAGGTCGTCCGAACACAGGTGCGCTCGGCCTGCCGTACCATGCCCAGGGCAATACCGCGTAACTTTGGCCGCGGCGGGACGTTATAACTATTTGCCGCGTGCGAGGAGATCATCGTATGCTGTTCCGCCGCCGCGGGATGGGAACGCGGTACTGATCGAAAGGTCCACAAAAATAACGATGGGCGAGATGATTGCAGTCAACGACCTGGTGAAAAACTACGGCGAATTTTGCGCCGTGAATCATGTGTCGTTCAGCGTGCCGGAGGGCGTGATTTTCGGATTTCTGGGGCCGAACGGTGCGGGTAAGACGACCACGATCAAGATGCTGACCACGGTGCTCGATCCGACCAGCGGATCGATTCGCGTGAACGGGCACGATCCGACACGCGAGCAGAAGCAGGTGCGGCGATCGTTCGGCATCGTGTTTCAGGATCCGAGTCTCGACGACGAGCTGACCGCGCAGGAAAATATGGACCTGCACGGGATTCTCTACGGCGTGCCGCGAGCGGAGCGGCACACGCGCATCGACGCGCTGGTGGACCTGGTGGGCCTCGGGGAGCGCAAGAAAGATTTCGTGAAAACGTTTTCCGGCGGGATGAAGCGGCGACTGGAAGTGGCGCGGGCCCTGCTGCACAAGCCGCGGATCCTGTTTCTCGACGAGCCGACGATCGGGCTGGATCCGCAAACGCGCAACCACATCTGGGGCTACATTCAGCAGTTGAGCAAAACCGAGGGCGTGACGGTTTTTTTCACCACGCACTATATGGACGAAGCCGACCGCGTGGCGAACGACGTGGCGGTGATCGACCACGGCAAGATCGTGGCGCAGGGATCGCCTGCGGAGCTGAAAGAGCGCGCCCAGTGCACGAATCTGGAGGACGCGTTCATCGCATTGACCGGGCACGCTATTCGCGAGGAAGAGGCGAACGCGACCGACCGCATGCGCATGATGGGGCGGGCGTGGAGAGGCGGAGGGCGGCGATGAAAGCGATCTACATTTTGTGCGTGCGGCAACTGAAGCGCTATGTGCGGTCGCCGGCCCGCATCATCGGCTCGCTCGGTCAACCGATTTTGTTTCTGGTCGCGCTGGGATTTGGATTGCGCGCCATGTTCGCGCGCGCCGGGCAGGGGAATTACATTAACTTTCTTTCGCCGGGGATTATTTCCATGGCGATCCTGTTCAACGCCGTGTTTTCCGGGATCGAAATCATCTGGGACCGGCAATTCGGCTTTCTGAAGGAAACGCTGGTCGCGCCGGTGTCACGGCTGGCGATCGTGTTCGGCAGGATGCTGGGCGGCGCAATTGTGGCGTTCGCGCAGGGGTTGGTCGTCTTCGTGATCTGCATGATCGCCGGGTTCCGCTTCGTCAGCTCGCCCTATCTGCCACTGGCGATTTTCTTTATGTTCATGATCGCGCTGCTGTTCGCGGGCATCGGAACGGTGTTCGGCTCGGTGCTGCAGGATATGCAGGGATTTCCGCTGATCATTAATTTTCTGATCATGCCGCTGTTCTTTTTTTCCGGCGCGATTTTTGCTACGAGCGGATTGCCGAGAACGCTGCGCATCTTGCTGCAGCTCAACCCGCTGAGCTACGGCGTGGACGGCCTGCGCGGCGCGCTGATCAATCAGTTTGCGTTCGGACTGACCACCGATCTGGTGGTCGTAACGGTGCTGACCGCGCTCCTGTTGGCCGTCGGCAGCTACTTCTTCTCGAGGATTCAGTTGTAGCGGCCCCCGCGATGCCGGGCTAAAGACCCCGGCGCTCCATTCAACCTTCAAACGGATCGCCCGAGTGACCGGCTGATTGTGAAGCATCTTCGCCGGGCACGCTATATCGTGCCCCTGGGAACCGGTGCCGAGGTTGCGCGGCAAACGGCAGCCTGGAGGCGACGCCACAGAAAAACGCCGCAAAATGGCGGCGCTACGCGGGCAGTGCGCTGATGGCGATGCGCTCCTCTTTGCCTGGGTCGTTCACTACTTTGCAGTCGTCGTTGAAGATCATGGTGGCGCGCGTCGCGGTGTCGTAGAAGGGCCAGTGCGGCAGGCCGGGCACGTTGGGGTTGCCGGTGCGGGCGAAGGCGGCCCAGGCGGCGCTCATTTTTGCGGCGAGCGCGGCTGTGTCCGCGCCCGCACCGTTGTAGCTTGCGGTCTTGTCGGTGTTGTCGAAGACAAAACCGAGCTCGATGGCGTGCGGCGAGCGGAGCTTGCCGTCGAGGATCGGCGTCTGCCACGCGAAAATGTACATGTACGCAGGCGCGGCGCCCTGCGCGACTTTGCGCTCGGCTTGCGTGACGGCGTTCATGCGCATCATGCGGTCGGTGGTGACCGCGAAATAGATATCGCTGGGCGTCGCGTTCGGACGATTCTGCTTGTAAGTGGCGATCAGGGCGTCGAGCTTGGCATCGTCGTCGGCGTGCAGATAGGTTTTCAGCTTCGCGCGCATGTCCGCTTCGTTCAGCGAAAACAGCGAGGCGTCTCCCATGCCGATCAGCAGTGTGGATTCGGTGCCGTTGGTGCCGATCAGCATGGGAATGTCTGAGGACTGCGCGGGCGCGTCGGGATCAAACGGCTGCCGCGGCAGCGAGAGACCGTCGACTACGGGGCCAAGCCGAATCGAATTCGGTCCCGTCATCGCGCGCATGGCGGCGAGCATGTCGGCCATCGGAACTTTCTGCAGATCGTCCACGCGGTCGGGCGAAATCTTCAGCTGCGCGAGATATTTTCGCGCGGCGGCGTTGGCTTCGTCGATGGTGCTGACGCGCAGCGTCGATCCGCTTTCGACAATCGCCTTGTGGAACAGTCCCTTTGCGGGCGGCATGGCCATCAGCACGCTGACCTTTCCGCCGCCGCCCGATTCGCCGAAAATCGTGACGTTCTCGGGATCGCCGCCGAAATTCGCGATGTTGTCGCGCACCCATTCGAGCGCGAGCACGCAATCGAGCATCCCCACATTGCCCGAGTCCGCGTATTTTTTGCTGATCTCGCCGAGATAAAGGTAGCCGAAAACATTGAGGCGGTGATTGATGCCCACGACGACGACGTCCTGCTTGTGCGCGAGGTTCGTGCCGTCGTAGGTAGGGGAGCCGTCCGAGCCGCCGGTATAGCCACCGCCGTGCAGCCAGACCATCACGGGCCGTCGGCGGCGCGCGAGGCCGGGCGTCCACACGTTGAGGACGAGGCAATTCTCGCTGACTTTGCCCGGGCCGAAAATATCTCCCATGGCAATGCGGATGTCGAATCCAGTGGCGCTGGAAAGATTTTGCGGGGCGAGGTCGCCGTAATTGAGAGCCTCGGCTACCGCGTTCCACGGCTGCGGGGGCACGGGCGGCAGGAAGCGCCCGGCGCCTTCGGGATTTGCGCCGTAATGGATGCCCTTGAACGTACAGACGCCGTCGGCGGAGGCGCCGCGGACTCTGCCGTATTTTGTGGAGACGATGGGCGATGAGGAATCGGCGGCGAAGAGTACGCGAGCGAGCGGAGAGCCGAGCGCGGCGGCGCCGGCGAGAGAGTTCTTGATTAGTTCGCGGCGTCGAATCATGAAGCCTCCGTTCGGAACTTCAGGGGCTAAGGCCCTTCTTGCTTTCGCAGGGTTTATGTCGCAGCCAAAGCTGCCACCGACAAGGCCCTTTGAGCCTGCGGCCGCAGCGAGCACGCTTGGCTGCGCCGGTCGCTTCAGAAAAACTCCGGCGGGAGGCCGGTGGCTAGGCGACCTGCGGCTCGGCCACAGCGACGGGAACGTTCTCGCGCGGTGCGGGCATGGCGGCGAAGATAATGGCGACGATTCCCACGCCTGCGAGCACCGCGTCCAGCTCGAACGACTTCGCATAGCTTCCGTAGCGATCGAAGATTATGCCGCCAACCAGCCCGGCAGGCGACGCAATAGCTGACGTGAGAAAAATGTACATGCCGCTCAATTTCGGATAGGCCTTGCGGCCATAGTAGTGGCCGACCATCGTATTCGTGCAGCTGTAGGTCCAGCCATAGGCGATGCCCTGGAGCGCCGAGGCCACGTAGGCCAGTCTCAGAGCGTCGACATTCGATGTGAAGGCCAAGTAGGAGCTAATGAAGTAGAGGCTCGCGCCGAGCACAAAAACCAGACGAGCGTTCAGGTAGTCCATGAGCAATCCGCCGAGCCAACGGCCGCCGAGCGTGCCGGCGGTCAACAGGCTGATTCCCAAAGAGGCTTTCGCGGGAGTGATTCCGACGCCTGTCAGATGCTCGACCCAGTGCGCGATGAACAGGAAATAAGGAAATGTAGCAGCGATTCCTGCAATCGCTACCAGCCAATACGACGAAGTCGCCAGCGCTTCGCCGGCGGTCCACTCGTGTTTCGTGGCCAGCGCATCGGTGCGAGAAGGCTGCTCCTGCTGCGCTTCGGGCAGGCCGTCGACCGTCTGGCCCAAGGACTCGGGGCTTTCTCGGACGAAGAGAAAGGCGATCAGGCCGGAGACGACCATGGCGCCGGCTACGATTCTCCAGCCGACGTGCCAGTTGCCGCCACCTTCGCGCAACATCTTGTCGAGCAGCGGGGGAAGGAAAAAACCGGAGATTCCGGAGGCGGAGAGCGTGAGGCCCATCATGGCGCCGCGGTAGCGGCGAAACCAACGCGTGACGCCCGTGGCGGCGGGAACGAGCGTCGCGAAACTCATGCCCGTGCCGTTGACCACGCCGAAGGCGACGAGGTAGTGGATCGGTTTGGACGCCACGAAACCGAGGAACAGCGCGCTGACACCGATAATGCAGGAGCCGATCATGAACGTTTTGCGGATTCCGAATTTGACGATGGCCATGGCCACGAAGAGGGCGGCGATTCCGACGAAAAGATTCAGGATGGTGAAGCCGAGGCCGAGAGTGCTGCGCTTCATGACGATATCGTGAATCATGTAGCTGTTGATGATGGTTCCGCCGTAATACGGAAATCCCATGTTGATGAAATCGAGAGTGAACAGGACGGCGACCAGCTTCCAGCCATAAAAGCTCTTCTTCTCGGGCACCTGGGTCTCCTATGCAGTTGCCGGCATCACGCGGCTCTGGCAACCGCGCTTGATTCCGTATGGTGATGCGGCATAGCGGCGAACAGAATGGCGACGATGCCGATCACTGTGATCGCGATGTTCAACTGCCAGGCGCGCTGGTAGCCACCGTAGACGTCGAAGATTTTACCGCCGACCCAGCCCGCAGGCGATGCGCCACCGGAAGTTAGAAGCAGCAAAGTGCCCGCAAGTTTCGGAAAAGCGACGGGGCCGAAGTAATGCGCGATGCATGTGGTCATGCAGGTGAACGTCCAGCCGATGCCCAGGCCGTAGAGTATGGCGGCCAAATTAGCGATCAGCAGCGCGCTGGGACCGGCGTGCATGGCGGCGACTGAGCCGAAAAGATAGCAGAACAGGCCGATCATGAATGCGAAGCGCGCGCTCATGGTGTCCATCAGCCAGCCCCCGATCAAACGGCCGGCGACGCAGGCGACGGTGAAGAGGCCCAGCGAAAAGGCGCCGTCGCCCGACGGCACACCTACGTTTTGCAGATGCAGCAGCCAGTGGGCCACGAAAATGAAAAACGGAAACTGTGCGGCGAGTCCGGCGGTCACGACGAGCCAGAAACTGCTGGTGCGATAGGCCTCGGCGGGCGTCCATTCGTATTGCGTGACCAGCCCGCCGGAAGCGTGTTGCGGCGGATCGCCTGCGATCGGTTGCGCGGCACCATCGGGAAGCTGGCCGAGATCTTCGGGGCGCTCTTTGACGAAAAACAGGGCGACGATTCCCGCCAGGACGGCGCCGCCCGCGACAATTTCCCATCCGAGGCGCCAATCGCCGCCGTGCAGCCGCAAGAGTTTGTCGATCTGACCCGCCATGAAGAAACCGCAAACGCCGGAGCCGCTGAG